>Ga0209446_1000270_pt1 | contig 11864 bp, 11 predicted proteins | sample BogFormECP04_OM2_FD_188242 | JGI IMG/M metagenome (GOLD analysis project Ga0209446, IMG submission 188242) | Bog forest soil microbial communities from Calvert Island, British Columbia, Canada - ECP04_OM2 (SPAdes) (version 2) | ecosystem: Environmental > Aquatic > Freshwater > Wetlands > Bog ... | reverse complement strand
GTGCTGGTCGCCGCTCCGCGTGCCATCGCAAGGATCTACGTCGATATCGACGCCCCGGCCAATCGAGGTCTCGTCGGGATTGCGCTTTACCTGTTGGCGATCGCGGCGCTCCTCCAGATCTTCGATGGGGTGCAGGCGATCGCCGCGGGTGCGCTGCGCGGCTATCGAGATACCACCGTGCCGCTGCTGCTCGCGGTTATCGGCTATTGGGGGGTCGGCTTTGTCGGCGGCTGGCTACTCGCCTTCCCGGGCGGCTGGGGCCCTATCGGCCTCTGGTCGGGCTTGGCGGCAGGGTTGGCCGCGGTTGCTCTGATGCTGATCCTCCGGTTGCATTTCTGCGCCGGCAGCGCAACGCTGCACAAGAGGCTGGGAGCCGTGCCGGCGGGGGAGTGACGATTGATCCGTCGCGAGCCTTTCGGCCAGCCGCCCACTCTACGCGGTTCAGCTGCGCGGCGCGTGCTTGGAGAGGATGCGCTGCAAGGTACGGCGATGCATCTTGAGCCGGCGCGCGGTCTCCGAGACGTTGCGGTCGCACAGCTCGAAGATCCGCTGGATGTGCTCCCACCGCACCCGGTCGGCCGACATCGGATCCTCCGGCGGTTCGGGGGCGCCGTCGTCTTGGGCGAGCAGCGCGCGCTCGACGGCGTCGGCATCGGCCGGCTTGGGCAGATAGTCGATCGCTCCCGCCTTCACCGCCGCGACCGCAGTCGCGATGTTGCCGTACCCGGTCAGCATCACGATGCGGGCGCCCGGACGAGTGTTGCGCAATGCGGTGACGACCTCGAACCCCCGGCCGTCGCCGAGCCGCATGTCGACAACGGCGAAGGCCGGCAGCTGATCAGCCGCTACGGCAATCCCGCCGGCGACGCTGTCCGCGGTAGCGACGACAAAGCCGCGCCGCTCCATCGCCCGGGCAAGCCGTTGGCACAACGGCGCATCGTCGTCGACGATCAACAATGTCCGTTCGGATTCCGGCAGGCCACGCAGCGCAGTGGAAAGCCCCTCTATGGAGCCGCCGCGATTCGGTCGCTCGCTCTCGTTCATGACATTTGCCCCTCGGTACGTTAGCCCGCGGGCGCCCTCCCGGGTTCACCGCCCGCTACCGACGCTCATGCGTCGCCGTCGCGGGCGTACGAATTCTTTCTACCGCTTCCAGATTGGCACGGTTCCAGGAAATCGCAACATGCGCGCCGCCATCGGCGAGGTTATCGAAGGCGAGCTTGGCACCGCTGCGCTCGAGCAGACTTTGCGCGATAAAGATGCCGAGCCCCATATGGTCCGTCACACCGGCGCGGGTCGAAAGATAAGGTTCGCCGAGGCGCCCCAGCAAGTGGAGGGGAAACCCCGGTCCGTCATCGTCGATCTCGACCGTGACCGTCGCCGGATCCCAGAAAGTGGTGATGCTCACCTCGCGAGCGGCGAACTGAACCGCGTTCTGGATGAGGTTGTTGAGCCCATGCATGATCTCGGGGCTGCGCCGGACGAGCGGCTCCTCCCCGGCGGGCTCGCCGGCCGTCGCGAGAATCAGCCTCACCCCCTGATCGCGGTAGGGCGCAGCCGCGGCCTCGGCCAGGGCCGAAATCGGCAGCCGCGTATAGGGCGAGCCGCCGTCTTCCTCCGGATGGTGCGCGAGCTCCGCGAGAATCCGTCGGCAGCGCTCGGATTGGCTCAAGAGCAGTGCCGCATCCTCGGCGTAGGGGCTGTCGCCCGGCAGCTCCCGCGCCAGCTCTTTGGCGACGACGGCGATCGTGGCGAGCGGGCTGCCGAGTTCGTGCGCCGCCGCCGCAGCAAGCGCGCCCACCGCCGATACCCGCTGCTCGCGGGCGAGCGCCAGCTGGGTTGCAGCCATCGCGTCGCGCAGCCGGCGCGCCCCTTGCGCGATGCTCCAGGTGTAGGCGCCGATGAACACCGTCGAGAGCACCAGCGCGATCCAGATCCCGAGTACGAGCTCGGGCGGGAACACCAACGGTTCGTTGCGCCAGGGCAACGGCATATGCTGAAGGGCGAGCACGCTGATCGCTGCGACGGCGAGCATCGAAAGGGCGACCACCGCGCGCCGCGACAGGATCGTCGCCGCGACGGTCACCGGCGCCAGGATCAGGATCGAGAACGGGTTCTGTAGGCCGCCGGTCAGATAGAGCAGGACGGCGAGCTGGAGGGTGTCGTAGGCGAGATAGAGCGCGGCGTCGCGCTCGCCGAGCCGGGCCGCCCACTGCCGGAGCACGATCAGGACGAGGTTGAGAAGCGCCGAGGAGGCGACGACGGCGAGCGCCGGAACGAGGGGAAGCCCGAAGCCGAGCCCGTAATGGACGATCAGGATAGTCGAGGCCTGTCCGGCGATCGCGACCCAGCGAATGAGGATCAGGGTGCGCAGGCTGATCGGGCCGGAGGGCTCGCTCGGGGCGATAAGACTGGTGTCGGCCACCAAATGATCTCGTCTGGTCGGTCTTGGCGATTAATTCACGATTCTGGCGGTTCCGCGGCGGCGGCGCCAGCCCCGAGCTGGCCGGTCGGACCGCGATCCGCCATATAGGGGCGATGATCGAGCCAGCGGTCACCGTCGAAAATCTCGTCAAGCGTTATCCCGCTACCGTTGCGGTCGACGGGATCAGCTTTGCCGTCGGGCGTGGCGTCACCGCGGCATTGCTCGGCGGTAACGGCGCCGGCAAGACGACGACCCTGTCGATCCTGCTCGGCCTCTTGCTGCCGACCGCCGGCAAGGTGCGGGTGCTCGGCGAAGACATGCTGCGGCATCGCTACCGGGTGCTGCCGCTGATGAATTTTTCCTCGCCCTTCGTCGACCTGCCGCACCGGCTGACCGTGCGCCAGAACCTGCTGATCTACGCCCGGCTGTACGGCCTGCCGCAACGGCACGACCGCATCGAGAACCTGGCTGAAGACCTACAGATCGGGGAATTCCTCGACCGACCGGCCGGCAAGCTGTCGGCCGGGCAGAAGACCCGCGTGGCACTCGCCAAGGCGCTGTTGAACGAGCCCGAGCTGTTGCTGCTCGACGAGCCGACGGCCTCGCTCGACCCGGATACGGGGGACTGGGTGCGCTGCTATCTCGAAGGCTACCGCGCGCGAACCGGGGCGACGATCCTGATGGCCTCGCACAACATGGCCGAAGTCGAGCGGCTGTGCTCGGAGGTCATGATGATGAAGGCCGGGCGCATCGTCGATCGCGGCAGCCCCGCGGCGCTGATCGACCGCTATGGCCGCACCAATCTCGAAGAGGTGTTCCTGCACATCGCGCGTGGTTCGCGGGCCGAGCTGGAGCCGGTGTCGTGAATCGCCGGGGATTTTCGGCCGGCCGGGTCTGGGCGATGCTGCTGCGTTATCTCTACCTGCTGCGCAGCTCGTGGCCGCGTACCCTCGAGCTGACGTACTGGCCGACCTTGCAGATGCTGATCTGGGGTTTCATGAGCCAGTTTCTTTATGTTAACAGCAGCTACGTCTTTCGTGCCTTTGGCGTACTGCTGGCCGCGGTCATGCTTTGGGACGTACTTTTCCGTGGCCAGCTCGGCTTGTCGATGTCGTTTCTCGAGGAGATGTGGGCGCGCAATCTCGGGCACCTCTTTGTCACCCCGTTACGTCCCTATGAGTGGGTGCTGTCGCTCCTCTCGATGAGCCTGATTCGGGTCTTGCTCGGCATGATGCCGGCGGCGCTGCTGGCAATCCCGCTCTATCACTACTCGATCTTCTCCATGGGGTTGCCGCTGGTCGCGTTCTTTGCCGTCCTTCTGGTAATGGGCTGGGCACTGGGCATGGCGATCTGCGGGTTGATCCTGCGCCAGGGAATGGGTGCAGAGGGCCTCGCCTGGACCGTCGTCTTTACCCTTTCTCCGATCAGTGCTGTCTACTACCCGGTTTCGATCCTACCGGCCTGGCTGCAGCACGCCTCGTGGGCATTGCCCTCCACCTATGTGTTCGAGGGCATGCGGGCGGTGCTGTTCTCGGGAATCTTTCGCGCCGATTACTTGCTTACCGCGCTGGCCCTCGACGTCTTTTACCTGACGCTCGGTGCGGGCGCCTTTCTGTTCGCCTTCCACGACGCCCGCCGGCGCGGCGCGCTGTTGCAGATGGGCGAGTGAGCGACAGAGTGTGCCGCGCGGCCGTCCGGAGCGCGGGTCCCTCCCTTTGGCTCTTTTCAGCAACGAGCACGGCGTGTTCTGATCGTCGCCGGTCGGTTCCTTAGGTCTCGAATATCCTATGGAGAATTGGGGAGGCACCTCTTGTATGAACCAAAGTTGGTCGAGCAGAATATGACAAAACCCGGCGTGACGCCGGCCGAGACCGTTCTCGAAATTGAAAACCTCCGGACGCATTTTTTTACCACAGGCGGCGTCGTCCGGGCGGTCGACGGTGTGTCTTATACCGTGCGCAACGGCGAGACCTTGGGGGTGGTAGGGGAGTCCGGATGCGGGAAGAGCGTGACCGCGCTGTCCATCCTGCGTCTCATCGCCGACCCGCCGGGACGGATCGTCGGCGGCGCGATCCGGTTCGAAGGCACCAATCTCTTGGATCTGACCGAGCGGGAGATGGAGGCCATCCGCGGCAACGATATTTCGATGATTTTTCAGGAGCCGATGACCTCGCTCAATCCATTGCTCACGGTCGGCCGCCAAGTCGCTGAGGCGATCGCCTTGCATCGGGGATTGTCGGGGCGCGAGGCCTTGGACCGGGCGGTGGAGATGCTACGCCGCGTGCACATGCCCGAGCCGGAGCGTCGCGTGCACGCCTATCCGCACCAGCTCTCCGGCGGCATGCGCCAACGCGTCATGATCGCCATGGCGGTGTCGTGCGATCCAAAAGTCCTGATCGCCGACGAGCCCACGACCGCGTTGGATGTGACCATCCAGGCCCAGATCCTCGACCTGATGCGCGAGCTTCAGGACAGGCTCGGCACCGCGATCATCCTGATCACCCACGACATGGGCGTGGTCGCCGAGAATGCCGACCGGGTGGTGGTGATGTACGCCGGGAGAAAGGTCGAGGAAGCGAGCGCCAAGGAGTTGTTCGAATGTCCGGGCCATCCCTACACCAAAGGGTTGCTCGGCTCCCTCCCCAATCTCGAGGTCGCGGCGCACACCAACGCCCGGCGCGCGCGGTTGAACGAGATCAAGGGCATGGTCCCCTCGCTCGCCAGTCTGCCGAAAGGATGCACTTTTGCATCGCGCTGCGGCTTCGCCACTGCCGAATGCCATGCGGCTTATCCGCCACTGGTGCAACACCGAGATGGGCACTGGATAGCCTGCTGGCACGCCGAACGCCTTCTCGAAGGTGCAGCATGAGCCCGCTGCTCGAGGTGCGCGACCTCAAGAAGCATTTCCCGATCCACAAGGGTGTGTTCTCGCGCGTTTCCGCCCATGTCTATGCGGTGGACGGCGTCTCGTTTCACATCGATCGCGGCGAGACGCTGGGCCTCGTCGGCGAGAGCGGCTGCGGCAAGTCGACCGTCGGCCGAACCCTGTTGAAGCTGGTCGAGCCGACCGCGGGGAAGATCCTCGTCAACGGCGAGGACATCACCGGTTTCAACGGGCCGCAGATGCTGCCATACCGGCGCCAAATGCAGATGATCTACCAGGATCCCTATGCCTCGCTCGATCCGCGGATGTCGGCCGGCGAGATCGTCGGGGAGCCATTGATCATCCATCGGGTGGCCGCCCCCAAGGAACGCCGCGAGCGGGTCGCGCATTTGTTCGATCGGGTCGGGCTGCGGCCCGAGCTGGTGAGCGCCTTCCCGCACGAGTTCTCCGGGGGGCAGCGCCAGCGCATCGGGATTGCCCGCGCGCTCGCATTGAACCCGGAGCTGATCGTCGGCGACGAGCCGGTGTCGGCGCTCGATGTGTCGATCCAGGCCCAGATCATCAATCTCTTGATGGACCTTCAAGATGAATTGAAGCTGTCCTACCTGTTCGTCGCCCACGACCTCGCGGTGGTTGAGCACATCAGCGATCGGGTCGCGGTGATGTATCTCGGGCGCATCGTCGAGACCACGGACAAGACCAGCCTCTTCGAGATGCCTTTGCACCCCTATACGGAGGCGTTGCTCTCGGCCGTGCCGATCCCGAAGGCGAGCGCGAGAACGCGGAAACGGGTCATTCTAGCGGGCGATGTGCCGAGCCCGATCAACCCGCCGCCGGGTTGCCACTTCCACGCGCGCTGCCCCTACGCGTTTGCGCGCTGCCGGCACGAGGTGCCGGCGCTGCGCGAGGTCAAGCCGCGGCACTGGGCCGCATGCCACCTGCATGACGGCGGCGTGAGGTTTCCGCTGACCAAGCCGGCGGGAGCGTAGCCGGATACGGAGGATCCGATGGCGGAACTTGCGATCAAGCCGATGACCCTCGACGAGTTCCTGCGCTGGGACGACGGTACCGAAACGCATTACGAGCTGATCGGCGGCTCTCCGGTGGCGATGACGCCGCCGGCGGAAGCGCACCGAATTCTTGCCGTGCGGTTGGTGACGCGTATCGATGCTGCGCTTGCTGGCCAGCGCCCGTGCAATGCGCAAGTCGAAGCCGGGGTGGTCCGACCGGACCGGGCCGACACCTATTTCGAAGCCGACATCGCCGCGACCTGCGAGGGCAACGAACCCGGGCGCCAAGCGATAAAGGATCCGTTCCTTATTGTCGAGATCCTGTCGCCAAGCACGGAACGCCACGACCGGCGAGTAAAGCTGCCCGTCTACCGGCAGATCTCAACAGTACAGGAAATCGTGCTAATCGCGTCGGACGGGCCCTATGCTGGGACGCACCGGCGAGCGGGCGGGCAGTGGATCACAGAGATCCTGCGCGGCGGCGAGAGCGTTCTCGCACTGACTTCGGTCGGCATCGAAATCCCGATGTCTGATCTGTACGAAGGCATCGCCCTCGCTGACGCCGAGAATTGACGATCGCCAGGACACCCTCTTCGTCACACCGCGCTGCGCAGTCGCGGATCGAGGATGTCGCGGATGCCGTCGCCCAGTAGATTGAACGCCAGCACGGTGATGGTGATGGCGCCCCCCGGGAACAGCACCAGCCACCATGGCGGGACCAGCCCCGCGTTCAAGGCATCCGACAGCATGTTGCCCCAGGTCGGGGTCGGCGGCGGAATGCCCACCCCAAGGAAGCCGAGCGCTGCCTCGATGATTATCGCGACCCCCAAATGGGTCGTCGCGAGGATCAGGTAGGGCGCCACACACTGCGGCAGGATATGCCGCGCCATCATGCGCAGGTGCGAGGCGCCGAGACCGCGTGCGGCCTCGACATAGGACATTTCCTTCAATGACAGCACCACCGCCCGGATCACCCGCCCGCCAAACGGGATGCGGGTGATGGCGATGGCGACTATCACGGTTCCGATACCGGCACCCAACGCCATGGCGATCGCCATCGCCAGGATCAGATCCGGAAACGACTGCAGAAACTCGATGATCCGTTGACTGACGATGTCGAAGCGTCCACCGAAGTAGCCGCTCGCCAGCCCCCACAGAGCGCCGAAGGTAGTTCCAAACAGCACGGCGCCGATGGCTACGGTCAGCGACGCCCGGCTGCCGTAGATGACCCTGCTCAACGTATCCCTCCCGATCTGGTCAGTGCCGAAATAGTGCTTTGCGTCGGGCGGTTTCGACATTGCCCTGAAGTCGGATTTCAATGGTTCATAGGGCGCGAAAACCGGCGCCGCGATGGCGATGAGCAGGATGGCTGCGGCGATGCATCCCCAAAAGGCCGATAACGGAGAGCGTCTGATGAACCGGCTCAGGCCCTGCCCGCCACGCCGCAGCCGCGAAGGCTCGACGGACCGCAGACCGGGCTCTGAGCGATAGGTGGCGTCGGGCTCGGTCGTCGTCATTGATAACGGATCCTTGGGTCGAGCCAGGCAATCGTCAGGTCGACCAATATGTTCAACCCCACGAACACGACGGCGTACAGAAATACCAGGTTCTGCATAACGAAGATATCGCGCTCGCTGACCGCGGTGAACATCGCATAGCCGAGCCCTGGCGTACCAAAGGCGCGTTCGACGGGGATTGATCCGGCGAGGACGAACCCGAGCAGAATTCCCGATAGGGTAATAACCGGCAGCAGCGCATTGGGCAAGGCATGGAAGGCGATCACCGGACGGCGGCTCAATCCTTTGGCGCGGGCAGTGCGCACGTAATCCTCGCGGATGACCTCCAGCAGGCTGGAGCGGGCCATGCGGGCGATGTAGGCCCCTTGCCCCAGACCGAGCACCACGGCTGGTCCGATGACAATTTGCAGGTTCGCCCACGGGTCGATCCACAGCGGCGCGCCGGCCAGCGGCACGCGATAGCCGAACCAGAACAGCGAGGCGAGCACGATAAGCATCCCCACCCAGAACCCAGGAACTGCCAAAAACACGATGCTGATGAATCGTGAGACGTTGTCTCCCAGACTGTTGGGACGCAGCGCGCTGACGATGGCCACCGGGATCCCGACGATCCACGACAGGAACACCGCCATGATGCCGATTTCCGCAGTCAGCGGACCACGGCGCAAAATCATCTCGCCTACGCTCTCGGCGCGGAAGAACGACCGACCGAAGTTGCCGCGCGCGATGTCTCCCACCCAATGCAGGTATTGCATGACCAGCGGGTCGCTCAACCCGAGCTCCGCCATATAGTGCGCGCGCTCTGCTTCGCTCAGCTTGGTATAGCCTTCCGGGCCAAAAATCGCGACCAAGGGATCCCCCGGCAGGATCCGCAAGACTATGAACACGATAATGGATACGCCGATGATGGTCAGCGCGCCATAGGCCAGGCGCCGCACGATATAGCTAAACATGGCAGATAGTACCGCAGGTTACAGGGTCTGGAGATCTGGCGATGGGATAGAAGAAAGAATGGTATAATTCTCGGGCGCGGTCCGGCAAGCGGTCGGGCGACCGCGGGGGGGGTGAGGTGATGCCGTGAAAGTCTGCATGTTCCACCTGATGCCCTATCGCGACCTAGCGCCGGATTTCGACCAGCGTTACAAATCGGCCTACATATATCCCGTCTGGTTCGACGTGGCGGACCCCGACAAGGTCGGCCAATATTACAACTGGACCTTGGATGAAATGGTATACCCCGCGCGGGCCGGCATGCACGGCCTGTGCACCAACCAGCACCACCAAAACGTTTACGGCTTCATGGCCAACCCGAGCCTTATGGGCGCCGCCCTCGCCAAGCTGCGAGCGGGCAGAATGTGGCGATCATTCAGATCGGCTCGACGCTCCCCTCGACCAGCCTGCCGACGCGGATTGCCGAGGAATACGCGCTGATCGACTGCCTGAGCGGCGGGCGGCTCGTCGCCGGGTTCCCGACCGGTCTGCCGACCGACGCGACGATCTCCAACGGGGTGGTCCCGGTCGAGCAGCGCGAGCGCTACCGCGAGGCATTGCAGCTGGTGCTGAAGGCCTGGCAAGCGCGTGAGGTCTTTGCCTGGAACGGCAAGCATTACCAACTGCCGATGGTCAACCTCTGGCCGAGGCCGATCCAACAGCCGCACCCGCCGATCTGGATCCCCGGCTCGGGCAGCGCTACGACCGTGGAATTCGTGGTCGAACGCGACGACTGCTTCTGCCACTTGAGCTATTTCGGCGCCAAGAATGAGACGCTTGGCGACTACTATTGGGACACGGTCGCTCAACGGGGGCGCGATGCCAACCCCTATCGGCTGGGTTTTCTACAGCTGATCGGGGTCTCCGAAAGCGATGCGGCGGCGGAAGAATATGCACCGCACGTCGAATACTTCTTTCGCAAGCTGCTCTACACGCCCCAGTATTACCAGGCGATACCCGGTTACCAGGACCATGCCATACCTCGAAGACATCTGGGACGACGAATGGGACGACCGCTGGTGGCCGGAACGGCTGCAGGCCCATCACCCCGTCGCCGCTGAGGCGGCCGCGGAATTCTGAGGCGGCGGAGGCGACGGCATGACGGCAGTCGAAGCGCGCAGAATCCGGCTCTGGCAGGGCAAGATCAAACTGAGGTCAAGGTCAGCGGAGAGGGGCCGCCGCTCGTCTTTCTGCACGGTCCGTGGGGGTTGCGCGGAGACGGCGACTTTCTCGAACGCCTCGCGACGGCTCATCGGACCTATGCGCCGCGTCATCCCGGGACCAACGCCGGAGATCCCGATGCGATCCATCAGCTCGACGATTGGTGGGACCTCGTCGTCTATTACGGCGAGCTGTTCGACCGTCTCGGCCTCGATGCGCTCACTCTAGTTGGTCACTCGTTCGGTGGGATGCTCGCCTGTGAGATCGCAGCCGTGACGCCGGGGCGAACAGACAAGCTCGTCCTAATCGACCCGCTCGGCCTCTGGCGGGACGACCTGCCGGTCAAGAACTGGATGATCCTTCCCGAGGACCAACGCCGCGGGGCGCTTTTTTTGCCGACCCCGCCGGAGCCGCAGCGGAGCGGTTTTTCGAGCTCCCCGCGGATGCGGCGACTCGGATCGAGGCGCAGGCCAACTTTATCTGGTCGCAGGCCTGCACCGGAAAGTTTGTCTGGCCGATCCCGGACAAGGGGCTCAAGAAGCGCATCCACCGGATTGCGGCGCCGACCTTGATCATCTGGGGGAATGCGGATCAATTGATCGCACCTGCCTACGCGCAAGAGTTTGCACAGCGGATAGCCGGCGCCCGCGTCGAGTTGATCGACCGCGCCGGGCACATGCCGCATCTCGAGCAACCCGACGAGGTGGCGCGGCTCGTGCGCGATTTCCTGGACGGTTGACGGCATCGCGACGGAGGGGCCAGGTGGAAGCGACTGAAATTCGAGAGAAGATAGAAGAGGCTCACGAGGGCCACAGCGCCGAGTCTGACGCAAGATTCCGCAGGCTAACCGCCATTTATCTCGGCGTCATCGCGATGCTGCTCGCAATCGCGTCGCTCGGCGGATCGAATGCGACGAAGGTGATGCTCAACGCAAATATCCAGGCCTCCGACATCTACGGCTATTATCAGTCGAAGTATATTCGTCAGACGATCTATCGCGTCACAGCCGAGGAGCTCGAACGGCAGCTTCTCGCCGAACCCGGCATGCCGGAAGAGGCCAAGGCCAAGATCGGGGCGGCGGTCAGGCGCTATAGTGACAGGGCCGAGCGTTACGAAACCGATCCGTCGACCGGCGAGGGCAAAAAGGAGCTTCTCGCCAAAGCCAAGGAATGGGAGACCAGGCGCGATCTAGCCGCCGAGCGCGATCCGAATTTCGATTTCGCGGAGGTGCTGTTCCAGATCGCGATCGTGCTGGGCTCGGTCAGTATCGTCGCAGCCTCCCGTGCGCTCGTTAAACTGAGTGGCGGCCTCGCCGTCGTGGCGTCGCTGCTGATGATCAACGGCTATTTCCTGATTGTGCACCTGCCGCTCGAGTAAGATCTTCAAGTTGCTGGCGGCGAACGGCTCGCTCTCGCAGAGATTCGTAAACCGGCGCGCTGTGCAGCAGGCTGGGCACCAGCATCGCGGCAAAGCATGCCCCGAGCATCGGCAGGAGCGTCGTGAAGCCTGCAGTCATCTCGATGACGAGCACGATGCCGGTGACTGGAGCCTGCACTACACCGGTGAAGAAGGCGGCCATCCCGACCACGGCGAATGCTTCGGGCTCGATACCGAGGTCGGGAAAGGCCATGCGGCAGAGAGCGCCGCAGAGAAGACCGAGCTGCGCTCCGAGCACGAGTAGCGGGGCGAACAAGCCGCCCGGCGTCGCCGCCGCATAGGAGACCGTGCCCAGAGCGAAACGAAGCAGAAAAGCCAGCGGGATCACGGCCACCGTCGCTTCGCCTGCGAGCATCCGCTGGGTGATCTGGTCGCCGCCGCCGACCAGATCGGGTGCAAACCATGCAAAAATTCCGACCGCGGCGCCGATCACTCCGGCC
>Ga0209446_1000268_pt1 | contig 11988 bp, 10 predicted proteins | sample BogFormECP04_OM2_FD_188242 | JGI IMG/M metagenome (GOLD analysis project Ga0209446, IMG submission 188242) | Bog forest soil microbial communities from Calvert Island, British Columbia, Canada - ECP04_OM2 (SPAdes) (version 2) | ecosystem: Environmental > Aquatic > Freshwater > Wetlands > Bog ... | reverse complement strand
GGCCGGCTTTACTAACGTCGTCACCAAGTCCGGAAATGAGCATTATCACGGCACCCTGTTTGAATTTGTGCGCAATGCCGCATTCGATATCCGCAATTTCTTTGACTACAGCAACGGCATAGATACGCGGCGCATTCCGCCCTTTGTCCGCAACGAATTTGGCGGCACCACCGGCGGGCCGTTGGTGTTGCCCAAGGTCTACGACGGCCACGACAAAACTTTTTTCTTCTTCGAGTATCAGGGCTTTCGCCAAGTCCTCGGCACCACCCAGGTCTTTGCCGTGCCCACTCAAGCCGAACGCCAAGGTATCGATACCACTACCTATCCCGGGGATATCTTACACGTCCCCGTCAATCCCGCCATCGCGCCGCTCCTCAATCGCTATCCTCTGCCCAACGATCCTCAAGGCGCATTTGGCGCGCGCACTTACGCCACATATTCAAAGGTCGACACCAGCACCAATCAATTCTCCATTCGCGTCGACCAAAAATTGTCGGACAAGTCCACTCTCTTTGGCCGCTTCAGCCTCAACCAGGTCAGCGGTCCCATCACCAATCCCGACCAGACCGCCATCGATCCCACCTTCGGCGTAAATTTCTTCGATCACCAGCGCATTGCCACCATCGGCTATGCGCGCAACATCACTTCCCGCCTCACTCTTAACGCCGCGTTTGGCTATGTCCGCAGCACTCCGATTTTTCCCACGCAAAACACCACCGATCCGGCCTTGGTATTCGGTGATGGCCTCTACGAAGGCTTCAACACCGCCGACGGCTCGATTATCGGTTCGTATGGAAATGTCTATCAAGCCAAGATCGACATGGCTTGGGCCCACGGCGCTCACACGTTCAAATGCGGCCTGGACATCCGCCTCAACAAAGACGCCACCATTTTCGGCACCAACCCGAACGGCCTGTACACCTTTGGCGGCGGCACCGCGTATTCCCCGGTGCAGATTCTTTCCGCCAGCGGCCAGCACAATATTCAGCCAGGCCAACCCCTGCCCGATGCGCTCACCGGCCTTCTCACCGCTACACCTTATTCATACACCATCACCGCGGCCGCCATCGTTACCCCGCAAGGTAACAAGTTTGACGAAGCTGCCGTTCGCCGCAACGCTTATGACTTCTACTTCCAGGATGCCTGGAAAATTTCTCCGCGCTGGGTCCTCACCTACGGCCTGCGCTACGAACTCAACTCGCCCATCCGCGAAGCCCACAATCGCACTTCCGTCGGCTTCCCCGTCGATGCTCAGGGAAATTCCACCAGCTTTTTCGCTCCCGGCGCCCGACAGATTTACACCTTCAATCCTCAGCCCATTTATCCCACGGACTGGCGCGGATTCGGACCGCGCGTTGCCATCGACTTCGCCGCCACCAAACACACCACCTTTCATGCCGGCGCCGCCATTACCACGCTGCTCCCGAATCTCTGGCAAACCAATTTTGTTACCGGCGGATTCCCGCTGGTCTTTCAGCCGCTCATCGCCGCGTCTCCAGGCACTCCTGTTCCCTTTCACACCACCGCGGTCCCCTTGCAACTTCCCCCCGTCTACACCACCAGCGGTCAACCGCTCTTCCCCGGCGGCGACAGCACCAACGTCCTTCCCAATACCCAGATCGATGTGCAACGCTACCAGGCCGATGTGGAAGCGCTCACTCCCGGCGACCAAACGCAACTCATCAATGCCTCCTTCATCGAACGCAACTTTCGCAACGGCTACGTCGGCACTTACACTTTGGGCTTAGATCGCGATTTTGGCGGCATCCTCCTGAGTGCCTCCTATGTCGGCACCGCGGGCGTGCACTTGCCCAGCGTTTTTTCTCCCAATGGATACGCGGGGGCCGATCCCGCTTTCGCTCCGTTCACGCAATTCAAGGCCGCAGGACAAGCGATTGCCGGTTACGGCCCGGAAGGGATGATGCAGTCCGCTTCGCACTCGTCCTACAACGGATTGCAGAGCAGTTTGACGAAGAACAGCGCGGGCTACGGCTTGGGCTTTCAGGCCAGCTACACCTATTCCAAGTCGCTCGACGATACGAGTACCGTTCTCGGCGGCATTCCCGCAAATGCGGGAGTCATTTTGCAGGCGCTGCCGCAGAATCCACGTGATCCGCGCGCGGAAAAAGGTCCGTCGACTTTCGACATAACCCAGGCCTTCTCTCTGAGCCTGATTTGGGCGATTCCCCTGGATCGCGTCGACTTCCTGCAACCGTTGGGCACCAGAGTCACGCAAGGCTGGCAAGTCTTAAACGTCACTTCCGTCATGACCGGCCCGCCGTTCACCGTTTACTCCGGAATTCAACAAACGGGAGCCGGCGCGGGTGGAACCGACCGGCCCGATTTAGTGACCATGCCGGACTTGTCCACCAGTCGCACCATTCGCGAGGATTACTTCGGCCGCGGCGCAAACAACAGCTCCTTCTTCTCTATTCCCATCAATCTTCCCGGTGGGACCGGCCCCAATCAAGGCTACTTTGGCACGCTCGGGCGCGATACTTTTCGCGGCCCCGGCTTCCAGCAATACGATATCGCATTGATCAAGAACACTCCCATCGGCCGCGGCGGCGCCGAATGGGCTGTCCTGCAATTTCGCGCGGAGTTCTTCAACATTTTCAATATTGTGAATTTCGGATTGCCTTCGAACACCTTGCTCGGCACCGGCTTCGGTATCATCAGCAAAACCGCCGGGCCTTCCCGCCAAATCCAATTCTCCCTGCACCTCGCCTTTTAGAGATAATTCGCAAAATGGGCGGATCGCCCTGAAAAACAAAGGGCTGCGGCGAGGACCGAAAGTGGCTCTGGACAGGTCCTAACGCCGTTACCGGTGTATGGCGGTTTGCTGTTCGCCATTGGTTTAAAAATAACCGACTTTCAGGCGTTAGGTGTTTGAGCCTCTTACTTCGGTGCCGGTGCCGGCTGGTTTTCACTTGTCGGCGGCACGATCCCCTTGAGTCGCAAATAGGTCACCATGTTCCCGTAGTGCTCATCCGTGTGCGCCGTATTGATCGAGAATACCGTCAGCTTCGCTAAGTTGAAGTTGAAGAGTTTCACCATCTCGCTGCCTTTTACATCGGTCATGCTGTCGAATGCCTTGTTGCAGTACGCAACTCCATCCTTGAGCGCAGCCACCAGGTCGGCCTTTGACGTCTTCGTTTTTTCGATGTCCTTCGCTGGGTTTGCTTCACCGATGGCTTGCGAGCAAAACATATACGAAGCGTCGGCCACGTGGCCAACGAGCTGGCCAAACGTGCGAACCTCCGGTGTCGGTTTGAAGGAATAGTTTTCTTCGGGCATTTTCTGCGCCGCACCCACCACTGCGTTGCTCACAAACGAGTAAAAACCTTTTTCGCTCGCACTAATCGGGTTCGCCGGCGGAGCGGACTGTGCCGGTGGAGCAGACTGCGCCGGTGCCTTCTCCTGCCCGAGCAGAGCAGCCGGAACTGCCATCAATGCAGCAAACACAAAACCGAGTTTCTTGTTCATGGACACACCTTTCGCGAAATCATGCCAGCTTGCGGGTCGTCAGAGAAATCCGTTACGAACACCCGCAACCTACTATACGCATGGAGCGTCAAATTGTTTCGGTATATCGGCGATCGTTCCACGCCGAAAATGAGCGAACGGATCGAGATCATTCGGAAATCGGCTTGTCATAGCGTTGGATCTCGAAGTCAATCACTGCCCGCGATATGATTTAGGAGGGCAGGACGGGTCGCGACCGATTTGAGACGTCGGGCCGCTGCAGATCAGTAGATCACCTGGTGGGTCACTGATACGGATCGACGCAAACACGGCGGCGTTGGTCCTAATCGAGCAAAAGGAGCACACGAACATGAAGCCAAAGAACACCATCTGCCTCTGGTTCAACAAAGACGCACATGACGCGGCGCGCTTCTACGCCGCCACCTTTCCGGACAGTAAAGTAACCGCGGTTCACGAGGCTCCCAGTGACTATCCGAGCGGCAAGAAGGGCGATGTGCTGACGGTGGAGTTCACCGTCGTGGGCATTCCCTGTCTCGGTCTCAACGGGGGCCCGGCGTTCAAACACACCGAGGCCTTTTCCTTCCAGATCGCGACGGACAATCAGGAAGAGACGGACCGTTACTGGAACGCGATCGTCGTCAATGGCGGAACGGAAAGCCAGTGCGGTTGGTGCAAGGACCACTGGGGCCTATCCTGGCAGATCACCCCGCGCGCGCTAACCGATGCGCTTGCGGCTGGTGGCGGTGAGGCCAAGCGTGCCTTCGAGGCGATGATGACGATGAAGAAGATCGACATCGCCGCCATTGAGGCCGCGCGGCGAGGCTGACGTAAACACGCCGACACTCCGCCGCCAGCTTCTTGAGGTCGAGCTTGCGGATGACGTTGCCGTAGTCGTCGCGGGCGACGAACTGCTTCTTCTCAGGCTCGCCCCATGTGCCGCGCTCGACATGAAGCACAACTTCGTTGTCAGCTATAACTATGAAATTCCCATCGAAAAACTGTTCCGCTCGTCGAATCGTTTTACGAAGGGGTGGGCGATTTCCGGAGTCAGCCGCTTTTCCACCGGACGGCAGGGTTCGTTCCATAGCTTCGGGTCGGGTCCTTTCTCAGGAGCGACTCGGCGGGCTGCACCATCGTTACAATCGAGCGGCCTAATTCGGATCGACTTTCAGCCCATCCTTACATATATGTGCGCTGCACGCGCACACGGGTTCCAGCCCTCCAAAGTCTTCGCGCTGTGTCGAAGCCAGGATCATATTCAGGGATTCTCTACCAAGAACGGTCCCGTTTTCGGTCTCGGCTAAGGATTTGGCGAACCACAGGTTTAGAGTGCTATCGTTCGCTGGATAGGAGTGACTTAGATGAAAATGAACTCGGAAAATCGGATTGTTATTTTGGCGAGCGCCGTGGCGGCAGGATTGGTTGGCTGGGGAATTTTACATCGGCCGCAATCCACATCACTATTCGACATGCTGAACGCCGACGTGCGCCGGTTTTTGCAATGGCCGCTTTTTACCATCGGAAAAGTGCCGCTAACGCCGCTGTTTCTGATCAAGTGCACGGTGTTCTTAATCCTGCTTTCACTTTTTTCGCGTCTATTTCGGAGATTTCTCGCTGAGAAAGTTCTGACTCACACGTCGATGGACCGCGGATACCAGCACGCGCTTGTGCGGGGGTCTGGCTACATCATTTTCTTGCTGGGCTTGATTATTGGCCTGGACACGACTGGCTTAGATTTACGCAGCCTTCTGGTGTTGGGCGGTGCGCTGGGAGTGGGCATCGGATTCGGCTTGCAGAACATTGTGGCTAATTTCGTAGCGGGTATCGTGATTCTGTGGGAAGGACCGGTCAAGGTCGGCGATATCATTGATGTGGGCAACACGCACGGTCGTAGCTCCTGTGTAGTCGCGTAACCGGACATCTGGCTTGAGGCGATTTCACTTGTACGGTAACCGCGTTAATCAGGACTTGAATTTTGCAGTGCGTGAGTTCTTGCATCAACCCCTCCCGTATCACCGGCAAATTTGCGCTCCCCCAGCACTTCCACAATCGCTCAGTGCTGAACTTGTTGCGAATCGAACCGAGCAAGGATGGTTCCTAACTTGCGAGATGACGCTAGTCATCGTCGGGGTCGGTAGGAGGGCGCTTGTCGTTGATGAAGAAGGCGGCCTTGAGCGCCGCAGGGATGGTGTGGAAGTTGACCGGGGTATGGGTAAGGTTGAAACAATCGGAAAGGTCGTCGGCTGGGCCATCCGCGTACCCGAGCGAGGGCAGGTTGTAGGTGGTCTCGATGAATTTCAAAATGCTTCCAAAGTCGTGCGTTGTGTGCGAAATGTAAGCAGTCTTCGCGTACGGTGAAACCACAATCAATGGGACCCGGAAGCCATACACATATCCCGATCCCCAGCTAACGCCGTCGTTGATCACCTTCGGTGCCACGTGATCATACCAACCTCCCCAATCGTCCCATGTAATAATGATCGCGGTGTTGGCCCAATACGGGCTATTCCCAATCGCGTTGACAATTGCGGATACCCACGAGGGACCGCTCCCATCGTTGGCGACCGCATGATCAGAGCTCAGGCCATTGGGAATGATCCAGCTCACTTGAGGTAGTTGGGCGTTTGCAATGTCCACCAACACTTGCGATTGCGGGATCACCACGTTGTTAACCCAATCCGGGCCCGTGCAGGTAAGCGTGCCGTTGACGGTCTGCTGCTGGCAGATGTGCTGAATAGCGTCCGGCCCCGTCCAAATCGAACCCGCAGAGGGCGCATAGTAGCGCCAGCTCACACCCTTGGTATTCAGATAATCGGTCAGCGTCGGATGGTCGAAGCAAGGATACTGGGAAGCCGGTTTGCTTTCGCTTCCGGTGGGATCGATCATCTTCACCCGATTCGTCAGTGCAGCAATACAGCCTGCGGGGCTCAGGGCAGGGTTTTCCGCGGCGAAAAGATTGCTGCCCGTGCTGGGAGCCGATGTACCGGAAATAATGAACTGGTGCGCCGGAAAGCTTGGACCTTCGTTGGTCTGAAACATCCGATCGCCAAACGTGTACTGCTCCGCCAGCGCGAAGTACGGCTGAACGTCAGCCGGTTTGACGTACATGTACTGCGGGTTGGGATGCGTGTTTGGCGGGCAATTGGCCGCCGGTGAGCAGGGGATCAGGTTCGCTCCGTCCATCTTGCCGTCGTCGTACATGGAAACGAAAGCGGCATTGGCATGGCTGAGGTCGTAGTTTTGAGGGCTCGACCCTGTTGTGCCCAGGTCGATGGGACTGAGCGGAATAGTCTGCCCCATGGAATTCAAGCCGCTGCTGGCGATGTCGGCGCCGCGGGATATCAGCACCGGATCCTGGAACAAATTGTCCGGCGTGCGGTTTTCTTGAAAGATGACCACGATGTGCTGGAATACAGCGGCCGTCGTCAGGGTCAGCGACTGAGGGCCGTTGCTGGGAGCCATACTCTTGGCGTCGCTTCCGGTAAGGGTGATGGTGTAGTTCCCGCCAGGAGTCCCGGTCGAAGTCGATACCGTCAGCATAGAAGTTCCTGGAGTACTGCCGCTGATGGTCACCGGAGACGTGCCGAAGGAGCAACTGGGAGCCGGAGTGCCCCCGCTGATCATGCTGCACGAAAGGCTGACGCTGCCCGTATAGCCGTTTGCCGGAGTCAAAGTGATGGCGGAAGTAGATGTATTTCCGGCGGTGACGGACTCTGGGTTCAACGGTGTGGCGCTAAGCGTGTAGCTTGGCTGGCCCGTTGACCCCGTGGACGAGCCGGAGTTGCAACCGCTGAGGCCGAAGAGTACCGCGCCCAGGGCGAGGAATGCGCCGGAGACGAATAGGTGGCGAAGAGGACTCATTGGAAGATCTCCTTGCAATTGGGGGATTGTACTTCGTCGAATATCAACACGGCTGGCGACGAATCGACTCGGACAAAGCAAAGTTTCCCTGAGTCCCATCTCGTCGAATCAGAGAGCCAGGTCTTGGGCCTGCCTGCTGGCTAGGAGCCCGTCTGAAAATTCGCGTAGTATCTAGGTTCCGTTCCGCTATTCTTGCCGATTTGGCCATGCGCGGCTTTGCCATTTCCGTCTTGACGCTGGCACCTGTCGCTTCGCCTAAATCTTTCTTGGCTTTCTTCTTCATCGAACATCCATCATGACATCGAGACCGAAGCAATACAGTCCGATTTAGGACGGTGCCAACAATCCGCGTCACCAGACCGGACTCGATCATTCCAAAAAGGCGTTGGAATATTCGAATAAGGCTTCTCAGTTGTCGCAAGAAGCTCATCGAAGGTCCGAAGAGTCAACGGGGTAGGAATAAACAGCTATTCAGTCGGATTACTCCTTTTGAACAACAATCCAATACGCGGCAAGCCCTGAGCCGGTGTGATCTGGTGAGTGCAATTTTCCGATAGGGAGAGTCTGCTTACTCGTGCAGCACGACGCTCAAAAGAGAAGTGTTGATCTGAAGTCCGCCGTTGTATTTGATGAAGCCCAATTTCCGGAACTTGTTCATGAAAAAATTGACGCGCGAGCGTGTTGTGCCAATCATCTCGGCCAGCGTTTCTTGCGACATCTTGGGGAGAACTCCCTGGGGTTGGTCTTCTTTGCCGTAACGGGCAAGCAATAGAAGAGTGCGGGCGAGCCGCTTCTCGCTCGAATTGAATAACTGATCGACCAGGTCAGCCTCGATTCGGATGTTCCGTGCGAGCATGAACTTGATGAACAGGTCGGAGAGGCCATGCTCCGCGTGAAGCACCTTGAACATCTCACTCTTCTCAATGACGAGCGCGGTGGTAGTGGTAATCGCGGTAGCTGTTCCCATGCGAACGGGTTGACCTGCCAGAGAGCCTTCACCAAAGAAGTCACCCGGCCCCAAAATGGCGACAACCGCCTCTTTGCCCACTTCATTGATGACGGTGAGCTTCACACCGCCGCTCTGTAAATAAATTACGCTACTCGCGGAATCACCTTGAGCGTAGATGCCCTCCGCTCTTTTAAACTCTTTGACTCTTCTCGATACCCCAGCAGAATCGAGAAAAGTTTGGGCATCAAAAGCGAGCTTCTGCTTGGGTTTTCTGTTGGATTTAATGCTGCTTGAATTCCCACTTACTTTCATAACGCTACCGCTCCAGGGCCGAGTCCTACATCATGACTGGAGCACAAACGGGGCAACAGATTGCTAGGTTAACATAATCATGAGGCTCAAACAAGATCAACGATTGACGGGTGTCAAACCTCTTTAGAAATGTCCCCTTCCTTACCTCATTAGAAATGTCCCTTTTTCTTTTGATTTGCCTGTTGTCGTTGGGGTGTCCGCCGGAGCGAAGCCCTGCGCCGCGGTTTGTGCGGCGCGTTTAGGGCGTAGCGGAGACGGACACCCCAACGAGTGCTGACTCCTGCGATCGATTCAACCGCTGCAACTTCATTCTCTGCTCACATAGCCTTGCCGCCAGGGATTTTCCTGCGCAGGTTTACTCCTTGCGTGCTTGGCCGGCTCGCGTGGCGCGACCTGCTCCGCTCGCGGTCGCACTACCAGATCTTCGTATTCCATGCGTTCTCCGCGATAGTGCACTTCTACCGCTCCATCTTCTCCCTCATAGACCTGAGCCTTGGCTTGTGTCGGCCCATAGCGCTTATTCTGCGGCTTTCGCACCGGCTCGCGCGACTACAAGCAGCGAATTCCCTCCGGCAGACGGAATTCGATCCCTGATTGACAACGCAAAAGAACTCAACGCGGCTATGCCCGCTGGAGTGCCATCCACAATTTATTCGCCGGCACCGTTAAATTCCGCGAGCGCGTACCGCGAGCCGCAGGTCGCCTATTCCGCGGAGTTAACTGTGGCAACGCGGGAGTTCGCGCATTCGCGCGCCAGCCTGGAAGAAATTCTTGAGCGCCACCATGGCTACGTGGCCAAACTGCGCATGGTGGGGGAGCCGACGGGGAGCATCCTTTCCGCGACGCTGCGCGTCCCTTCGTCGGAATATCGCTCCGCTCTCACTGAACTGAAAGGGGTCGGCGTGGTGGAACATGAGGAAGAAGCTGCCGACGAAATCACCCAGCAGCACAGCGAACTCGAAGCGCGCCTCGTGAACGCGCAGAACGAAGAGCAGCGCATCCAGCGAATTCTGCAGAATAAGGACGACAAATTCAGCGATTTTGGTTCCCTCGAACGCCAGGTGGCGACACTGCGCGGCAAAATTGAGCGCATCGAAGCGGAGCGCTCTGCATCCAGAAGCCGGATCTCTTTCGCCAACGTTTTCTTCTCCCTGCGGGAGGAACACACCTCGACTGCCGAGACGATTGGAGCGAAACTTCGCAACGCCGCGATCGGCGGTTTGAACGATGCTCTCGACAGCCTCTCCTCTATCCTATTGTTCGTGGCAGGCCACGGCCCGCTCTTCGTTTTGTGGGCGGTACTAATTTATTTCCCGGCGCGCTACTTCTGGCGCCGCCGTTCGCAGTTGGCCTTCAGCGAGGCCCAAGCTCCCAAGAATTCCTAGGACTTCACATGTCCGATTACGTTAATCAGGAGTTTCGACGCGGTTAGCTCACTTTACCTGTATCGATTCCACAAAGGAACTTAGGTTGTGGATTCTCAGCTCAGCCACAGCCGTGTCTTGCGACCTGAACAGCGGTCCCCATATTGGCATATCGCTGGTGCCATGCGGATGTGCGCTCGTCCCTAAGCGCAGTACCGAAGCGAAGTGCTCTGCAGGAAACTTCCCATTGTTCTGCTTGGCCAGCATCGTTAGATCTGCTGGTGGCTCCTTTAGGAATTCAACGGCGGGTCCATTGCCCTTTCCGTCTGTCCCATGGCAAGCCGCGCAATAATCCTTGTACATCTGCTTACCCGACGCTGGATTACTGTAGGTAATCGGAACCTTCTTGAGAGTCCCTTACTCCCTGTCGGTTTTTGCCACGACGACGAAGGGCGCATCATCCTGGATCCTGATGAAGAAGTACGAGGCGCCGTCGCATTGGTATTCCGCCTCTTTCGAGAAACCGGTAGCGCCTATGGAGTGGTGCATCAGCTCACACAACAGGGGTTGCTCTTTCCGAAACGCGCTTATGGCGGAGCATGGAACGGCAAGATCGTATGGGGACGACTGTCTCATGGGCGTGTGCTGGGCATGCTCAAGAATCCGTCTTATGCGGGGATGTACGTCTTTGGCCGTTATCAGTATCGACGGGAGATCAGTCCCGAAGGCGAAGTTCACAAACGAATGCAGGCGGCTGCCATGCCCGCTTGGCGCGTCAGCTTGAAAGAGCACCATGTGGGGTATATCACTTGGGAAGAGTTTTTGGAGAATGCCGAGCGCATGGAGAAAAACCGCACGAACGGCGAAGAAACGCTGCTGAAGGGCCCCGCGCGCGAAGGCTTGGCCTTGTTGCAAGGACTGCTCTTGTGCGGCAACTGTGGCCGCGCACTGACCGTGCGCTCCACCGTGAAGGCTTGGCCACCAAGGATTGCATAGGCTTTCGTTGTGATCTGCTTGACGCCGCCGTTTCGGACCAAGTACTGAAGGCCCTGCAGCCGGCCGAACTCGAACTTGCCTTGGCAGCTCTGCGCGAGCTGGAATCACGTGATCAAACAATGATGCGCCAGTGGCAGATGCGTCTAGAACGCGCTGCCTATGAAGTCGCACTCGCCGAACGACGCTATCAAGAAGTTGACCCTTCCAACCGGCTTGTCGCAGCTACACTGGAGCAGCGTTGGAATGATGCGCTGCTTCACTTAGAACATCTGAAAAAGCAAGCGGCAGAATTTCAACGGCAAGAAGCTCGCATCGTCACGCCAGAACAAAAAGCAAAAGTGCTGGCACTGGCAAAGGATTTTCCACGTCTCTGGCATGCTCCGACCACACACCCCAAGGATCGCAAGCGGATGCTGCGGCTGCTGGTCAAAGATGTCACCGTCGAGAAACTAGCCCAGCCAAGGCAACTCTCAGTTCACATCCGCTGGCACGGCGGCGTTTGCACCGATCTCTCCGTGCCACTCCCGCCCAAAGCTGCAGACAAGTTTCGTTATCCGTCCGCGCTTGTCGATCGCGTTCGCGAGTTGGCACACAACCTACGCGATGAGCAGATCGTCGATCAGCTCAATCGGGAAGGTCATGTCAGTGCCAAGGGTAAACCGTACACCGTGTCAATCATTCGCTGGATTCGTTGGCGGTATCAGATCCCGGCTCTTACACTTAAGAAACCCGAGGAGTTCACCGTTCAACAAGTCGCCGAACACTTCGGCGTTAGCGAGGGTGTCGTCTACTACTGGATCGAGCACAACGTGATCCACGCGCGTCGGCTTAACGGCGGGATGCCGTACTGGATTTCACTCAATGCAGCGGACGAAAAGAAACTTCGAGATTGGGTGCACAACTCAAGCAGAATTCACACGGTATCCAGATGGCGAGCTTGATTGGCAATAGACGGAAATAGTACAATTTTAGGCGATTTCAGTAGTTCAGTCTGATGATCACCAGCATCCACACCCTGAT
>Ga0209446_1000267_pt1 | contig 12004 bp, 8 predicted proteins | sample BogFormECP04_OM2_FD_188242 | JGI IMG/M metagenome (GOLD analysis project Ga0209446, IMG submission 188242) | Bog forest soil microbial communities from Calvert Island, British Columbia, Canada - ECP04_OM2 (SPAdes) (version 2) | ecosystem: Environmental > Aquatic > Freshwater > Wetlands > Bog ... | reverse complement strand
TGCTGGATGGTTCCTGACCCATGACAGACGGGGCAAGTTTGCGGGGAACCGACCGCGCCCGTTCCGTGGCACGTGTCACAAGTGTCGAGTCGCGTGATGGTCAGTTTCTTGACGGCGCCACGAACGGCATCCCAAAAGTCGATCTCGATCTGATATTCGAGGTCGCCCCCGGGCTCATGCTCCGGTTCTTCGCCGCCGCCGCGCCCACCGCGAAAAAATTGGCTGAAGAGGTCGCGGAAACTTGCATTGCCGCCCTGCGCGCCCGAGCCACCGCCAAAATCAAAGCCGCCAAAATCAAAATTGACGCCTTCTCCGTCTTGCTGCGGCGCGCCTCCGGGCCCGCCAGGAGGAATATTGTCGCTGTAAAAGCCGTACTGATCGTACATCTGCCGCTTTTTAGTGTCGGAGAGAACGTCGTAGGCTTCTTGCAACTGCTTGAATTTTTCTTCGGAGGATTTATCACCGGGATTCAGGTCAGGGTGGTACTTGCGCGCGAGTTTGCGAAAAGCCGTGCGAATATCTTTCGCGTTCGCCTTCTTCGAGACCCCTAATAGTTCGTAATAATCTTGTTTTGCGGTTGTGGCCATGGAAACTAGTTAAAGTCAACAGTCGACAGTTAAAAGTCAAAAAAACACCTACGTCACGCAATAAAGCAAGAAGGGACGGGAGCCCTTTCAAGGTAAACAATCCCCGCCCCTACAGGCTTTGGTTGCTTAGTTAGGCCGCTTGCTTTCGTCTACGTCTACATACTCTGCGTCGATCACGTCGCCGGGTTTTTTGTCCTGCGCGTTGCCAGAGGTCGAGCCTGCGTGGCCGCCGCTTGCCCCAGCACCTGCGCTGGCAGCCTGCTGCGCTCCCGCAGCCTCATTGGCTTTGTAGAGCACCTCGGCGATCTTGTGCAAAGACTTCTCGAGGTTCTCCGTCGCGGAGCGCAAGCGAGCCGTGCCGCCCTCGGCGATGGCTTTCTTAGCTTCTTCGATGGCGTCTTCGGCCGTCTTCACGTCCGATTCCGCAATCTTCTCGCGATTCTCTCGGACCATCTTTTCCGCCTGGTACATGATGCCGTCGAGCCTATTGCGCGCTTCGACTTCCTCCATGCGGCGGCGATCGTCTTCGGAGTGGGATTCGGCCTCGGTGCGCATCTTCTCGGCCTCTTCCTTCGTCAGACCGCTCGAAGCAGTGATAGTGATCTTCTGCTCCTTGTTGGTGGCCTTATCCTTCGCGCTGACGTTCAAGATGCCGTTGGCGTCAATGTCAAAGGTCACTTCGATTTGCGGTGTGCCGCGCGGCGCCGGCGGAATGCCGTCCAGCTTGAATTTGCCAAGCGAACGGTTGTCCGAAGCGAATTTGCGCTCGCCTTGCAGCACCTGGATTTCGACGCCGGGCTGATTGTCGGCAGCCGTCGAGTACGTTTCGACTTTGCGCGTCGGAATCGTGGTGTTGCGCGGGATCTGCACGGTCATCACGCCGCCGAGCGTCTCGACGCCCAGAGAAAGCGGCGTCACGTCCAGCAGCAGGATGTCCTTTACTTCGCCTCCGAGTACCGCGCCCTGAATCGCCGCGCCTACGGCCACGACTTCGTCAGGGTTCACGCCCTTGTGCAGTTCCTTCTCGCCGAAGAACGTGCGTACGAGCGCTTGTACCTTCGGAATACGCGTCGAGCCGCCAACCATCACGATTTCCTGGATGTCGCTGGGCGACAGTTTTGCGTCTTCAAGAGCTTGCCTGACCGGTTTCATGGAGCGTTCGAGCAGGTCGTTCATCAATTGCTCGAGGCGCGTTCGCGTCAGCTTCTGCTGCATGTGGATGGGGCCGTTCGCGCCCGCCGTGATAAACGGCAGGTTGATTTCCGTCTCCATCATTTGCGAAAGCTCAATCTTGGCCTTTTCCGCGGCTTCCTTCAGGCGTTGCAGGGCCATGCGGTCTTTGCCGAGGTCGATGCTGTGCTCTTTCTTGAACTCGTCGATCAGCCAGTCCACGATGCGCTGGTCGATGTCGTCACCGCCAAGGTGGGTGTCACCGTTGGTGGACTTCACTTCGACGACGCCTGCGCCGACTTCCAGCACGGAAATGTCGAACGTACCGCCGCCGAGGTCGTACACGGCGATGGTTTCGTCGCTCTTTTTCTCGAGGCCATACGCCAACGCAGCCGCTGTGGGCTCGTTGATGATGCGGACGACTTCCAGGCCGGCAATCTCGCCCGCTTGCTTGGTCGCCTGGCGCTGCGCGTCATTGAAATACGCCGGCACCGTAATCACAGCTTTGCCGACTTTTTCGCCAAGAAAATCTTCCGCGGCGGACTTCAGTTTGCCGAGGATCATCGCGGAAATCTGCGGCGGGCTGTAAATCTTGCCGAAAATCTCGATGCGCGCATCATCGTGCTCTCCCTTGACGACCTTGTAAGGGATGCGCTTCATCTCATCGGCAACTTCATCGTAGCGGCGGCCCATAAAGCGCTTGATCGAATACACCGTATTTTCGGGATTCGTCACGGCTTGGCGTTTCGCTACTTGTCCCACGAGGCGCTCTCCCGTCTTGGTTATGGCGACAACCGAAGGAGTGGTGCGTGCGCCTTCCTGGTTCGGGATCACTACCGGTTCGCCGCCTTGCATGACGGCTACGACCGAGTTGGTGGTGCCCAGGTCAATTCCTATAATCTTGCTCATCTCTGTTATTCCTTCCGGAACCCGTCTACATCACTGGCCGTCCGGAAGGTAAGGGTTCCGGAGGGGCCGAGGTCAAAGGCGTGCTCCTTGGTCCAGTTCGAGGGGCAGTATATAATTTGAGTGCGTCTTTGTCAAGTTTTCTCCAATACCGTGTAAGTATTTCTATTTAAATATCTTAGGATACTTATTCCTTACCGGTTAGGCCCGCCTATCTGATGCCGTGAGCTGGCTCGTAGGTACTTAAAAAGGCACGGAACCCTTCGAGTCATTCAAGAGTAGAAACCTATGATAATCTGACCGAGAGATTGCATCTCACCATTTTGAGGGTATTTGCGGGAGGATCGCGTGAGTCGTCGTGCTGTGTTTGCTGTAGTTGTGGTCTTGGCGTTGATCTGTGGGCGGCTCCTGGTGAGCCGAGGCATTCACCCCGTTGCCGCGGCGCGCTTCAGCGCCCAGCCGCATGTTGCTTCTCAGCCAGAAGTGGTGCCCGCCGCTCCGGCGAGGGAAGTGAGCGCTACGCGGCAGCCGGTCGTACCCGAATCAGTCGATGGCGTGAACGACGTCGATCCTCACAAGGCCTTTGGCTCGAAGAGCGCTCCCATTGTGCTGGAGGTATTTAGCGATTTTCAGTGCCCCGCATGCAAGACGCTTTTCGTGACCACCAACAGGCAGCTCATGGACAATTATGTCACCACCGGGAAAGTCTATCTGATTCATCGCGATTTTCCGCTGCCCATGCATGCCTATTCGCGCGTAGCGGCGCGTTATGCGCGGGCGGCGGCAGAGATTGGAAAGATTGAGGTGGTTGAGAAAGCCTTGTTTGATAATCAGGAGAAATGGGAGCAGACCGGTGATGTCGATGGAACGCTTACCGCCGTGCTTTCCTCCGCGGATATGACGAAGGTCCGTGCGCTGGTCAAGGGGGGAACACTCGAGCCTTTGATCGACAAGGATTTGGCGCTCGGACAGATGTACCGCGTGAGTCAGACGCCCACGTCGGTCTTCCATTCCAAGGGGCAGACGTATCCGTACTCAGGTGTGATGCCTTTCGAAACACTGCACCAGTTCCTGGATCAGTTGCTGAGTCAGAAATAGCCAGGCGTAGAACGATGGGCCCGAGGAATCCGCGAGAAATCAAAGCATGATGCAATCCAGCCCATGGAATTTCCGCCGCGCGATCATTTGGATCGGCCGCCTGGTTCTCGGCGGCATTTTTATTTACGCGGGCTATGCTAAGCTTTTTCTACCGAACCATAGTCTGTGGCCTTTTTTCATTCTGAAATTCTCTATATCCATGAACCTTTCGAATTTTGCCACTCAAGTGGAAGCGTTCAAGTTGCTGCCAGCTTGGGGAGTGCAATTCGTCGCCCACACGCTGCCCTTCACGGAAATTATCCTTGGGCTGCTGCTTCTGATTGGGTGGCGCCTGCGCATCTGGGCTCCGGTGCTCACAGCCATCATGCTGGGGTTTTTCGCTGTGGTCTTGCGGGCGTATCTCCTGCACATGGATATCAATTGCGGCTGTTTCGCGACTCCCCAGCCGATCAATCTTCAGAAGGTGCTGGAAGACGCGGCGCTCTCCGGACTTGCGCTGCTCATGACTATCTTCACCTTTATGGAAGCTCGTCGGCCACATCCGTGGGCGGCCCAAGAGACGACGCGCGTCCAGGTTTAGTCGAGGTACGCCAGAGAAGTCCGCTCGCGGACGAAAACTATGAAAACTCTGAGTGAGTATCTGGAACTCGCCGCGGTTGTTCATGGACATTTGTGCGCCGGGCAAGTGCTGGGCGTGCGGCTGGCGATGCTTGGGTTGCAAGAGCTGGGCATTGAAGACCCTGTCGCTGAGCGCAAACGAATCGTCACGTACGTGGAGATAGACCGCTGCGTTACCGACGCTGTCGCGCTGGTCGCCAATTGCCGGCTGGGAAAGCGCGCGCTCAAATTCCGCGACTGGGGCAAAGTGGCTGCGACGTTCGTCGATCTCAAGACGGGCCGCGCGGTGCGTGTCGCCGCAAAAGAATCCTCGAAGCAAGCCGCGCGCGAAATGTTTCCGGAAATGGCGAAAGACGCGGGGCAGCAAAAGGCTTACGCTGCACTTTCGGATGAAGTTCTCTTTGACAAGCAATGGGTAAAAATCGAAGTGCTACCCGAAGATCTGCCCGGTTTCAAAGGTCCGCGCGTGGTATGTGCGGAGTGCGGCGAAGGCATCAACTTCAAGCGCGAAGTGGTGGTGGAGGGACGTATGCTGTGCCGCTCATGCGCAGGAGAGCGCTACTATGAGCTGGCCTAGTGATTCCTGAAAGGCGACTTATTTCCTGCAAAATCCATTCTCGAAAATCGTTCTGCGATAGAATCATGTTTCGATGCTAAGCCTTCCACCTATCACCTTGCGATTGCGCGGTTGGAAACTGATTGACCGCGTGGCGCTCGCGTTTCTGCTGCTTTGTTCGATTGCGCTGGGAGCGGCTTGCGGGTTGCTGTTTGTCTACGCCAGCGACTTGCCGGAGATTCGAGCGCTCGAAACGTATCGTCCTACCGTTGTCACCGAAGTCTATGCTGACGACGGGCAGCTCGTCGGGAGCTTCGCGCTGCAGCGGCGCATCCTGATGACTTACGAGCAGTGCCCCAAAGTTCTCTACAACGCGGTTACGGCCATCGAGGACCAGCATTTTGAAGAGCATTGGGGCATCGACTTTCCGCGCATCGCAGGTGCCGCGTGGCGGAAGATTCTCCATGGCGGCAAGGCGCAGGGCGCCAGCACGATCAGTATGCAGCTCGCCGGCAATCTCTTTCTCGATCGCAGCGAGATCAGCTTCCGCCGCAAAATGCAGGAGATTCTGCTGGCTCTGCAAATCGAGCGGCGCTACACGAAGCCGCAGATTTTCGCCATGTACGCCAACCAGGTCTATCTGGCGCACGGCAACTACGGCTTTGCCGCGGCCGCGCAATTCTATTTTGGAAAGTCCGTCACGGACCTGAAGCTTCAAGAAGCCGCGTTGCTCGCCGGGATGATTCGCGGGCCGATTTACTCGCCTTTGGCTGACCCTGCGCGCGCCCTGGCACGCCGTAACCTCGTCATTCATCGCATGGAAGAAGAAGGGAAGATTACTCCTGTCGAAGAAGAGGCCGCCAAGAAAACGCCTCTCGGCCTGCACCTACAATATCCACGCAACGATCTGGCTCCTTATTTCTTTGAGGAAATTCGCAAGTATTTGGAATCGACGTATGGCACGGAAGCCGTCCACGAGCGCGGTCTGCGCGTTTACACCACGCTGAACATCAAGATGCAGCAAGCCGCCAATCAATCTCTCCGCGACGGCCTGCACAGCTACGACCGGCGCCACGGCTGGCGCGGCGAGCCTGCTAACATTCTGCGCGACAATCTTGGCAAGCTTGATAGCTACGACGACGATGATTGGCGTCATCCCATCGAAAAAGGCTCGTACGTCACCGGCCTGGTTCTTTCCGTCGACGATAAGTACGCGACGATAAAAATCGGTTCTTACCGTGCCATTCTTTCGCCGCCGGATTTCGCCTGGACCGGCCGCAAGAAGCCCTCGGATCTTCTGAAAGTCGGCGACCTAGCGCAGTTCTCCATTCAAGAGCTTCATGAAGCCACGGCTCGTGTACAGCTCGAGCAGCAGCCTGCACCGCAGGCCGCTATTATGGCCATCGACAATTCGACCGGCGAAATCAAAGCAATGGTCGGCGGCTATAGCTTTGAAGATTCCAAATTCAATCGTGCCACGCAGGCCGTCCGGCAAGTGGGCAGTTCGTTCAAGATCTATCTCTACGCCGACGCCATCGAAAAAGGCTCCTCGCCGTTCGACACCATCGTCGACACGCCGTTTACGGTGATCAGCGGCGGACAGCCTTATTCGCCACACAACTACGATGAGAAGTACGAGGGCACTATTACGCTGCGCCGCGCTCTGGCCGGCTCCCGCAACGTTCCCGCGGTCAAGCTGGCGGAAAAAGTCGGCATCAACTCCGTCGTGGATATGACGCGGCGATTCGGCATCACCACTTCGCTCCCGCCCTATCTTCCGCTCGTGCTCGGAGCGGCTGACATGAAGCTGCTCGAACACGTCTCTGCTTTCACGGTTTTTCCCAATGACGGGATCCGCATCGACCCGCACATGATTCGCCGCGTGACAAGTTATGACGGCGCGCTGCTCGAAGAAGCACATCCGGAAGTGCATGACGTTATTTCGCCGGAAGTCGCTCGGACGATGACGGCCATGCTGGAAGAAGTCATTCAGTTCGGCACTGGCGTTCAGGCCAAAGCGCTTGGCCGTCCCGCTGCGGGAAAAACCGGAACGACGCAGGACTATACCGATGCATGGTTCATGGGCTTTACTCCGCAACTTACCTGCGGCGTGTGGGTGGGCTTCGATGACAAACAGATTTCGCTCGGGAAGAAGGAAACCGGAGCCCGTGCCGCACTTCCGATCTGGCTCGAATTCATGAAGACCGCCCTGGAAGGCCAGCCCGTCCTTGATTTTGCAAACGTTGTCACGCTCGAACAGCAGGCGCTGGATCACAAAGTCAACGTAGACACGCCCGACACGGCACCCGAAACAGACGAACCCGCCGCTCCCAAGGAGAAGCCTCCGGTCGTTCCGCCGCCAATCAAAACGACAACTGCGCCTGCCACCACATCAGGAGTTCCTCCCGGGTTATAGCGGTGGCATGCTCATCCTGCTTGACTCGCGCCCGGTTTTGCAGAAGCTTCGTATTCAACCAGGCGGTTAAATACGTGGGCGGTCGTTATCTCTTATCGGGGTTTACGAAACGGATCCCACCCCAGGTTTGGGAGGGGTACTTCGCGCCCAGCCTCATCGACCAGCAGCAACATCCTCTTTTTCATGATTTCACCAATTGCAGTGATGGGGATTCCATTTTGGGAACGAGGAATCCGCTTCAGCTTTTTGCGAGGCACCGTGAAGAGTAATTCGTAGTCATCGCCGCCGTGTAGCGCCAAATCCCGCATAGATGCGTCGCCAGCCTGCTCACCCCTGGGCACCCGCACGACCGGAATCTTCGAAGCCGTTAACCGCGCCCCAACGCCGCTCGCAGCACAGAGCCGCGGCAGGTCTGTTGAGAGACCGTCGGAGAGGTCCATCATCGCCGAGGCCAGACGATTCTCGGCGAGCCACCGGCCCAACGCCAACCGGGGTTCCGGGTAAAGATGTTTCTTGAGAATTGGATCGCGACTGCTTGCCAGCCGTTTGCCCTTTCGAATCAGGCGGAGGCCCAGTTCTGCCTCGCCGAGCCGCCCGCTTACGAAAAGAACATCGCCTGGGCGCGCTCCAGACCGCAGAACTGCCCCGCCCGTCCGCACCTCGCCCACTGCGGTTACATTGACAAGGATGTCTTTCCTCCGGGTTGTATCCCCACCAGCCAGCACGCACCTAAATAGCTTGGCTGCCCGCTGCAGCCCTTGAAGGAACTGGTCGAGCCAAAGGCCGGTGTGCGAGGCGGGCAGGGCAAGGCTCAGCAGGAAGCATCGAGGCACGCCTCCCATCGCGGCCACATCGCTGACGGCTCGAGCGAGGCATTTCCGCCCCACCGCATCTGGCGGATGCTTATCTCGAAGAAAGTGCGTGCCTTCCAGGAACCAGTCACAGGTGAGGATCTGGTCGCATCCGTTCGTGCTTTTGAAGAGCGCCGCATCGTCGCCGATTCCTAGACGCACTCTGGAGCTGTGAGTCTGCATCCGGGCCACAATCTCTTCGATCCGTCCCAAAACGTCAGCCTCCCCGGGGTTCTGGAGCTTGCCGGATAGGTGCTTTGTTTTCTTCATGACTGGCGTTGAGTATAGCTCTCGGCGCGCCTTTCGCGCGTGGCGGAAGATGAAGGAATTCGCAACGCAACGGACGATTGTAAAAGTCGTCGGAATCCTGTACTCCCGGACAGGTGGGCGGTTTTTCACACCCTGTTCCAAATACCGCAAAATACAGGGTTGACGGCCAGCGCTACAGAATTTAGTATGAGCGAGGTCGCGAACCGAGACTTACGGTTCAGATTTGGTTACATCCGGGTTCAAAGTGGTTCTCTTCCGCGGGCGCCAGGGCACAAAGCCCGCATTTGACAAGCTAGAGGCCTGAGGGGCCAAGTATAGTGATTACGAGCAAGAACTATACGTTTTATATCGCGACGACGCCCGGCAAGCTGCAAAAGCTTGTCATCCCGGCGTACGTCCTGCACAGCCTCGCCGCCCTGGCCCTCATCGGCGCGGTTACTGTGGTTGCCGCCATCGGGTCTTACTCCCGGATGCTTTGGAAGGTCGGCAACTACAACGCTCTCCGGCATGATCAGGAAACACTTAAAAAGCAGTATCAGCAGCTTCAGAGCACGGTCAACGATACCAACCAGCGCCTCGATTCTCTGCAGTCTCTGGCCACCGAAGTAGCCATGACTTATGGGGTGCTCCGCTACCACCCTGCGGCCTTCGATAACACCGACAGCCAAGCCACCCCGGAAGACGCCTTTGACCGTTCCATCGAGCAGTACACCTTCTTGAAGAGGAACGCGGCAGTCATCGCCGTGTCTTCCAGCGGAATGCAGCTTATGCCCGCGATGAGTTTTGCCGACTCAACGTATACGCCATCGATCTGGCCGGTGATGGGACACATCACGGATAGCTTCGGCGAGCGGCTGGATCCGTTTAACGGTGAGGGCGCATTTCACACGGGCGTTGATGTGGCCTCAGATTACGGCGCGCCGGTTCACGCTACTGCTGATGGCATTGTGACCATCGCGGAAAACCACTCCGGCTATGGCCGTCTGGTTGTGCTCGACCACGGTTTCGGTATCAGCACCTGGTATGCGCACCTCTCGTCCTTCTCAGCGGTGCCTGGGACGCGCGTTAAACGCGGCGAGGTCATCGGCTACACAGGCATCAGCGGCCGTTCTACCGGCCCACACGTGCATTATGAAGTTCGCGTGAACAATGCGCCGGTGAATCCGTGGCGTTACATGAAGGGAACTACAGTAGGCGACTAGTCCGAGCCGCTAGCTTCCGTGAGTTTCTCGCGCCCCAGTTTTTTCGGGGCATTTTTTATTGCGCTTGGCTGACTAATTCCGGATGGTGCTTTTGTTTGCTGGGACCTTGTTTTGTGGAACCGGAGGCGCGGTTGGCATTGTGGTGCGCGCGGCCTCGAGAAAACCGGGCGTCAAATCGAACATCAGCCGAACCGATTTTGTCTCACCACGATCAATCTGCGAGACGTCCGCGCTCTTTAGCAGTTCCAGGTAGGCCTCGCGCACATCTGGTGGAAGCTGCTGCCGCAGCTTCTGGTCGTGGAGCCCCGCCTGCGCCAGCACGAGCAATCCGTTGATTATGTCAGACAACTGTTTGGTGGGCGCATCCGCCCCGCCTTCGCCTTCGAGCACGACGCGTAGATGGTCAGCTTCCGGTTTTCCAGCGACGGTGATCCACTGGAGTTGGTCGATCAAAGCCGAAAGCTGAGGAGATTGCAGTCCACCTGGGGCTTGTGCGCGTAGCGCCGCTCCTGCGCCGGCATCTTGCCGCATCACGACGAATACCGGCGAACCGGCAAGCCGGCGGAATCGCTCGCGCCAGGCTTGTGTGTCCGAGTCAGCATGTGGCTGGGATAGCGATGAATCCAAGCTCGCATCGTTTGTCAACGCGATGCGATTGTTGTGCAAAAACGTGAACGTAATTCGTCTTGAGCCGCCGGCTACCGGCACGGAAAAAATCTCTTTGCCGCCGCGAGTTCCGCGCCTTCCTGTTTGCGACGCGTAGGCGGCGATTTTCTTTCGGTCGAATCGTCCGTCGGCGACAGCAAACAGCGTGGAATCCTGGCCGCGCTTTACGAGTGCGATGCTCACACGGTTTAGATCGCTCTCGTAATTGAATCCCGTGGATTGCAAGAACTGTGCGTAGTCTGCATCTGCCTTTGGCTGCGGCGCCCATTTATAGAGTTCGGCGAGAAACGGAGATTGCCTGAGCGCATCCAGGTCGATAAAGAGAACCACGCTGGCATCGGCGGGCATCAGCGCAAGAAGTTCGTTGTGCGAGCTGGATCCAGAGCCGCTCCATCGTTGGTAGCCGTAGAGCACCATGGCTGCAACCACAAGCGCAGCAACGATCGTCGCAGCAGTCCTTCGCTTGTTCATTCAGTTGGCACCTAAGGCTCGCTATCTCGACAGTGGCTTATTACGGCGTTTCTGACCAAACAGGCCGTGCCTGGGAGAAGCACGTTTTACGGAAAAATTGAGGCTTGCGGTGCTTACCCCGGCTTGCCTCGTGCAGAAACACGGGGTTTATGCTAAACTACAGAGGCATCGAAAGATAGAGTCGCTAGGAGTGGGACACAGGGAAACAGGTTTTCCACAGACTTGGTCCCCGACGTGCTCCAAAATCGCATCACCCCCTTGCAATTTACTTGCCCCTTCTGCTATTCTTACTCGGTTTGAGCGACGCTGGCGTAGCTCAGCTGGTAGAGCATCTGATTTGTAATCAGAGGGTCGGGGGTTCAATTCCCTCCGCCAGCTCCACCAAGAATTAGCAGGGGAGTGAGGCGGAGCAAATCCTTGCAGGAAAAATAAACGGGCTGGTGTCTTTTGACACGAGTCCTTTTTGTGTTTTCGTTTTCGCGGAAGTTCCGAGCGCGAGGATTTTCCTGAAAAAGTTTTGGGGACAAGCAGTTAGCGTCCTTTTGTTTTCGCGGGACGGGTGGGTGAGTGGCTAAAACCAGCAGACTGTAAATCTGCCGCTCCTTGCGGGCTACGAAGGTTCGAATCCTTCCCCGTCCACCAGTCGTTCGCTGTTCGATTCGGCCGATCCCGTGGGTGATCGTCCGTGATCAGGAAACCGCAGGGCAATCGCACTAAGCGTTGATCGCTCGCGATCACACAAAGCGATGTTCGAGCGCGGTCCAATTCGCAGCAAAGGCGCTGCTCAGGAAAAGTGCGCCAAGAACGGGTGATTTTGGGGGAACACGGGTTAGGCCTGGGTAGCTCAGTTGGTAGAGCGCGTCCTTGGTAAGGACGAGGTCACCGGTTCAATCCCGGTCCCAGGCTCCAGAATTAGAAGGACGCAGGTGCAGGAAAGTTTGCAGTGAACGGGCGGGGGTAACTCAACGGTAGAGTCTCACTCTTCCAAGGTGATGGTTGCGGGTTCAAATCCCGTCCCCCGCTCCAGATTCAGAAGTAGCGAGTGACTTGCAGGATTTGGCAGAAGAGAAGATTTAACGCAGAGGGCAAAGAAAAATGGCCAAGGAGAAATTCGAGCGCAGTAAGCCGCATTGCAACATTGGGACGATTGGTCACATTGACCATGGCAAGACGACCCTGACGGCGGCGATTAC
>Ga0209446_1000265_pt1 | contig 12046 bp, 5 predicted proteins | sample BogFormECP04_OM2_FD_188242 | JGI IMG/M metagenome (GOLD analysis project Ga0209446, IMG submission 188242) | Bog forest soil microbial communities from Calvert Island, British Columbia, Canada - ECP04_OM2 (SPAdes) (version 2) | ecosystem: Environmental > Aquatic > Freshwater > Wetlands > Bog ... | reverse complement strand
CCATCATACAAATGTATGCCGAATGTGTTACGATTGCAAGTGGCTAAAGTCGGCCTTACCCCGCCCTAAAAGGACCGGGCTTGCGGCCTCCGCGGGTCAAGAATCCAACAGCTTTCACAAGGACACGACGACGAAAACTGGGAATTCCGATCGTGGCTAAAGCAGTACGCTCCAGATGACATCGATGGCCTTGTCAAGACCTTGAGTCAGAAATACTTCGCCCTCATCGACTGCACGCAGTGCGCAAATTGCCGCCAATCACTGCAGGTTGAATTCAAGAAAAGTGAGCTTCACACTATTGCAAAAACGCTTGGCCAGTCGATTGAAGCATTCCAGAAACAATCTATGTCAGAAGGCATGGTGAACCCGCCCTGTCCGATGCTCAACGGGAAGCGGTGCTCCATTTACGAGAATAGACCAGACGTTTGCAGGCGTGATTGACAATGTTGCCATTTGTCCGATCGCGTTTAACGCCTTTGAGGAACTAAAAGAGAAACTTGCATGGCCACGCCCCTAGCGTGGCGAGATGCACGATCCTGTACGAAATAAATCTGATCTTGTCATGTGCTTCGGGAAGGAAGAAGGTTCGTCAGGTATCCACTTTTCCGGTAACGCCGGTAATGGTTCAAGTTGTGCAACAGTGTGACTTGGCAAACTCCTCGAGCGACGTTTCTGGTCGGCAATGGGAAATACCCCTGGGATCTAGAGTGCACGTCAGTGATTGATTGTCAGAGACAATGGAAGTGTGCGGTTTACTCCGCCGGAAGTGCCTTGCACAGTGATCGTCGCGTTCGTTGGGGGCTTTACGATGGGACCGCCACCTCCGCCTCCACCGCAGCCGCTCAAGTAGCTAAGACTTAGTATCAGAAGCGCCAGAGCAGGTATAGCGAGACGCTTCGTTTGCCTTCTATAGATTCCCACCCAAGCCGGGAGGAACATCAACACCAACACGCAGACGAGTGGAATGCCAAAACGGATGGGCAACTGTGGCACGCTCGGCGGCTCCAAGAGAGGTAGCATTAACGCGTTGGCAGTGTTGTTGACTGTCACTGTGAACGCGTAGGAGGACGATCCGTTCGGCGGCGCCGAAGTTGGTGAAACGGCGCAAGTCGAGGGTGTCGGTGCGCCGCTGCAAGTAAGCGCGACTGTGCCGCTGAAACCACTCACCGGCGAAATCTGAAGGTCGTAGGTGGCAGTTTGACCAGCGCTGATTATTGAAGAAGTTGTGCAGTTTCCCGCAGCTGGACAATTTGCGCCCGCGGCCGCCGCGAGAGAGAAATCCGTCCCCGTGCCCGTCAATGAAACACTCTGCGGGCTTCCCGATGTGTTATCGGTGATTGTGATGCTTGCGGCACGGTTCCCGGAAGCGGTGGGTGTGAAGGTCACATTGATCGTGCATTTCGCTCCAACCGCGAGGTTCGAATTATTCACGGGGCAGGTATCGGTCTGCGCGAAGTCGCCGCTGTTGGTGCCGCTCAGGGCGATACTCGAAATTGTCACTGCAGCGGTGCCGGTATTCGTGAGGGTAACGCCCTGTGGTGCGCTCGTGGTGGTGATCAGCTGGTTTCCCAATGAGAGGCTTGCTGACGAGAGCGTCACAGCGGGCTGAACGCCCGTGCCCGAAAGGGCCACAATTTGCGGGCTTCCCGCTGCGTTGTCGGTGATGCTGACACTGCCAGTGCGGGTATTCGTGGTGGTGGGCTTGAAGGTGACCATGATTGAACAATTCGACCCTGTAGCCACGCTTGCGCCACATGCATTTGTTTGGGAGAAGTCGCCGCTATTTGCGCCAGTGATCGCAATGTTTGTGATTGTCAAAGTGGCAGTGCCCGTGTTGGAAAGATTTACCGTCTGAACGGGACTGCTGGTGCCGACGGGTTGATTTCCAAAAGGTATGCTCGTCTTGTCAAGGGTAGCAATAGGCGCTACGCCACTGCCGCTTAGTGCTACGGACTGCGGACTCCCAGCTAATTTGTGCGTAACAGTGATTGCGCCATTGCGCAATCCGGTGGCTTTGGGTTGGAACGCCACGTTGACTGTGCAATTCGCCGCAACCGCAAGTGTTGCCGGGCTCACGGGACACGTGTTGGTCTGGGTGAAGTCGCCGCTGGCGGCGATGGTGATGGTTGTCGCTGCGGCGCCATTGTTTGTGATCGTGATCGCTCGCGTCGCACTCGTGGTGCCGACGAGTTGGTCAGCAAAGGCCAAACTCACCGGCGTAACGTTGATCGGTGGGGGAGTCTGATTCAGAAGGATGCTGACGATATTCTCGCCCAGGTCCCCCGCGGCCACGTCCGGCGCTCCATCGGCGTTGAAGTCTCCGACAAGCACAGGAAAGGATTGTGCCCCGGTGAGATAGTCCTGCGGTGCTGCAAAAGTCCCGTCGCCATTTCCCAGGTACAACTGCATTCCAGCCGGCAAGCCGCTGGGATTTCTGGCCTGCGTGTTATCCGATATGTCGGTTCCCACGAGCAAATCCAAGTTGTTGTCTAGATTGAAGTCACCCACCGCCAGGGCGATTGGTATCGGACTACCAATATTTGGCTGGACATCATTCAAGACCAGAGACGTATTGAAAGTCCCGTCTCCGTTGCCCAGGAAAACGTCTATCGTTCCGAATTGATTGGCGACCGCGAGGTCCAGGTTCCCATCCTTATTAAAATCTGCGATGACCGGCCATGTGGAGCCTGCATGTGAGGTAATAAATGTTGGCGCTTGAAACGTGCCATCTCCCTTCCCCAGCAAAATCGCCACTTGCCCAGAGGCAGACCCCACATAGTCCGGCACTACAAGATCCAATTTTCCGTCCCCATTTAAGTCTCCCGCTGCCATGGCTCCCAAAAATCCATCCGTCGCCAGTGTTGGAGTAATCTTTGGAGCTTGAAATGTTCCGTCTCCGTTCCCCAAGAGAATCGACACGGTGTTATCGCTCTGGTTGACCACCGCAATGTCCAGTTTCCCGTCTCCGTTGAAGTCTTCGGTAAGGATTAGACCTTCGCCGGACCCCCCTGACGTGAATCTCGCAGGCGCCGCAAACGTTCCGTCACCGTTGCCAAGCAGCACAATTACATTCCGTGGAGCCGCGCCAGTCGAGTCACTCACTACCACGTCTTGGTTGCCGTCGTTGTTGAAGTCCCCGGTTGCGATTCCAGAAAACGCGCCGGAAACCGGGGTAATGATCCCCGGTTGGAAAGTGCCGTCACCCTTCCCCAGCAGCACTCGAACGTCATTCGAACTTCGATCCACGGCGACCACATCCAACTTACCGTCTTTGTTAAAGTCAGCAAGTGCCACAAATGGCCCGTTGCCCAGTGCGTAGTTCGCTCCGGCCCGAAACGTGCCGTCCCCGTTTCCCAATGCCATCGTCAGGACGTGCCCCTGCGTATTCCCCGCGATCCAATCTGGGTTGCCATCCCCGTTGAAGTCCGCGACCGCCAGTTGCCCGGACAATTGGTCCACCGTCACCAGCGAAGCGGGCAAAAGCGTTCCGTCCCCCTTGCCGAGCAGGAGACTGACACTGCTGCCCAGACCAAGACTGCCGTTAATCGAGGTAAGGATGTCCAGCTTTCCGTCTTTGTTGAAGTCCCCCACGGCAAGGTTGGTAGCGCCTCCTCCCAACTGCCCAGCGCTATAGCTGATTGCCGGCTGAAAACTGCCATCGCCTTTGCCCAGCAGGATGATCACCGCTTGTGCGATCGGGCTGCTCGCCACGATATCGGGAAGGCCGTCCCCGTTAAAATCCCCTACGGCCACGTCAAATCCGCCGCCGGAATTAAGCGCAATGCTGCGCGCTGCCTGAAAATGCCCGTCGCCATTCCCGAGCAGAACAACAACTTGGCTGTTACTTTGGTCCGAAAGCACGAGGTCGAGTTTGTTGTCCTTGTTGAAGTCCGCCGCCGCCACGTAAGTTGCGGCTCCAATCCCCAAACCAGAGGTGTTAATCGGCGCCTGCATTGTGCCGTCGCCATTCCCAAGGAACACGCTTACGCTGTTCGTAGTGCGGTCCACCACCGCCATGTCTAGCTTGCCGTCACCGTTGAAATCTCCTAGCGTCAGCGACTGGGGATTGGAAATCCCTGTCAGTGTCGTCTTTAGGGTGAACGTTCCGTCCCCATTCCCCAGGAGGATGAAGACCGCTGCGGTGTTCAAGTTCGTGGGGACGAACCCGATCACCGCAAGGTCCTGCTTCCCGTCGCCGTTGAAATCTCCAGAGGCCACGTAGTACGGTCCGCCCAGGTTCGCCGTGAAAAGCGGCGCTTGGAACGTGCCATCCCCGTTGCCGCGCAAGATGGTGAGTCCGCAGGTATTGCAACCGGTATTTGTCACCGCAAGGTCTTGTTTGCCGTCTCCGCTGAAATCTGCGGCTACCTCGGACACTGGAACTCCGCCGCCGGTGTTCACGATCACGTTCGCGGTCAAGAACACATTTCCCGGGCCGTTGAGTGAAGTAGCATTCGCAGAGCCGCTCGACTCGGATGAGGCTCTTTGAGGGTCCCGGGCTGCCGCGCGCAAGTTCAGAGCGACAAGGAAGGCCAGCAGCGCAAGGCCTCCTGTGCCAAGGCTGCAGAGCACACTGTTCCGGCGAAAGCGAAACTGCACACGCCGAGTTCTGGCACGGCGAAGCCCGGGGAAATCGAAGCGAGAAGGCCGCTGGCTCACACGCATCGTTTTTCTCCTCAGCGCTGGTTCTTTGGCGCGAAACCATGGGAGCGCGAAAACAGCCGGTTTGGTTTTGAAGGCTGCTTTTTCTGCAATGGAGTGTGAAAAAATCAGAGGATGTATCAAGAAAATGGGGGCTGACCGCCGGTTTCCTGCAGCCCATAACCTATGGGAAGTGCCAAACAGTGCGGTTCGGGATGTACTATCGGAGTTACAATCGCACCTGATCCGCTGAGAAAGCTTAGAGAAAATCCAGTAGCACGGAGTTGATGGTGTCCGCCTTGGGAGATGCTGAACTCGTCACAAGTATCCAGAATGGGCAGACGGACGCGGAGGCGGCGCTTTATGAAAAGTATGCAGCGAAGGTTTATTACCTGGCACTGCGCGAATCGCGATTGCCGCACGATGCCGAGGACGTTCGCGCCGAAACTTTCTTGCGAGTGTTGCAAGCGATTAGAGGGAAGAGTTTGAGGTCACCCGATGCCTTGGCTTCTTTCATTCTGGGGACAACCCGCAATATTCTGCATGAACTTTTTCAGCGGAGAAAACAGGCCGGCAAAACCAAGGAACCCGAGGCTGCAGACTTATCCACTCCCTCTCACGAAGAGCAATTCCTAGATTCGGAAGTGCAACACGCTATTGAGCGCACCATCGTGCGATTGAAGCCCAGGGAGCGCGACCTCCTCCGCATGCACTTTTACGAAGAGTTGCCAACCCAGGAGATTGCCCGGCGAGCGGGGATTGCTCCGGAACGCGTGCGATTGATCAAGTCTCGCGCCCTGAAGCACTTCCGGGAGTTTTACTGGCGCTTGGATCGAGCAAGTGCACCAAAAAAAATTGATACACAAAGGAGGTGAAGTACCACTTAGCTATGATGCACCCCCAAATCGAAGATGAAGAGATCATTGAGCGTTACGTTCGCAAGCAGCTTGCAGAGGAGGAGCGCAAGGCTTTCGAAGAGCACTTTTTTGGCTGCAATGATTGTTTCGAAAAGTTGCAGGTCGCCGAGCGATTTGTTGCGGGTCTGCGCGATGCCGCCCGCCGCGGCCTGTTGGCGAGAGAAGTCGAAGGCACCAGCCGGGGCTCTATTTGGAGGGGCTGGCTTGTTCCCGCGTTCGGAGTAAGCGTATGCGCGGCGCTGGTGCTCGCTGCCTTTAGCGGCTGGCTGTACTTCTCTCAAATGCCGAAATTGCGCGAGCAGCTCAGCCGGTCCGCGGAAGACCTGCGCGCTCAACAGGCAGCTCGTGCCGAGCTCGAGCACCAAATGACGAGCAGCATTCAAGCCGAAGCGAATCTCCCTCTCGTGATGCTTCAAGCCGAGCGTGATGTGCAAACCGCTCCCAACGAAGTAAGTATTCCCGCGGGAGCAAAGCGCCTAGTCCTTTGGGTCGACGTGCCTGCGGGAAAATCCAACAGTTTTCGTTTACAGTTGGACACCGCGGACAATCGTCCGGTTGAGACGCTCGATAACTTGCAACGTAACAGTTATGGCGCCCTGGCCGTCAGCCTTCCCGCGGAAACATTGCAACCGGGAGACTATCGGATTAAACTCACGGTCGAACCACCCCCCTCGTCCCTCTTGGCAGAGTACAGGTTGAGAATCCGCAGGCCCTAGAGAACGCGGAGACGCGCCATGAAAGCTGGCCCGAGAAATTGGCTTGCCTCTTCTGTGTCGATGTGTGTTTTCTTCCTCTCCTGCTCTCTGCGTTCTCCGGCACAGCAACCCATCCAGCAGCCGATCGCCCCCCCAGCACCCGCTCAAACGCAAACTCCTCCCTCTTCTGATCTTGCCGCGCAAGAAGACGAGTTAATCAAGAAGTGCAATGAACAGTTGAATGTTAAAGGCCAATTTAAGGAAGCTGAGGAATCGGCCAGGCAAGCCCTTGAACTCAGCCAGAAAATGGGCGACAAAAAGCGAATTTTGGTAGCGATGCTGTACCTCGGCTCCGCTTATTATGACCAGGGCCGCAGGCCCGAGGCCTTGGAGGTCTTCCAAAACACGGTAACGCTGGCTCGCGAGACGGACAATCGAAAGGGGCTCTCTCGCGCATTGAACAACATTGCCGGCGTGCTCGGCGACCTGGGGCGTTACGAGGAATCGATCAGCTACCTCTATCAATGCTTGGATGTTGCGCGGGCGCTGGGCGATCAGCCTATGCAATTCACGGCCCTGTTGAACGTCGGCCAGTTGTACATCCGCCTGGGAGATCCAGACAAGGCCGAGGCTCCACTGCTCGAGTCACTTCGCATTGGGCGTGAAATGAAGCACAGTGAACTGGTGAACAATCCTTCCAAAGTGGCTACGGAAGCTTCCCTACGGCTCTTGGGCGACATGGAGATCGCACGCGAGCGATTCCAGCCTGCGTTGAAATATTTGAACCAAGTCCGCGAGAGTCATCCCGATAACGCGCAAGCGCAAATCGAGCTCCTGGACAGTCTGGCCGTGGCCCACCAGAGACTTGGGGAATACCAGAAAGCCTACGAGCTTCTTCAAGAAGCCATACCGATCGCTGAGAAAGCAAATAGTGCGGGATACCCGCTCCTTGTTGCCAACCTGGGCGAAGCCCAGGAATCGCTCGGGCAACTGAACGAGGCGCTGGCGTCGGAAGACCGCGCCATGACCGCTCTTCGGCGGACCGGTGGAAACTCTGACGAAGAATGGCTCATCGAGAGGCGCATCGGCCATATTGAACGGGCCCTTGGCCGCAACGAAGAGGCGCTCGCGCATTACGAGAATTCCATCCGTGCCATCGAACTCCTTCGCGCCACTGCACTGAATACCGAGACTGGCCGCGCCAGCTTCGCGGGTCGCAGCCGGATGGTATATGCGGAAACCGCCGATCTGCTTTACGACATGCACCGCGAAGCAGAGGCTTTGGAAATGACCGAGCTTGGCCGCGCCAGAGCTTTCCTCGATATCTTGGCGATGTCTCGCAGCGGGATCTCGGATGAACTGAGGCCTGAACAGCGCAAACACGAGGACGAGATACTGGTACACATTTCCGCCGTGCAAAAGAACCTATGGAAGGAAAACATCTCTCCGGATGAAGAGAGAAAACTCAAAGCAGAGCTGACCTCAGTCGAGGATGATCTCGAAACTTTTCATGTTGAAGTCCGGCACAGCAATCCGCGTTACGCAAGCATTCAGTATCCGGAACCGATCAGCGTCAGCCGCATCCAGAGGGACTTGCTCGATGCGCAATCCGTCTTGGTGGAATTCCTACTCGGTGAAAAGCGCTCCCTGGTCTGGGCTGTGTCCAAGGAAAAGTTGAGCGTGGGCGTCCTGCCTCCCCGCAAGGAGATTGAAAACGAGGTTTCCGCCTATCGAAAGGCGTTGACCGGAAAAATTTCAACATTGACGCTGGCCGGTTCACTGGCCGAAATAGAACCTGCCGGCAGGAAATTGTATAGGTCTCTTCTTCAGCCCGTGGAAAATGCGCTCGTCGGAGCACGCCGTTTGGTGATCGTGCCTGACGGTGCTCTGGATTACTCGCCTTTTGAGACGCTGGTTCTCCCGGCGCGTCACGGAGCGTCTGGTGAGAGCGGCCCCGCGTATCTGCTGGAGAAATTCTCCGTCGTTTACGGCCCGTCGGCTTCAGCCCTCGTAGTAGTGAAAGAGATGAACCGCGAAGAAGGCCATCCGCCCAAGACGCTTTTGGCTTTTGGCGACCCCATCATCGACGTTCCGACGGGGTCGGCAAAAAACGGATCGGAAACCACCCGCTCTCCTTCTCAGGAGCAGGAGTCAATGTCCATCGCGACTGTCGCCGATGAATATGCGGAGCGCGGTTTTTCTTTTTCGCGGCTCCCATACTCCCGGGCAGAGGTGCTCGGCATCAGCAAGCTTTACTCGCCAAGTCAACGGCGGGTCTATCTCGGCGAACAGGCGCGCGAAGAAACGTTGAAAACAGAGACGCTCAGCGGCTACCGCTACATCCACTTTGCCAGCCACGGATTTGTCGATGAGATCCAGCCCTCGCGCTCCGGCATCCTGTTCTCGCGCGACTCTCATTCCACGGAAGATGGTGTGCTTCAGATGGACGAGATCATGCGCTTGAAGCTGAACGCGGACTTGGTGACACTATCCGCCTGCAGCACCGGCCTGGGCAAGCTGGTGAACGGCGAAGGGATCCTGGGGATGACGCGTGCCTTTTTCTACGCCGGCGCGCGAAATGTCACCGTGAGTCTTTGGAGTGTGAACGATTCCTCGACCTCAGCATTGATGAAAGCCTTTTACGAAAATCTCAACCGCGGCTTGTCAAAAAGTGCGGCCTTGCGTCAAGCGAAGTTGACCCTGTTACGCGGCCGGGAAGCCGCGTGGCACCACCCTTACTACTGGGCAGCATTTGTTCTGGTCGGCGAAGGCAAGTGAAGCAACGATTGCTGCAACTCCAAGATAGAGAGCACAGAGTCTCGTAACGTGGGGCTATCGTAAGCGTCCGACTCTGACCGTCAAGATGAGGTGTGGGTTGGAGCTATCCACGTTGGTTGGTTCAGTTGCGCGTAACACGGCGTTTTCTGACAACTTCAGTTTCTCCTTGCGATCCATAAGTAGGCTTGCGGGTACCTGCGAAGCTATCCCGGGGTTATAATCGCGGCAACTTATGCCTCTCCTTCCAGGCACACATCTTGGCCCCTATGAAATTACCGGGCCGTTAGGTTCGGGCGGCATGGGGGAAGTATATCGAGCGAGAGGCACGCGGCTTGAGCGGACCGTGGCGATCAAGATTTTGCCGAAGGAGATGTCGGCCGACCCGACGAGGAAGCAGCGATTCGAACGGGAAGCCAAGGCCATATCCAACCTGAATCATCCGAACATTTGCACGCTGCACGACGTGGGCAGCCAGGACGGCGTCGAGTATCTAGTTCTGGAACTGGTCGAGGGGGAGACGCTGGAAAAGCGGCTGGAGAAGGGGCCGCTGGCCACCGAGGTGCTGTTGCGGTACGGGGTTGAAATTGCCGGAGCACTCGAAAAGGCCCATCGCAACGGAGTGATTCATCGCGACCTCAAGCCCAGCAATATCATGCTCACCAAGTCCGGAGCGAAGCTGCTGGATTTCGGCCTGGCAAAATGGGAGGGTTCCGGATCCTCAGAAGAAGAGGTGCTGAAGACGCTGACGGCCGAGGCGAAGAAAGTCACGGAACCAGGCACCATTCTCGGGACATTTCAGTACATGGCCCCGGAGCAACTCGAAGGCAAGGACGCGGATGCGAGAACCGACGTTTTCGCTCTCGGAGAGATGTTGTACGAAATGGCGACGGGCCGGCCTGCCTTCACCGGAAGAACGAAAGCGAGCCTGATTGCCGCGATACTTTCGGCCGAGCCGCCGCCGATTTCGGCGTTGCAGCCTATGACCCCACCGTCGCTCGATGGACTGGTGAAGGGCTGCCTCGAAAAAGATCCCGACGAACGGTGGCAAACGGCACACGACGTAAAGCTGCAGCTTCGGGCGATAGCCGAAGGCAGGTCGCAAAGCGCCGCCGCGCCCCTGGCCGCGCGCTCGAAAACGCGCGACCGATTTCTAACTGCAGCGGCAGTGATCGGGGTTGCTGCGGCGATCGCCATAGGCCTCTTGTATTGGAGTCGCCAGCCAGTGAAACCGCGAATCGTCCGCTCGTATATCAAAGCGATGCCGAACTCGAGTTTTGTTCAGACGCCTCAGCAGGGTGGATTCGCCATCTCGCCCGACGGCCTTCGGCTGGCGTATGTGGCTCAGAACGCGGACGGCAAGACTCTCTTGTGGGTCCGCCCCCTCGATTCACTTGAGGCGCAGGCCCTAGCAGGCACCGAAGAAGCCTCTTTTCCATTCTGGTCGCCAGACGGCCGATACATCGGGTTTTTTGCCTCTGGCAAACTCAAAAAGATCGAGTCCTCCGGTGGTCCCCCGTTAACGCTTTGCGACGCCCCGAATGCGCGAGGCGGTGCGTGGAATCAGGACGGCGTGATTCTGTTTGCCCCCAGCCTGAACGTGCCGCTGCACCGTGTTTCTGCCTCCGGGGGAAACCCAATTCCCGTCACGAGTTTGGATCATCCTGAGAAAGGCGTGACCACGCATCGCTGGCCCCAATTCCTGCCCGACGGGCGCCACTTCCTGTACGTGGCAGGAACACCTCTTACGCCCCGGGAAAATCCCACGAACGCTATTATGGTGGGCTCCCTGGATTCCAAGGAAAGCAAACTCTTGTTGCACGCCCACGCGAGTGCCCAATACGCCTCGGGGGAAATTCTTTTCTTGCGGCAAAGCACCCTAATGGCGCAACCCTTCGACGTGAAGCGCCTGGAATTGGCGGGGGAAGCGTCTCCGATCGCGGACCCCGTGGACGAAGCTGAGCTGACTCTCTACAGCATGTTTTCAGCCGCGGGAAACGGCCTGCTTGCCTATATTGAAGGGACGAGCAGCGCGAGCCGGGAGCTGCTCTGGCTGGATCGCAGTGGGCGGAAGCTGGGAGAGGTGCCCGGAGCAGACACCTACATGAGCCCACGAATCTCGCCGGATGGGAAGCGGATCCTTTATACGCTGGTCGCTCCCTGGTATGAGGTGTGGAGCTATGACATGTCCTTGGGGGTGAAAACGCGGCTGACCTTTGGGACTAGTTCGGGACGAGCGCACTTGAGTGCGGTGTGGTCTCCGGACGGGCAGCGCATCGCCTATATGTCCATCCGCGCGGGCAAGTGGGGCGTATATGAGAAAGCCGCGGACGGTTCCGGGAACGAAGAGGTTCTCATGGAAGACACGGAGTCCATCAAGTATATGAACGATTGGTCTCCCGATGGCAAGTATCTGGCCTTTCAGCAGGCCGTGCAAGGAGTGAACGAGATTTGGCTGCTTCCCCTGACTGGCGAACGAAAGCCCATCCCCTTTCTGCAGTCTCAATTCGCTGCAAACCTGTCTTCTTTCTCTACCAACGGCAAATGGCTGGCCTACTGCTCAATGGAGTCCGGCGAGCAAAAGGTTTACGTCGTGCCGTTTCCCGGGCCAGGAGGAAAGTGGCAGGTGTCCCCCGGTGGCGGGTGCTACGCGCGCTGGCGGCGCGATGGCAAGGAGTTGTTCTACCTCTCTCCCGACAACAGAATCATGACCGCCGAAGTAAAAACCGACGGTTCCAGCTTTGCCATCGGCGCCGTGAAACCGTTGTTTGAAACCCGCATTTACCGCTCCACCTTTGGTGGTTACGACGTCACCGCCGACGGCCAGCGCTTCATCATCTGCTACGAACCTGGCCAGCCCAATGTCGCCATTACGTTGGTGGAGAACTGGGACGCGGAGCTGAAGAAGAAATGAGTTTGTTGACATCCTCCCCTCCGTGAACGGAGGGGATTCCTACAGGCTCTATAGGCTTGCGCATACGATGCCCTCGGTGGGTTCCTGAGCCAACGTGCTAACAG
>Ga0209446_1000264_pt1 | contig 12082 bp, 5 predicted proteins | sample BogFormECP04_OM2_FD_188242 | JGI IMG/M metagenome (GOLD analysis project Ga0209446, IMG submission 188242) | Bog forest soil microbial communities from Calvert Island, British Columbia, Canada - ECP04_OM2 (SPAdes) (version 2) | ecosystem: Environmental > Aquatic > Freshwater > Wetlands > Bog ... | reverse complement strand
GCGACCTTCGCGACTACTTCTGGTAATCGCTTGCTTAACGCGGGAGATATTGACGGAGCCCTCTCGCAATTCCGAAACGCCGTCCAACTAGCTCCCGGCTATGCACTGGCACATCATCAGCTGGCGATCGCCTTATCGCGCAAAGGGCAAGCGAACGAAGCTGCGCAGGAATTCAAGAAGGCCTCGGAGCTTGATCCCCGGTTGAAACCGCCTACGCCGTAGCTGACATTTACCAGGAAAGGTTCCTATGACGCGACAACACACGCGCTTTTCGCTGCAGGTCGCGATCCTGAGTCTCTGTGTGGGTGGGCTTGCTTCCATGGCGCTCGCCCAGGCGCAGTTCAACGATTGCAAAGCTTCGCAAGGCGAGCTGGCCCTGTCGCGAAATGCGCAGAATTGGCAGTTTCTGGACGCGGTCGGACCGCACTCGGCGTTGTTCGGGCGTGAAGACGGTAACTTCGAGGCTTGGATCTATCCGCTCAAGCTGTTGCGCGATTTCCACCTAACATTCCATGTTGGTAATCACGTGATCGCTGCTGATACTTTGCCACGGACGATCACAGTGCGGCCGGAATCCACTTCCATCCGCTACGTGTACGACTCTTTCTCCCTGTGCGAGACCTGGTTCGCGCCCCTGCACGACACGGGCGCGGTGGTTGTGCTGCAACTCGAAAGCGCCGAACCAGTGGTGACCGAGGCGTCCTTCACACCCGATCTCGCTTGGATGTGGCCCGCCGGATTAGGAGACGGCTACAGCGACTGGGATTCCGCGCTGCGGGTTTTCAGCTTTGGCGAAGAGGAACATCGCTTCTACGCGGTTGTCGGATCACCGGAAGCAAGCAACATCCGCCTGGCATACACCACCAACTATTCCTCCGCGAAGGTCGACGGCTTTCAGTTTGGACCAGCGGTGAAGGGCTCGGCGACCTATCACTTTGTTATGGCGGCCTCGTTCCAAGAGCGAAAGCAGGCCAACGACCTCTACCGGAAGCTGCTGTCACAATATCTGCAGCTCCAGCAACAGGCGCGGGAATACTACAAACACTATCTTGACACGACCGTATCGCTCTCCGTCCCCGACCGTGATTTGCAGACGGCGTACGACTGGTCGCGCATCAGTCAGGCGCAGGGACTGGTGGATGAGCCTTTTGCGGGCGAGGGGTTGATCGCCGGGTACGACCTGTCCGGCTTCAATCACCGGCCCGGATTCAGTTGGTTTTTCGGGCGCGATTCGATGTGGACTGCACTCGCGCTGGATTCCGTCGGCGATTTCCAAACCACACGCGCGGCGCTGGAATTTCTGGCGAAGTATCAAGGTGAAGACGGACGGATCCCTCACGAGGTGCCACAGAGTGTGAGCCTCGTCCCGTGGTTTAAGCTGTACCCCTATGGCTTCGCTTCGGCCGATGCGACGCCGCTGTACATCATTGGTACCGCTGATTACGTTCGCGCCAGTGGCGACCTGGACTTCGCGCGCGCAAAGTGGGCCAGCCTCTGGCGCGCTTATCGATGGCTGCGTTCCACTTATGGCGCGAATGGTTTGGCCAAAAACCAGGGCGTCGGTCATGGATGGATCGAGGGTGGCCCATTGCTGCCGGTTTCGGCAGAGTTGTACGAGGTTGGCGTCGCGATTCAGGCACAGCAATCACTGGCCGAACTCGCACGGCTGCTGCAGAAACCGGAAGCCGAGTCGCTCTCGCAGGAACTGCCGGCCCTCAAAGAACGAATGGAGACCTCGTTCTGGTCTCCGGACAAGAACACCTACATCTATGCTCTCAATCTTGAGAGCAAGCGCATCGATCGGGCCAGTGTGCTGGGCACGGTGCCGATGTGGTTCGGGTTGCTCGACCAGCAGCGCAGCCAGCTTTTTCTGAACGAGCTCGCCATGCCGGGACACCAAGCCGACTGGGGGATGCGCATCATCCCGGAAGACGATCCTCTGTACGACCCCACCGGATACCACTTTGGCAGTGTGTGGCCGCTATTTACCGGATGGGCCTCAGTTGCAGAGTATCGCTACCATCGAACCTTGCCGGCATACGCCAATCTTCGAGCCAACGCGCAGCTGGTTTTCGATGGCTCGCCCGGACGCGCTACGGAAGTGCTCTCCGGCCGGTATTACGCACCGCTAGCTACCAGCAGCTCACACCAGATCTGGTCGTCGGCGATGATTGTGAGCCCCCTGTTGCGCGGGATGATGGGCCTCACGGTTGACGCGCTTAACTCCAGCATCGGGTTCGAGCCACACGTGCCAGCCAACTGGACAGATTTCGCGATCCAGAGTATCCCGATGGGCGCGACATCTGAGACGCATCTGGCATTGTCGTACCACCGCAGCGCGGACGAGATCACGCTGGAGGTTAAGCGGCATGGGAAACAACGCGTGCAGCTTGAGTATTTTCCAGCGTTCAGCCCACGGGCACATGTGCTCAGCGCGGAGGTTGACGGCCAACCTGCCAAATTCTCGCCGGTCGAGTCGACGAACCAAGTGGACCAGCACATTGCGATGCGCATATCGATAGCCAGCGAGCGCACCTTCATTCGCATCCGACTGCGTGACGAATTTGGAATTGTCTATCCGTACGTCGCACCGGCAACGGGTGCCTTCAGCTCGAACCTCAAATTCGTCTCCGAGCGCTGGAATGCCTCTCATGACCGGCTCGAGCTGCATGTTGCCGGTGCTGGGGGAGCAAAATACCGGGTTCCGCTGGTCGGGGACCTCTCGGGAGTGACGGCAAGCGGTGCGGATCTTTCGCAAGACTTGCTCCAGATCGAGTTCCCGCCCGGTCCATCGGACGTATACACCACGAAAGCGGTTATCTTGCAATTTCCGCGGCATTGATCGCTGGGAGGGCGGGGTAGCGAAGATTCCTGGCTGTTTTGCCCACTTTGGCTGCAATGCCAAAGGGCTTTGAGCATTAACTGGAATTTTGTCCCAAAACTAGTATAAAAAAATCGGTCACTAGTGCGTTTTCCATATTGACAATGTCGCAAAAAATTTGCTTGACAGCGTGTACTTGGCGAGATAAGTTTCTCGTCACACCGTACTGTGACAATTGTCGCCTTCCGGTGTGACGGGGCCCGGGGGGCAATTTCCCACGCGGAACATAAATGAGTATCTGCCACCAAGTCGCAGATGCTGTGAACTGGGGGATTCCCTTCTTTCGGCGGTCGTCTTTTTTGTTGGAATCTCCAAACAAAGCGCCTAACGCAAGGTCGCAAGCCAATCTGGGATCCGGCCGGTGCAGTCGGATCGGTCTGTGGGGGACAAAATGACAAAGCGGTGCGTATGGTTTGCAGTAGCGACTCTGATTTTCTCGCTGACAACCCTGTCTTTCGGGCAGGTGACGACCGGCAACATTAACGGAACAGTTACGGATCAGCAGGGCGCGGCGGTGGCGGGTGCAAAGGTGACGGTGACGGACACAGCCAAGGGCACCTCCGACACCATAACCACCAACGACTCGGGTAACTACACCGTGACGCACTTGATTCCGGACCCCTACACGGTCAAGATTGAGGCGCCGGGCTTCAAGACTTTCCAGCAAACCAACATTCCGGTAGTGGCGGATGCCACGCAGCGCGTCGATGCCCAGCTCCAAGTCGGGTCGGCGTCGGAGACCACTGAAGTTACGGCCGAAACTCCGCAGCTACAGACCGATAACGCGGACGTCGGCGTGACCTATAACGAGCGCTACGTGGAGAACCTGCCGGTCTTTAACCGCAACTTCACGCAGTTTGAGTTATTGTCGCCCGGCACCCAGCAATTGGCTGGCTGGAACCATGCCGCAACGGAGAACCCGCAAGGCGGTCTTCAGATTTTCGTCAATGGCCAGCACTTCAGCGGCACCGGCTTCGAGTTGGACGGAACCGACAACCAGGACCCCATTCTGGGCATTATCGTCATCAACCCCAACCTGGATGCTGTCACCCAAGCTACCGTTGGATCGCAGTTTTACGATGCTGAGCAGGGCAAGGCCATCGCCGGTCTTGTGACCGCGCAGACCAAGTCGGGCACCAACGAATTGCACGGCAGCGGCTTCTGGTTCCGTCGTACCGACGCCAACGAGGCGCGTGATCCGTTCACGCAGTATGCTCCCAGTAACGGCCGGTTCATTCCGTCCGACAAGTGGAACCAGTATGGGGGCACCATCGGCGGTCCGATCATCAAGAACAAGTTGTTTTTCTTTGGTGATTATCAGGGCACGAAGGAAACCACCGGTGTCACCAACCAGCTGACGGTCCCGACCACACAAGTCGTGCAGACTTGCACCGCTCCGACGGGCTTCTGCAACTTGAGCCAGTACCTGGGGAACGTTGGCGGCGGTGGCCAGGTTTACTACCCCAATGTGAACAACACAGCAAATTTCACAGGCGCCACGCCCGTTCCCGGCAACCTGATCCCGGTTGCCGACCTTTCCCCAGGGGCGGTGGCAGTTCTGAAGGAATTTCCAGCGCCGACCAACAACTCCCTCCTTGCAAACTATATCGCTTCTGGTGCGGGTTCTTTCAAGCAGAACGCCTTCGATACCCGCATTGATTACGACGTAAACCAATCAAACCAGATTTACGGACGCTTTAGTCTTGCCTACTTCACCCTGACGGGAAATCCTTCCCTCCCAACGCTTGGCGGCGTGGGCTTCGGTCCGGGCCCGGGTCTGGCAGGGAGCTCGAACGTCCATAATTACAGCCTGGCTTCGGGTTGGACGCACACCTTCAGCCCGAGCTTCTTGATGGACGTTCACTTCGGCTGGTTCAAGTACAATCCACAAACCGCGTTCTGGGATTCGGGTCAGACACCGATGACGGGGTTCGGTATCCCTGGGCTTAACGTACCCGGGCAACCCTTGCTGACCTCAGGTTTGTCATATTTCAACATGGGTGGAAACGGCCAGCAGGGCAACCAGACCATCTCCGATTTCGGCAACGGGCTGGGTGTCCAGCGCTGCAACTGTCCTTTGACGGAGAGGGAGAACCAGTACCAGTACGTTGCGAACTTTACCAAGATTCACGGCAACCACACCTTCAAGTTTGGCGGCGACGTCCGTTATGCGACGAACCTGCGTGTGCCCAGCGACCAAAACCGCGCTGGCCAATTGACATTCGCCCAAGCGGGTACTGGAGACGGCAACATAGGCGGACTCACCTTGGCGACCTTGCTGTTCGGTGATGTAACCTCTTTCTCGCGGTTCGTCAGCAGCACCACGAATGCTATCGACCAGCAGTGGCGCATGTTCTACTATGGGCAGGACACTTGGCGAGCAACTCCCAAACTGACGGTCAGCTATGGACTGCGTTGGGAGGTTTACTTTCCAGAATCGGTTAACGCCAAAGGCAACGGCGGCTTCTACAATATTGTTCAGGGCATTGGCCGAGTCGCCGGCTACGGACCGTACGGTCTCAACGGCAACATCGGTAACGACTGGCACGCCTTTGCGCCTCGCATAGGACTGGCCTATCAACTGTATGAAAAGACCGTCATCCGGGCGGGATTTGGCATCAGCTACGACATGGGCGTCTTCGGGTCGAACTTCGGTCATAGCGTGGCCCAAAATCTGCCCGTGCTGCTGTCGCAGCAAGTCAATGCGACCGGTGCTTCCAACAACTTCGCCCCGGCATTCAACCTTGCTCCTGGTGGTTACCTGAGTACTTTGCCGGGCGTGTCAACCGGCGCGCCCGCTGGGGTTTTCCCGGCAATTCCCGCAAGTGGCCAGTTGCCGCTGCTGGGTCCCACCAACAACGCCAATCCCTATGTCCGTCCCTTGAACCAGACCCTGCCCGCAATTGGAGTCTGGAACCTCACAATACAGCAGCAGTTCGGCAGGAACTCCAGCCTGGAGCTGGCTTACATCGGAAACCTGGGCCGGCACGGGTTTGCAGGTGATGGTCCCAGTTACAACGTCAATCAACAATTCGTTAACGGCACTTACCCCCTGCAAGGCAGATTCACCTATCCGGGATATATCGATCCGGCGACCGGTCAGACGCTCGTTTGCTGCAATACGGGTGTCGGCAACTATTTAGGCAACAATGCCAACTCCAGTTACAACGCCTTGCAGGTGAAATTCAACCAGAACTTCTCGAACGGCCTGCAGTTCATCACTCACTTCACCTGGTCAAGGGCACTGCACTACGACAGCAACTATTTCGCGGACGTTCCGGCGGTTGCGTACGGTCCCGACGACCAGAACCGTGTGTTGGTGTGGGTGTTCAGCGGAGTCTATAACTTGCCCTTTGGCAAAGGCCAGAAGTTTGCCAGCGGCGTCGGCGGGGCGATGAATGAAGTCATTGGCGGCTGGCAAATCAGCTTCACCAATAACTGGGGTAGTGGCCTGCCGTTTACGCCCACTCTGAGCAGCTGCCCTGGCAATTCCTCGGGGGTCTGCCGGCCTAGCACGGGGGTTGGGAGCTTCCATCTCGGACCCAGCGGCCTGATCCATCCCGCGAACGGCGGCGCTCCCTACGTCCAGTACTTCACCCCTGTCGTTGTGGGTGGAACATGGCTCGCTCCACCCACTGGGTTGATCGGCAATGCCGGCTTCGACGGGCTGTACGGCGTGAGTGACTATACCGCCCAGGCGGCCGTTATGAAGAACTTTCAGCTTACGGAGCGCTTCAAGTTCCAGTTCCGCATGGACGCATACAACATCTTCAACCACGTGGCGTTGGGCTACTCCAACAACCAGGGCGGCGGTGGAACTTGCGTGGCGTCGCTCTCGCCTCAGAACGCCTGCGGTTCCGCGAACGGGCAGATTAACAACATCCTGTTCGGAACGAATATGCGTCAGATACAGTTCGGCTTGCACCTGTTCTTCTAGCAACGCGGTTGAGAAAATAACTCGCAGGAGGGGGTCTTCGCGCTCCCTCCTAGTTTTTTGTGCGGCCCAAAGTCCATGCGAAGACGCAGGTGGGTTGATCGTCGAGTGGCCACCAAGCGCCATTTCCGGTGGCAGGGATTTTGAGTGGCGTAAGTCTACAACCCGAAGCAAAGAGAATGAACAAGCCTGGTTGCACATGCCTTGCCCTCGTGGCAGCCCTTGCCGTCTCCGCGCAGCTTCGGCCTGTTTTTGCGCAGGACCAAGTGAGCTCAACGGGAACCCAGACACAGAACTTCCCGTGGATGGAGGTGCGGCTGTCGCCCGATGAGCGCGCGGACATGGTGCTGAAGCAAATGACGCTGGACGAGAAGATCGATCTCGTGCACGGCGAGGGCACGCCGGACGGAGGTAAGCCAAGGCCGAATGCCTACCTGGGCAACGGTGGCGTCGGCTTTGTGCTGGGTGTGCCGCGGCTGGGCATGCCGATCATCCAAATGAGTGATGCGGCGTATGGAGTGCGGAGTAGCGCTGAGAACGGCCGCTACTCGACGGCGCTGCCGTCAAACCTTGCCTCGGCGGCGAGCTGGGATCTGCAGGTGGCATGCGAGTACGGCGCGCTGATTGGACGCGAGCTGCGCGCGCAAGGGTACAACATGACCCTCGGCGGTGGCGTGAACCTGACACGCGAGCCCCGCAATGGCAGGACGTTTGAATACCTGGGCGAAGACCCGATCCTGGCCGGCACGCTCGTGGGCAATAGGATCAAATGCGAGCAGGCAGAGCATGTGATCGGCGACATTAAGCATTACGCCGTAAACGATCAGGAAAGTGGCCGCGAGGAAGTAAATGCGATCATCGGCAAGCGTGCGATGCGCGAGAGCGATCTGCTGGCATTTCAGATCGGCATCGCAATCGGAGATCCCGCGGCGGTGATGTGCTCGTACAATGCCGTCAACGGCGACTTCGCTTGCGAGAACAGGTACCTGCTGACGGATGTGCTGAAGAAAGACTGGAAGTTCAAGGGCTTCGTGCTTTCCGACTGGGGTGGAACGCACAGCACAGTGAAGGCGTCGGCTGCCGGATTGGACAACGAAGAGCCCTTCGACGACTTCTTTGGCGAAAAGCTCAAGGCAGCCGTGCAGGCAGGCAAGGTTCCCATGGCTGAGCTGGACGACCACGTGTGCCGCATACTCCGTTCAGAATTCGCCAGCGGCATTGTCGACTTCCCCACACAGAAAAGCGTAGTGGATGTGGATGGCGGCTTCGAGACGGCACGCCGGATCGCCGAACAGAGCACGGTTTTGCTCAAGGACAGCCATGGCGTCCTTCCGCTCGACCGTACAACGGTGCGCTCCATCGCCATTATCGGGCCACACGCCGATAAGGGAATGATCTCGGGTGGCGGATCCGCACAGGTGGACCCGCCCGGAAGACCGGCTTCCAAGTGGCAGGAGCAAGTGTGGTTCCCGACTTCCCCTTTGGAGGCAGTAAGGGCAAAAGCACCGGGCGTGAATGTGCAGTTTGATTCGGGGAAGAATCCGTCATCGGCTGCAGCTCTGGCAAAAAAGGCAGATGTGGCGATCGTGTTTGCTTATCAGTGGACGAGCGAGGGGCTGGATCTGCCCAACCTGTCTCTGCCAGAGAACCAGGATGCGCTGATCGAGCAGGTGGCTGCAGCGAATCAGCGGACAATCGTAGTGCTAGAGACAGGCACTGCGGTGTTGATGCCGTGGATCGACAAGGTTAACGGCGTCGTGGAGGCGTGGTACGCAGGCAGCAAGGGGGCGAACGCAGTGGCCAATATCCTGTTTGGCGACGTGAACCCGAGCGCGAAGCTGCCGATGACGTTCCCGCGCAGCGAAACTGATCTGCCCCATCCACAATTGGTGATGCCACCGCCAGGAGCGCAGGGGCTTGTTGCCGGCGTGAAGACCGCAGAGACCAGGCCAACCTTTGGCGTGCATTACGACGAGGGATTGAAGGTGGGCTACAAGTGGTACGACGCGGAGAACAAGCCGGTGCTGTTCCCATTTGGATACGGCCTCTCGTACACGACATATAGCTACTCTGATCTTAAGGTAAAGCCGGGCAAGGAAACGACTGTTAGCTTCACGGTGAAAAACATAGGCAGCCGCGCCGGAGCGGAGATTGCTGAAGTTTACGCTGCGTTGCCGGCCAGCGTGGGCGAACCGCCGAAACGCCTCGTGGGCTGGAGCAAAGTGCAACTGAATCCCGGCGAAAGCAGAGAAATGAGCGTGGCTGTCGATCCCTTGTATCTGTCGGGCTACGACGAGACCCTCGATAGATGGAAGCTGGCACCAGGCAGTTACACGTTCATGGTCGGCGGATCGTCGCAGGATCTGCCGCTGGTTGAAAAGGTCAGCATGAAGTAGTGGCCGAAGGCCGCCTATGGAATGTTCACCAACCCGTTGCGAATTGCGTAGACAACCAACTCCGCCGTCTTATGTATACCTAATGCATCCATGATGTTGGCGCGATGCACGGCGACGGTGTTGGCGCTCAGACTCAGTTGGCTTGCGATTTCTTTATTCGACTTACCGTCGACGATCAGCTGGAGGATTTCCAACTCGCGCATCGTCAGTCCTCTTTCACGCTCGCCCTTCAACGTAGTCAGCCGTTCGATTTGCGGATCGAGAACGACCTCCCCGGCGGCCACTCGCCGAACCGCAGTCACGAGTTCCAGATCGACAGCATTCTTCAGCATGTAGCCACGCGCTCCGGCTTCGAGCGCCTGGCGGACCCACGTATCTTCGGAGTGCATGCTGAGCATGAGGACCGCCACATCTTTATTGTTTTCGAGAATGCGCCGCGTCGCAACTAAGCCATTGACTCCGGGCAATGCGCAATCCATTACCACCACATCGGGACGCAGGGCTTTCGCCAGTCGTATGGCTTCTTCACCGTCGCTCGCCTCACCCCGCACGACGATATCGGATTCATCTTCCAGAAGCCGACGGAAGCCACGACGGACCAGCGCGTGATCATCAACCAGCAATACTGCAATTTTCTTATCCATCTCAGTCACACCTTTGAATCAATTCCGTCTCGCGGAACCCACAGCCGCACCAGGGTTCCGCCGCCTGTGAGTTGCACAAACTCGATGGCACCACCTATCAGCTCGGCGCGCTCCCGCATCGCGACCAGACCGATGCCCTTCCGTCCGTTTGCTCGGAAGCCGCTCCCGTGGTCTTCCACTTCCAGTCCCAATCTGTCGGGCTTGAACTGCAGGCGAATCCAGGCTTCTTTGGTTCCCGAATGACGAGCGACGTTGTTGAGTGATTCCTGCAGCACTCGGTAAATATGGATGCCCGCGCCGCTTTGAACGGGATAGGATGTTCCCATCTTGTCGTAGTGGATGACGATTCCGTTCTGCCGCTCTACCATGGGTAGATACCAGTCGATGGTACTCTCCAGCCCGGCCTCGTCGAGTGTGACGGGATGCAGAGCCTGTGAGAGGCTGCGCACCTTGTCGAGGGCCGACTGTGCGATCTCGGAAACCTCTTGCAAATCGGCGCGCAGCGAGGAGCCTTCGGGGGCCTGCCTGCCGGCCCGTCGCAACATAGACCCAATGGCCGTCAGGATCTGCCCGAACTCATCGTGCAGTTCGCGCGAGATATGAAGCAAAGTCGATTCCTGGGTGGCGATGAGCTTCTGCGCGAGCTCACTGCGCTGCTCGGAAAGACCCGAGATCTGAACGAAAAGCCGGCGGTTCGAACGAATGAGGTATACGCTGGTAAGCACGATCGCGATCAGCGTGGCAGCAAGAAACAGATAAACCTGGCGCTGCACGCGATCATAGATATACTCGATTCGCTCACCTGCCTGTTGTTCGCTTTCGTTGTTGGCGACCAACAGTCGCGCAACGGCTGTGCTGAGAGCTGCAACTCGTGGTTGCAATGAAGCACGGATTTCTGCCCGCGCCGCTTCCTCGTTGCCCTCGGCTGCCCGGGCAAAGGTACGATCGGACGCAGCCCTGAACTGCGCCAGTGAGTCGTCCAGGTATTGTCGCTGCTCCGGAGTACGGTGAGCTACCGACAGTTTCTCCTCCAGTCGCAGCGAATCATCCAAGTCCCGTTGTATCCGCTGAAATTGCGCAGACCACGCCTTCAAGGGATACGGCTGGCTGGTGTCGAGCATGTCGCGCATGCTCAGACCAAGAGAGTTGAGGTCGTTCTGGAGGCGCAGCAGCTGCAGGGAGTCTCTGCGGTTTCGGTCGGTCAGGTCGCGCTGCAACTCCCGAAGTCCGGAAAGCTGATGCGTGATGTACGCCGTGTAGGCCACCACCGCGGCCAGCGTAATCACCAGGCCGAGCAGCAGAGGCATGGTTGGAGATCGCTTTAATCTAAACGGCTGCGGCACGCACAGAGGATACAACGCGAGTGCTCGCAGGAGGGCAAAAATTCAAGCCTCCGGTCAACCACGAGGTCTGGGACGGAGCATTGTCTAAGGAATCGTTCCCCAGGGCAACTCCGGGATTGAGGGTTGAGGTGAGGAGCAGTCCGCCCGTTGCGGAGACCACTGCGGGCGGTCTGCAAAGTACTGCGCAGATTGTGCAGCACCTAAACTCATCCGTCACCACACATCATCCCCCACTTGAAATAATCCCAAGACCCGGAGCGAGGCGGACAAGAAAGGTGTTAATAGGTGTTGGCGGGTAAAAAGTTGGAGGACCAAGAGAAGGGTCTGCAAAACGTTATGCGTCGGTTCGATTCCCACCCGAGCTTCCACAAATCCCGCAATGCGGTGATGCTCGAGTTCGTGCACATTCACTATGCTGATGTGTCGCAAGTATTGCGGCAGGATCGAACTGAGATGACGACAACCAAGGCCAAAGCTCTCTGACGCCATCAAGCGCAGTAGGAAGCGCAACCAGGACCGCGGTCCGCCCTCAATCGCTGGGCCGAATCGAACATCCAACCGTGGCTCAGCCGCTTCGATGAGCGATTCATGGAGCTGTGCGAAATGGGTTATTCGAAACGGCAGATGACGCGAATCCTTACAGTGGGACGCAGCACCATCCACCGCACCAGGATGCTGCTCGCGGGAAAACTGAATGGCGCAGGAGGAGCGGCGCGGAAGCGGCGAATAGTTGGGTAGCTGGAAAACCACCAGCTGACCTTCACTGGCCTTGTGGGTTGCTCGCAGCCCGGATCGCCTCCTGGCACTGCTTGGCCGATGTCAGCAGCTTGTTGAAGGCCAGGTCGGGACGCAGTCTTGCCAGCAGCGGATCGTGAACCAGATGG
>Ga0209446_1000263_pt1 | contig 12086 bp, 5 predicted proteins | sample BogFormECP04_OM2_FD_188242 | JGI IMG/M metagenome (GOLD analysis project Ga0209446, IMG submission 188242) | Bog forest soil microbial communities from Calvert Island, British Columbia, Canada - ECP04_OM2 (SPAdes) (version 2) | ecosystem: Environmental > Aquatic > Freshwater > Wetlands > Bog ... | reverse complement strand
TCTTGCTGCAGGTGGGCATCGACAACCCCCGGGATCGCCCCGATGCGGCGCCGGAGCTGCCGCGCGATGTGAAGATTCTTGATGCGGTCATAGCCGACGGTCCGCACGTCGATCTGAGCCGTCACCCCGAAATTCAGGATCTGGGTGACCATGTCGGCAGCCTGAAAATAGAAGATGTCTTCCGGAAAGGCTGCCGGCAGCACCTGGCGCAGCTTGCGGACGTAATCGGCCGTTGGTGCGTGCCCGTCCTTGAGCGACACCAGGATCACGCCGTCATTGATGCCAATCGTCGAGCCGTCCGCGAAGGACAGATTATAGAGGCGCGCCGGCAGGCCGATGTTGTCGACGATCAGCTCGCGTTCGTTTGCCGGAATGATTTCGCGGATCTTGTTCTCGACGGCCTCGAAGATCTGCTCGGTCTTCTCGATGCGGGTGCCGGCCGGAGCGCGGACATGAAGCTGGATCTGCCCCCCGTCGATGAGCGGGAAGAAGTCGCGCCCGACGAAGAGGTACATGACGGTGCCAAGAGCGAGGATCGCTATGGCGAAGACCGGCACGATGATCCGGCGGGTCAGCAACGTAGCGAGGAGCTCGGCATAGCCGTCGCGCAGGCGATCAAAGCCACGCTCGAGGCGATGGTGGAACCGCGCGAACCAGCCTCCTTCGGCGCCGTGACCTTCGCCCTTCAGTAGCAACCCGATCGTGATCGGCGTCAGTGTCCGGGAGAGGCCGTACGAAGCCAGCATCGCGAACACGACGGCGAGGCCGAGCGGAGTGAACAGATATTTCGCCGGCCCCTCGAGGAAGACGACCGATGTGAAGACGCAGCTGATCGCCAATGTCGACACCAGGGTCGGCACAGCGATGCCCGCGGAGCCGTGCAAGGTGGCCTGCGGCAGCGGTTGCTTTTCCTCGCTCAACAGGCGGTGAGTGTTCTCGATCGTCACCGTCGAATCATCGACCAGGATGCCGATAGCGAGCGCCAATCCGCCCAATGTCATCGTGTTGAGCGTATCGCCGAGGAAATAGAGCACGACCAGCGATGACAAGACAGACAGCGGGATCGAGATCATGACCACCAGGGTCGACCGCCATGAGCCGAGAAACAAAAGGATCATCAGCGCAGTCAGTCCGGCCGCGATGGCCCCCTCGCGCAACACCGAGTCCACCGAGGCGCTGACGAACACCGACTGGTCGAACAGCTCCTTGATCTCCATGCCGGGCGGGGCCGAGGCGCGGGCGACCTTCAGCGCCTTTTTGACCTCCCTGACGACATCGACGGTCGAGGCGTTGCCGTTCTTGATGACGCTCAGCAGGACCGAACGCCGACCGTCCGATCGCACGACGTTCTGCTGCACCAGCGAACCGTCGCGGACATAGCCGAGATCCTTGATAAAAACCGTGGCGCCGTTGGCGTACTTGACCGGAATGTTGTTCAGGTCATCGATTGTCGCCGGTACCGCGTTGGTGCGCACGGTGTATTGGGTGTCGCCGATTTTCGCCGTGCCGGAGGGCAAGGTCAGGTTCTGGGCGTTGACGGCATTCGCCACATCCAGCGGGGTGAGGCCCTTGGCCAACAGCTTCGCCGGGTCGAGATCGACCATGATCTGGCGATATTTGCCGCCGGCCGGCGTCGGAAAGGTGACGCCGTGGATCGGCGCCAGCCGCTGCCTCAGATTGTAGAGGCCGTAATCATAGAGCTGCTGTTCGTTGAGGGTATCGGAGCTCAGGCTGATCTGCAGCACCGGGACGCTGGAGGCGTTGTACTCCACGACGAGCGGCGACTGAATCCCTGGCGGCATCAGCAGCCGGATGTAATTGGTTGCCGAGATGATTTGTGCGATCGCGAGGTCGATACTGACGTCCGGCTGAAAAAAGATCTTCTGGACCGAGATGCCGTCCAAAGTTTGCGCCTCGATATCCTTGATCCCGCTGACGGCGGTGCTCAGCGCGTACTCGCTGTAGGTGGTGACGCGCTGCTCCATCTCCGGCGTGCTGAGACCCGTGTACTGCCAGATGACGGTGACGACCGGGATATCGATCTCCGGGAAAATGTCTGTCGGCATCGACCGGAACGCGGTGACGCCGAGAAACAGGATCAGCAAGGCCAACACGTAAAAGGTGTAGGGCCAACGCAAGGCAAAGCGCACGATCCCCATGACGAGCTCCGTTTGCTACAGGCTATTGGGGTTGCCGGTCCGCACCCGGTTGACGGAAGTTCCTAGCTGTCGCGGCCCAGCGCGATCAGATTGGCAACAAAAACCTGGACCGCCTTGCCGTTCTGGTTCAGGGTCTTCGTCCGCATCTTGATCATCCCGCGGTTTGGGCGCGACGGTGACGGCCTTACCTCGAGGACCTCGCTCTCGACCCGCAGCTCGTCTCCGGGCCGCACGGGCAGCGGCCAACGCAACTCGTCGACGCCGACAGCGACGATCCCGTCCGCCAGATTAATCTCGCTCTCGACCAGCAGACGCATCGTCAGCGCAGCCGTGTGGCAGCCGCTCGCCGCCAATCCTCGGAAGATCGTGTCACGCGCGACCTCCTCGTCGAGATGAAATGGCTGGGGGTCGAATTCGGCGGCGAAAGCCTTTATCTGCTCCTGTCCACCCGCAGTCTGCGAGAGCCGAAGGTCTGGCCCACGCGAAGTCTTCGAGATACCGCTTGCTCATGGCCCATCCTTTGGCAGCCTTGCGAGTTTGACGCTGGAGTGCGTCTGCGGCCTTAAATCGCCTCGCGCATCGTCGCGAGGAGACCGGCCACTCGCCCGCCATTGCGCTGAACGATCGCCGCAAACTCAGAGCGCTGGGTGAGCGCCATACTCACGCCGTCGATACTAACGTCGCTGATCTTGTAGCGCCCGTCGCTTACCGCGAGCCGCCAATCAACTTCAATCGGCGGTCCTTGCGGACGAATGATTTGGCTGGTCACCATCACGCCAGCGGGATCGGTCCTGCTACCGTTCACCCTGAGGCTTTCGCCGCCATATTGTGCAAACTGCTGCGCATAGTAGTGCACAAGATAGTCTTCGAAGAGGCTGCGGAACTCCCGCCGTTCCGCCCCGCTCGCAACGCGCCAATACGGACCAAGAACAAAGTGGGATATCTCGGTAAGAGCGAAGTCTTGGCGGAGCATCTGATGGAAATAAGTCACTTTCTGGTCCAAGTTCGCGCTGGAGCGGATCACTGCTAGCCCCTGGTTGCCGAGGATGCGGATGAAATCGGCTGGATCCTCGCCGGCCGCAGCAAAACGCGGCGTCAGCAACAATCCCGCGGTCACCACAAAGACTATCGTGATGACCCTGGCAAGCTCCACAACGGCAAATCCAGGGGAGTGTTCCTGGACGCTGTGCGGCTGCACGCAGTCTGGCAAGCGCGTCCGATGATCGAGCCGCGCGATGGTGTCAGAGGAAAGGGTGGCGAGCCGGCCGGCCCGGGCGACGATCGCATCGGTCGCCAATACACCCGGTCCGCCGCCGTTGGTCAGGATCGCCAGGCGATCGCCTTGTTGCGCTCGCGTCAGGGCGAGGGTTTCGACCGCGTCGAACAGCTCGGCCATCGTGTCGACGCGCAACATCCCGGCACGGCGGAAGGCCGCGTCGTAGACCGCGTCCGCACCGGCCAGAGCTCCGGTATGCGAGGCCGCCGCTCGCGCCCCTTCGGCGAAGCGCCCGACCTTGACCACCAGTACGGGCTTGGCACGCGCGGCCGCGCGTGCCGCCGACATGAATTTGCGCGCATGGGTTATCGCCTCGACATAAAGCAGGATGGCCCGAGTGCCGGGATCGACGGCGAGGTAGTCGAGCATGTCGCCAAAATCGACATCGGCCATGTCGCCGAGTGAGACGACATGCGAGAAGCCGATGCCCCGGGGGGCGGCCCAGTCGAGAACGGCCGTGATCATTCCCCCCGATTGGCTGACGAAGGCGAGGTCGCCGGCCGCCGGGGTGATGTGCGAGAAGCTGGCATCCAGCCCGACTGCTGGTACCATGATCCCGACGCAGTTGGGGCCGACCACGCGCAAGAGATAGGGGCGCGCCGCGTCGAGCGCCGCCTGCTGCAGAGCGCGGCCGGATGCGCCCTGCTCGCCGAAGCCGGCGGTGATGACGATCGCGGCGCGCGTTCCGCGAGCGCCGAGTTCGGCGATTACCTGCGGCACGGTCTCGGGTGGTGTCGCGATCACCGCGAGATCGGGGACCTCGGGGAGGTTCGCGACGTTGGGATGAACCGGTACGCCGCCGATCGACCGGTGGTGCGGGTTTACCAGCATCAGCGGCCCCTTGAAGCGGGCCCGGCGCAGGTTGCGGAGAAGCACGGCACCGAGCGAGCCGCGGCGCGGTGTCGCGCCGATCAGCGTCACCACCTGGGGCTTGAAGAGCTTGTCGAGGTTGCGGACGGACATCTCACTCCAGCTCTCGCAGAAGCTGCTCGCGGTGATTGATCTCGCGCAAGTCTGCGCTGGTTCGATTCCCGTCGGAACGTAGGCGCCTAGCTGACGCTGCCCGTAATAATCTTATTCAATGTGCCCGCCAGCTCACACGATATTCCTGCTCCATGGACCACAAATGCTCACGCTCGGGAGCCGCTCGGATCGTTGCGCGGCCTTCGATTCGGAGTTAACGTAACGACGAATGGCCGAGGACGCAGACCATTCGGGAAAGTTGGTTGAACCAGCGAGTTAATCTACCGCTCGGAAAAGCGAGGCCGTCTCAGGCTTCAACTATAGCGGCGTCTCTGGAGTAACGCTGGGAAGGTTCGGCGTAACCTTGGTATGACATCAGCTGGTTCAAGTTTGTCTTTCAACGCGTTCGCCACGCCGGACGCGGGGAACGACTACCTCGCCACCGCGGAGCACTACCGGTATCTCGCCAGAGCCATAATCGACGCCCTGCACCGGGGCCTGGTTCTCGTTACCGGCGACCCTCCCGCAAACCTCGCGATGCTCGTCGAAGCGTTGAAGGCGGTGACGCCGCGAGACGTGATCGCGATCCCTTGCGGCCCAGAGCTCTCTCGTAAGGAGCTATCCGGCCACGGTTCGGCATGTCCGGGCGCGCCGACACCTAGCGGCGCGAGGGCGGAGGCGCCCAGTCCCCCGGTGCTCGCCTCTCCGATTTCTATCTTCGCCGATGCGGATCGACTCTCCGATGATCAGATCAAGGATTTGCTCGAGACCGCGCAAGCCGCGCCACCGGAGCATCACGCGCTCGACGCAGGCGTCCTGTTGGCGCATTCGGCGTTCCTCACGCGCTTCGAGAACCCGAAGCTGCAAGGCCTCGCGGAAGGGATCGCGGCGCACCTTAGCATCCAACAGCTCGAGCGCGACGAGGTCGAAGCGTTCATTCGCCACCAGGTGCCGCCGAGCGAGGGAGAGAATCTCTTTTCCGCCCAGCGCGTGGCGCTGATCGCGATAACCTCGGGCGGTGATCCGGCAGTCGTCAACCGCCTCGCGCGGCGAATGCTCGAAATCGAGCCTGATGCCTCTACGGGTGGCCTGCCGGCAAAGCTGTCGCAAGCGTGGAATCGCCGCATTCGAAAATCCTCCGGCAAGGAAGCCATTGCGGAGCCGAGCGCGACGCCACGCCGCTTTGCCGTGTCCGTGAGGCTGCCGGCAGGGATCATCATCGGTCTTGCCGTCCTGACCGCCGCAGTGCTCGTTCCGCAGGATTTTCGTGATGTCTTCAGTCTTGTGCGCGACCACGTCTTCCCGGACAAAGAGCCGCCGGCTGCGCCGGCCAATGTGGCAGCGGTCCCCCCGCCCGTGGCTGCTGCGGGCTCGTCCTCGGCCACCGTCGTCGCCACGTTACCGCATGCCGCGCCTACCAGCGAGGCAAAGCCTGAACCCGCGGCGACCGGTGCCGAGGAGCCGACCGCCCTGCCTTCCCCCCAGCCAGTCCCGGAATCGGCGCCACGACCGGCGCCGGCCGGACCGCGACTTTCCGCAGCCGAGATCGCAGCCCTCGTGGCGCGCGGCGACGCCTTCCTCAGCGCCGGCGATATTACCTCGGCCCGGCTCTTCTTCGAGCGTGCCGCCGATGCAGGAGACGGTCGAGCCGCGATGCGCATGGCACTGACGTTCGATACGGCCTTTCTCGAGCGGACCGGCCTGCGCGGTATGCGCGGCGATCCGGAGCAGGCTGCATTTTGGTACCGACGTGCCCGTGATCTCGGTGATGGTAAAGCTGAGCCACCGCTCGGGAGCCTCGAGACCCCGCGTTCCGCCGAGCCGCCAGTTCAGCCCCGCTGACACGCAAAGAGGAAAGCCGGGGGAAATCGCGAGACCTGGTCGGCTGAAACGCCGGACGGAGAGGTACCCGGCATGGACATCGTTTTCGCGACGCCGCCGCGGGCAGCGCCGCTCCGCGCGGCGGTCCGCGACAGCTGTCGAGTGGACGAGACCGAAGCTGTGGCGCACATCCTCGCCGCGGCCGAGATCCCGGCGGAAATGCGTGATCGTATCGCCGAGAGGGCGCGCGGCCTCGTCGCCGTGGTTCGACGCGAGCGGCTAGGCAAGGGAGGCATCGACGCGTTTCTCCACGAATACGCGCTGTCCTCGCCGGAGGGGGTGTCGCTGTTGTGCCTCGCCGAAGCATTGCTGCGCATCCCCGATATGGAAACCGTCGACCGGCTGATCCGCGAGAAGGTCGGTGAGGCGGACTGGGAAAGTCATCTCGGACGCTCGGCGTCGATCTTTGTCAATGCCTCGACCTGGGCACTGATGCTGACGGGCCGCCTGCTGCGCGCCGAGCCGACCGATCACGATCTGCGCGCTGCCTTGCGTCGCTTTGTCGCCCGATCGGGCGAACCGGTGGTACGCCAGGCGGTAACGGCGGCAATGCATATCCTCGGTCGTCAATTCGTCATGGGGCGCACGATCGATGAGGCGCTCGGGGGCGCGCGCGAAGCCGAGCAACGCGGCTACCGGCATTCCTACGACATGCTCGGCGAAGCAGCCCACACCGCGGCGGATGCCGCGCGCTACGTCGCCGCCTACGATGGCGCCATCGCCGCGATCGGCAGGTCGGCAGCGGGCCGGGCTGTGGCCGAGGCTCCCGGTATCTCGATCAAATTGTCGGCGGTGCATCCGCGCTACGAGATGGCGCAGCGCGATCGCGTCCTTCTCGAAACGTCTTCCATTCTACTCGACCTCGCGCGCCACGCCCGGCGGGCCAACATCGGCTTCACGATCGACGCCGAGGAGGCCGACCGCCTCGACCTCTCGCTCGACCTCTTCGAGTCGCTGGCGCTCGCTCCCGATCTTACCGGCTGGGACGGGCTCGGCCTCGCCGTCCAGGCTTATCAGAAGCGGGCCCTACCGACGATCGAGTGGCTCGCCGATCTGGTCGGGCGCAGGGGACGGCGGCTGATCGTCCGCCTCGTCAAAGGTGCCTATTGGGACAGCGAGATCAAACGCACCCAAGAGCGCGGGCTCGACGGATATCCGGTCTTTACCCGCAAAGTCGCGACCGATGTGTCCTATCTCGCCTGTGCGCGGCGGTTGCTGGGGTTCGGGCCGGTCTTCTATCCGCAATTCGCCACTCACAACGCGCAGACCGTGGCTGCCATTCTCGAACTTGCGGGCGAGCGCCGTGATTACGAGTTTCAGCGCCTCCACGGGATGGGTGAGGCGCTCTACGAACAGATCGTCGGGCCGCAGAGAATGGATCGGCCCTGCCGGGTCTATGCCCCGGTCGGCAGCCATGAGGATCTGCTCGCATACCTCGTGCGGCGGTTGCTCGAAAACGGCGCGAACACCTCCTTTGTCAACCGCATCGTCGATGACACCCAGCCGATTGACGAGATCATCGCCGATCCGATCACGCGCCTCGCCCGACTGCCGGTAAAGCCGCATCCCAAGATCCCACTGCCGCGCGACCTCTATGGCCCGGCGCGGCAGAATTCACACGGGCTCGACTTGAACCAATTGCCGGTTCTGGAGGAACTGCGCGATGCGCTCGGCAAGGCCCTCGGCAGGCCATGGACAGCAGCGCCGATAATTGACGGTGTCGAGCAGCCCGGCGCGATGGAACCGGTTCTCGATCCGAGCGACCGGCGGCGGCAGGTCGGGACGGTCGTCGCAGCCGGGCCCGGGGAGCTCGATCGGGCGCTCGCTCGCGCTCAGCGCAGCGCGCCCTCCTGGGATCGGATGTCGGCGGGCGAGCGGGCCGCGATGTTGGAGCGCGCGGCCAATCTCTACGAGAAGCGTAAGGCAAAGCTGATGGCGCTGATCATCCGCGAGGGTGGCCGCACAATCGCCGCCGCACTCGCCGAGGTGCGCGAGGCGGTCGACTATCTGCGTTATTACGCGCTGCGCGGACGAACCGATTTCGCGGCCCCCGAGCGGCTGCTCGGTCCCACCGGCGAGCGCAACGAGATCGTGCTCCATGGGCGCGGCGTCTTCGCCTGTATCTCGCCGTGGAATTTTCCGCTGGCGATCTTCACCGGCCAGATCGCCGCGGCGCTCGCCGCCGGTAACGCGGTGGTCGCCAAGCCCGCCGAGCAGACCCCGCTTATCGCCGCGGCCGCGGTACGGCTTTTGCACGAGGCGGGCATCCCCAGCGACGTGCTACATCTGCTGCCGGGGACGGGCGAAGCGGTCGGCGCGCCGCTGATCGGGGATCGGCGTGTTGCCGGGGTTGTCTTCACCGGGTCGACCGAGACCGCGCGCCAGATCAACCTCGATCTCGCCCGACGTCCGGGGCCGATCGTGCCGTTGATCGCCGAGACCGGCGGTGAGAATGCGATGATCGTCGATTCTTCGGCGCTCGCCGAGCAAGTCGTCGTCGATGTCCTGACTTCCGCCTTCGACAGCGCCGGACAGCGCTGCTCGTCCTTGCGGTTGCTCTATGTGCAGGCCGATATCGCCGATCGGCTCTTGGCGATGCTGAAGGGCGCGATGGCGGAGCTCGTGATCGGCGATCCGGCGCTGATCGCCACCGATGTCGGTCCGATCATTGATGCTGCGGCGCGAGAGCCGCTGGAGCGGCACGCGCAACGGATGATGCGTGAGGGCCGACTGCTCTATCAGTGCTCACTGCCAGCCGGAACCGAGTACGGCGCCTTCTTCGCGCCCCGCGCCTTCGAGATCGACAGCGCAGAGCTGCTGCCGGGAGAGGTGTTCGGCCCGATCCTCCACATCGTGCGTTGGCACGCCGATCGGCTCGACGCGGTGCTGGAAGAGATCGCCGCGACCGGTTACGGTCTCACCCTCGGAATCCAAAGCCGGATCGACGAGACCGTGCGCTACATCTTGGCCCGGTTGCGCGTCGGCAACAGCTACGTCAACCGCAATATGATCGGTGCCGTCGTCGGGGTGCAGCCCTTTGGCGGGGAGGGGCTGTCCGGTACCGGACCAAAGGCCGGCGGCCCGCGCTACCTCCACCGCTTCGCGACCGAACGCACCGTATCAGTCGACACCACCGCCGCCGGCGGCAACGCTACCTTACTGTCGCTGCAGGACGACGCCTAGCTCGGCCCTCCTTCAGCGTACTATTCTTCACCGGGCCTCGAACGGGGAGCGCAGCATGACGCAAGGGCGGCTCAAACATTTCGGCTGGGGTCGCGAGGGCGAGGGGTTGACGGCAGAGGAAGAGGCGGCCGCCCTTGATCGCTACCCCCGTCTCTTCAAGGTCGAGCATTTCGACGAGGTGACCCCGCCGTTGCTGTCGGAGATCGAGCTGCGGCGGCCGCGCCTCGCTCCACCCGCCGCCCTAGCGCCGTTCTGCTCGAGCGAAACTTACGATCGAGTCGCGCACACCTACGGCAAGTCCTTTTCGGATTACGTGCGCGGTCTTCACGGTCAATACGACAACGCACCCGATGTCGTGGCCTACCCGCGCAATGAAGCCGAGACGGCCGCGGTGCTCGATTGGGCGGGCAGCTCCCAAGCCGCGCTGACCCCGTTCGGCGGCGGCAGTAGCGTGGTCGGCGGGGTCGAGCCGCAGCTCGACGGCACCGCATACAAGGCAGCGATCACTCTCGACCTGCGGCACCTGAACCGAGTGCTGGAGATCGACCGTACCTCGCGCGCCGCACGCATCGAGGCCGGGATCTTTGGTCCCGCACTCGAAGCCCAGCTGCGACCACATGAGCTGACCTTGCGGCATTTTCCGCAGAGTTTCGAGTTTTCCACCCTGGGCGGCTGGATCGCGACCCGCTCAGGCGGCCATTTCGCTAGCCTTTACACGCATATTGACGACTTCGTCGAAAGCCTGCGGGTGGTCACACCGTGCGGTTCGCTCGAGACCCGGCGCCTGCCCGGTTCCGGGGCGGGGCCGAGCCCCGACCGCCTGTTCATCGGTTCGGAAGGGATCCTCGGGGTAATCACCGAAGCCTGGATGCGGCTACAGGACCGTCCGCGCTTCCGTGCGGGCGGCGCGGTGCGCTTTGCTGATTTCTTCACGGCTGCCCGCGCCGTCAAGGCGATCGCCCAGGCGGGGCTTTACCCCGCCAACTGCAGGATCCTCGATCCGCAGGAGGCGCATAACACGGGGGCAGGGGACGGTACGGCAGCGATTCTGGTGCTGGCGTTCGAGTGCGCCGACCATCCGCTCGAGGCCTGGATGAATCGAGCGCTCGAATGCTGTGCCGAGCATGGGGGCACGCCCGAACAGGCCAGCAGTGCAGATGGGCATCGCGAAGGTGCGGCCGGCTTGTGGCGGAACGCCTTCATCCGAATGCCCTACGCCCGCGAGCGGTTGGTGAGGCGCGCGATCATCGCCGACACCTTCGAGACGGCGATCACCTGGGAACGGTTCGAGACTTTCCACGACAAGGTCAAAACCGCGACCGAGGCAGCGATTCGCGACGCCACAGGGCGGCCGGGGCAGGTCACCTGCCGGTTCACTCACGTCTACCCCGACGGGCCGGCCCCCTATTTCACGTTTCACGCCCTCGGACGACACGGCGACCTGCTGTCTCAGTGGCGAACGATCAAGAATGCCGCGAGCCAGGCGCTGATCGCCGCAGGCGGAACCATCACCCACCACCACGCCGTCGGCCGCGATCATCGGCCGTGGTACGACAAAGAGCGGCCAGAACTGTTTGCCGGGGCACTGCGGGCGGCAAAGGGCGCGCTCGATCCGCAAGGCCTGCTCAACCCTGGGGTTCTGGTCGACCCTTGCGATTCGGCCCGTCGGCCCGCTTAGTCGACGAAAGGCTGCACGCCGCGTGTCGGCGCTGGGCGACGTGCGATTTCCCTGCACGTTGAATATCGAGAGCGGACCGGGGGCGCTCGACGCCACGAACCGGACTGCGTCATAACGGCTCATTCGGTTGCCCGCGATCGCCGGCCGGTTCGCTAATTCATTGTTCGGTGTTGCGAAAAAGACGCGGCACGACTGGCGAGATTTGCAGGGTTGCATCTGAACTGTTGCCTGAATGTCGCACCGGTCGGCGTTCTTCATCGATTTCTCGACAAGCGGCGCCGTTGAGGCAAAAACCGTTTGCCATCGGTAAGCGGGATGGCGAAGATCCGGCAACCGCGAGGGGACGACCATCGTTACACGCGTATTGTGGCCGGAGGTAAAGGGATGACAAATCGCTGTCTGCTGGGCGCCGGAGTTGCGCTTGCTGTGGCGTTCGGGGGCGCTCAGGCGCAGGCGCAGTTGTGGCCGACGGGGGCGCCGGGCGCCTGGTATATCGGGCCCGAGGGCGGGTGGACCAGCCTCAACAACCAGTCGGAGTCGACATCGTCCGTCTCGTTCACCGGGCCCGGCGGTGGAACCTTTAGCGCTCCGGGGCTTAGCGGGACGCCGAATACCAACAGCGGCTTCAATGTCGGCGTCCGCGGCGGCTACCAGTGGGGCCCGTGGCGTTTCGAGGAAGAATACAGCTATCGGAATAACCAGCTGTCCAACAGCAACTCGTTCATCTTGACCGGCCCGTTCGGAAACGACTTCACCACCAATGGCGGGCGTACTCAGGGTCAGAGTACCTCCGACGCGATAATGACCAACGTGATCTATGACTTCACGTTAGGCTGGCCGGTCACTCCCCATATTGGCGCCGGCATCGGCGCACTGCACGTCCAGGACAGCTTGTCGGTCAACTCTTTCACCCTGCGCAATCCCATAGGCGCGCCGATCATTCCGG
>Ga0209446_1000261_pt1 | contig 12131 bp, 19 predicted proteins | sample BogFormECP04_OM2_FD_188242 | JGI IMG/M metagenome (GOLD analysis project Ga0209446, IMG submission 188242) | Bog forest soil microbial communities from Calvert Island, British Columbia, Canada - ECP04_OM2 (SPAdes) (version 2) | ecosystem: Environmental > Aquatic > Freshwater > Wetlands > Bog ... | reverse complement strand
CGAAATCAATTACGCCGGCAGCCACGAGGAAATCCGTATCGACGCGCTGCGTGCATCGATCGGCTCCGGCCAATACGAGCGCTGGAAGGGCTTCGCCGACCGGTGCATGGCCGAGTATGACCTCGACGGCTGGACGGTGCCGGACCTCGTCAATCCGGACGACGTCAGCGCGTTTCAATAGACGGGAGCATGACCCTTCAACTGGTGCTGCTCGGCGACGCCCCGGTCGGGCAGCTGGTCGAACGCGCCAAGCTCGCCGAGGCGAACGGCTACAGCGCGGTGTGGGTAGCGGACGAGAGGTTCTAACGCGAGGTCTATTCCTGCCTCGGCCAGTTGGCAGCTCACACGGCGGAGGTGCTGCTCGGCCCTTGCGTGACCGATCCGTTCGCCCGCCATCCGGCGCTGACGGCAATGGCCATCGGAACCCTCGACGAGATCTCCGGCGGACGCGCGATCCTCGGCATCGGCGCCGGGATCTCGGGCTTTGCCGAACTCGCTATCGAGCGGAAGAAGCCGGCGCGGGCGATCTGCGAAGCGATTGAAGTGATCCGCGCATTGCTGCGCGGCGAAACCGTCGACTATCTCGGCGAGGTTGTCGCGTTCAACCACGGCCGATTGAGCTTCCCGCCCATCCGTCCCGAAATACCGATTTATGTCGCGAGCAACGGTCCGCTCGGGCAGCGCATGGCCGCCGAAATCGCCAACGGCGTGATTATGGAAGCCTGCGCCTCGGCAGCGGAGGTTCGCGCGTTCCGGGCCGCGGTCGAGGGTGCCGCGCGCAAGGTCGGCCGCGATCCGCAGGCGATCCGGATCATCACAAGGCTCAACACCTGCATCGCGTCCGATGTCCGCGTCGCGCGCGACACGGTTCGTCCAACTGTCGCGCGATACCTCGGCGCCGGACGCTTGAGATCACGGACCCCGGCGGCGCAAGGGCTCGCATTGCCGGTGGAGGCCTTGGCCTCCGTCGCTGGGGCGGCCTACGCCGCCGGGGTGAAGCCCTATCTGCCGCTGTTGCCGCTGATCACCGACCGCCACGTGGCCGCCTTCACCTTGGCCGGCACCGTCGACGAGGTCGTCGAGCACGTGATCGGTCTGCGCGAGGCGGGCGCCGATGGGGTCATCGCGCGGCCCTTCGCCCCCGATGGTAGGATGATCGAGGAGACGATTCGTCACGCTCGGTTCGAAGGTCTGGCCCCGGGTCCTCGGATAGCCAGCCATCGTTTCGCTCGGCGTTTTGACCGCTCTCGGGTTGTCGCGGCTGGGCCGAGCGTGGTATCCCGCACGCCTCGCCGGGGCACCACCGGATGGAGTCCGATCCGATGACCACGCCCGAAGCGGCGGGGAATTCAAGCCCGATCCCACAGCCAGTCGCCACGTTGCTGACGCGCGCTGCGATCTTTCTGGTTGTGACGATCAATCCGGGCGCCGCCAATTGCGTTGCCGTACGGTCGCTGTGCGCAGAACTCGCCGCCCTCTTGCGCTCGGTCGGGTTTCGCGAACCCAATGGAAACCTGACCTGCATCATGGCGTTCGGGTCCGCGGCGTGGGACCAGCTCTTCGGCCAGCCGCGGCCGGCCGAATTGCATCCATTTCGCGAGATCCGTGCGGCAACGCGCCACGCCGTCGCCACACCCGGCGACGTCCTGTTCCACATCCGAGCTGAGCGCATGGATCTTTGCTTCGAACTGGCGGCTCAGATCATGGCGCGGCTCGGGGATGCGGTTGCGCCGGTGGACGAGGTTCACGGGTTTCGGTATTTCGACAGCCGCGACCTTCTCGGGTTCGTCGACGGGACGGAAAATCCCACGGGTCAGGAGGCCGTAGACTCCGCAGTGGTTGGCGAGGAGGATCCAGCCTTCGCTGGTGGCAGCTATGTCATCGCGCAGAAGTATCTCCACGATCTCGCCGGATGGAATGCGCTGCCCACCGAGGCGCAAGAACACATCATTGGCCGCACCAAATTGTCCGATATCGAGATCGACGCATCGATCAGGCCGAGCTCGGCCCACAATTCGCTGAACACGATCGTAGAGGATGGGAAGGAGATCAAGATCGTCCGCGACAACATGCCGTTCGGTCAGGTGGGGCAGGCCGAGTTCGGCACCTACTTCATCGGCTACAGCCGTTCGCCGCGCACCATCGAGCAAATGCTGGAAAACATGTTCATCGGCCGGCCGCCGGGCAATTACGACCGCATTCTCGACTTCAGCCGGGCCGCCACCGGCAACCTTTTCTTCGTGCCGTCCGCGACGTTTCTCGACGAGGTCGCCCCCGACGCGCCGTCGCCGGCGGAGCCCGCCGCCGTATCGCCCGCGGTCGAGCCCTCGCAACCCATCCCGGTGTCAGATGGTTCCCTCGGCATCGGCTCGCTCAAAGGAAAACCCCGATCATGAACAATCTGCACCGCGAGCTTGCTCCGATCTCCGATGGGGCGTGGGCGCAGATCGAAGAGGAGACGTCGCGCACCCTCAAGCGCTATCTCGCCGCGCGCCGCGTCGTCGACCTGCACGGCCCGAGCGGTGTGGCGCTGTCTGCCGTCGGCACCGGCCATCTGCGAAATATCGCGGCACCCGGAAACGGCATCCTCGCCCGGCAGCGTGAGGTCAAGCCGCTGGTCGAATTGCGCGTGCCGTTCGAGCTCGACCGCCAGATGATCGACGACGTCGAGCGCGGCGCCAACGACTCGGACTGGCAACCGGCGAAGGATGCTGCAAAGACCATTGCCTTTGCGGAGGATGGCGCGATCTTCGACGGTTACGCCGCCGGCGGCATCCAGGGCATCCGTCAGGGGACCAGCAACCCGATCGAGCCTCTGCCCGGTGACGTACGAAATTACCCCGACGCCATCGCCCATGCTTTGAGCCAGCTGCGTCTCGTCGGTGTTAATGGCCCTTATTCGGTGCTGCTGGGCGCCGACGAGTACACCGCCGTTGCCGAAGCCAGAGACTATGGGTACCCGGTGCTGGAGCACCTCAGACGTATCGTCGACGGAGAGATCATCTGGGCTCCAGCGATCGCCGGCGCCTTTGTCCTGACCACCCGCGGCGGCGATTTTGACTTACATGTCGGGCAGGATTTCTCGATCGGCTATTTGAGCCACACCGACACTGTCGTGCGCCTCTTTTTGCAGGAAACGTTCACCTTCCTGCTGCTTACCACAGAGGCCGCCGTGGCCCTGGCGCCCCCACCTGCGACCTAAACGGTATTTGCGGAAGCCGCCGGGAGCGCCTCGTTTGCCCGCGACGACGGCCTTGATAATAGCCTCCACTAGCGTAAGCCATGGCTTACGAAGCGGGCCTGGCTGCACTTTCCGATCCGACGCGACGGCTGGTTTTCGAGCGCATCCTCGCAGCACCCCGGCCGGTCACCGCCATTGCCGAGGGCTTGTCGGTCAGCCGTCCCGCCGTCTCGCAGCACCTGAAGGTCTTAAAAGAGGCCGGGCTGATCACCGAGCGGCGCAACGGTACGCGGCGGCTCTATGCGGCCAACCCGCAGGCGCTCGGCGAGCTGCGCGCCGCCATCGAGGCGATGTGGCAAGAGGCGCTCGGCAGCATGGCTGCAGCGATCGACCAGGAGCCGGAGGGATGACGATCGCCCGGTTCCCGGTTCCGCCGATCGTCAAGAATGTGACGGTTCGCGCCGCGCCGGCGCTGGCGTTCGGGCTGTTGGCGGACGATTTCGCGCGCTGGTGGCCATTGGCGCAATTCTACACCGGCCCGGATCCGGCGGATTGCGCGATCGAGCCGCGGGTCGGCGGGCGCGTATTCGAAAAGGCGGCCTATGACCCACCGCATCGTCTCGCCTTTTCCTGGATTGTCGAGCTGCCGGCCGGGATGGAACAACTGGTCGAGATCCGCTTTACCCAGAGGACCGCGGCACCAGGGTCGAGCTGACGCATTCGGGCTGGGAAAAACTTGGCGACGCCGCGGTGAGCCTGCGCGAACGCTACGACCGCGGCTGGGGCAATGTGTTCGAGCGGTATTTCGTCGACTATGCCAATTCCACTGCAACCTGAGGAGAGGAGGAAACCATCATGTCAGGCATGATCGTTCGCGGCATTCCCGGCAGCCCCTATGTGCGGGCCGCCCTGTTGACACTGGAAGAGAAGGGCGCGAAATACGAATTTGCCGCCATGGCGCCCGGCACGTTGAAGCAGCAGCCGCATCTGTCGCGCCACCCGTTCGGCCGCATTCCGGCCTTCGAGCACGACGGATGGATGCTGTACGAGACCCAAGCCATCATGCGCTATGTCGATGCCGTCGTGCTCGGCCCGCGACTGCAGCCGGAAGAGCCGCGCGCGGCCGCGCGGATGAACCAGCTGATGGGCATAACCGACTGGTATGTCATGCCGCAGGTATCGGCACCGATCACGCGCAATCGCGTCGTCGCGCCGCGCTTCAACCGGCCGGCCGATGAAGACACGATTGTCAAAGCAATCCCCAATGCGCGGATCTGCATCGCCGAGATCGGCCGCCTGTTGGATGGCCATTCATGGATGGCGGGCGACGCGATCAGCCTGCGATCAGCCTTGCCGATCTGCTGCTGGCACCGCATTTGTCGATGTTCGCGCAGGCGCCGGAGGGCGCCCAGATATTGCAGGAACATGAGAACCTGAGCTGCTGGCTCGGACGCGTCGAAGGGCGCCCGAGCATGAAGGCGACGACCTGGGACCGGCTGCTCGAACGGGCGGCGGCTGCCGCCTGAGACGGGAGGCCGAGCGATGCCGACCAAGGGCTTGGCGCCGCTTATCCTGGGCTTGGCAAGCGTCGGTCCGGCCGCGGCGGAGGTCAAATCCGCCGCTCCGAACGGTTTCGAGGTCGTGAGCATGGCAACAATCTCGGCGCCTGCCGATCGGGTCTACGCCGCGCTGGGCGAGGTCGACCGCTGGTGGAGCCCCTCTCACACTTTTTCGCGCGATGCCGTCAACCTCAGCATCGAACTGCGCGCCGGCGGCTGCTTTTGCGAGGGGCTGAAGGATGGCGGATCGGTTCAGCACCTCCAGGTCGTCTATGCCGCACCGGGCGCGGGATTGCGTCTGCGCGGTGCGCTCGGCCCGCTGCAGATGGAGGGCGTAGACGGGACGCTCAGCTGGACACTGAAACCGGCCAAGTCCGTCACCAGTGTGACCCAGAGCTATGTCGTCGGCGGCTACATCCGCGGCGGCATGGAGCAATGGGCGCCCCGGGTCGACCGGGTGCTCGACGAGCAACTGCAACGTCTGAAAAGCTTTGTCGAAGGCAAATCTCCGACGCAATAGGGAAGTATTCGCGCGATAGCGCTTCGGGGGCTTATCATGGGACCCGTCAACCCGCTGAAAGGGGAAACGCTCGATGGAGAAGAGATTTGGCGTGGTATCCGCGGATGGGCATTGCCGGCTGATGCATCTCCCGTTCGACTTGTGGGCGAAGCGTCTGCCCAGCAAATTCCATGACGACGGGCCGAAAGTCGTGAAGGGACCGGACGGCACTCGACAATGGGTCGTCGAGGGACGGCCCTGGAGCGGGGTCGGCTGGGCCGGTGTGGGCAGGGGACCCGTCAATTGCTATACCCGGGCAGGCATACCGGAGGAGCCGGAGCTCGGCGTCTTCCGCGCCGCCAATGCCCGATATCGCTGCGAAGACATGGACCGTGACGGGGTCGATGCCGAACTCGTCAACGGTCCCTATGAGCAGATCTCGGCGATCAAGGATCCGGAACTGCGCGCCGCGGTCGTTCGCGCCGTCAACGACTGGGCGCGGGAACTCTACGAGGAGTCGAACGGCAGGTTCATCATGCTGCTTCCCCTGCCCTGCCAAACGGCCGAGGAGGCGGTCGCCGAGCTGATGCGGGTAGCCGAGTTCGGCCTGCCCACGGGAGTTATCTTCGACTGGGTTGGCGCCCCCGAGCCCGTGTTGCACCAAATGTGGGAGCCGCTCTGGGCGGCGGCCGCCGAGACCGGCCTCCCGATCAATTTGCACGCCAACCCCAGCGGCGGGTCGCGCCAGATGGGGGTAGGGGTCGCGGGCCTCGAACCGCGCAACCAGTTCCTGATGAGGGTTGCCAACTTCCCGATGGGGGCGATGGGCGAACTGATGAGCGCCGTCGTTTTCTCGGGTATCTGCGATCGCCATCCCGGCGTGCGCTTCGTGCTCGAAGAGGCCGGGGTTGGCTGGGTGCCGTTTCTGTTCTGGCGCTTCGACCGCGAGTACGATTTCGGCGGGCCGGCCAGCCGCGTCTTCAAGCCCGACGTTCTGCTATCCGAGAAGCCGACCGAGTACGTCAAGCGCCAGGTGTTCTTCACCTTCGAGGTCGAGGAAGAGGGCGGTTTTCGGCGCGTGCCCGAGATTGGCTTGCGCAATTTCCTCTGGGCCAGTGACTTCCCGGGTCTCGACAGCCCTTGGCCGGACTCAAAGGCGATGGGACACAGTCCGGCCGAGGCGGCACTCGGGAAAGCAGCACTCGACCAATTGGTCTTCGAGAACGCGGTGAGCCTCTACAAGATCCCGGTCTCACTCCTGCAATAGCGAAAGGTCTGGCGGACGCCGTCTTACCGGTCAGCCGGCGACTAATGCTTCCGAGGCAGTCGCCAATTGCCGGGCAAGCTGCGGCTCAAGGACCTCCGCCAGCGCCGCATGCGCGGATCGCCAAACCGGCATTGCTCCTTCCAGACGTCGTGCACCGCTTTCGGTGAGCCACACCGCTCGCCTTCGCTGATCTCGCTCGACGACGGCGATCTCGACCAAACCGTCACGCTCCAGGGCATGCAGGTTTCTGGACAGCGACGACTGATCGAGCCCTAACCGCTCAGCCAGCGCGCCAAGAGTGTCGTCCGAGGCTGTGGCGATTTGTGCCATCAACCCGAACTGAGCGATCGTCAGGCCGGAACCGATCATCCTCTTTTCCAGAAACTGGGTGATGCGGCGGGAGGCCAGACGGCTGTTCCATCCTGCGCAGATTTCGATCGCCTCCAGGGCGTCGCTGCGCAGGGTTTTCCGGGCTTGCATTGTCTTATCCATGGGTATATGTATATACAACGTTTGTTTTTACATGGAAAGCCTAAGATGGATGGATCCTCAGCTTATTGGTACGGCGTGGCAAATTCTGAGGAGATCGCCCGACTGACCGGCAAAGAGATCCTACACGCCATCATCGAGGGCCGCCTGCCGCACCCTCCGATCTCGAAGACCTTGACGTTCTGGCTGGTCGAGATCGGCGACGGTTTTGCAGCATTCGAGGGCGAACCGGGCGACCATCTGCTCAATCCGATGGGGACCGTGCATGGCGGCTGGGCGATGACGCTAATCGACAGCGCGACCGGGTGCGCCGGTTATTCCCTCATTCCGGCCGGAGGCGGATTCAGAACGGTCGAAACCAAGGTCAATCTCTCACGACCGATCACCACCGATACCGGACGCGTCAGAGCCGAAGCGCATGTCGTTACGCAAACCCGCCAGATCATCTCGACCGAAGCGCGGGTGACCGCGCGGGACGGACGCATTCTGGCGCACGGCACGTCGACCCTGATGGTCGTCTCGGGCGCCAAATGATCCGGCAGTCGCTACGCATCAAACGCGTTTATCAACCGACTGACACGGAAGACGGCGTCCGCGTCCTGGTGGATCGGCTCTGGCCCCGCGGCCTGTCGCGGGAGCGGGCGCAGATCGACCTGTGGCTAAAGGAAGTCGCGCCTAGCGATGCCCTGCGCCGCCGCTACCACGGCAATCCGGCGGCTTGGGGAGATTTCACGACCGCCTATTACGCCGAACTCGAACAGCAACCGGCGCAGTCGGCCGTCCGCGACCTGTTCGATCGACTGACCCGCGGGCCCGTCACTCTGCTCTTCGCCGCCCGCGACGAGACCCGCAACAACGCTGCCGCTCTGAAGCAATGGCTCGACGAGCGGGCTAGCTGAGCCGCCCGCGACGTCCGGCACGGTCACGGAAATTTCGTTGCTTTGATCCCAACAGCGTCGAGCGCGACCGCCATCGCATCGACGGTCTGAGAGACCGGCGCGCCGAGGCCGTGCCGCTGGGCGAGCCATCGCGGATCGTTGTAGGACAGCCAGACTTTGCCGGCTTCGTCTTCAAAGACCAGCGCCTTCGAGGGCAGATCGATGCCGATCGCCTGGTTGGCCCGCATCAGCGGCGTGCCGGCTTTGGCGCTGCCGAAGATCAGCACCTCGGTTGGCCGCAGCGGCAAACCGACCTCTGCGGCTCCCGCCGCATGATCGACTTGGGCAAAGACGGTCATCCCCTCGCTTTGATCTCCGCCTCGAACCGATCCATCGTTTCCTTCGGCTCGAAGCTGCTTGGCACAGTGGTCAACCCGTCTGCGGCCATCACATACCCTCCCATAGCCGGATCCCGGGGATCGTCGCGGCCCATTTCCGCGTCGGCAGGAGGCGTGTCCGGGCGCTCATTTTCTGGCCATCATCCTTTATCGATGCATTAGTATGGCTCGATCCCGAGCATGCACATTCCAAGGAATTCAGACCGTGCAGCAGCTGAAGGCCGTCGCCACCGCTTGCGTAATCTTCGTCCTGCTCTCGATAATGGCGTTCGGCGCCCCAGCCCGGGCCGACACCGGTGCCGATATCAGGGCGCTCGAGGAGCGTTTTGTCGCCGCGTTCAAGGCCAAAGACCTCGACGCAATCATGAAGGCGTACGCCCCCGGCCAGACTGTGGTCGTCTTCGACGTGATCCCGCCGCGGCAGTATGTCGGCGCCGCAGCCTACCGCAAGGACTGGCAAGCCTTCCTCGAGAGCTTCGCCGGTCCGATCACCGTCGAGTTGACCGATCTCGACGTCGGCGCCGACCGCAATCTCGCCTATAGTCACAGCATTCAGCGCGTCGCCGGCACCGACAAGCAGGGCAAAAAGCTCGACCTCACGGTGCGGGTGACCGACGTCTACAAAAAGGTCCGGGGCCGGTGGCTCATCATCCACGAGCACATATCGGTGCCGGTCGACCTCGAGACCGACAAGCCCGATCTCAGTTCGAAACCCTAGCTCGTCCGCTCCGCGGCGATCGAGCTATTCGGTGGATTGCGCATAGTCGCAATCCAGGTAAACTCAAGCGGGTCTTCGATAGCGGTTAGGCGCGGAGACGGAAGTCACGGCTCGTTCGGGAAGCGGGCCAGCCAATGGCGGGCGATGTCGACGCGAGGTGCGATCCACGCGTCTCCCTTATTCGCAATATGCCGCAGTATCCGCTCCAGCCCACCGATCCGACCCGGCCGGCCGATTATGCGCAGGTGAAGCCCGATCGACATCATCTTCGGCTGGTGCGCGCCTTCGCCGTGCAGCCAATCGAAGGCGTCGATCACGTATTCGGCAAAATCGCCGGCGCCGCTGAACCGCTGCGTATGGAAGAACTGCATGTCGTTCGTGTCGAAGGCATAAGGCAGCACGAGATGGCGCTTACCGCTGACATTGACGAAATACGGCAGGTCGTCGTTGTAGGCGTCGCTGTCGTAGAGAAAGCCCCCCTCTTCGACGAGGAGACGTCGGGTGTTGGGAGATCCCGGGGATCGCGTGTGCCAGCCGACCGGCCTGACACCGGTTGCGCCCGCGATCGCGGCGACGGCGCGTGCAATGCGATCCCGTTCCTCCGCCTCGTCGAGCCCATCATGGCTTTCCCATCGCCAGCCGTGCGCCGAGATCTCGTGACCGCGGCGGACGGCATCGCGGGCCAGCATCGGAAGGCGCTCGACCGCGCGCCCGGAGGCGCTGACCGTCACCTTGGCGTAGTGGCGTTCGAAAAGGTCCATGATGCGCCACCAGCCGGCGCGGGTGCCGTATTCGAAATGGCTGTCGATTGTGGGATCCGGGCGACCGACGATGCGCTGCTCGATCTCATAGACGGCTTCGTTCTCGGCGTCGCCGTCGGCAATGGAATATTCGGCACCCTCCTCGAAATTAACGACAAGCGACACCGCGACCCGCGCTCCACCCGGCCAGCGCGGATCGGGCGGAGACCCGCCATAGCCCAAGAGATCGCGGCTCGAACCAGTCATACCACCCCCAGCTTCATCACCTCTTCGCGCACCAGCTCCTTGATGCGGCGTTCCAGCACGACGAATTCGTGATCCAAGCGGTCGCGCGGGCGTCGCAGAGCCACGTCGACGATCTGCTTGATCGAGCCCGACTGCGTCGCCATCACGACGATGCGGTCGGCGAGGAAGACCGCTTCCGAAATGCTGTGGGTGACAAAGACGACGGTCTTGCGCTCATGCTCCCAGATGCGCAGCAGCTCTTCCTGCAGGACTTCCCGCGTCTGCGCATCGAGCGCGCCGAAACGGCTCGTCCATCAGCAGCACCGAGGGACCATTGGCGAGCGCACGGGCGATCGCGACCCGCTGCTTCATGCCATCGGAGAGTTCGTTCGGGTATTTGGCCTCGTGCCCCTCGAGCCCCACCAGATCGAGATAACGCCGGGCGGTCGCGCGCCGTTCGGCGGAAGGTTTGCGCCGCATCAACGGGCCGAACTCGACATTGGCGAGGGCCGTTCGCCACGGGAACAGGACATATTCCTGGAAGACGACGCCGCGATCGGCGCTTGCCCCAACGACCGTTTCTTCGTCGACCAGCACTTGGCCAGTAGTCGGCGGCACAAAACCGGCGATCATGTTCAGCAAGGTCGACTTGCCGCAGCCGGAGGGTCCGAGCAGGCAGGTGAAACTGTTTTCTACTAGTTGCAGGTCGACCCGAGCGAGTGCCAGTTTGCCGTTGTACCGCTTCGACACGTCCTCGATGCGGATCTTGGTTCGTGCCGAGACCGGCGCGCCGCGCCCATCGCTAACGCCTCAGCCACGGGCATCTTTGCGCCAGCGCAGCACCCGCGCCTCGAGCCGGCGCAGCAGAGTGTTGAAAGTAAAGCCGATGATGCCGATGACCGCGGCGCCGAGCAGCATGTTCGAAACGAGGAAGAAGGTGCGCGCGTCGTTGATCAGGAAGCCGAGCCCCGAATCGGCCGCGATGAACTCGGCGGCGACGATGACGAAGAAAGACAGGGCAAAGCCGAGGCGCAGCCCAGTGATGATATTCGGCAGGGCGGCCGGCAGCACGACGTAGCGGAAGATGTCGCGCTCCGACGCGCCGAGGCTCGCCGCCGCCCGGATCAGCAGCGGATCGACGTATTTGATCCCCTCGATCGTCGTGGTGAAAATCGGGAAGAACCCGGCATAGGCGATGAACACGACTTTCGAGGTCTCGCCAATGCCGAACCACAGCACCATCATCGGTAGGAACGCCAGCGGCGGGATCGGCCGCAGCAGCTCAAAGGTCGGCTCGATCAGATATTCGAGCCGGCGCGACCGGCCGGCCACGGTGCCGGCGGCGACACCGACCACGGCAGCGAGCAGGAAACCCTGGATGACACGCGACAGGCTGGCGACGATGTCCCGCTGCAATTCGCCCGAGCGGACGAGCTCAATGCCGGCGATCAGCACCGTGTGAGGCGCCGGCAGCAGCATCGGGTTGAATATCTTGAAGACGTTCGCGTTGAGGATGGCGGCAGCGTACCAGATGGCGAAGAACAGCGCGATCGAGGTCGCCCGCAACAGCGCGGCGGTGCGCCGCTCGCGGTTGCCGCGGGCTTTCTCGGTCGGCTCGGAGGCAACCCAAGAGTCGACCGCAGCCGTCATTTTTCGGCTTTGGTCGTCGTCCAGCTGACGAGGCTCGGATCGAGCGAGCGCAGCAATTCGGGCGCGAACGCCTCTTCGGGAGTTGCCACCCGCGGCGCCCGGTTGATCGACACTGCCCACTGGCCGATAAAGGCGAGGCTGGCGGCGACGTTGCGATCGAGTGCCAGGCTGTATTTGTTGGCCTCGGCCATGACGGTCAGAGCGTCGCGATCGACGCGCAGTTCCTTCTCCATCGCATCGAGCGCCTTCGGCCGGTCCTTGGCGAGCAGATCGTTGGCGCGCAGCAGCGCTCTCAGGACCGCCCTCAAGGTATTCGGCTTGCCGTCGATCCAGCTTTGCGCGGCAAGCAGCAGCGAATGGTTCATCTGCAGACGATCTTCGTCCGGCAGCCGTTGCGGCTGGCCGGTGACGTAGAGCGTCGTTCCGGTGGCGTAGAGCGTGCCGCCCATCGTCGTCAGCCGGTAGAGGTTCGGCTGCCAGCCGAGCAGGCCCTGCACGTCGCCTTT
>Ga0209446_1000258_pt1 | contig 12168 bp, 9 predicted proteins | sample BogFormECP04_OM2_FD_188242 | JGI IMG/M metagenome (GOLD analysis project Ga0209446, IMG submission 188242) | Bog forest soil microbial communities from Calvert Island, British Columbia, Canada - ECP04_OM2 (SPAdes) (version 2) | ecosystem: Environmental > Aquatic > Freshwater > Wetlands > Bog ... | reverse complement strand
CGGGGCAGCGGAATTCGACGCGCTTGGCCTTGGGGCTCGGCGAGTACATCGGGATGCGGCAGGCCGCCGAGCGGTTGCGCTGCGAATAGCCGAGATTGACCGGCGCCTCGAAGCCCGGCACCAGCCGGCGGAGTTGACCGTCCGCGCGCAGATCGCGCCAGCAGCGCCGGCGGGTGCTGCAACAGCCCGCCATTGTAATGGAGCATGAAACCCGAGGATCGAGGAGCCGTCGAACCCGACCCCGTCCCCGAAACTGTGGCCGTTGAGCGCGCTCGGCGGCACCGAAAAATGCTGCCACAGACCCGGCAGATCGGTGAACCGCAGATCGACCATCGCGACCTTGTCGTCCTTGATCGCCTTGACGACGTCTTCGGGCGCTGTGCAAATGTTCGTCATCGCCACTCCCGTGGCTTGGCTGGCAGTGGCCAGGGACGCGTGGCTGACTGATGAGCGCGGTCTCATACGGCATCGGGTCCCTGCTCCCCGGTTCGGATCCGGATAGCTTGTTCGATCGGCACCACGAAGATCTTGCCGTCGCCGATCTTCTCCGTGCGAGCGGCGTCTTGAACGGCCTGCACGGCCCGTTCGACAAGGGCGTCATCGAGCACGACCTCAATTTTGATCTTGGGCAGGAAGTCAATCACGTACTCTGCTCCGCGATACACCTCCGTGTGTCCCTTTTGCCGCCCGAAGCCCTTGACCTCGGTGACGGTCATGCCGGTGACGCCAACCTCGTGCAGCGCATTCTTCACATCGTCGAGCTTGAACGGCTTGATGATCGCTTCGATCTTCTTCATGGCCTCACCATCTCGTGCCGAGCTCGAGGCGGGCTAGGGTTCGGCAGCCTCGCTGCATTTGATTGCAAGTGGCGCGCCTGGTTGGACCACTCAAGCCGGGGACCTCGATAAACCGTCCTTGTCATTGCACGGCCTCCCCGTGAATCGCGAGATCGAGGCCCTCACGCTCGACGTCGGAATCGACCCGAAGCCCGATCGTAAGATCCACCAGTTTGAGCAGGATCAGCGAAGCGATCGCGCCATAGCCGCCGGTGCAGACGATGCCGTAGAGCTGCGTGACCACCTGATTCGGGTTGCCGTCAATCAGCCCGCTTTTGCCTTCACCACCCACCCAAGCCACAGCCAACACGCCGGTCAGGAGTGCGCCGACGATTCCGCCCACGCCGTGTACGCCGAACGCGTCGAGGCTGTCGTCATAGCCGAACGCGTGCTTGAGACCGGTGGTGCCCCAATAGCAGATAACGCCGGCGGCGATGCCGATGATCAGCGCACCCCGCGGGTCGACGAAGCCCGATGCCGGGGTGATCGCAACCAAGCCGGCAACCGCACCCGAGATGATCCCGAGCACGCTCGGCTTTCCCTTAACGATCCACTCCGCGAACATCCACGAGAGAGCCGCGGTCGCGGTCGCAATCTGGGTTACCGCCATCGCCATGCCGGCATTGCCGTTGGCCGCCGTGGCAGAACCGGCATTGAAGCCGAACCAGCCGACCCACAGCAGAGAGGCCCCGGTCACGCTGAGCACCAGGTTGTGCGGGGGCATCGGCTCGGTCCCAAAACCGCGCCGCTTGCCCATCACCAGCGCGGCCATCAGACCGGCCACTCCGGAATTGATGTGCACCACGGTTCCGCCAGCAAAATCGAGCACGCCGGCATCATTGAGGAAACCGTCGGGCCCCCACACCCAGTGAGCAATCGGCGCATAGACAAGAACGGCCCACAGTCCGATAAACCACAGTAGTGCCGAAAACTTCATGCGATCGGCGAATGCGCCGCAGATCAGTGCCGGAGTTATTATCCCGAAGGTCATTTGGAAAGTCATGTAGACCGATTCCGGGATCGTTTTGGCGAGATCGTTGACCGAATCGAGGGTCATGCCAAGGAGCAAAAACCGGCTCAATCCCCCGACGAACGGCGATCCGCTGGTGAAAGCGAGGCTGTAGCTGACTACCATCCACAACACCGTGACGAGGCAGGTCACCGCGAAGGTCTGCATCACCGTCGCCAGCACGTTCATCTTGCGGACCATGCCGCCATAAAACAGCGCGAGCCCAGGAATCGTCATCATCAGCACGAGCGCGGTCGAGGTCAGCATCCACGCGGTGTCGCCGGTGTTGAGCGCACTGGCGCCAGGGGCAGCGCCGGCGGCGGGCCCCGGCGTTTGCTGCGCCAGCGCCGCGACCGTCCAAGGGAACGCGATGGGCACACCTATTAAAATTCGTCGGAGAAACAAACCCATTAATCCGGTCCCTGTAAGAACACGGGTCTCCCACCGTTTAACGCAGCTTTGGATCTCGCACCAGACCACGCGTGGTTAGACCGCGTTAAGGTGTGGGAACCAAAAATCATGCCAAAGCGCCGGAGGGCCGAAATCTAGAATCTGGATTTGAATTTGCCCTTTTTTTAGGCAAGATTGGGCAAGCAGAGAAATTTTTTAGGCATCATTCTGGTAAACCGCTGCGCGAGCACGACCAAAATGTTCCTAATCCGGAAACTTACGGTCTCACCAGCCGAGAGCATCCCCGTTTCACAGCCACATGGTCCTGCGACTATAACGAGAATCTATAACCATTAACACAATATAAGGGTTTGCTGCACCGCATCGTCTTCGGTGGTTGACCGGAACCCGTGGCGGGTTTGTCCCGAGGTTGTGTACGGCTCTGCGTCCGAAACGTTGATTCGAAAGGCCTCCTTGATGTGAAGGAGCTGAGGAAAAGCATCGCCTCGGCTGCCGCCATTGTGGGGGCATTGCTCTGCCTCGGTGCCACTCTCGTGCTGGCCGGATCAGCAGCCACTCGCCGGCGAACAACCAGCGCCCCGCCGGTGAGCAGACGGCACCCGCCGCGCCGACCGCGATGACGACACCCGCGCCGACCGGCCCGTTCGTGGCCAACCCGAATCCGATCGCCGGGTTTCTCGCTCGGCCCGGTCTACTGGACCGGCATCGTCAGCGGTCTCGAATTATGGCAGAATCACATCTTTCCCGGCGGGCGATCTTGGCAAACTACAGTCTCGGCGACGATTCGCCTTTGCCGGGTTTTAGCCTGCCGGTGCGCTTCAAGTATATCGGCTCGACCGGCTACCTAGCAAACGGCGCGCCCAACCTTTTATATGGTCCAGGCAGCACCGCTTGGTCGATAACCTTTACGCCGACTCACCAGTACAAGATCTTCTTCGCTCGTGCGGAGATCTCCCACGTCGGGACCAACAGCACGACCCCTAGCCTGGTGTTCGGCCCCAACGGCACCAACACGACCCAAACCCGTGGCGTGCTCGAGCTCGGCATTCTGTTCTGAGCCGTCCTGAGGCTTAACGCACTAACAACGACGCCAGGAGTGCAACCGCCAACAGAGCGGCAATGCTTTGCCAGACCTGTAGCGGGGCACGCTCGTAAAGCGTGCGCGGCCGGCGAATTTCGGTCGGGGCGCGCGACGGTCCGGCCTCCATCTCGAACGCGAACTCGGTCATGTCGTGATAGCGCTTCGCAGGATCGACAGCGATCGCGCGCGAAAGCGCCGCCTTGACCCAGGCGGGGAGATCGGGCCGCAGCGCGGAGAAGTCCTTCGGTCGGTCCCGGCGGGGCGGACTGGTGGCGTCGAGATTACCGTACGGGTATTGCCCCGCGAACGCGCGAAACATCGTGACGCCGAGCGCATAGATGTCAGTGGCCTCGTTGCCGGCTTCACCCTCGAACATTTCGGGCGCCATATAGGCCTGAGTTCCAGGAATGTTCTCGGGTGGAAATTCCTCCAGCCCCGGCACGCGAACCACTCCGAGATCGATCAGCTTCAGTGATCCGCCCGCTTCGAGGATGATGTTGTCCGGCTTGATGTCGCGATGGATGATGCCGGCGCGATGCAGCGCTGCGACTGCTCGGGCGAGCGCCACGGCGATATTGCGCCCTTCCTCCAATCCCAGTGCGGGGCTGCGCAAAAGCCGCGTCTCCAGAAGTTCGCCCTGATAGAGCGGCATGACCGTGTACAGGCAGGTCTGCCGCCCGGGCGGCAGCTCGATGACGCGCCCCACCGAGGGATTGTGCACCCGAGCGCCGACCCAAGCCTCGCGGACGAACGCCGCGCGGTATGCGTCGACGCTGGCGATTTCGGGCTTGGGGAACTTCAAGGCAACGATGCCCCCCTCGATCTCGTCCTGCGCGCCGAACAGCCGCGTGTAGCGGCCATCGGAGATCAATGCCTTCAGGACAAATCCATCGATCGTCTCGCCGCGAACCGGCACGGGAATTATCGGCAGTTGCAGGATGGCGGCGCTGATGTCGGCCGATCCGGCGGTCGGCAGCGCGATTACATCCAGAACCAGGGCGGTGCAGTTGTCGGTGCTGCCCGATCGGAGCGCAGTCGCAACCAGCGCACCGGCAGTAACCCCGGGAGCGGAGCGCTCGCGTAAGACGTCGGCGATGATCTGATCCGTCAAAAAACCATGCACGCCGTCGCTGCACAACAGGAAACGGTCGTGCAGCGCGATCGGTAGCGAGGCGTAGTCGAGCCGCACTTCCGGCTCCACTCCCACCGCACGGTTGAGCGTGTTCGAGCGACCGGTACCATCCTGGCGCACATGGTCGGTCGTGAGGCACGTCAGGCGGTCGCCATTCAACCGGTAGGCGCGCGTATCCCCGACATGCAGCAGGTGGGCGATGCGGCCGCGCAGCACCAGCGCCGTCAACGTGCAACCCATTCCGGCGAGGTTGGGGTCCTGGCGGCCCATGGTATTGATCCAGCCGCTGAGCGCACTTACAATCTTCGGGCCTGCTCGTTGCACCTCCATGGTCTCGGGCAGATCGCAAAATCCGTCCAGGAAACCGCGCACCGCAGTCTCGGCGGCGATGCGGCCGCCCTTCGCGCCACCGATTCCATCGGCGATTGCCGCCACCACTTCCTGGCGCGGCTCCGGCAACTCCGCGCCGAACAGCGCGCCCACGAAATCCTCGTTGTCCTTGCGCGGCCCGGTCTTCGAAGCGAACCCGATGCTTGCCCGTACACCGGTCTCAACCGTCGCCATCGCTCCGCTTCCGGGGGCTTGCCGGTCGCGTGGGCCGTAACGAGACGGTGATGCGAGCACGACGTGGGGATCGGGGCTCCGCGCCGTCACCGCGATTTCTCCAAACTGCAACGACCACGGCGAAAATAGCCCCCGGTGCTCGACGCGACAGTTGCCGTGAGATCGCCGGATTTGCGGTCGAGCGTGTAGTTGCCGCCGTCCGTGGGATCGAACCAGGAAATCTCGGCTTCGGTAATCTTGGCTCGATGGGAATCGACAGTGGCTTTGTCGAAATCGATCGCAATTTGCCAGGACGTGCCGCTCATCGGATTGGTGCAGGTGATCGCCGTCTCGGGCTCCCGCGCGTCACCGTTGATCGTCGGAACGACCAAACCTGTTGCCAAGCCTGCTATTCCTGCCGCGAGAATCCGGTTTTGGAACATGATTTCGTCCACATGGCCCTGCACCGATCCATAGCCAAATCCAGGCTTCGTGGAAAGCTAGCCGGCCCTACGACCGCGCTTGCCTAGATTTTGTGCAGTAGGCTTAGACGCCAACCAGAAAGATGACGGCTTTCCGCGCTTGCGGGCGATTTTCATGGGGGCCACGCGCTGGCATGCCTTTTGCCTCCCCAGCCTTACTTCGTCCGCTCATTCAGCCCCACGATTTCGCACCGGTGGTTGTGAGGGCTCATCGCAACAGAAAAGGGGGATAAATCAATGCTGGTACCATCACCCAAATGGCTCGATTCCGGCAACAATGCATGGCAGTTGGCGGCCGCAACTTTTGTCGGCCTGCAAAGCATTCCTGGCCTGGCGGTTCTCTACGCCGGGTATGTCAAGCAGAAATGGGCGATCAATTCTGCTTTCATGTGCTTTTACGCCTTCGCCTCGGTGTTGGTCGTGTGGGTTCTGTTCGACTACAACATGGCCTTTGGAGAGCAATGGTTTCCATTCCTCGGCAAACCGGCGCTGGCGACCTCCGCGAACTTTCTCACGGGCCAGGCGACAATACCGGCAGCGGCCTCCGGCATGCCGGAGCTGACCTTCCCGATGGCTACCCTGGTCTTCTTCCAGTTTGTATTCGCGGCGATCACGGTGATCATCCTCGGCGGCTCGGTGCTCGGCCGCATGAACTTCACGGCGTGGGTGATCTTCTGCCCGGTGTGGATGACCCTGATATACACGGTCGGGGCGTTCAGCCTGTGGGGCGGCGGCTGGCTCTCACAGTTGGGCGTGCAGGACTTTTCCGGCGGCTACGTCATCCATCTCGCCGCCGGCACCTCCGGCTTTGTCGCCGCCGCCGTGGTCGGGCCACGCTTACGGGCGGATCGCGAGCAATTTCCGCCCAACAGCCTCTTGGTCGCCTTGATCGGCGCCGGCCTCCTGTGGCTGGGTTGGAACGGCTTTAACGGCGGCGATCCTTATTTCGCCAACCATGACGCGGGTGCTGCCGTGCTCAACACCAACACGGCTACCGCGGTAGGCCTCCTCGTCTGGACGGCGATGGACAAGATGGCCTACGGCAAGCCCTCGATCATCGGCGCGATCAACGGCATGATCGCGGGCTTGGTGGCAATCACTCCCGCCGCCGGTTTCGTCAATGGCTGGGGCGCCATCATCATCGGTATCGTTGCCGGCATCATTCCCTGGTGGTCGATGAACAAGTTTCAGAAGACCAGCTTCATGATGAAGGTCGACGATACGCTGGGCGTGTTTTCCACGCACGGGGTTGCCGGCTTCACCGGCGGTCTGCTGGTGGGCATCCTCGCGTGCCCCGACATGCTCGAATACATCGGCACCGAGAAGGATGCGCCCGGCGTCAGCGTGACCGGCTTGCTCTACGGCGACCCGGGAACTCAGCTCCTGCTGCAGCTCGCGGGTGCCGCGTTCATCATCGCCTACAACGCGATCGGAACGTTCATCATCCTCAAGGTGATCTCGATCTTCGTGCCGCTGCGCATGGATGACGCGCAACTGGCGGTCGGCGATGACGCGGTTCACGGCGAGACGGCCTATGCGATCACCGTGGGGGAAGCCGCCGAATAGTCGGCCCTCGCCTGGGTGGCGGTAACCCCATGCAAACGACAGTGCGGCAGCCGGGCGGCTGCCGCACTGCAAGTACAATCAGACGTCGTAGTAGAGGAAGAACTCGTAGGGGTGCGGGCGCAGCCGCATCTCGTCGACTTCGCGGGTGCGCTTGTAGGAGAGATGGGTGTCGACCACGTCCGGGGTGAACACGTCGCCCTTCAACAGAAAGCCGTGGTCGCCTTCGAGCGCGTTCAAGGCTTCCTCGAGCGAGCCCGGAGCGGACGGCACCTTGGCCAGTTCCTCGGGCGGCAGGTCATAGAGGTTCTTGTCGATCGGCTCGCCGGGATGGAGCCGGTTCTGCACGCCGTCGAGGCCGGCCATCAGCATCGCGGCAAACGCCAGATAGGGATTGCACGAGGGGTCCGGACAGCGGAACTCGACGCGCTTGGCCTTGGGGCTCGGCGAATACATCGGGATGCGGCAGGCGGCCGAGCGGTTGCGCTGCGAATAGCCGAGATTGACCGGCGCCTCAAAGCCCGGCACCAGCCGGCGGTAGGAGTTGACCGTCGGCGCGCAGATCGCCAGCAAGGCCGGCGCGTGCTTCAAGAGCCCGCCGATGTAGTGGCGCATCATCTCGCTCGACCCGGCATAGCCGTCGCCGGCAAACAATGGCCGCTCGCCCTGCCAGATGCTCGAATGAACGTGCATGCCCGAGCCGTTGTCGCCAAACAGCGGCTTGGGCATGAAGGTCGCGGTCATGCCGCGTTTCTTCGCCACGTTCTTGACCACGTATTTGAAGATCATCACGTTGTCGGCCATCCGTGTGAGCGGCGCAAAGCGCATGTCGATCTCACCCTGGCCGCCGGTGGCGACCTCGTGGTGGTGCGCCTCGACCGGGATGCCGAGCGCTTCGAGGGTCAAGACCATCTCGGTGCGCGCATCCTGCAGCACATCGGCCGGCGGCACCGGGAAATAGCCCTCCTTGGGGCGTAGGATGTGGCCCAGACCCGGGCCTTCCCGGCGTGCCGCGGCCCAGTTCGCCTCGACTGCGTCGATCTCGTAATAGCCGTAATTGGTGCTCTGGTCGTAGCGCACCTCGTTGAACACGAAATGCTCGAGTTCCGGCCCGAAATAGGCGGTATCGCCGATCCGCGTCTGCTTGAGATAAGCCTCGGCCTTCTGCGCGATGTGCCGCGCGTCGCGGCTATAACTCTGCCCGGTGACCGGATCGCGGATGTTGCAGATCAGCACCAGGGTCGGCGCCTCGGTGAACGGGTCCAGGAACGCCGAGGTCGGGTCGGGGATGACCAGCATGTCGCTTTCCTGGATCTCCTGAAACCCGCGGATCGAGGACCCGTCGAACCCCACCCCGTCCTCGAAGCTGTCGCCGTCGAGCGCGCTCGGCGGCACCGAAAAATGCTGCCACAGCCCCGGCACATCGGTGAACCGCAGGTCGATCATCGCGATCTTGTCGTGCTTGATCGCCTTGAGGACATCCTCGGGCGTCTTGCAATTGTACGTCATCACCACTCCCCTAAGTCGAGATAAAGGCCGAGCCACCGTGGCTCGATGCATTCAGAGCAGGCCGCGCGCGGCAGAGCCCAGAATGTGCCGTTTTGAGCACACCAAGCCGACAGCGGCGACCGGCCGCCGCGGCTAGATCGCGTCCGGGCCGCGCTCGCCGGTGCGGATGCGGATCGCCTCATCGATCGTCGTGACAAAGATCTTGCCGTCCCCGATCCGGCCGGTATGCGCGGCTTGTTGGATCGCTTCGACCGCACGCTCGACCAGCGCCTCCTCCATCACGACCTCGATCTTCACCTTCGGCAGAAAATCGACCACGTACTCGGCTCCGCGATAGAGCTCGGTGTGGCCCTTCTGGCGACCGAAGCCCTTGGCCTCGGTGACGGTGATACCCTTGATGCCGACTTCGTGAAGCGCCTCCTTCACCTCGTCGAGCTTGAAGGGTTTGATGATCGCCTCGATCTTTTTCATCGAATTCTCATCTCTCTCAACCCGAGGCACCGGCCTCGGCGCTATTCTAGCATAACCCATGCCACCCTATTTCGCGATGACGGAAGCGATCGCGCCTCAATCGATCTGCCTAATTTTTATTCATCTGGCGAAATCTCCCGCCGGCAGATTACCGAGAAGCTTGCGGATCCGCTCGATCGCCTCCGCGATCGCCTCGCGGCTGTTGGCATAAGAAAACCGCAAATAGCCTTCGCCGAACTCACCGAAGCTCGTGCCGGCGACCGTCGCGACTCCGGCCTCTTCGAGAAGCATGCCTTGCAACCTGCGGGCATCCAATCCGGTCCCCGTCACGTTGGGGAAGGTATAAAAGGCGCCGCCGGGCAGAGCGCAGCGAAACCCGGGGAGGCCATTGAGGGCGGCGACGATCATCGCGCGTCGCTCGGCGAAGGCGGCGACCATGCGGTGGACCGGCTCGCGCGGGCCCTCCAGTGCGGCGATCCCAGCGAATTGGGCGGCCGCGTTGACGCAGGAATGGCAGTTGATCGCGAGCCGCTCCGCCGGGCCGAACAACGTCTTGGGCCAGACCCCGTAACCCAGCCGCCAACCGGTCATCGCATAGGTCTTGCTCCAGCCGTCGAGCAGGATCACCCGGTCGCGGATCGAAGGGTAGCCGAGGAGGCTTGTATGCTCGGCGCCGTCGTAGAGGATCTCGCCATAGATCTCGTCGCTGAGCACGGCGACCTGCGGGTGCCGCTCGAGCCCGGCGACGAGCCGGTCGAGCTCCCGACGCGGCACGACGCCGCCTGTCGGGTTGGCCGGGCTGTTGATGATCAGGAGCCGCGTCCGCGGGGTGATCTTGTCCAGCACCTCCTCGGCGCTGAACGAGAAGCCGGCGCTTTCGTGAAGCGGGATCGGCACCGGTGTCGCGCCGGAGAACCGGATCACGCTCTCGTAGATCGGGAAGCTCGGGTTCGGGCATAGGATCTCGACCCCCGGCTCGCCGAACATCAGGATCGCGAAAAACATCGTGACTTTGCCGCCCGGCACGACGAGCACGAGATCGGGGGAGACCTCGACCCGGTGACGGCGGAAGAGGTCGGCCGCCACCGCGGCACGCAACGGGGGGATGCCGTTTGCCGGCGTATATCCGTGATGGCCGTCGGCGAGCGCCTTGCGGCCGGCCTCGACGATGTGCTCAGGGGTCGGGAAATCCGGCTGACCGATCCCGAGATTGATGATCGAGCGGCCCTGCGCGGCGAGCGCATTGGCCCGCGCCAGCACCTCGAACGCGGTCTCGGTCCCGAGAACCCCCATGCGTCCGGCCATCCGCAACATTTCATTTCCTCCCTGGCGATTGCGCGCGCCGAGACTAACGCGGCCAGCGCGGCATGGCGATCGAGAACCGGCCACGGCTGAGCCCAACGTCATTCCCCTGAGCTCAGGGGAAAAAACCCGTTTCAGCCCCCAGAAAACCCCCTCTCAATGGCACAAATCTATTGTTTATCAATATCTTGGGTACGTATGGCCGCGCCTGTCGGCAGCGGAATTTGAGGGGCTCGGCAGCGGATCGGCAGCGGATCGGCAGAGGAATTGGGCAAACCGTGGGGGAACGCGGTCGGGATGCCCCTGACTAGGCCGTCCCCGCACACTACACATGGTGCAAGCCCGCTCATCGGCAAGCGCGGCGTCGGCCTCCGCGATCAACTTCGCGCTTCGGGCCGCCGATGGTTGTCGAGAATTCCCTTGAGCCGCTGTGGCGTGACCGGAAGCTGGGTGACCGCACCGGGGATGCCCACGGCCTCGTCGATCGCGGCGGCGATCGCCGCGCCGACACCGTTGACCCCGGCCTCGCCCGCACCCTTGAGCCCGAGCGGGTTGAGCGGGCTCGGCGCGTCCTCGGTAATCATGACCTCGAGCGGCGGGGTTTCGCGAGCGGTCGGCATCAGATAGTCGGCGAGGGTGACAGAGATCGGCTGACCTCTCGGGTCGTAGTTGAATTCTTCGAGAAGCGCGCCGCCCACCCCCTGGGCGAACCCGCCGGCGATCTGGCCCTCGATCAGCATCGGGTTGACCGCCCGCCCGATGTCGTAGGCGGTCAGATACCGCTCGATCGCGACCCCGCCGGTTTCGCGGTCGACCCGGACCACGGCGACATGGACCCCGTAGGGGTAGTTCATGTGTTCGGTCGTGTACCGCCCCTCGGCCGAGAGACCGCTCGGACAATTTTGCGCAATCTCCCCCAGCGCCATCGAGGGTCCATCGGTCATGCCGCCGCGGATTACCTTCCCGTCAATCAGGTCGAGGGCGCTGACGGGTAGCTGCATCAGCTCCGAGGCTATTTCGAGCGCCCTTACCCGAAGGTTCCCCGCCGCGATATGGGTCGCCGAGCCGGTCAGCACCGTCGCGCGTGATGCATGCGCCCCGACACCGTGCTCGATCCGGTCGGTCTGCCCGTGAACGACCCGCACCCCGCGGTAGTCGACACCCAACGCGTCGGCCGCGATCTGCGCCATCACCGTCTCGAAACCTTGCCCGACCGAGGCGCCGCCGGTGACGACTTCGACAGTGCCGGCAGTGTCGACCGAGATCGTGACCCGGTCGAAGGGACCCAGACCGCTCTTCTCGACAAAGATGGCGAGACCGGCCCCGACCGCCTCGCCGGCGGTCCGACGCTGTCGCAGCGCCGCCTGCAGCGCATCCCATCCGACGGCGGCCAGTGCCTTATCGAGCAGCCCGGCATAATCGCCCGAATCATAGATAATCTCGTCGCCGATCGCGTCGAGCGGGCGCTGATAGGGCATCTCGGCGGCAGCGATCAGGTTGCGTCGCCGCACCTCAACCCGGTCGATCCCGAGCCTCGCGGCGACCGCGTCCAACAGCCGTTCACGCACAAAGGTGCTCTCGTAGCGTCCCGGCGCGCGATAGGTAGCCGCCGGGGTCTTGTTGGTCAGGCGGACGTGCCCGGTGACACGGTAGGCCGGGACGCGGTAGGGCCCGGGCAGCATGCCGGCCGTCAAATCCGCGACGCGTGTGCCGTGGGTGCGCAAATAGGCGCCCTGGTCGTGGAAGAATTCGTCGTCGATCGCCAGGATATGGCCCTCCCGATCGACGGCGGCGCGGACACGGTGGCGTTGTTGCCGGGAGTGGTTGGC
>Ga0209446_1000257_pt1 | contig 12206 bp, 11 predicted proteins | sample BogFormECP04_OM2_FD_188242 | JGI IMG/M metagenome (GOLD analysis project Ga0209446, IMG submission 188242) | Bog forest soil microbial communities from Calvert Island, British Columbia, Canada - ECP04_OM2 (SPAdes) (version 2) | ecosystem: Environmental > Aquatic > Freshwater > Wetlands > Bog ... | reverse complement strand
CTGGTCGGCAAAGGGGTGTGCTTCGACACCGGCGGGCTCGATCTCAAGACCGCTTCGGGCATGCGGCTGATGAAGAAGGACATGGCGGGGGCGGCGATCGTCCTCGGCCTCGCCCAGGCGATCATGGACGCGAACTTCGGGGTCCGCCTGCGCGTGCTGCTGCCGCTCGTCGAGAACGCGGTCTCGGGCAATGCCGTCCACCCGATGGACATCGTCCGCACCCGCAAGGGGTTGACTGTCGAGATCGGCAACACCGATGCCGAAGGCCGGCTGATCCTGTGCGACGCCCTCGCCGAAGCGGCAACCGAAAAGCCGGAGCTGCTCGTCGACATGGCGACGCTGACGGGGGCGGCACGGGTGGCGCTCGGCCCGCAGCTGGCGGCACTCTTCTGTAACGATGACGGGCTCGCCGACGCATTGCTCGCGGCCGCCGCAGCCGAGGACGACCCGATGTGGCGGATGCCGCTGTGGCAGCCCTATCGCAAGATGATCGACAGCAAGATCGCCGATCTCAACAATGTTTCGGAATCGCCGCACGCCGGTGCGGTCACCGCCGCACTCTACCTGCAGGAGTTCGTCGAGCCCGACATCCCCTGGGCGCATCTCGACGTCATGGCATGGAACCCGCAAAGCCGCCCCGGCCGCCCCGAAGGTGCCGAGGCCACCGCATTGCGCGCGCTCTACGCCCATATCGCCGCAAGGTTCGGGTAGGCGGAAACCGCGGGTAGGCCTCTACACCCGGCTGTTGACGCGATAGAACGGCCGGTCGAGCATGTTCTCGTGCCAGGTGCCGTACCACGCCTGGACATAGGGCTTGATCCTGGCGAGGAGATCGGCGCGCGCCCGGTGCTCGGGTGTCAGGCCCTTGGCGCAGAATGCGCGTACTTCGCGATAGAGCGCGTCGACGTCGATCGTCAATGGCCGGTGATCCTCGACCACGACCTTGCCGCCGATGACCACGGCCGCGACGTCGGCACCCATCGCCCGTTCGACAAAGGCCTCGGCAATGTCGAAAGCCGGGTCGATCCACGGGTCGCGCGCCACCCGGTCGAGGTCGACGAGGATCGCATCGCCCTTCATGCCGGGCACGAGCGCGCCGACCTCGCCGGCAAAACCGGCCGCCTTGGCGCCGTTCAACGTCGCGATCTCGAGCGCCTCGTAGGTGGTCAGCGGGGGTGTCGTAAGCTCGAAGCTGTGGAGGCGATGCACCTTGTGCATCATCCGCAGCTCCATGACCGCGTCCTCGTCGTCATTGATGGTCTTGTCGTCGAGCCCCATCGCGACATTGACCCCGGCTGCCCGCAGCGGCATGACCGGCGTGATGCCATTGCGCATGTGGAAGTTGCAGCTCGGGTGGCTGGTGACGGAGACCCCGCGTCGTCCCATCAGCTCGATCTCGGCCTCGGTGACGTGAATGGCGTGGCCGTAGGCGACATTGCTCTCCACGAGGCCGAGATCGTCGAGCCAGAACACCGTCGGCTTGCCGTGCCGGCGCAGGCCATAAGCCTTCTGCACCGGCGACTGCAGCAGATGCATATGGATCATGACTCCGCCGCGCGCCTCCGATTTGGCGCGCACCCTACGCAGGAACGCCTCGCTCGCACCATGCGCCCAGCATGGCGCCAACAGGATTCGCGTATCCCTGTTGTTGTAGGTGTCGTAGAGCTCGTCGAACAGGTGGAAATATTCGTCTGCCAGCGCCTCCTTGTCGAAATGGACGAACGGGCGGGCCGCTTCCTCGAGGTCGGGCGGCAAGGTCGCGGTGAATTCTTCCCCGCCCATTGCGAGCTTGCTCTCATCGCGCACGCCCGGTGAGAAGGCGAGCCTGATGCCGGTCGCGAGATACGTCTTGATCGCGACATGGGCACGCCGGGCACCCTCGGGACCGTCATCGTCGAAGCCATTGTGGTGCAGCAAGGTGCAACCGCTGCGCAGGTGGCGCAGCGCGCAGAGTGACGCGGTCAGCTCGGGCGGCAGGATCGGCATGTACGCCCAGTCGAACAGGGCGTTTTCGAGAAAATCGTTATTGACGCCCTTCTGGATCGGCGAGAGGCCGCGTCCGTGGCTATGGGCGTCCACCAGACCGGGCATCAACAGCTGGGTTCCGTCGCCGATCACACGGGCGCGCGGATATTTCGGCGCAATCGCGACGAATGGGCCGGTTTCCACGACCGTGCCGTCGGCGATCACAACGGCCCCGGCCGCGATCACGCCGGAGGGGCCGAGCCGTGGATCGGTGATCGCATAGGCGCCGCGCATGAGGATCGCCTCAGCCATAATCTTGCTTCTCCCGGGAACGCTAGTCTCCACTTCGGAGCAGGGAACCCCTCTCGGTTAGGGCTTTCCGAACGTGGCGATCCGGTCGATGCGGCAGACGAACAGCACCCGCTTTTCGTCGATCTTGGGGTCACGCAGGCCGTATGGCGGCGGATTCCCGGTATACTTGGTCCAGATCCGGTCGAGCTGTCTGGTGACGTATTCGCCGCCTGGCTGCCACTCCCCGAGCTCCTTCTCCACGGTGTGTTTGATCTGAACCCAGTGATAGGGGTTGGGAGGGCATTTGCGGATCCACTCGCATTTGGGGCGGTGCGAGGCGGTGTTGACCAGAATCTTGTCGTCCTCGTAGTCAAACCACATCGGGGTCAGGCTGGGCCGCCCGTCTGGACCAGTAATGCCGAGCGTCTGGGTAATGGGCCGGTCGAGCAGGTGCCGATAGATCGGATCGAGGTCGTTCAGGTTCGTCGCCCGCTTGCGTTCTCCGACAGCAAACTGGCCTTCCCGCAGGCCGTCGGCGACGTGCCGGAAATTGGCGATGACGAAGGGCATGCCTGCCTCCGATTGCTTGAAGCGTTCCTCGAAATGATCAGCGCGGTGCCAGCAGGCCAATGTAATCCCAAGCGATCGTCGCTGCGGCGAGTGCCGTGATCTCGGCGACATCGTAAGGCGGCGAAACCTCGACGACATCCATCCCGGCGAAACGCAGCCCGGCGAGCCGGCGCAGGATCGCGCGCGCTTGCCAAGTCGCGAGCCCGCCCACTTCGGGCGTGCCGGTGCCGGGCGCGAAGGCCGGGTCGAGCGCGTCGATGTCGAAGCTCAGATAAGCCGGCCCATCGCCGAGCACCGCCCGAATGCGCTCTGCGACCGCTTGCGGTCCGCCTTCGTGGACGTCCTCCGCGGTAACGATCGTCACGCCCTTGCCGACGGTCCAGTCGAAGATATTACGGTGGATCGGGGAACGGATGCCGACCTGGATCATGTGAACCGGGTCGACGAGGCCCTCTTCGATCGCATGATAGAAGGGCGAGCCGTGACCCCAGACGAGACCGAAACTTTCCGGCCAGGTGTCGACATGTCCGTCGAAATGTACGAGCCCCAGCGCACCCGTGCGGCGCGCCAGCGCGCGCAATAACGCGAGGGTAATGGTGTGGTCGCCGCCGAGCGCGATGAGATGTTTGAGCGGCGCCGCCTGCGCCTCGATCTTTGCCAGTGTCCCCGGGATGTCGCCGTGAGCGATCCTCAAATCGCCGATATCGGCGAGGTCGAGCGCCTCCATCTCGGCCCACGACGCCGGATGATCGCCGTCGACCAGCATGCGGCTCGCCTGGCGGATCGCCGCCGGCCCGAACCGCGCGCCGGGTCGGTTCGAGGTGCCGAGATCGAACGGGATCCCGGCGACGCAGATCGCGGCGTCAGCGCTCGAGCGCTCGACGCCGAGAAAGCTCGGCCGGATGGCGTAGGTGGGTACGGCGTCCATGCCTCCCTATATGGGGAGCGAGATCCCGAGCCCCACCCGCCGGCACCCCTCTACAGCATCTTTTCGTAAAATACGCTGGTGGCGATCCTGAGGGGCGCCAAATCGGCATAGTGGCCGAACGGTCCGCGCTGCCGGAAACCCCGTCGTTCATAAAGGCCGATCGCAGCCGCCTGATGGACACCCGTTTCCAGGCTCAATACCCGCCTGCCAGACTCCAGGGCTTCCTCCTCGATCCGGGCCAGGAGCGCCTTGCCCACCCCGCGACCGCGCGCCGCTTCGCGCGTGTACATCCGCTTGACCTCGGCATAATCGCCAAACAGAGCAACTCCGGCGCAACCCACCGCCTCGCCATTCAGACGAGCGATGAAGAAACGGATGTCCGGCTGGAACAGCTGCTCGATCGACAGTCCGTGCCGTTGCTCAGGCTCGTACGCAGCGCCGAGAATCTGGTCCAGCTCCGCCAATAGCTGTTTCGCCTCCGGCGTCGGGGCCGGGACGGGTTCGACGGTGAGGCTCACATCAGGCGGTTCTATTGCACCCGTTCGAGTACCGCGGCGATGCCCTGGCCGACGCCGACGCACATCGTCACCAGCGCGTAGCGGCCGCCGGTGCGCTGCAGCTGGCGCGCAGCGGTCAGCGCGATGCGCGGCCCCGACGCGCCCAGCGGATGGCCCACCGCGATCGCCCCGCCATTCTGGTTGACGCGGCTGTCGTCGAACGGCAGTTCGAGCCCGCGCAGGCAGGCCAGCACCTGGGCGGCAAAGGCCTCGTTGATCTCGATCACGTCGATGTCGGAGAGGCTGAGGCCGGCGCGCGCGAGGGCTTTCTTCGAGGCCGCGACCGGGCCGATGCCCATGATCCGCGGCGGCACGCCGGCGACGGCACTGGCGCGCACGCGGGCGAGCGGCCCGGCTCCGGCGGCTTCTCCGGCGCGACGGCTGGCGACAATCATCGCCACCGCACCGTCATTGATGCCCGAGGCGTTGCCCGCGGTCGTTACCCCGCCCTCTTGCAACGGCCGCAATTTGGCGAGCGCGGCGAGGTCGGTCTGGGGGCGAGGGTGCTCGTCCTCGGCGACCTTGATCGGCCCCGCCCGGCCGCCCGGCACCTCCACAGCAAGGATCTCACCCTCGAAGAAACCCGCGGCCTTGCCGGCGGCATATTTGCGCTGCGAGGCCTCGGCGAAAACATCGCAGGCCTCGCGCGTGATCTGGTAGTCGCGGGCAAGATTGTCGGCGGTCTCGGGCATCGTGTCGGCGCCGAACTGGCGCTCGATCTTCGGGTTCGGGAAACGCGCGCCGATCGTCGAATCAAACATGCGGCCGTCGCGGCTGAACGGGGTTTCCGCCTTGTTCATCACGAAGGGTGCCCGGCTCATGCTCTCGACCCCGCCGGCGACCATGACCTCGCCCTCGCCGCAGGTGACGGCCTGCGCCGCCATCACGATCGCGTTGAGTCCGCTGCCGCAATTGCGCTGCAGGACCGAGCCGGCGACCTCGATCGGCAACCCGGCGAGCAGCCCGGCATGCCGACCCACGCAGCGGCTATCCTCGCCGGCCTGATTGGCGCAGCCGACGACGACATCCTCGATCGCATCCGGATCGAACGGGCTCTGTTTGACGACCTCGGAAATGACCGCGGCCAGCATGTCGTCGGGCCGCATCCGGGCGAGAGCGCCGGCGTGGCGGCCGAAAGGCGTGCGCAAAGCGTTGTAGATATAGCCGTCGAGCATGGTCGGTTCCTCCTCGCCGGCATCTCCTCGTGTCGGCCGGCTGCTGTCAAGCCCTGCGATCGATCGGCCGGCATTATCGGCCGCCGATCGCGGCCCGTATTTCTGGTTGGTCGGCGCTATGCACGATGTCCAGCGAGGTGACGACGCCGAGGTCGAGCGCCGTCCTGCCGATCGACTCACAGGCAAAGACAAACCCGGTCGGTTCGTCTCCTTGACACATGAAGGTCGATACACCCGCGCGCTTGAGCAATCCGGGGTGAAAGAAATGGATCATCCCGCGACTGTGCGGAATATTGATCCAGCGCTCGACCAATTGCGGGTCGGCCTTGCCGTCGCTGTATCGGATGATCCAATCTCGCAGACCGTATTGACTGACCAGGCCGGCGTTCAAGCGCCCATTTGCGTAATAATGTCCATGAAAGCCGACATTCGTATCTTCCGGCGGATAATCATCGGTGAAGAAGCGAGTGCGGCCGCCGAGAAACATCCGCGAGCAGGATGAATAGCAATAGCCGGACACGGCGGTACGCAAGCCATGCTCGCGCAACAGCTGACCAACCTGATAGCCCGCCGGCGCGTCGCCGCCGGGTGAATTGCGCAGGATCACGGTGTCGATTTCCGGCGACTTTGCGAGCGCCTCTTGCACCTTTCCCGGCTCGTCTCCGACGACCCGCCCGCTGAGAACGAGCTGATTGCCGACGACTTTCAGCTCCATCGCCGACGATCCCGTCGGGAAAAGTGTCGCGACCGCCGTCACCACGACGCCGACAGCGCCAAAGTTAGAGAGGCGACACATCAGCGAGCTGTGAAAGTATTGCCCCGGAGCTGGATCAGTGCGGTGCCTCCTTCGAGACCGCCACCGCGCGGCTTCCTCAGAGCCTGCCCGGCGCGGGCCGGGGATGAGGATATTTCCTAATTCTATCAACGATATACCCATGCTTCGGAGCGCCCACGTCGCGAAGTACGCACGACATCGATGCAGGCCCTGGTTTAGAGCTGCTGACACCCGCCGAAGCGATTCAGAGGACCAGGAGATAAACCAAAGCGCCTACCTGCTCCGCCTGCCACGCAGGTTAAGGCGGAGGTTGCCACATGAAATGCATCCCGACCGGTTCGAGCATCGCCAGCACCGCGTCGATGAAGATGCCGACTTGGTCAAGCTTGAGTATGCCCAGCGGGTAGCGGCGCATGAGAGCGTGCACACCACCAAGCTCGACGACCGCCGCGCCATCTGTCACCTGTCGCTGTTCGGCTCGGTTGCCCGTCGGGTTAGGCTGATTCTGTTGCACGACTAATCATTGCAGGCAGACCCGGTGACGTGCGTAGGGCGCGTCCGCCTAGCGACCACACTGGCCACCTCTCAACCGTTCGGCACCGGCGCCATGTCGACCGCTATCGCATCGCGCAACCGTGGGAGACAGACGATAGTATTGATGGGACGTCAAAAAATTGCGGTTGTAGTCTTTAACACCAGTTGCGTCGAACATTTGGTAAGTGGCCGCCGGAAACGTGGTCTGATCGGTGCGGTCTTTGGGGCCGTCCTGACCGAGACGCTGAAGGCCATTGATGGTCCGACTTAGGTCTAACACTTCGTCCTTACCGCTATAGTAAATCGAAATGCGCGAAGTGAGCAGTGATAGGCCGTTCAAGCCAGTAAGATGAGGCTGTGCGAACCCATTGAAGCCGCAATCACCAGCAGCAAGAATGCTTACATTAAACAATTCAGCGTTCCCGTTGCCGTGCAGGAACCAGTTCTCCACCGCGCTTTCGAGCGCTAGGTTGCCCATGGAGTGGGCGAGCAAATAGGTCCTGCATCCGTTGGCGCGCGCCGTACGGAGCAGAGGTTCGATTTGTGCAAAGAAGCTCATCACGTGGACGCCCGACAGCGTGGCCATTTTTTGATCATGGCTGTAGTCAGCATCGAGCACAGGAAAGCTGATGATCTTCCCCAGCGATGGCCAACTGAAAGCCAAGACCGTTGTGTCGGTCCCTGGCTTCCCCGAGGTCGCGAGGAACTCTCGGTTAAAAGCGGCGCGCGTGATCCCGTCTTGGAAGGTGTTGTCGAAACCGTGGATAAAGACGAGGAGATCCCGGCCCGCATTGGACAGGTCGCCTGCGACATTCGCGGCGAATGCGCCCTTGTTCGTGTCCTGAATGGAGGTGATCGACCCCTGCTGATCGGCCTTGATATCCACCCCGTCCACAAAGGCCGTGCCATACATTATATCGGTCGATACCGATGGGGGTTGGATATTGGGACCGTAGCTAGCGACGACAGCGGGGTCGCCGGTGAGGATGCGGTTGCTCGTGAAAAACACTGTCGTTGGCACTGGCTTCGACCTTTGCTGGGCGCGTGAGCTTAGGCGAATCAGAGACGCAACGACAAGGGATGTTAGCGGCGCGTCAAATGTCGATCTCGGGTATCACACGGGCAAAAACTGGACGGTTGCGACCTCTAGACGCTTAACACCAAAAATTGCATTGCTTGCAGACCTACATGTCAAGGTGGCAGCAAATGGTGCCGATATTAACTGCCGAGAATGTCGTTCGGCGAATTGCCGCCGAGAGCGCCTTTGTCGACGAGCGCGGCGGTGTCGCGATTTGACTTGAGCCGGCAGCGGCGATCGTACGGCAGTATGGAGACAATTCCGCCGGGCGCCGCGACACAGGCGAACACACTCCCCGCCGAAACCGCCGCCGCCACTGTGCGTGTTTACGACAATTCTTCCATGCGCTCAGCAATGAACGGGGCCTTTGGGCCGCAGGCGAATGCCCTTGCGCAGGTTGCGGTAGGGCAGCTCGGCCGGGTCGGTGACGTGCGCGCCCGGAGATTGGACGCAGAGGACCGTCTCGGCGATCGGCTGAAAATGCGCTCGGAAATGGACCGTCGATTTGAGCGCGAGGATCGGCACATCGGACGGCTCGACGCCGACGTGGCGAAACATCTCCTGATCGACCGCCTGGATGCGGCGGCAGGCGAGCACTGCCGAGACGCCGCTCTCCTGATCGGTCAAGAGCGCCATCGGACCAATGCGGAACTTCGCACCGCCATACATCGGCCCCGACCCGGTAAAGACGCCGCTGGCGAGCCGCGCGATTCGCCAAGCTCTTTCGACCGGCTTCTCGCCGGCAAACCCGACCGCAGCGCCAATGCCGCGCTCTATCACCGACCCTTCGCCGGCAGCGGTCGCCGCCTCGGCGGCGGCCGGATCGACGATCATGCCGATCACCGCGCCCCGCGCCCGATGCGCGATCAGCGCGCGCAGCAGCCCGACGGTGTCGGAGGTGCCGCCGGCGCCGGGATTGTCCTGAATATCGGCGAGCAGGACCGGCCTCGTCGCCGTGCGCGCCAATCGCATCGCCTCGACAACCGCTTCGTCAGGACTAAAGAGCCTACCGTCGAAACCTCGCTCCCTCTCTTTGATGAAGCCGGCGAGACGGTCTGCTGCGGCTTCGGCCGCCTCCTTGTCATGTCCATAGACGACAAGCGCCGGTCCGCATTGGGCGATGTCGGCCGGCGGGAAGCCCGGCGTATGGGTGATGCTGACAATTCCCTGATTGTGCGAGCCGGTCGGGCCGCCCGCTCTGTCGCTGCCGCGCTCGATCTCCGCGATCAGCTCGAAGATCCCCTTGGCCGGCTCCATCAACGTGCATTGCCACACCAGCGGGATCAGGAAATCGAGCTGCCGATATGCCTTGTGAAGCGGCCGGCGGTCCCTTAGCAATCGATCGAGGAGCCGGGCCGAGCGGCCCCCGGTTTCAGCCATGTCGATGTGCGGGTAGGTCTGGTAGCCGATCATCGCAGTCGCATGCCGCACCATCTCCGGCGTCATGTTGGTGTGGTAGTCGAGGCTGGCGACGAGCGGGATGCGCTCGCCGATCACCGTGCGGATGCGGCGCATCAACTCGCCTTCACCATCCTCGAAGTGCTCGGCGACCATCGCTCCGTGGAGATCGAGATAGACCGCATCTACAGGTCCGTGCGCCCGCAGATCCTCGACGATCCAGCCGGCGACCTTCTCGTAAGCCTCCCCTTCGACATAGGAGGAGGGCGGCGCCGAACACCAGCACAAGGGCACCAGCTCGTGACCGAGCGCCAGCAATGTCTTCACGGCGCCGGCGATCGGGATGTTGAACCCTTCGACGGCTTCGATCAGCTCCGGCCCGCGCACAAAGGGCGGCCAAGCATCGGCCCGCTCGAAATCCGCCCAGCTCGCCGTGAGCGGGGCAAAAGTGTTTGTCTCGTGTTGAAACCCGCCGACCGCGATCCGCGCCATAGGCAAAGCTCCTTAACCTGAACGTCGGATCGTAGACCGGTCGTCGCGGGTTGTCGCCACTCCCAGCCGAGTTTCCGCTATGATCGAGTACATGGAGCACGATCACCACCGGCAGGCGCATGGGCACCGCCATGAGCCTGCCCATCTGGACTATGGCCGTGCCTTCGCGATCGGGGTTGCCCTCAACCTTCTTTATGTCGCCGGCGAGGCGGTCGCCGGGATCCTCTCCGGGTCGCTCGCACTGCTCGCCGATTCCGGGCACAACCTCGGCGACGTTCTCAGTCTCTCGCTGGCCTGGGGTGCGGCTGTGCTGAGCCGCCGTCGGCCGAGCGACCGTTTTACCTATGGGCTGCGCAGCAGCTCGATCCTCGCTGCTCTCGCAAATGCGATCATCCTGTTGGTCGTGACCGGCGGCATCGCCTGGGAGGCGGTATGGCGTATCAGCCATCCGTTGCCGGTCGCCAGCACCGTTGTCATCTGGGTCGCCGGCGCCGGCATTCTGGTCAACGGGGTGACAGCTCTACTGTTCGCCTCCGGGCGCCCCCGCGATCTCAATCTGAGGAGCGTCTTTGTGCATATGGCGGCCGACACTTTCGTCACCGCCGCCGTCGCCGCCGCCGGGGTCGTCATCTGGCTCACCGATTGGCTGTGGCTCGATCCGGCGGTCAGCCTGTTCGTTTCCGCTGTGATCGTCATCGGCACCTGGGGTTTGGTGAAGAGCGCCATCGGCCTTGCGCTCGACGCGGTTCCAGAGGGCGTCAACGCGACGGCCGTCCGGGCGCATCTATTGACGCTGCCGGGAGTTACCGCCCTGCACGATCTCCACATCTGGGGCATGAGCACAACCGAGACGGCACTGACCTGCCATCTGGTGATGCCCAGCGGCCACCCCGGCGATGCGATACTCAACGGCATTGCGCAGCAGCTTCACCACCGTTTCGGCATCCACCACGCGACGATTCAGATCGAGCTCGCCGACACGGACGAGGTCTGTGTGCTGACTCCGGAGCACGTCGTCTGAGGCCCGGATTGTTCCGCTGGATGACCACGCACGCCCTTAGAGCCGTCATTGCCGGGCTTGACCCGGCAATCCACGTAGCACGGCAGCCTGTCGAGCCGCGTCGTGGATGCCCGGATCAAGTCCGGGCATGACGCAGTGGGGCGCAAATCGATGAAAACCTACGTTTCATTTCGGATCTGCCGCTGAGACCGTTGCTCGTGCGGGGTCGCGGGTCTAGCTTTCGGTCTGAGGATCCCTGCCGGGAGGAGAGAATGAGCGAGCGTGCCCATGTCCGCGAAGTCGGGCTCCGCGACGGCCTGCAGAGCATCGCCGAGATCCTGCCGACCGAAGAGAAGATCGCCTGGCTCGACGCCGAGCACGCCGCCGGCGTGCGTGAGATCGAAGTCAGCTCGTTTGTCCCGCCCAAGCTCCTGCCTCAGCTTGCCGACGCCGAGGCCGTCGTGCGTCACGCGATGTCGCTCCCCGGGCTCACGGTATCGACGCTGATTCCGAACCTCAGAGGCGCGGAGCGCGGCCTGACCCTCGGCGTCCACGAGATGAATTTCGTGCTATCGGTCAGCGAGGGTCACAATCGCGCGAATGTACGCCGCACCACCGGCGAGTCGATCGAGGATTTCCGCCGCGTCGTGGCGCTCTGTCACACCGCTCCAGCCGAGCGGCGCCCGCGGGTCGCGTGCGGGCTCGCCACCGCGTTCGGCTGCACGATCGAGGGTGCCGTCGACGAGGAACGGGTACGGCATATCGCCGTCGAGGTCGCCGAGGCCGGTGCGGATGCGATCATCCTCGCCGACACCGTCGGCTACGGCCAGCCGGCAGCAGTCGAGCGTGTTTTCCGCCGCGTCATCGCTGATGTGGCACCGCTGCCGGTTGCCGGCCATTTCCACGATACCCGTGGGCTCGGCCTCGCCAACGTGCTGGCGGCGCTGAACGCCGGCGCACGCGCCTTCGACGCCTCGTTGGGCGGGCTCGGCGGCTGCCCCTACGCGCCGGGCGCCACCGGCAACATCGTCACCGAGGATCTCGCCTTCATGCTCGAGGCGATGTGCTTCGAAACCGGGATCGACATCGAGCGGCTGATTGCGGTCCGCGAGCTCGTCGCCCGCGCCTTGCCGAACATCGTCCAGCACGGCGCCATCGCCAAGGCCGGGTTGCCCAAGAACTTCCACCGGGTACCGATGGCGCTAGCCGCCGAGTAGGCCGAACCGCGCAGGAGGAGCGACCGATGGCTCTCGGCAACGAACGCGTCGCCTGGTTCAACGGCAGGATCGTGCGCGAGAGCGAGGTCCTGATCCCGTTCCGCGACCAGGGCTTTCTGCGCGGCGATGCCGTTTTCGACATGACCCGCAGCTTCGGCGGCAAGGCGTTTCGCCTCGCCGATCATGTCGCCCGGCTCTACCGGTCGCTCAAATATCTCGACATCGA
>Ga0209446_1000256_pt1 | contig 12306 bp, 10 predicted proteins | sample BogFormECP04_OM2_FD_188242 | JGI IMG/M metagenome (GOLD analysis project Ga0209446, IMG submission 188242) | Bog forest soil microbial communities from Calvert Island, British Columbia, Canada - ECP04_OM2 (SPAdes) (version 2) | ecosystem: Environmental > Aquatic > Freshwater > Wetlands > Bog ... | reverse complement strand
TTCGGCACTGGCATAGGCTCCCGCGCCGGCATTCATCAATTGCACAAACTGGGCATGAAAGGTCGCCGCCTGAGAAGCCCTATGTCAAGCCGCCTCGCGTTGGGCGAGGATGTGTTGGAGTGCGCGGTGTTTGTTGGGGTCGTAGGTGAGGTTGTCCTGCCAGCAGTGCCAGATGATGTGCAGCCAGGCTCGGGCGAGGATGCGTACGGCGTGGGGGTGGTCGTGGCCGCGGGCTCGGGCTTTGTTGTAGAGGTCGGCGGCCCAGGGGTTGGCGTGTCGGGTGTCGGCGGCGAAGTCGGTGACGGCGTCGCGGAGTTGTTTGTCGCAGGACCAGCGGAAGCCGACGGTGCGGGATTTGCCGGACTGGCGGGTCGAGGGTGCGGCGCCGGCCAGGCAGGTCAGCGATTCGGGGGTGGGGAATCGGGCGCGGCAGTCGCCGATCTCGGCCAGGAGTCGGGCGGCGCGGACGCGGCCGGAGCGGGGCAGGGAGGTGAAGATGTGGGCGTCGGCGTGGGCGTCGAGTTGCCGGTCGATGTGGGTGGAGAGCGCTTTGATCTGTGCGACCAGGGTGTGCAGCAGCGCGATGTAGCTGGCGGTGATGTGGGCCTGGGTGGCGCCGTGGCCGCCGGTTGCACCGGGGGGCGCGTCGAGGATGCGTTGGTGCAGTACGGCGGGGTCGACCTTGCCGGAGTAGCCCTGTTTGGCCAGCCAGTCGCCCAGCCGCTGGGGGGTCAGCCAGTTGATTTTGTCCTGGGTGTCGAATCGGGTCAGGAAGGCCAGGCTGATCGCGGACTCGAGATCGGTGAACAGTCCCACGGCGGCGGGCAACACGTTGCGCAGGTGCGCGCGCAGCTGATTGGCAACGGCCACACGGTGATTGACCAAGTCTTTGCGGGCGCGGCAGGTGCGGCGTATCGCGACGGTGGCGTCGGTGTCGGGAACCAGCGGTCTGAGGCGGGCGCGGTCGGTGCGCAAGGTGTCGGCGAGCACGTAGGCGTCGAACCGGTCGTCCTTGTTGCCGGCCGAGCCGTAGCGGCCACGCAGGTTTTTGACCTGATTCGGGGAGATCACCACCACGGTCAGCCCGGCGCCCAGCAGGGTGTCGACGACCGGACCGTCCGGGCGCTCGATGGCGACCTCACCGACCCCGTGACGGCCCAGGAAGGCCACCAGTTCCCGCAGCCCGGCGGCGGTGTGGGGCACGGTAGATCGGGCGACCTCGCGGCCGCGGCCGTTGACGACGCTGACCGCATGGTCGTCACGGGCCCAGTCCAGGCCCGCGGTCACGTCGTTGGGCGGCTCCTCAGGCAGGGTCGTGTTGATAGGGGTATTGCTGGCAGACTTCAAGTCAGCCTCCTCGCTGCTTGCTCCAGTGGGGAGGCACCCTCACGTTTCGGTGCCATTGGTGCCGGGACGTGGTTGCCGGTTCGCTCACTGATCGGCGCTCGCAGCCAGTCCAGGCGTTGGCGCTCAGCCCTATCGACGGTCCGCACGCCCCGGGCAACCACCAGGGCCTGCAGATCTCATGCTGGACATCAACCGCGTCAAGCGAGCAGGGCAGTGACCTGGTGGCACCTCGGGTGCATCAACGCTCCATCCAGAAGCGAAGACTCCAAGAAGGTAGTCCAGTGAGCTACGTCGCGTTAGCCACCAACGCCTTCGACGCCATGACGAAGTTCTACGGTCACGATCTCGGATTCCCGGTCGTCGAGGAATGGGATCGGCCCGCCGGCCGCGGCCGGCGATTTGACCTGCTCGGGCTACGGCTGGAGATCCTGGACAACGCGCGCGAGCGCCGTCCCCTGAGGCTGGGGACGCCCGCCGATCGGATTCACCTCGTCGTCGAGGTCAGCGACATTGACGCGGCGTGCGATTCCTTCAGGATCGGCGCGCCGCCGCCACGAGTCGTGTCATGGGGCGCGAGGCTGTTCGAAGTCCGCGACCCCGACGGCGTCCCGGTCACGTTCCTCGAATGGCTCGACAAGTCAACGGAACCGGCATGAGGCGCCTCATCGTCGGCATAACCGGCGCCAGTGGAGTGATCTACGGGGTCCGCCTGCTCGAAGTGCTTCGTACTGTCGAGGACGTCGAGACCCACGTGGTTGTGAGCCCCGCGGCGCGGCGCACGCTCGAGCTGGAGACCGACCTGCCCGCCAGCCACGTGGAATCCATCGCCGACGTGGTCTACCGGCCCGGTGACATCGCGGCCGCGATCTCGTCTGGATCCTTCCGCGCGGCCGGGATGATCGTCGCCCCCTGCTCGATCAAGACGGTCGCCGGGATCGCGACCTCTTACTCGGACAATTTGCTCCTGCGCGCCGCGGACGTGACGCTCAAGGAGCGCCGCCCGCTGGTATTGCTCGTCCGCGAGACGCCCCTTCACCTCGGGCACCTCAGGCTCTTGGTCCAGGTAGCCGAACTGGGGGCGGTGGTCATGCCGCCCATGCCGGCCTTCTACCACCGGCCCAAGACGCTGGCAGACGTGATCGACCAGACCGTCAACCGCGCCCTCGACCTCCTGGGCGTCGAGCTCGACAACGACCTGTTCATCCGCTGGCAAGGCCCACCGCAACACCAACCCCACCGCGACCGCAAACCGGAAAAAAGCAAGGTCAATGGTCACAATCCAACGAAAGCTAAGGACCCGTTCGCGGCTTTGAACGGCGCACCATAGCCCTAATAAACGGCGCACAGCCAGGCACCACCAGCGAAGGACCCGCTCATGTCTGATGTCATCACCGAATACCGCATCGCACGCGCGCTGAAGTCGGGCCCGCCTGCAATCCGTGAGGGCGCGAAAGTCGTCGAGATGGGCGCCGACGGCACACTGACCGTGCTCCGCGAGGGCACCAACGGCTGGACGTGCATGCCTGGCGTCGAGACGGCTTCAGCCGACATGTGCGCCGACGAGATGGGCATGCAATGGTTCATGGACATCATGGCCAAGAAGCCAAGGCCCACCAATACGTCTCCCGGACTGATCTACATGCTCAACGGCGCTGTGCAGCACAGCTACACCGATCCCTTCGATCACAGCAGCCCGTTGATTCCGATCGGTCCGCACTGGATGCTCATGTGGCCCTTCACTGCCGAACACACCGGTCTGTCGACCGTCATGCGTGATGCGGGGACCATGATCATGTTCGCCGGAACGCCGTACGCGCACCTGCACATTTGTGGGGATCCGTGGGAGGGCAACGAATATCAGCCGGCCGTCGAGGCGGTGTGGACCATGACCTATAAGCCGCAGAAGCCGCCCACCCAACGGCGTTGACACCAATAGCGAAAGAACTCATGCCCATCTACCGGTGCTACCCCCGCAGGGACGGCTGACCAAAGCGGCGAAAACCCAGATCGCCGAAGACATTGCCAACATTCACTGCAACGCCACGGTGACTCGTCGCGCCCGAGCAACGGCATCTGGGCAGCCGACGTGGCCGCGAGCGCCGTGCCAGCAGGAACCGGGCCAGTCACACGCCATCCTCAGTCGTTCGACGGATACCGCTAGCGTGCCGCCGCCGGGCACACTGACCGCAGAAGGGAGGAATCCGCTGCCACTTCGCGGTCAGTGTCCACGCGATCATTTGGCGCATTGCCAAGCGCCGATTCTCCCACCCAGCCCCGCGGGTGGTAGAGGCGCCGCTTTGGTCAGGGAGACGGCACATCGGGTATCGCCTTTGCTGCGGGAGGTGACGATCACGTGCACCCTCTACTCGCGGTCACGGCCGTGTGTGTCCACTGCCTGACTGACGATGTGCAGATGGTGACACCGAAAAGACTCTCCCACGGTCGGTCGGCGAACGTGAACGTAGCACAAGACCAGACGTGTCTCGCGGCGAGCGTCGCGGACGCCTGTCGATGTCGGCGAGCGAGCAAGGGGTGAGACGGGTGACTGAACCACACGGGGCGTGCGCCGGTGACATCGCCTAGCACGCCTTCCGCCTGTCGTGATGAGGAGAACCCGCATGCACACCGTCACCAGTCCTGATGATCTGAAGATCTTCGTCGAGGACTGGGCGAAATGAGGCCATACGGACCACTACGCGGCCGCGAGGAGGCGCTGGCGACCGCGCTCGGGGTCGTCCGGCGCACCCACAACCATCGAGCCAGCGGGATCGTGCTGGTCTCCGGTGACTCCGGCATCGGAAAGACCGCTCTGGTCTCAGAAATCGCCCGCCAAGCCGCCCAGATGCATATCCGGGTGGCGCGAAGCACATGCGAGGAAATCGGATCGGCGTGCCCAGGCGCGCCGATCCTGGGCTTACTGCGGGCGGGCCGTGACCCCTTAATCCCTGCTGCCGATTTCGAGGAACTTACCGAGCTGACGGGCAACCCGCTGCTGCTCGTCGACCGCGCGGCGGCGCACCTTCAGGCGGCGGTGGCTACTCATCGAGTGCTGATCGCGGTGGATGATGTGCACTGGGCAGACCCGGTCAGTCGGTACGCACTGCGGGCGCTGATATCGCGACTGGCGGGTTGGCCCGTGGTCTGGGTGCTGGCCAGTCGGTCGCGCGCCGATGGTGTCGCTGTCAGTGCCGCCGACATGGTCGAGGTCGAGCACATCTGTCTTGGCCCACTGTCCCGCAGCGCGGTCATCGACATCGCCCGGGATCGTTTGGGTCGCAAGGTCGTCGGCGACGAGGAAGGTATGCTCGACGCCGCTGGCGGCAACGCTTTTCTGGCTACACACATCGTGGAGGGCCTCGCGCGTCGCGCCGAAACCGCCCACGACGACCACATTCCAGCTGAGTTTTGCGCGGCTATGCGATACCGGTTGGCCGGCCTATCGACCGCGTCGCGCGGCCTCATCGAAGCTCTCGCAGTCACCGGCCGTCCCGTGCGCATCGCTGAACTGTTCGGACTGTGCGACATCGACCAGGGACCCGCCTACAACGACGCCCTCGACGCGGCGGTGGTCTCGGGTTTGGTTACGTCGACCGGCACCGAACTGGCATTCATCCACGACTTGGTCCGGCAGGCCATGTACGAATCGATCGCCCCTGAGCTACGCCGTCGGCTGCACAGTCGATATGCCCAACACTTCTTTGCCTGCTCCGCGGATCCGGCCGAGGCTGCCGCGCACGCGAGGGCCGCGGTGACCGTCGGTGATATGCCCAACGCGCAGGTGATGCTCACAGCCGCCGAGGCACTCGTCGCCACCAGCGCAGCCGTCGCGGCCGACCTGGCGATGCACGCGTTCAGCATGGTTCGACCGGGCCACCCGTCTTGGGTGGAGCTAGGTGAACGCGCGGTCGCGGTGCTGTCGATGGCGCAACACGCCAACGACACCCTCACTGTCGTAAACCGGTTGCGGGCCACCGTCGACGATGTCGACACAGTCTGTCGCATCGAGACTCACGCGGTGAAAGCTTTGTGGCACAACGGACGTTTCGCCGAGCTAGTCGACCGCGCGGGCCAGACGCTCGCCGTGACGGGCGGACGGCCGGACCTGGCTGTGCGTTTCCGTGCAGCACAGGCTTTGGCGCACACCCGCTTGATTGACCCCGAGGTCGCTGCCGACCGTGCTGACATTGTGCTGGCACACGCCAGGACCACCGGTGATCGTGATGCCGTGGCGCTCGGGCTGCACGCCGCGGGGGAAGCCGCACACGCGCTGCGACGGCATAAGTTGGCGCTCAAGCATTTCCGAGAGTTGCGGTCGGTGACGGGGGTCTCCTATCTTGCTGAGGAGATCATGGAGTTGCAAGCTCTCGATCGCTACGATGACGCGCAAATGCTGCTGGACGCTGCCTACGAAGACTGTCACGGCACAGCGGAGTCGCTGCCCCCGGCCGTGCTGTTCGCGCTGGCCAAACAGCACTACGATCTGGGCGATCTGCGTGATGCAGATCGGGTTGCCGCCTCGGTGGTCGAACTCGGGCAGTTGATCGGAACCCAGGTCCAGGCTGTCGAGGCGATCCTGATACGTGTCTACATCGCGATGCTACGCGGGCAACCGACCATTGCCGCGCGCCGGCTCGGCTTGATGTCCAGCGTGCTCGGCGACGCTGACGCCGCTAGTCACCCTGGCGTCATATTTTGCCAGGGTTGGCTGAGCGCGGCCCAAGACGATATGGATCGCAGCCTGGCGATCTGGTCGCGCCTTCTGGCTGAGCCGGGCGAGTCACGCAACTATCGGGCGTGGTGGCCGTGCTGGCTACCCGTCATCTTTGAGGCCGGATTGTTCTGTGATGCAACCGATTTCATGGAATGTGTGCTGGCGATCGCCGAGGAAGGCGCGGCACGCAATCCCGAGGTCGCAACGCTCAACGGAATGGCCGCGAACCTGCGGGGACTATTCAACAACGACCTGGGCATGATGGCCGAAGCGATCGAGATCCTGCGGCACAGCCCCCGACGAGGTCTGCGAGCCATTGGTTCGGAAAGCTACGGGCGAATGTTGCTGCAAAAAGGTCAACGGCAGCTGGGCCTCGACGTGTTGGACCACGCGTGGGACGACTATGACCACATGGGTGCACTGGCGCGTCGGGCAGCGGTTCAACGGGCGATGAGGCACGCAGGTGCTCGCCGGACGAAATGGTCCAGCGACAATTCCGGTGGTGCGAGCAGACCACTGACCGAGGCCGAACGTCGGGTGGTGTTCGTGATCGCCGACGGCCACACTGACAAGTCGGCAGCCAAATTGCTTGGGATTTCCGAGAATACCGTAGGCACTCACATCCGCTCGGCATATAGAAAGCTCGGTGTGCAGTCAAGGGTACAGCTGGCCAATGCATTGCGTGACTTGGGCGAACTGGACTGACCCGCGTTCGTTGGGATCAAGTGCTCAGATAACGCTCGTGTGAAAGCTGTGTCGGTACGCCGTTGGTGTGGTGTCGAGTCGGCGTCGGAAGTGCGTCCGCAGGTTCAACGTCGTGCCAAAACCACATTGCTGTGCGATTTCGTCGACCGAGAGGTCAGTAGCCTCGAGCATTCGGCGGGCAAAGTCCATACGCTGGGCGAGTACCCACTGCAGCGGAGTGGTCCCGGTGGCGTCGCGGAAACGGCGTGTGAACGTGCGCGCTGACATCGAGCATCGCGCCGCCATGTCTTCCAGCGTGAATTCTTCCCATGGTTTGTCTTTAACCAAGGCGCATAGTGTGGCAATCGGTCCTGTACCGGCCACGTCGAGGGGGCGTGAGATGAACTGCGCTTGGTTGCCTTCGCGGTGTGGGGCAGCTACGAGCGCTTGGGAGACGCGGCGCGCGGCGTCCACTCCCAGATCTTTGCGCACAACGTGCAGGCATAGGTCGAGCCCAGAGGAGACACCCGCCGACGTGAGGACCTCGTCGTCGTCGACGTAGAGGACGTCAGGACGTACGTCGACCGCGGGATACCGGTCGGCCAGTTCGGCGGCGAAACGCCAGTGCGTAGTGGCGGGTCGGCCGTCGAGGATGCCGGCTTGAGCAAGAGCGAAAGCGCCTACGCAGATCGAGATCATCCGCGCACCCCGGGCGTGCGCGCGACGCAGTGAAGACAGCACCGCCTGGTCGAGCGTCCTGCCGTGCGGCTCGAAGCCAGGCACCACGATGGTGTCCGCGTGGGCGAGCCCACGAAGCCCGACCTGACGGGTAAAGGAGAAACCGGAAGTACTGCGCACCGTCGGACTAAGGGCGCAGACCCGCACGCGATAGGGCAGCTCGCGATCGGACGGCTCGCGGTAGGGCAACTCCGCGAAAACCTGCACCGGCAGCGCGAAATCGAGCGGAATGACGTCATCGAGTGCCAACACCGCCACATGGTGCAACCGCATGGCGCGATTATATCGAACTATGTCTTACAGACAGTGGCGCGCGGCTGGGCAGGTGCACGACAATCGACGCCATGACGACAGACAACGAGACCACAATCAAAGAATCGCCACTCGCGCCGCCCGCTGTCCCCTGGGCAGCCGCCGCGCTGGACCTCGTGTTTAGTCAGGAGAATCGTCCGGTTGCTAATCACAGTGTGCGCAGTTGGGCGTTCGCCCGTTTGCTGCGCGATCATCTGAATCTGGCTGGCGAGGTCGATGAGTCCTTGTTGTTCGCCGGAACGGTTTTGCACGACTTAGGACTACGCCGCGGCGCACGCGAACCGGTTCGCTTCGAGGTCGACGGTGCTGACCGTGCCGCGGAATTCCTTACGGCACAGGGGCTGGGGGCGGCAGAGGTGGACAAGGTGTGGGAAGCGATCGCACTGCACACATCTGATGGAATCGGCGAGCGCCGCGGTCCGCTGTCGATGCTCGTACGTGCCGGCGTCGGCGTCGACCTTGGGTTTTCCACCGACTTCGTGACGGACGAGCACGCGGCGGCCATTCACGCGGCGTATCCACGGATGGCGTTGGGCCGCAGCATCGTCGACGACGTGGTAGGCCAAATTCGCGAAGTTCCCGAGCGCGGGCCGCTGTACTCGATCGGCGCTGCGCTAGCGCGCGAACGGTCAACGCCACCGCATCTGTCGCAACTGGAACTGAACGTCGCGGCCTCGCGCTGGGGTGAGTGAGGGAACGGTTACCCAAGAAATTGGTTGCGTGTCGTCTGCATTGGTCCTAGTGGCTACTCGCACGGCGAGTAACGAGGCGCTCGCATGTCATTCGTCCTGAATTCGGATGCGGTCGATGAAGCCGACCGCGCAGAGTTCGTGCACGAGGCACTGGCCGCGACGATGGTGCCCATCGAGCTCCACTGGCTCCCGAAGGCCACAGGAGCCGCCGCACGCGGCGTCATTACCAACTTGGGCGATCTCACCATCTGCTCGGGACGGACCTCAGCCTTCAGGGTGGAGCGCACCCCAGCGCTGGCTCACGACGCGCTGGAGCCCAGCATCTTCGTCAACATGCAAGTGACCGGGTCCAGCGTGGTCGTTCAAGGCGACCAGGAGGCGGTGCTGCAGCCCGGCGGGCTGGTGATCTGCGACTCCACCGCGCCCTACACACTGCTCAACGACACCGGTATTGCAGGAGAGTTCTTTAGGATTCCGCACTCCGCGCTGGCGTTGCCGCACAACATGATCCGAAAGGCGTGTGCAGTATCCCTAAGTCCGGGACACCCTTTGACTTCGCTCACCAACGACTACCTGCGTCGGCTGGCCGCAGACCCGGCGCTGTTGACCGCCCCCAACGCCGACCTCGTCGGGTATCCCAGCATCGAACTGGTCAGGGCGGTGATCGTCACCCACCTCAAAGCCGACGAACTGGCGGCTAAACTCCTGGCCGCCACCCTGCAACTGCGTATCCTCGAATACGCGCGCCAACACCTCAACGACCCGCATCTGTCCGCCGAACGAATCGCGTTCGCGCACTACATCTCCGAACGCCACCTGTACAGGGTGCTGGCCGAAAGCGGCATCAGCCTGGCCGAGTGGATCCGCACCCACCGCCTTGAAGCGTGCCGACGAGACCTGGCAAAAACCACCACCACAACCATCATCGCCGCCATCGCCAGGCGTCACGGATTCACCAACATGTCCGGCTTCAGCCGCGCGTTCCGCGCCGAATATGGACTCTCACCAGGCGAATGGCGCGACCTGTGCGCCCAACGGAGAAACCCACTGCATGGGTGAGGCCAGCATGGCCGACGATTGAGCGTAAGCAGATCGGCTCAAGCCGGGTACACAAACCAATCTTCGATGGCTTTCACCTTGTCCGGGGTGAATGGGGGAAACAGGTGTTCAATCGCGACATCCGGGGGTGATATCAGCATCGATTTGGCATGAGACAGCATGTCAAATCCATATTTTCCGTAGTAATGCCCCATTCCGGAGGCGCCACTACCGCCGAACGGCATTGTCTCGACGTAGAGGGCGACGTTGGTCTGGTTCACTGCCCCGCCGCCGAAGGAGAATTGGGTCACGAACCGGTCGATCGTTTCCTGGTTGCGGCTAAAGACGTACCCCGCGAGCGGTCGAGGCGTCCGGCTCATCTCCCCAAAGGCCTCATCCAACGATGAGTACCGCAGGACGGGCAGTATGGGCCCGAACACTTCATCCTTCATGACCTGGTCGCTCCAGGACACCGGATACACGATGGTCGGGTCGAGGTATCGGGCGTCGGGGTCACCGGTGCCGCCGTGGACGACCGCGGCCGGGTCGATGAGACCCAACATGCGTTCGACGTCGTGGGAACTGACGATCCGTGAGTAGTCGGAGTTCGTCTTGGGGTCCGGCCCATACATCTCGGTGAGCGCCTTCTTGGCTTCGGCGACAAAGGAATCAGCGACAGATTCGTGAACGTAGGCGTAGCCGGGGGAGGTGCACCACTGACCACCCCACGCGGTAGCTCCCCACGCGATCTTTCGGGCGGCGTCGGGGACGTTGGCCGTTTCATCGACCAGCGCCGGATTTTGGCCGCCTAGTTCGAGCAGCACGGGTGTCAAGTTCTCCGCGGCCGCTCGCGCGACGACCTTGCCGAGGTTGGTGCTTCCGGTGCAGAAGATGAAGTCGAACGGAAGCTCGAGTAGCGCGGTTTGCACCTCCCGGTGCCCGGTCACCGCGGTGACAGCTCGGGGATCGAAGTAGGTGGGAATGAGCTCGAGCAGTAATTCCCCGACAGCGGCTGCCGCGGGGCTCAGCTTCATGAGGCAGGTATTGCCGGCAGCCAGCGCGCACATCGCGGGCCGGAGAAGGAGCAACAGAGGACCGTTGGACGGCCCAACGATCAGCGCCACGCCGTAGGGCTCTCGGTACACCACCGCCCGGTGGCCTGTCTCGGCAAGAAAGGGTTGAAGCGGCGCCTCGACGGGCCTCATCCATTCTCGCAGCTGACTCTTCTGATATTCAGCCTCCCGAATCTCGGCGGTCGTCTCAAATACCTGCTCCTGGCTCGCCGTCTTGAAATCAGCTCCCATCGCCGCCTGCAAAGCGGCCGCGTTCTCACTTACCATCCGGCCAATCCGGTCTAGCTGCTCGACTCGCCACTCGTAGGACCTCGTGATACCGGTAGCGAAGTATGCCTTTTGCGCGTCAAACAGCTCCTGAAACTGGTTCACTCGTCACTCCTCGCTGGCGTGGTTTGGGCACTGCGCGGCTACGTGGCGCTCTATAACTGGCGGCCAGCGTCACTGACTACAAGATCGCATCGATGGCAGCGGCGGTCCCTCGCGTAATCGGGTGAGGTGATGGGAAGTCGCCCTGGCGACGCGACGGTTCCCGGAAGTGGTTGGAGCGCAACGGGTCGTCACCCGAACGGGTGAGTGACGGCCGGCGTGCGGCATGAGACTGTTGGCTGGCTGGCCCATCGGCCATGCGGGACACACCTCGAAAGGAAGGCGCTATGGCCGCCACGACGGTACTTAGCTACGGCAGCGCGCCCATCAAGGTCATCCACGCCGACAACGGCATCGATTACGCTTACCGTGAGATCGGCACCGGCGCAGTGCCGTTGGTGCTGTTGCAGCACTTTCGCGGGAACCTGGAGAACTGGGACCCTCCACTCGTCGACGCGCTGGCGTCGCAACGGCGCGTCGTTGCGTTCGACAACGTGGGTGTGGGTGGCACAACTGGAACAACGCCGAGCACGATCGAGCAGATGGCTCGCGACGCGCTTGCCTTCATTGCGGGGCTGGACGTCGGATGCGTCGATATCCTCGGGTTCTCGATCGGCAGCTTCGTTGCCCAGGAGATCGCACTCATCCGGCCTGACCTGGTACGGCGCATTGTCCTGGCGTCCTCGGCGCCGCAGGGCGGGGCCGGGATGCATGGCTGGGCCCCCGAGGTGATCAACGCGGTGGGCCAACCAGAACCGGACCCCAAAGGCTACCTCGACGTCTTTTTCACCTCCTCGGCTGCGAGTCAACAGGCGGGACAGGAGACGCTGGGCCGCGTCTACGGACGCACAACCGATGTCGACAAGCCGACCACCTGGGCAACCAGGCAGGCACAATATGACGCGGTGTGCGACTGGGGCATCCCCAATCATGCAGCGCTACAACGGGTCAGCGCGATCGGTCATCCGGTGTTCATCGCCAACGGCGACAGCGACCCGATGATCCGGACGCACTTCTCCCACCTGCTGGCCGGCCTCATTCCCCAAGCAAGCATCAAGATCTACCCGGATGCCGCCCACGGATTCCTGTTCCAGCACGCGAGCGAATTCGGGGCCGACGTCAGCGCATTCCTCGACGAACACGGGTCGGATTAAGCGCCGCTCGCCTCACTCAAACTGATGACGGTGCGCCAGCCGAAGGCGTGCCACGGTTAATACGCCAAAAGGAGGCAAGATATGTCGACGTATCGCGCTTTTCAGGTCACAGGGCACCGTCAGTTTGAGTTAGTGGAGCGTGAGCTGGTCGGGCCGCAGTCTGGTCATGTGCGATTTCGCGTGCGCAG
>Ga0209446_1000255_pt1 | contig 12318 bp, 10 predicted proteins | sample BogFormECP04_OM2_FD_188242 | JGI IMG/M metagenome (GOLD analysis project Ga0209446, IMG submission 188242) | Bog forest soil microbial communities from Calvert Island, British Columbia, Canada - ECP04_OM2 (SPAdes) (version 2) | ecosystem: Environmental > Aquatic > Freshwater > Wetlands > Bog ... | reverse complement strand
CGACGCTGCTGCCGATGTTGCGCGTCAGGCTGAAGATCGCAGTCCCCTGAGTCAAAATCTGCCGCGGCAGGGTCGAGAAGGTGACGATGCTCAGCGGGGTAAAGACCAGGCCGAGGCCGAAGCCTTGCAACACACCGGTCCAGATGATGGGGCCCATCCCCATGAGGAGCGAGAAACCGGTCATCTGCCACAGCGCGAGCGCGGTTAGCGCAAGCCCCGCCAGGATGGACAACCTGGTATCGACGCGCCCGATCAGCCGGCCAACGACGAACATCGCGGCCATCGTGCCGAGGCCGCGCGGCACCAACACCAACCCGGTGGTCAGCACCGGATAGTTCAGCAGGTCCTGCAGCATCGTCGGCAACAAGACCATCGTCCCAAACAGCGGAATGGCGACGAGGAACATAAGGATCGTGCCGACGGCGCAATTGGTGTCCTTCAATAAGTCTCGGTTGAGGAACGACCGGTCGGTGGTCGTGGCGGTGTGGACCACGAACAGGTAGAAGGCGAGCCCCGCGATTGTTGCCTCGACCCAAATCTCGGTCGAGCCGAACCAATCCTGGAGCTCGCCACGATCAAGAAACATCTGCAAGGCGCCGATCGCCAAGCTCAAGGTCGCAAAGCCGAAGAAGTCGAACGACTCGCGGTGGGCGCGTCGCGTCTCCCGAATGAAGATCAGGATGCCGGAGGCGGCGAGAAGCCCGACCGGCACATTGATAAAGAACACCCAGCGCCAATTGAATTGGTCAGTCAGCCAGCCGCCGAGCGCCGGGCCGATAATCGGGCCCAGTATGACCCCCATGCCCCAGACCGACATCGCCTTGGCATGGCGCTGTGGCGGATTGATCTGCAGGAGCACCGACTGCGACAAAGGCACAAGCGCCGCTCCGCAGATACCCTGCAGCAAACGGTAGATCACTATTTGCGCAAGGCTCGCGGCCACGCCGCACAAGGCCGAGGCCAAGGTAAAACCGGCGACCGAGAAGAAAAACACGTATTTGATGCCAAAGCGGCCGGCGAGCCAGCCCGTCAGCGGCGTCATGATCGCCGCCGCGACGATGTAAGAGGTCACGACCCAGGCGATCTGGTCTTGCGCGGCGGAAAAGCTGCCTTGCATATGCGGCAGCGCGACGTTGGCGATCGTGGTGTCGACCCCCTGCATGAAGGTCGCCAGCATGATCGAGACCGTGATCGCACCCCGGTTGGCGACTGGGGCGGTGGTTTCGCCCGTCACCGCTCCGCGGCTTGCGTCGTCGAGCCCGCGAGCCATCCAAACAGCCGCCCGACGCGGTCGAGCCAGGGACGGCGATGCTCAGTGTCGACTTCCACGGTCACACTCAACCCAGCGTGGAGCGGGGCATCCGGGTCGAAATGGTCGATGCTGAAGCGTACCGGCAGACGCTGGACGACCTTCACCCAGTTGCCGGTCGCGTTCTCGGCCGGCAGGAGCGAGAAGGTCAATCCGGTCCCTGGGCTCAAGCTTTCGACCTTGGCTGGGAAGACGACATCGGGATAGGTGTCGACCTCGACCGTGGCCGCCTGGCCCGGGCGCATATGGGTCAGCTCGGTCTCTTTGAAGTTGGCCTCGACCCAGACCCGGTCCGTCGACATCAGCGAGAAGAGAGGCGTCGAGGCCGTGACGTAATCCCCGACCTGGAGCTGCTCGACCTTGGTGACGATCCCATTCTCGGGCGCCTTGATCACCGTGTAGGAGAGATTGAGCTCGGCGCGGTCGAGCGCCGCCTGCGCGTGCTGCACCATCGGGTGCTGATCCAAGGGAATATCGGGATCGCCACCGATGTTGGCGAGGGTGACTGCGACATCCTGCTGCTTTGACGCGAGTTGCTGCCGGCCGGTCTCATAGGCTTGCCTCGCTTGCTCGAACTGCTGCTGTGAGGCGGTACCGGAAGCGAGCAGGCGCTGCTGCCGCTCGAATTCGTGCTGCTGATAATCCACCATGGCCTCGGTCGCCCTCGCGTCGGCCCGTTTCTGGTGATAGGTCGCCTTTAGCGCGTGAATTTGGAACCGCACGGTGGCCAGCTGCGCCTTGGCTTCCTCGACCGCGATCTGGAACGGTCGTTGATCGATGCGAAAGAGCACTTGGTCGGCTGCCACCCTATCGTTGTCGTGAACATCGATTTCGACCACACGGCCCGAGATGTCGGTGCTGATCGCGACGCGCGCGGCCTGGACGTAGGCGTCATCGGTAGAGACGTAACGCCCGCCTGTCAGATACCAATAGCACCCTGCAACCAGCACGACGAGCGGCCCGGCGAGCATCAGCAGCAGCCGGACCCTTTGGCGCAACGAGCGCCGGCTTCGGGTGATTGCCGAGCGGCCGTCGATCGCGGTTCGACGCGTATTGATCCCCGAGGCTGCTTCGTCTTCGACGGAAGCCGTCACCGCTGACCCCCTACCGGCGACAAATCTGCGGCGGCGCTCGCCATGCGCAGCGCAGCGTGATCATGCGGCTCGTCGAGATCCGAGAATTCGGTAACGGTAAGTGACGGAACACGATCCGAAAGATTGCCGTGGACACGCGCGAGCAGGTCGATCAGGTGCCGTCCTTCCACCTTGGAGAGGCCGGCGAAGGCCTCGTTGCGGATCTCGGTCGAGAGGTCGAGGATGCGGGCGAGGATCGGGCGCGCCTTCTCGGTCAAGACGAGCCGGTGGGCGCGGCGATCACCGGGATCGGGCCGCCGCTCGATCCAGCCGTCGTCCTCCATGCGATCGATCTGCCGAACCAAGGTCATCGGCTTGATTTCGAGAAGATCGGCGAGGCCGGCCTGGTTGATCCCTTCGTTGCGGGCGAGATACCCCAGCACCTTGCACTGTGCCCGGGTGAGGCCGAGGAAAAGCAGGGCGCGCTGGTTGAAGCGCCGTGCGAAGAGACGGGCGACGTCGTGCAGGAGAAAGCCGAAACTGCGGTCGAGATCCATGGCCGATGCCGAAGAGCCAAACAACTACCCAAGGGTGATAATAAGCCAAGCTACCAAAGACACCATCGGCTTTGCAATCAGGGCTGGTAGTCCGGAATTCGATGGCTCGGCTCCGGGCTGCCGCCAGCTGCAATGAAAAGTTGAGCCGATTATTTATCGTGGCTGCACCTGCAGCAAATCTACAGCAAACTCTCGCCTTCAGGTTGAAACGCCCGTCTCCTCCGGCGGCTGGCGACGAACCGCCGTCCGCTGTGCAGATCCCGGCGGTTTTGGTGAAGGCCGGTCAGCCATCCGCATCTCGTTCGTCCAGCCGCGCTCCATTCCGGCCCCCACCATTGGCCGGACTATATAATGTGAATATGGCGAATTTGTAGACATAATTATCGCAATGAAGGGAGTTCGCCTCTCAGAGAGGTCGAGCGGCGTCTCAAAGCCGGTAAAAGGCGGTCCTCCCAAAGGCGACGCGGATCTGGAGCCCAAAAAAGACACCACGCAATGACCAGCTCTGGCCGTAAAAGGCCTCGGGATCGCGCGGGGGCAAAAAGCCGGGAATCCGATGTCTGCCGAAGGACGACAGCGTCTGCGAAGGGGGGACGGCCGACCGTGCTGATCGCGGGCGGGAACCAGCGTCAGACCGAAAAGATACCAGTTGCGAGTCGGCCAAGAAGGCTGCATTTAGCCTCTCCAACGGTCGAGAGGCCGACGGACGAAGGCTCGACAATGCTACACCCGGCTGTCATTGCCTTTCTCGCACTTTGCCTTGCGACGATCCTGGACTTGCGAGCGGCGGATGCTACGGCGATTTCCCCACTAGATCTTTCCTCTCTCCAGTTCTGTGCCGGATGCGAGCGCCCAAAAAACGATTATCTGCAAATGTCTTTCGATTGGTCGATAAGTGCACAGACAACAACGGTCGACATCGACGCAAACGAAGGTCAGACTACATTCGATTTCCCAAATCTGACAGAAAGTCCCATCTCGGGAGAGGCTCAACTATTAATCGGTAATTTTTCAACCGCAATGCCAATCAAGAATCAGTTGGAATTATATTCGAAATACCTGGTGAACGACCAAGACGATTACTCAGGATCCAACAGATGTGCTTATTTCGAAAGCCGACTCCACGACCCCAAGCGCGTTCAGGACAAATGCGGCTATATCGAGCCGGGCTCCGATTACTCTGAATTGATCAGCGTGCTTACCCTTTCCATCGTTTCAGCGCTTTCTTTCGCTCTGATTGCCCTCGCTTGGCTGCTGCACCGCGCCTACCGCAGTTGGCGGTTGCGGAAAATGATCTCCCAGGGCGCAACAATCCCTAACCGCTATGATCGTAAGGGCCGTCGCCGAGTCGGCGGTTCGATCTCGGCGTAGTCAGCTTCCGGGTTGGCCCGAACATCCGGGTGGTTCGACCCGAGCCTTGCGACGACCCAGGGCAACGCCTATCCTCGTCGCACGAGCGAGCGGTCCTGGTGTCGGCCATAGGCCTGCGCCAGGCAAAGGAGGAAAGTCGCATGGCCATCAACGGGGTGAACAGCCAGAAATCCTATGTGTATTTGGGCTTGGCCGGAGAAACCGGCCATGGCCGGTTGGTGCAATCCGGCCTCTTTCGCATGGTCGACGACGGCGGCGAATGGGAGAGGCTGCAGCGCGGCCTGCCTGCGGCGCCGGCGGTGCGCGCTCTGGCAGTCCACCCGCTAACGCCCGAAATCGTCTACGCCGGCACGCAGGTCGGGCCCTATCGCAGCGCCGACCGCGGTGAGCACTGGGAGAAGGTTGATTTGCCCGATCACGGCTTGCCGGTCTGGTCGTTCCTATTCCATCCGCACGATCCCGATGTGATCTTTGTCGGCTACGAGAACTGCGAGATCTACCGCAGTGACGATGCCGGCGAACATTGGACCCGCTTGCCGGTGAGTGTGCGCTTTCCCGAGATCACCACCGCGTCAGGCGCCAACCCGGCGAAACGGGTTTTGATGATGGACGCCAGCGCCGGTGAGCCCGAGCGACTTTACGCCGCCATCGAGGTCGGTGGCACGATCCGTTCCACCGACGGCGGGGAGCATTGGGAGAATCTGAGCCACGGCCAATACCTTAACGACGACGCCGTCGACATGCACGGCGTATTGGCCAGCCGCTGGCGGCCAAACACCGTCTACAGCATCGGCCGGGCGGGCATGTTTCACAGCGCCGATGGCGGCGATCATTGGCGGCACGTTCCACTGGAGCCGCTCAACGCCAAGGGGCAGGTTTACTGCCGTGACATTCGCGAGGTCCCGGGTAATCCGCGCAAGTTGTGGGTGGCGGCGGGGGGCAGTTTCCAGAGCGAAGTTGGCGTGTTGCTGCACAGCGCCGACGGCGGCGACAGCTGGACTCGCGTCGACATGGGCCTCAAGCCGGCGCACACGATGTTCGCCCTCGCCTTCGACGAGCGCCAGCCGTCCCGGATGTCGTGCGCCACCAACGGCGGCGAAGTCTACAGCAGCCTGGACGGCGGCGAGAACTGGACGACCCATCCGCCATCGGGCGGCACCCAAATCTACGCCCTGGCGCGCGGCTGAGGGCGAGGGTTTTGTCGGCTGAGCGTCCCGGGAGAGCGGGGCGGATCGGCTGTGGGCTTCTTGCCATAAAAATTGAAACGAAAACCGCAGTCGTTTAAACGGCAAGATGTCATTCCGGGACGGCCCGACAGGGCCGGGCCTGGAATGACACGAAAGCGATACGCCGTTTTCATGCCTGGTGGCACACGCCGGCGTGCGGGGTGTCTCACCAGCATTTCGAAAAATCGCGCGCGGTTTACGAGCTCGGCCGCAATTTCTCGCGACTCAGCTTGTGCGCCCCATTTTCCCATATCGCTCGGGCCAGGCAACTTCACCAACCGCTCCGTCCGGCTTCCTCGCGCTGTCGAGCCATGCGGCGGTCGCTTCCGCTGTCTTTCGGGGGTCCGCTTCGCGGCAGTCCCAGGGTGCCCGTTAGATCGCGGCCCAGCCAAAGGGGTAACCATTGAGCAATCCGTCTCCCGTATCACGAGAGCACCAAGGGACAAGTTGGACGGGAGATCTGCCTCATGACCGCCGAAGAGAAACGCGCTATGAAGGCCGCATGCGTACAGGCCGCAGCGACGCTGATCGCTGCGCGGGACAACGGCAAGGTCGGAATCGACGTGGAGGAATGCATCACGCTTGCCGCATTGCTCTACGTTCGCGTCGTTACAATCGATTGGCGCGAGGCTGCGTAACACGCGCCGCCAGCCGAAAGCCCGCTAACCGATGAACCGAATCACTCTCGATCGCGGCGAAGTCGGTACCTACCCAGGTCGCCCAGACTGCCGATGCGGAAAGAACTATGGCGTGCCGCCCTTATTGGGATGCTCGGCAGCTCGGACGGCGCTCCCCGAAGCTCTCTGAAAAGGTAGACGAGCTGACCGGGGCGCAAGCAAACGACGACCGACTACTCGGATCTCGGCACCCCCGCGCGTCTTAAAGGTATCTGCATAATCGGCGCTGCCAGTTCTGGTGTCAGCGCTTGGTTGCTTATCGCCTAGCCTCTCTTCTGCGAGAACTGCTCACGGATTAGAATAATTCGTATGGGACCTCGGGCCCCAATCACATCGGCGAATAGATGCGTCGCGACCGAGCGCGGAAGGCCGGATTAGCTTGGATTCATTCCAAGGTTGCCGCGAGTTGGAATCGGGGCTCACCGCGCCGACATCAAAACGCGTTCAATCCTCCCGCTGACAAGTCTGTATAACCCGCGGGACAGGCCGATCGGGGAGGCCGTGTCCGCGGCCTCTCCGAGTAATCCGTCTAGGTCTGGCTCCCGTCGCGATGCTCCCGCCGGAATCCCACCTGGTCTACTCACTCGCTCGCAGGCGCCTATCTTGTCATTAAACGGTGTGCAGCCATGCTTCCCCCAAACGATATGCTCGCGATCTGCTTCGCCCACGTCGCCTATCGGCTGTCTGAGCGGTTTTCGGCCCTCAATACCGGCATCAATACTTTCGCCGTCCGCGATCCCGAGACCTTGGAAAACCGGATCGGCGACGCCGATGTGCTCGTGATCTCCGGGCTGTGGCATAACGGGCTGCTCGATCGCGCAGAGAAGCTCCGCTTCATCCAGGCGATCGGCGCCGGCACCGACCAGTTCCCGCGCGAAGAGCTAGTCACACGCGGAATCCGCCTTGCCAGCGCGCGCGGCGTCAATGCCCGAGCCGTTTCGGAACACGCGATGGCTCTCATCCTCGCCTTGAGCCGCCGACTTCCCGAGGCGCGCGACAATCAGGCAAAGCGCGTTTGGCGCGGCATGATCGGCGACCCCTTTCGGCGGGAGGACGAGCTCGACAGTAAGACGCTCCTCGTTGTCGGCCTGGGGCAGATCGGCGGGCGCCTCGCCCAGCTTGCCAAGGCTTTCGATATGAGGGTGATCGGGCTTCGGCGTGATCCGGCCGCCGGCCGAGGCGCGGCGGACGGCGTTCACGCGATGGGCGAGCTCAAGTCGCTCTTGCCCGAGGCCGATTTTGTCGCCCTCACTTGTCCGCTGACCAAGGAGACGGAGAAACTTGTTGACGCGGAGGCGCTTGGTCAGATGAAACCCTCGGCCCATCTGGTGAACGTGGCTCGCGGACGGATCGTCGACGAAGCAGCCCTTGTTGAGGCGCTTGCCGCTGGGCGCATCGCCGGCGCCGGTATTGATGTGACGGCGGAAGAGCCGCTCGCACCGAACTCGCCGCTGTGGGGCATGGCGCATGTCCTCATCACGCCTCATACGGCAGGCGAGACTCGGCGTTACGAAGAAAATGTGATCGAAATCCTGCGCGACAATCTGGCGCGCCTCTGGCGCGGCGAACAGCAATTGCGCAATCAGGTCGTCTGAAGCCCACCGGCACCTGCGCAGAACGTCGTCGTTGCCGGAGCGACCCGATCGTAAAAGCCGGCGCGCCGGCCAGGGAAGAATCCCGCGCGCCTTAGCGCCAAATCTTGCGAACTCGTCGCGCAAGATTTTCATTAAGCAACTAATGCACCCCTCGTACGCGGCTAAAAGCCGCATATGTACACCCGACCGGGTTGCACTTTGACAAACTCATCGGTACCAGTCTATCTATTGTCTGGGCGACTGATGTTCTCCTCTCGGGTCGAGGCGCTGAATACACGACGAACCCCCATCCGCTGCCCTGACCGCGCGAAGCAGGTTTTCAACATGGCTGACACTCCCGCGATCACCGATCGGAATCTCGAAGCGACGACGAACATTTCCCTAAAGCGGGAGCCGGCCTGCTTTGCCTCCTTGTCGGCGCGTTCGATCTCGCCGCCGATGCCGATTGATTCGATCAACCTCGATCTTGCTTCGGCCGATTATTTCGACGGCCGTGCGTCGTTATGGACAACCCTTGAGATACGCTCGTCGGTCAGCGACGACCGTCCGACCGCGATCCTCGGTTTCGACGAAACCTTTCTGCGTCCCTTCGCGCGGGCGCTGATCGAGGCGGCGACGACCCGCGCCACCTATCGAATGACGATCGTTCAAGAAACGCAGGGAGCGCCGCGTTACCGGGTGGTCGAGTACATCACCGGTCCGGGCAAAGCGCTCGAGGAACTTGTCCTGCAACCCTTCGATAGCGTCGTCCTGATCAGCGCAGCCACGGCCAGAGACAGCGGCGAGGAAACGCTCTTTCAGCTGCCGCGGACCGACAGCTTTCTGCGGGCGTTCGCCAGGATGGCTTATGTTGCCGACCACGCGTTGCGCGACCTGCTCGTCGACATGGAACGGCTCGCTCGCCAGCGCAAATCCGCGGCAGACGTATAGGGTAGGAGAAACTGGGCCGCGACCGGGGCAGGCCGGACTTCTGATGATCGGCTGTTGCTGGGTCCGTCGCCCTCGGCGAACACGGGCCTGCGGGAATTGAACACGAGCCGGTGTTCATGCGGCCCGGCCCTGACGGGCTGTCCCGGAATGACGATCTTGCCGTTGAAACGACTGGGCTTTTCGTCTCAATTTTCGTGGCAAGGCAAGTCTACGCCCCGTGACGCTCCCCAAAGTGCCGCAGCAGGCACTGCAGGGTCTCGTCTGGTGCTTCTTCGGGCACATAATGGCCGCAGGGGATGGCGCCACCCCGCGCATCGGTCGCGTAATTGCGTTTCCACACCACGAGTACATCGCCGTGGACACCCTCGGTGTGGCTGTGCGCGCCCCAGATCACCAACAGCGGAACGGTGATCTTGCGGCCGGCCACGAAATCGGCCTTGTCCATCTCGAAGTCGCAGGTTGCGCAGGCGCGGTAGTCGGCGCAAGAACCCTTGATCGTCTTCCAGTTGAAGCAGCGGACGTACTCGGCAAACGCCTCGGGATCGAAGAAACCGAGCCCGATACCGGGCTTCGACAATTTCCTTTCCATGTACCATTGCGCCGGTACACCGGCGAGCATGCGCTCGGGAAAGTCGTAGGGCTGGGCCATCAATGCCCAGTGCCACGAGCGCAGCGCCCATTCTTTTGAGGTGTGGGTCCAGATGTGGTGGTTGGGCAGGATGTCGATGACCGCCGCCCGCTTTACCCGGTCAGGATGGTCGAGACACATGCGCGCTGTAGTGCGGGCGCCGCGGTCGTGCCCGGCGACAAAGAATTCGCGGTAGCCGAGCTTTTCCATAACCTCGACCTGATCCTGCGCCATCGCCCGGAACGAATAGTTGATATTGTTTTCGCCGCCGTCGTCAGGTCCGACGCTGTCGCCATAGCCGCGCAAATCGGCGGCGACGACATGGAAATGCTCGGCCAAGCGCGGCGCAATCTTGTGCCAGGAGACATGGGTCAGCGGGTTGCCGTGCAACAGCAAGAGCGGCGGGCCGTCGCCGCCGTGCCGCAGATGGATTCGCGCGCCGCTCGTCGTGATCTCGGTCCGGGTAAACCCTTCGAACATTCGCTGTCTCCTTCGCCTTGCGCCAGAAGCGACAGGCTAACCCAACTTGCCCTTTCTTCGCGAGCCTGGCGCAAGGTAAACTCGCGAGGCACCGAGGGGAGTGGTCGCGTTGGGGGACCGCCGGTTCGTCGTCGAGTTGATCAAGCCGTCGCATTACGACGACGACGGCTATGTGATCCAGTGGTGGAAATCCTGGATTCCGTCGAATTCGCTCGCCTGTCTTTACGGGATCGCGACGGATCTAGCCGAGCGCCGCGCGCTCGGCCCCGAGGTCGCGATCGAGATCCGAGCCTATGACGAGTGTCACACGGTGATCCCGATCCGCCGGATCATCAGGCGGATCAAGGACGCCGATGCGGGGCTCGTATGTCTCGTCGGCGTGCAGTCGAACCAGTTCCCGCGCGCTATGGATCTGGCGGCGCGGTTTCGCGACGCCGACATTCAGGTGGCGGTCGGCGGGTTCCACGTCTCGGGCTGTCTAGCGATGCTGCCCGACCTGCCGCCCGACCTCCAAGCCGCACGGCGGCTTGGAGTGACTCTGTTCGCCGGCGAGGCGGAGGGGCGGCTCGCCGGGCTCTTCGCCGATGCCTTCGCCGGCCGGTTGCAGCCGATCTACAACTTCATGGACGATTTGCCGGGGTTGCAGCGGCAGGTCACCCCGTTCCTGCCGCTCGACATCGTGCAGCGCTACGGCGAGACGATCGGCGCCTTCGACGCCGGACGCGGCTGCCCGTTCCAGTGCAGCTTTTGCACGATCATCAATGTGCAGGGGCGAAAATCACGCTGGCGCGACGCCGATGATGTGGAGCGCCTGGTGCGCGCCAATCTCGCCCAGGGCGTTTTCCGCTTTTTCATCACCGACGACAATTTCGCCCGCAACCGCAACTGGGAGGCGATCTTTGACCGGCTGATCGAGATGCGCGAGAAGGAAGGGCTCGAGCTTCAGTTCATCATCCAGGTCGACACGCTCTGCCACCGCATCCCCAATTTTGTCGAGAAGGCAGCGCGCGCCGGCTGCAAGCGGGTCTTTATCGGGCTCGAAAACATCAACCCCGACAATTTGCTGCAGGCCAAAAAGAAGCAGAACCGGGTGCATGAATATCGCCAGATGTTCCTCGCTTGGCGCGCCCAGCGGGTCATCACCTATGCCGGGTACATCCTCGGTTTTCCGGGCGACACGCCGGAGCGGATCGCGCGCGACATCCGTACCGTGCAGCAGGAATTGCCGGTCGATCTGCTCGAGTTCTTTATCTTGACGCCGCTGCCGGGCTCGGCCGACCACCAAGCGCTCCATCGGGATGGGGTCTGGATGGACCCCGACATGAACAAATACGACCTCGAGCACGTCACCACCGGGCACAAGGTGATGACATCAGGCGAGTGGCAGGAAGTCTACCGTCGAGCCTGGGACCTCTATTACTCGTCCGAGCATATCGAGCGGATCTTCCGACGCGCCAAGGCGTCCGGCATCAAGCCGGCGCGCTTGCTAAACCATATCCTGCAATTCTATTTCACGTTTCTGCAGGAGAATGTGCATCCGCTGCAGGGCGGCTATTTCCGGCGCAAATTGCGCCGCCAGCGCCGCGCCGGCTTGCCGCGTGAAAACCCGCTGGTCTTCTATGTCAGGCGGGTCCGGGAAGTCGTGGAAACTCACGTCAGGCTCGCCGCCTTTTACCTCTATCTGCACCGCATCCGCCGCCGCGTCGAGCGCGACCCGAACCCCTATACCGACCCTGCACTCGCCCCGATCGACGGCGATCTCCTATCGACGCGCCGCAAGGAAAAAGTGCTGACCGGCGCCGCGGCCTGAGCACCCTGGGCCTGGGACAGTATGGCTGGCCGACGCGAGTTGCAGACGGCACCAGCCATTCAGTTTTCGGCTGGACCGCAATACGCCTCGATCGGTATCCATCTGGATCGATAACAAAGGCCGCATAGTAGTCCGGGCTGTATTGGACGCGCAGCCCGGGCGCACCGTTATCGCAACCGCCTGCGTGCAAGGCAGCGCTGTAAAACGCCTCAACGGCGGCGCGGCTCGGCGCTACAAAGCAGAAATGCAGACCCGACTTCTCGTCGGCTGGTAGCGGACGCTCGGCTGAGACGACCCAGAACGCGATTCTATCGCGCCCGTACCCATAGCCCATCAGGGTTCTCGCTTGCCTTGCCTTATGCACTTGTACCCGAGCGGCTCTAGGGCGGAATCATAGAAGGACTTGCTTCTGTCTATGTCCCGCACACCGATGGAAACATGAGCGATCATGGGCCTCTCTCGACGTTTCGGGCACGCAATTCGGACAAACTCATCATGTCGCATCGATATTACTGGGAGCAGCGCCCGGCAACGACCCGCACCTTCCCGGGTGCCGCAAGCCAGATCGCCAGAATTGAGACGGCACTGCATCCGGCCGCGATCCAGAACGCGATCGCATAGCCGCCTGTCGCATCATACAGAGCGCCCGCAACCCATGGACC
>Ga0209446_1000254_pt1 | contig 12345 bp, 12 predicted proteins | sample BogFormECP04_OM2_FD_188242 | JGI IMG/M metagenome (GOLD analysis project Ga0209446, IMG submission 188242) | Bog forest soil microbial communities from Calvert Island, British Columbia, Canada - ECP04_OM2 (SPAdes) (version 2) | ecosystem: Environmental > Aquatic > Freshwater > Wetlands > Bog ... | reverse complement strand
GCAAGCTCATGGGTGGTGAGCGGCGGGTTGGCGGCCACATGACCCCGCACCAGGGCGGCGATATAGCCTGAGTCCTTCATGCGCCGCTCAGCCGCCCGCTGCCGGATGGCAAGCCGATCTCCTGGCCGCAAGCGGATCGTGATCCGGTCCAGGGCGGGGCCACTGCTCGATGGGTTGGGTAGCAAGTCGGGCGATTGCGCATCGAGCCAGGCACGAATGGCGATCAGTGCCAGCGTCGACTCCGAGATGTGCCGCTGGGCCGCGAGCGCGGCGAACAAGCGTTTCTCTTGCGGCGTCGGACGCGCCGTGATCGTTGGCGCGATCGATTTCAATACGCCGTCGTTCACTGCGCGCAACCTTGAGTTGCAGCAGAACGCGGACACTTCGCTATCCTGCCATCACTCGACAAAACACCTATCAACACTCCTCGCTGTGAGCGACAACAGCAGCGTACTTGCCTCCACGAGTTCATCAGCGGGTCCCTAGCTACCTACTCGATATAAGTCTTGCGCGAGCGAATGCTGACGCGAGCAATCGACGGATGGGCTCGGCCTGCCTCAGCCAACGGCCGCCGCGACCGTACTGCGTCCTGCGCTGGGCTTATGGAGGTGGTGGAATGACTGATCAGTGCGGCGATCGCCTCCGCCGACACGAAGCGGCGACACCCGATCACCACGCTCGGAAGGTCACCGGCTCGCAACATGGCGTAAAGGCTGCTGCGAGATATGCCACCGAGACGGGCTCTGGTCTCTTCGATTGAATACAGCGCGCGATCCATAACGACCTCAGGTTAAGTCACGAGCGACCGGTCAAGGTCACGATTCGTGTGAGCTACAGACTCTGACTGTAGTGTCACGCGGCAGGAATTATCCCCGAGTTGCGCGAGAGATCTGGTTAGGGTTTCGCGGAATTTTCAGCGAAACTCAAGCAAAGGGTTCCAATTGTTAGCCTCAGACGATCCATGAGCGGGTACTTCGCGCCGAATGTCCGGTGTCGAGACGACAATCAGGCGCCTGCCGGTCAAAAGCGGGCAGTGGCTGTACCAAAATGACTGCGATGAAGCGGACGCTCGCGGGTTGCGGTAGGAGGCTCCTGTAAGGCCTTTGGGACGAATTGCACCTTAGTCCAGTAGACGCGCGTTCGCGCCCGTAACGATACTTCGAGCACGAATAGCCGCACAGAAGGCGTCAACATGAAGCGCTCAATCAAGCCGTTCCTGTTTGCCCTGCTCGCTTGCAGCCTTGCGTTTCCCACGAGTCGGGTTGGGGCGCAGGAACCGCTGGGTGGACAGCCAGCCCCTGGCGCCAAGCAATCGGTAGCTGACCTAGATGAGCAGGTCGCTTATCAGCGCGCGTTCGAAGCGGTGTTGTGGGCCATCCCCGCCTCCGCGATCTACCGGTTTCGCGTTGGGTTGTTGGAGCAACCTGGAATGGCTGACAACGTGATCACCGCCTTTTCCGGACCCTTGCACACGAATCACGAGCTGATCACGCCAAATCAGGTAACGCCTTACATCGGTGCTCTCGCCGACCTTCGCAAGGGCCCGGTGGTGTTGGAGGTTCCCGCCAAAACCGCCAAGGGAGTTCTCTATGGCCAGGTCGTGGATGCGTGGCAGGCGACCATCGCCGACATCGGCCCGTCGGGACTGGATAAAGGCGCGGGCGGTAAATACTTATTTCTCCCGCCCGGCTATAAGGACAAAGTTCCGACGGGTTACTTCCCGATTCAATCGAGCTACTACCGGATCATGGTTGCGCTGCGCTCGATTCCTCTCGGGGGCGCAACCGATGCCGACGCCCTCGCATACAGCAAGACACTGAAGATGTATCCGCTGTCCGAGGCGGCCAATCCGAGTCCGACGCGATTTGCCGATGGCCGGCCATACCCGCTGCATACGCTGCCCTTCTATGACGTCCGCGCGCTACAGGACATCCACGACATCATCAGCGTCGAACCGGTGCAACCGCGCGACAAAGTGATGATGGGCATGCTGGCCACCATCGGGATCGAGCCCGGCAAGCCGTTCAACCCGCCGGAGAAGCTCAAGTCGGCCATGGAGAAGGGTGTCGTTGACGCCTACTTCTACATGCAGAAACTGGACACCAAGCTGTTTGCCGCGAATCTCTATTGGCCGGATCGGCATTGGAACTTTGCGATGGTTCCCGATGCCCAGCGCGGTTTTGAGTTCGTCAGCAAGGATGCTGTCGAGATCGACAAGCGCGCCGCCGCCTGGTTCTACTTTACGTTCTATCCGAAGGAGCTGACCGACCACGCCGGAACAGTGTATTTAGCACCAATCGCTGACAGCGACGGGCGGCCACTCCAAGCTGGCAAGACCTACAGGCTCCGGGTTCCCAAAGACGTTCCTGCCAGACAGTTCTGGTCCCTAACGATGTACGACCGCGCAACCTGGGCGTTCGTTAGAAACCCCCTGGACCGGGCCGGCTTGGGCTCGTTCAACTTGAAGCAGATGAAGATGAATGCTGACGGCAGCGTCGATCTTTACGTCGGCCCGAACGCCCCGGCCGGGCTGGAATCCAATTGGATTCCGACCATGGGCAAGGAGCCCTATCTCTGGTTCCGGCTCTACGCTCCTGAGGAAGCGTTCTGGAACAAATCATTCAAGATGCCTGATGTAGAGCTCGTGCCTTAGAGGCCGACGCTCGATCAAGCTACTTCTGAAAGATTCCACGTAGCTTGCGCGATGAGCGTCTCAGGGTGCTCAGGAATTAGCGAATCCAAACATGGGAACATCCTTTATGAAAACACCGCACAAACTAATCCGCCTCGCTGCGCTTGCGGGCGCACTAGCAATGAGCGCAGCGACTCAGGCCGCCCTCGCTCAAGAGACGCACTTCGATAAACTCGCCAACCTCCCGTTCGCGGACGGCCGGCCCACGCAGGAGTCAGCTCAGACACTGCGCGACGAACTGCTCTTCGAGCGGGCGACGCAGACCTACCTCTGGGCGCTGCCGATAATCAACATGCTCGGCATGCAGGTCGGATCCGAGAAGACCTTCGGTGCCGGTTACAACGTCCTGCCCATTTGGAAAAAACGCCTGGACGCCAAGACTCTGGTGACCACGCCTAACTCCGATGTGCTCTACGCCATGAGCTACGTGGATCTTGGGAAGGATGGTCCGCTGGTGATGGACGCGCCGCCCGGACTTCAAGGCATCTTTGACGACTATTGGCAGCGTCCGATCCCGGCCGATGGTGGCAAGTTCTTTGGTGATATAGGTCTGGCTGGACCGGATGGCGGCAAGGGCGGCAAATTTCTGCTGTTGCCGCCAGGCCACAAAGGAACGGTGCCGGAAGGTTATTTCGTCTACCGATCAGCCACCAACAGCGTCTTTGTTTTCCTACGCGGGTTTTACGAGGACCCCAAGAATCTGACACCGGCCGTTACGCATCTTGAACGGACAAAGATCTATCCGCTGAACGGCGAGGCGAGCGCGAAGCCGATGAAATTTCCGGACGCCTCCGGCGTCCCGGTCAATATGCTACCGATCAGCGACGCCAGCGCGTTTGATCAGCTCAAGCTGCTTCTGGACAAGGAGGGCGCCAACCTGGCCAGTCCCGACCGGCTCGGCGACTTGGCGACAATCGGCATCGTCAAGGGGCAGCCGTTCACACCGGATGCGCACATCCGGAAGATTCTCGATCAGGCCGCAAAGACCGGGTACGCAATGAGCCGCGTACAGCTTTTCCAAAATATTGTCGGTGGCGTTTCCTATTTGATTTGGCCGGACCGTCAATGGACCAATCCGGTGGCCAACCAGACGCCGGCGAAGCCCTCAGCGGCTGTCAATGAGTGGCCCTGGTTAAACAGCGCGGGAATTCTGGCAACTGACTCCCGGATCAACTATTTCACGGGCTACTACGCAATAAGCCTCGGCATGGCCTCACAAATACCTGGCAAGGGAGCCAATTACTGGATGGCTTTTTTCGATAGCGAGGGCAAGCCGTTCGTGGGTGCCAGCAACTACCGTCTGCACCTGCCGCCCAACATCCCGGCTGCTATCTTCTGGTCGCTGACGCTCTATGACGCTTCGAACGCCTCAGGTCTCCCCAACGGCCAACCTTTCCCATCGCTCGGTTCGCGCGATAAGCCGGCACAAAATGCCGACGGGAGCACAGACCTTTACCTCGGCCCGCACGCGCCCGACGGCAAGGCCGGCAACTGGCTCGCGACCGTGCCGGGCAAGGGGTATTTCGCGATCCTCCGGCTCTACGGCCCGACCGAGGCAGCCCTCAATAAGAGTTGGAAGCCGGGCGACTTCGAAAATGTCAAGTGACACACGTTTGGTAACGCTCAACCTCGGCGCTTCGGATGTGTGGTGCGCACAAGAAGCAACGGCCGACGTGGCTGGCCTGCTCGACAGCGGACGTTGGCGACCGTCGCAAAGGGTCGACTTGGCACATTGCCGGCCACCGGCTAAATTTACCTTGTTAAATTTCGCGGAACGGCCGGTTCGGAGCGGAGAATCGGTCGCTGATCGGCCAAAAGCGGGTAGCGGGCGTACTGAACTGATCGCCGGTAAGCTGCCCTTCGCGGCTTGCGGTGGGCTACAAGCCGGAAATCAAGAATGACGACGCAACGATTCGCATTCCTGACGAAATGGGTAAGTTAGTACACTGCAAATCATCCGGCAGTTCCCGGCTAAAAGTTGTCAGCGGCGCCGAGATGATAGGCTGTTATGGCGCTCCGCTCGCGGATTGCCGTGCGCTGCCGCGGTGACTGGCGTCCCGTCGGAAAGGGGTGGCAAATACGAAGCAGTACGGTTGCCGTGCCAGTAGGTGATTTGGGTCCAAGGTCCAAAATAGCCGCCCCGGCATACGGGTTGTAACTTCCTCGAACTGGCTAGTCCCCGACCGGTGCATGCCCAGGCGGCTCCAACAATGTCCAATTCGGTGCCTCTCGATGGCACACTTCAAGTTGATACCCCACTGAGCTTCCACCTTCTGGCGAAGCCTGCGGGCGCAGCTTGCAACCTGAGCCGCAAGTACTGCTTCTTTCTGTCGAAGGAGAACCTGTACGCGGAGCGCGAGAGCCCACTGGTGGACGAAGCGACGCTGACGCCTACATCCTCGCATCGGAATTGCGATTGAAACCCCATAGACGTTGGGGCGACTGGTCTGCATTTGGGTACCTAACGTCCAATATTCAATCGCCTCGAATGAGTCCACAAAAGCATTTCTATCAATCTGACGGGGTTGAAGCGGTGATAGCCGCTGCCGATGGCGTGGAAACGTTACAGCGTCAATGGTGCCCAAAAAAAATTTGGGTGACCTACGGGTTTACGATGCTCGCGTGGCCGACGAAGCAGGATCAGCCAGGGTTATCGTATTCAAACTGGACAGCCTGCGGCGCACTAACAGAGCGATAAGCCGGAGACATTTATGGAACTCGATCCCCTCATCCTGTCGCGCATTCAGTTTGCATTCGTCATCAGCTACCACATCATTTTTCCGGCGTTCACGTTGGGATTAGGGGCGTGGCTGGCGACGATCGAAGGCGCGCATCTTTTCACGCGTAACGAGCTCTACCGGCGGGTCTTCGACTTTTGGCTGAAGATCTTTGCGGTTTCATTCGGCATGGGGGTAGTGACCGGCCTCGTGATGGCATTTCAATTCGGCACCAACTGGAGCGTGCTGGCTGAGAAGATGGGGGCGATCCAAGGACCGCTGCTGGGTTATGAAGCCTTCACCGCCTTTATGCTGGAGGCCACGTTCTTCGGCGTGGTGCTGCTCGGGCGCAACCGTGTGTCGCCGCGCTTCTATTTCTTCGCCTGCTGCATGGTCTCCCTCGGTACCATGTTCTCCTCGTTCTGGATCCTTGCCAATAATAGCTGGATGCAGGTTCCGCTCGGCCACAGCATTGTCGGCGGCAAGATAATCCCCGCAGACTGGCTGACGATAGTGACCGGCCCCGTCATGCGCGTGCGCTGGCCGCACATGTTCCTCGCCACGTTTCTCACCACCGGCATGTGTGTGGCGGCAACCGGCGCCTGGTATGTGTTGCGCGGCATCCATCGTGCCGAGGCGCGGGTCATGCTGCATTGGGGCTTAGGATTGGTCGCGGTGATCATTCCCGTGCAGCTTTTTTTCGGCCATCTGACGGGCGAGTATGTGCTCAAGTATCAGCCGGCGAAATTCGCCGCCATCGAGGCGCGCTGGAAGAACGAACAACCTGCCGCTGAAACCCTGATCGCGATTCCCGACTCGAAGAACGAGCGCAACCTCTATGCGATCTCGGTCCCCAAGCTTGGCAGCATGATCGCTTCGGGCAGCTGGACTGCGCCTGAAGTTGGACTGGAATCATTTCCGAAGGAAGACCGGCCTCCGGTTGTCATCCCGTTCTTTGGCTTTCGCATCATGGCCGGGATGGGACTGATCATGCTGGCGGTCTCATGGCTCGGCAGCGCGCTGCGATTGACGAACCGACTCGAATCGACGCGCTGGTTTCTCTGGGCCACTTTTCTCTCGTTCCCGACCGGCTTCATCGCTGTGTTGATGGGTTGGTTTACCGCCGAAGTCGGGCGGCAGCCCTGGGTTGTCTACGGGCTTTTGCGCACCAAGGACGCGGTCACACCCTCGCTGCGCACGGGCGACGTGCTGGTCTCACTGGCTGGCTACATCGTGGCCTACGCCTTAATTTCGTTCGGTTATTACTATATCTACAAGCTGTTGCGTGCCGGACCGACTGTGCCAGCGACACCGATTCCGGGCGCGACTCCCAGCCGGCCTTTGGCCTTCGCCGATGATGCCGCGACTGCCACCGGCAACCAGCCACCAGCGAGGGGTTGAACCATGGAACCGACCAACCTGACGGTGTTCTGGGCCGGCGTCATCGCCTTTGCGATCCTCATGTACGTCATGCTGGATGGGTTTGATCTTGGGGTAGGTATCTTGTTCGGAACCACCCGTGAGGAGAAACATCGCCAAGAGATGCTCAATACGATCGCGCCATTCTGGGATGGCAACCAAACGTGGCTTGTACTCGTTGGCGCGAGCCTGTATGGAGCGTTTCCGGAGGTCTACGCGGTATTTCTCGGGGCGTTCTACATCCCAGTACTGCTGTTGCTGCTCGGCCTGATTTTTCGCGGCATTGCCTTCGAGTTTCGCGGCCGAAGCAAGCAGTTGCTCTCGTTGTGGGACTGGGGCTTCTTTTTAGGATCCTCTGTGATCGCCTTCGTGCAGGGTGCTGCGGTGGGAGCGATGCTGCGGGGGATTCCCGTCGTTGACGGGCAGTTCGCGGGTACCGCGTTTGACTGGGTGCGCCCGTTCCCAATCTTCACGGGCTTAGGCATGGTAGTCGGGTACGCTTTGCTCGGCGCTAGCTGGCTTGTCTTAAAGGGCGAAGGTGCCATTAGGGACTGGGCCTATGCGCGCGTCCGGTGGCTGGTGGTCGCGGTCCTTGTGGTGTTGGGTTTGGCCTTCACCGTATCGCTGACGATCGATGCAGGCGCCATCGCGCAGAGCCATCTGCGGACCCGCGGTTGGGGACTGATCTTCCCGATGCTTGGCTTCGCCGCGCTGCTCGGCGTCTTCATCGCATCACGGATACGGCGGCACGACGGGGTACCGTTCGCCCTGACGATATTGTTCTTTATCGCCTCCTACCTTACGCTCGGCGTGATGTTGTGGCCGTACATGATTCCGTATTCGGTAACGATTGCCGCTGCCGCAGCGCCGGATGAGACACTCGGATTCTTTCTGTTCGGCGGCCTCATCGTACTGCCTATAATCGTTATTTATACGATCGTTGTTTACCGAGTGTTCCGAGGGAAAACTCATCAAGACCCAACGAGTAGGTACGCCTCGACGCCTGATTCATAGACGGACCAGACTGACCTCAAATAATGCGAAGTGGCAACTGCCCTGATATTCTGAGGGTGCATTGCCGCTAACGTTGTACGTTATGAGCCGAATCTTGACGTCGCCCCACTAGGGCGTCAGTCTGCTTTCGATCTTGCGCTCGGAAGTGTGCTGCGAATAGGGAGGGTAGCGCACGCCGGGGTCGATCTTGGCGCTGTGATACAGGACGCCGCGCGCGTTGGTGAACGCTTCGAAACCCCATTTGACGTGGTACTTACCCATCCCCGAGTTGCCCACGCCACCAAACGGCAGTTCCGGGAAGAGCGGATGGATGGCACAGTCATTAACCTCCGCATCGCCCGACGAGGTGGCGTGCAAGATGCGTTCGACCACCTCATGATCCTCGGCGAACACGCAAAGACCAAGCGGGCTGGGCCGGTCATTGACCCACTTGATCACCGCCTCTACCGATTCGATCTCGAGCACCGGCAGAATCGGGCCGAATACTTCCTCCTGCATGATCGGTGAATCGAGCGAAACATCCACCAGCACAGTCGGAGCAATATAAAGTTCAGACGGGTCGCTCTGGCCGCCGACAACGATCCTGCCGCTGCCAAAAAATTTGACGAGTCTGTCGAAGTTTCGGCGGACAATCACGCGTCCGTAGTCTGGGCTTGTCATCGGATTGTCACCGTAAAATGACACTCACGCTTGAGTACGAGCAGCTATCCGAAGGCGGGATGCTGAAAATGCACGGTACGAAGGCCGCCGAGCGTCGAGTTCGGCGGTTGCGCAACGGCTGGACCGTAGCCTTCGAGCCCCGCGGGACACATTACGAGATCAATGAATGGCCCAATGATGAATCCCTGGTGCGGGGTATTGTCGCTTCGCTGACGCGCTTGGCGCTGCAATTTCACGACTTCAATGTCGGGCGAACAGGCGATTTCAGTCAATCAGCCGCCGCAGACAAGTTTGGGTCTGCAATCCGCTCCGATGTCAAAGCCGTGACGGAGTTTCTCGCTCAAAATAATGCGTCCGCTCCTCTTACCCAGCAGATACGCAAGGAGGCCGGCCAATATGGCAACTCCCACTATGGAGACTCCGTCGAGGCGCTGGTTGCGGAGACTTACAATATGGAGACGGGCACCTGGATTGGCGCATCGCTCGAGCAGGGAGTTTGGTACGAAATGAACGTGCCGCTATCCCTGCCGCTCGCGCCAGAACTCTTTGTAACGCACCAAATCGAGTTTGCGTTCACCCGGCAAGTGCCGTGCACGGCAGACTCCAAAGACGAGGCTTGTGCGGAGATTGTACTTCGAGCAACTCCTGATCCAGAGGAACTCTCGATCCGGTTGGTGAACCTATCGCAAATGATGAGGCTATCGCAAGGCACCCTGCGTGACGAGGTAGCTCTGCAACTGTCGTCCGCTACGTACATGCGTCTGGTGACAGAGCCTAAGACTTTGCAACTTTTCGAAAGTGATTTACGGTGTTATGCGTATTGACATGCCCCGAGGTTGGTCTGCGTGGCGAAACTCACCGAGCGACTCTTGGACGCGTGAACCCCACGAGCCCGAGGCCGACGAGGAATAGGCTCCCGAATAGCAGCCGCTCGTGATCGGCCGGAACGGGTCGACTTTACCCACTCGCGGTCACCAGCTAAACCAGCACTGTCAAACTGCAACTTCGAGATCTGCCGACCGGTAGGTATGCAGTCAATTCTGTGAATTTCACGCTTTGAACTCCTTTCCAACTGCAGGAGTTCAATATGTTGGCACCAACCGTTGAATCTGGGCACCGCGATCCTTGGAACAAGGGAAAGCTGGTCGGTCAAAAAGCACCGCTAAAACTCAAGGACATATGGGCAATTCGGATCCGCCTTGAGCTGGGAGATCGAAAGCGCGAACTCGCACTGTTCAATCTGGCGATCGACAGCAAGTTGCGAGGCTGCGATCTTGTGCAAATCCGAGTTCGCGATGTCGCTCATGGGGATCGAATCGCTGCGCGCACGATCGTCATGCAACAAAAAACGCAGCGACCGGTTCAGTTCGAAATCACGGAGCCGACCCGAAAATCAGTCTTCACCTGGATCAGACACGCGGGACTGAAAGCCGAGGACTATCTGTTTCCGAGCCGGATACGATTGTCCCCCCATCTGTCGACCCGGCAATACGCGAGAATAGTCGAGGCGTGGGTTACCGCAATCGGCCTGGACGCCGACGCCTATGGAACCCACACGATGCGACGCACGAAAGCATCGCTGATCTACCGGAGGACTAAGAATCTACGCGCGGTGCAGCTGCTGTTAGGACATAGCAAATTGGACTATCTCCAGTGCCGGACTATGTCCCGTAGCGCAAGAATACGGTTGATCATCATGACGAACGGGTTGCGCGGGCGGGACATAGTCCGTGTACTCACAGGTTCTTGAGGAAAGCGAGAAGCTTGTCATCAGGCCGATATCGCCCAGGCTTTCCATTGAGGGGTATGACCCGGTCGAGAACCCGTTGCTTCAGCTCGAGATCGGCGTCCAAGTAGATCTGAGTGGTCTCCGGCGACTCGTGGCCGAGCCACAGCGCAATGACACAGGGATCGGCACCTTGTTGGAGAAGGTCCATGGCCGTCGTGTGGCGAAGCACATGGGGGCTCACGCGCTTGTTTTTGAGCGACGGGCAAGCGGTAGTTGCCGAGGCGACATGTTTGGCCAACAGGTATTGCACTCCGTGCGCGCTCAGGTGGCCACCGCTTGCGTTCGGGAACAAGGGTTGATCCGGGAGCTTTTGTGGTTCCTTCGCCCAGGCCGCGAGGACGGCCCGAGTGTTCTTGCTCAGCGGTGTACAGCGTTCCTTGCGACCCTTGCCGATCACGCGCACGTGTGCACCGGTGCCGAACTGCAGATCGCGCTGGTGCAGGCCAGTCAACTCCGATAGACGTAGCCCGGTCTGCACCGCCAGCAGAATGAGGGCATGGTCGCGGCGCCCCGACCAAGTGCGTTGATCCGGCGCCGCCAGTAGCGCATCGACTTCTTGTCGACTCAGGAACGGCACCAGAGCACGTGGGTACCGCTTGGCGGGAATGGCCAGCAGACGTTGGATCTGTGCGGCATGCGCCGGCGCTTCGAAGGCAACATAGCGGAAAAACGAGCGGATGGCGGTCAGTCGCAAGTTCCTCGTTCTCGCCGTCACGTCGCGGCTCTTCTCCAACTCATTGAGGAACTCGACCACCAGGGGCGCGTCAATGTTCTCAAGCGCCAATGCCGAAGGCGCTCGGTGCAACCGCCTCTGGGCAAACTGCAAAAGCAGTCGAAACGTGTCACGGTACGAGGCAATCGTATGGGAACTCGCCTGACGCTGCTGCACCAACCGTTGTGTGAAGTATCGCTGCAACAGCGTGGGAAAAGTGGGCTGGACTGTCATGATGGATCTCTCCAGCGCTGCTCCAGACGCGCCATGGCTTGTGCCATCAGTTCCGGCGAGTCGCTCAGATACCAGTAGGTGCCGGTCACGAATACGTGCCCGAGATAGGTCGACAGCACCGGCAATCGTCTCGCAGGATCCTCGCCCGACTCGTACCAGTGGGTGAGCACTTGAATCGCGAAGCGGTGCCGGAAGTCGTGCAGCCGGGGACCGTTGCGCGCACCGGGCGCGCGCAATCCGGTTTGCCGCGACAACACATAGAAGGCCCGGTGAACCCGACCGCCGTCGAGACGGGTGCCGCAGTTGGATACGAACACGTAGTCGGAGCGGCGCAGGCCGAGGTGCTGTTTGCGGCGCTTAAGGTAGTCAGCGAGCACGGTAACTGTGGAAGGATGCAGGGGCACCAGACGGGAGCGGCCGAACTTGGCCGCCCGAATCGTGAGCATGGCTTGATCGAGATCAACATCATCGAGCTTCAGATCGAGGGCTTCGGAAATGCGCAGACCCGTGACGCTGAGCAGACCCAGAAGGCAATGAAAGACCCGTGGCCGCAACGGCGTCGAGGGCCATCGGGTCGGCAACTGCAGGGCGGCGTCCAACAAGCGGCGCACTTCCTGCTCGGTGTACAGGTAGGGTCGGGCTCGAGTCGTTCGATACGGCATAAGCGCCGCAGAGGGAACTTCGGTGAGTGGATCCGTGGCGCTGCGGTGACGGGCAAAGCCGCGGACGAAGACAAGGCGCCGCGCCCGCTCGGCCGGCCGTACTGTCGTCGCCTGTTCCACCCACTCCAGAGCGAGCCGTATCGTGATGGAGGGTGCCTGCCGCTCCTCCATGAACGCTACAAACCGCGGCAGCAGAAGTGAGGCATCATGCATCTTGAAACCCAGGCCGCGGCGCAGCTCGAGATACTCTTGCAAGGCCTCACGCAGGGTGTTCATCGCACACCTCCCGGCCACGGCTGAGCCAGGGGGCGCAGCGCGCCGATATCCACTCGGGCGTAGATCGAGGTGGTCTGTGGACTTTGATGCCGAAGAACTTCGCCGATCTCCGTCAACGAAGCGCCACTTTGCAACATGCGCACGGCCAAGGCGTGGCGAAACTGGTGTGA
>Ga0209446_1000251_pt1 | contig 12407 bp, 8 predicted proteins | sample BogFormECP04_OM2_FD_188242 | JGI IMG/M metagenome (GOLD analysis project Ga0209446, IMG submission 188242) | Bog forest soil microbial communities from Calvert Island, British Columbia, Canada - ECP04_OM2 (SPAdes) (version 2) | ecosystem: Environmental > Aquatic > Freshwater > Wetlands > Bog ... | reverse complement strand
TTCTGCGCCGCGACAGCCAGACCAACAGCGCGGCCAGCAGCAGGCTCGCTGCCAAACTTAAGATAGCGTCCGCGGCGTAGCACCCGGCAACTCCGCGCCGGGAATACCCCCAGCCATCCACCACCAGCATGTAAGTATTGGCGATATTGAACGACGATATCATGAGGCAGTAACTGGTCGCGGCCAGTGGATTGTTGTGCCCGATCGTTTCAAAGGCAATCGCAGTCGAGGCAGTGATGGAGACTGCCTGGAACACGTTCTCGCCGATCAGAGCCAGCGCAAAGGTCGCGGGAGTGTGCGGCAACAGGATCAAACCCAGCGTGAAAATCGACCCGGCCATGCCGATGGCAAGGTACAGGTAGCGCAGCGGCAGGCGGCGATTGATCAACGGAAAGATCAAGCATCCGGTAATTCCGCCCATCAACACCCCCGCTCCGCCCACCAGCCCGACAAAGTGGGTCGATGCGTGAAAATCGCTGCCTAGTCCGCCGAGAAGATTCGTCAACGAAAAGGTCGCCGCCGGCGCGATGAACAGCACGATTGCGATCAACACCTCGCGCCGTTTGAGGACGCTCAATACTTCGCCGAGAAACTGTGAAAAACTTTCGCGTGCCAGCCGCCGATCCGGCCCTGGCGCCTGCATCCAGGGGAACACCGCGATGGGAATCAGCACCACCAGCCCCAGCGAGAATGCAGCCACCGCCGGCGAGAGGCGCTGGACTACTTCACCGGTGATCACGGCCATGGCGCCGCCGCCGCCGATATTGCCTATGGTTACCCAGACACTGAGCGCATTTTTCTCTTCCGCGGTGGTGATGCTCGAGAGCCATCCGCCGAGGGCGCTTTGATAAAGATTCGCAAAGAAAAAGCCGACGACCAGCAATCCTTCAACCCAAGCGGCATGTTCGAGATTGAGAAGCGCCAGCGACAGAAGCGCGGCGGCTACCACCGCCGTCACCACCGCATACCAGCGCCGGCTGAACCGCACGTCGAGGACCGGGCTGACCAGGAAGGTCCAGAAGCCGGGCGAGATCATCACCGCCGTCATCGCTGCTATCGTCGCCTCGGGAACCTGGCGGGCGCTCAGCAGCTGCGGCACCGATATCACCAGAATGCCGCCATACATGCCGAACATCGCATTGGTCAGGCCCATCATCCACACGGGAACCTGGGAGCGGCGCGGATTACAAACTGCGCCGCTCATGGCGTCTCCCAGCGGCCCGACACGGCCGATCGGTACAGCGCGTCAATCACCCGCATGTTCGCGACGGCATCCTCGATTGGAAATTCCTGCGCAGTCTCGTTGCGAAAGACGGCGGCAGCGGTATCGCATTGCAGAGCAAATTGATCGACCGGCGCGAAATCCTCGATCTCGGCGGCGCTGCCGTCCAAACCCTTGCCGGAATCGATGACGAGACGGCAGGCATGCTCTTTGAGCGGCGTGAAAGGCACCGCGATCTCGATTCGACCTTCGGACCCAAGTATCACCACCCGCTGATAGGGCGCGAGTCGCAGCGCGCTGCTGAACACCAATTGGCCGCCGCCGGGAAATCCCAGCATGCCGCTGGTCACCCGATCGACGCCTAGCTGCGGATCGCGATCGATCAGGGCGATGGCGCGATCCGGTTCGCTGCCGTACACATAGCGGGCGGTCACGATCGGATAGCAGCCGACGTCGTACAGCGCGCCGCCGCCGATATCGGCGCGGTTGCGCACGTTGTTGGGGTCGAGCACCGTGAACACGAACGCCGCTTGGATGGTCCGGACCGAACCGATGCGGCCGCCGCGGACCAGCGCCCGCACCCGGTGCCATTGCGGGTGGAAGCGCACCATGAAGGCCTCCATGACCCGCATGCCGCTGCGGTCGCGCGCCGAAACAACGGCTTGCGCTTCGGCGGCATTCAGCGCGATCGGCTTTTCGCATAGCACATGCTTGCCGGCCTCGAGCGCCTTGACCGTCCATTCGACATGCAGGTGGTTGGGCAGCGGGTTGTAGACCGCTTCGATCTCCGGATCGGCCAGCAGCAGCTCGTAGCTGCCGTAGCTGCGGGCGATCCCGAAGCGCGCGGCGATACTTGCCGCACGGTCGGCGTCGCGGGAGGCCAGGCCCAAGACGACCCCGCGTTGCCCGGCGATGATCGCCGGAATGACGCGTTTGACGCCGATATTAGCGGTACTGAGGATTCCCCATTTGACTTTGCCGGAGATAAACGCCCCCTGCGCCGCGAGTTCGGCCCCCGAGTTTCAATCAGCCGGGAAGCATCGGGCGTCCTTCGTGCGCCACCAGCAAATCGTGCATGTCGTTCGCATGCTCTTCTTCGACCCGCAGAATTCCTTCCATCATGGTTCGAGTCCCCGGGTCATCTTCCCCGAAATAGCGAATCAACTCGCGGTAGTGATCAACCGCGATGCGCTCGGCGATGAGATTTTCCTTGATCATTTCCACCAGATTGCCCGCGCTGCCATATTCGGACGCGGCGCGCGTCGCCAATCCGCTGGGATTGAAATCGGGTTTGCCGCCAAGTTGATTGATTCGCTCCGCGACCTGGTTCATATGATCCGTTTCTTCTTTGGCGTGCTGCGCAAATTCCGCCTTGACCCCTTCGCTTGAAATGCCGGTGGCGGCCACTGCATGCATGGTGTATCGCAGCACGCAAACTATTTCCGTCGCCAAAACTGCTTGAAGAATTTCAATGGTTTTCTTCACATCGCCTTGGTAGGTGAATGTTACGCCGCCGCTCGCGATATTTTTCCGGGCGCGCTCGCGCAATTCCTTGACGTCCGTCAAAAACGGCTTCGGCTGTGATTTCTGGTTGTCCACGGCGTTCTGCTCCTCGAATCAGTTGCCTGGCACTTCAACTGAATGCCATTCAACCACCATAATGCCGCCATGTCGACATACCGCAAAACGATTTTGAGCGCGGCATTTATTTTCGCGCCGCTGGCTGGATACTGCGCGCCATTGGCCGCGGACAGCCAGAAGGTGTGCAAGGAATTTACAGCCGCCCTGCAGCGTGTCCGCCTGCGGCAACCGGACGCCGCGGATTCTCCGGCCCTCAAGTCCTATGCCATCTACGATTATCTCGTCGCTGCCAGATTGCGGCGCGATCTGGTTCTACGGCCGGGGGAAACTCTCGACACCTCGGTCGATGCGTTTTTACAAGGGCACGCCGGCGCACCCGTCGCACGCGGCGTGCGCCGCGACTGGCTCATCAACCTCGCGCAGCGCCGGCGCTGGGATTGGTTGCTGCCGCGCTCGCTGGACGTCGTTGATCCGCCGCTGCTTTGCGATAGGCTCGAGGGACGCTTGATGACCGGCGACACCGCCGGACTTGCCGGCGTCGCGCTCGCCCTGTGGCTGGTGCCGCAGAAGCCGCCGCCCGAATGCAACGCGGTGTTTGCATGGCTGCGCCGGCAGGGGCAGCTTACCGCCGCACTGGCCGAAAGCCGCGCGCGCGCCGCGCTGGCCGCCGACAATGCGCGTTTGGCGCGCGAATTTGCCGCCGACGTTCCCGCAGCACGCAGGGCGGCGCTTCTTCAATGGTCCGATCTGCTTGATTCGCCGCGAGCTGCGTTGAATGTTCTGGCAACGCATCCTTCGTTGCCGGTCGAAGCGGACGCGCTGGCTTCCGGGTTCGATAAGCTGGCGCACGGCGAATCCGCGGCTGCAGTGGATCTTTTGCCGCGGCTGCTGGCGCGCGATCAGGCGACTTCGGAACTGCAAGCCCGGCTCAGGCGCTCGGCGGCCCTCGGCGCAGCGTTCGACCACGATCCGCGAGCGATTGCCCTATTCGACGAATTTCCGGCGGAGGCGGCCGACAATGCGGTGCTGGAATGGCGTGTGCGCGCCGCGGTGTGGATGGGCGATTATGCGAAGGCGCTCGTGTGGATAGAGCAGATGCCCACGGGTCTTTTCGCGCAGCCGCGTTGGCGGTATTGGCGCGCCCGCGCGGTGCATGCAACGCTGGGCGAAGAAGCGGCAGTGCCGCTGCTGCGTGATATCGCAGGGCTACGCGACTATTATGGTTATCTGGCGGCGGACCGTCTGCATCAGGCCTACAACCTGAACTACCGGCCGTCGCAGAACGACGTGGCTGTCCAGTCGGCGCTCGCGGCGGACCCCAGGCTGATCCGCGCGCACGAACTCTTTGACTGCGACATGTGGGACGAGGCCGCTGCGGAATGGACGGCGGCTTTGGGCGGCGCGGAAACCGCGTTGAAAGTTCAGGCCGCGCTGCTTGCGATGCGCTGGGGCTGGTACGCGCAAGGCATCGCTACCTTGGCGCAGAGCGGTGAATTCGATGATGTGAAGCTGCGTTATCCGCGGCCCTTTCAGGGCACCGTGAGCGCGGCCAGCAGTCGTGCCCAGGTTCCGTCAGACTGGATACTGGCTGTCATGCGTCAAGAGAGTCTGTTCCGCAAGGACGCCCTGTCGCGCGCGGATGCGCGCGGCCTCATGCAAATGCTGCCGGCCACCGCCGCCGTGGTCGCGCGCCGCTGGCAAATGGCCTTGCCCGCGAGCGACGGCCTCTACGATCCATCGGTGGCCATACCGCTCGGCGCCGCATACTTGCGCGAGTTGCTGGATCGATATGGCGGTCATCTGACCTTGGCCCTTGCGGCCTACAATGCCGGGCCCAACGCGGTTGCCCGCTGGCTGCCTCGCGTCCCGATGGATGCCGATGTCTGGATCGAAAACATTCCCTATAACGAGACCCGCAGCTATATCCAGCACATTCTGGAACACATCATCGCCTTCGCGTGGGTACGGGATTCCGAACCACCGCGGCTCGGCGCCTTGGCATCGGCAATCGAACCGGCGGTGCCTATCTTGTGATAGTTTCAATGCCAAGCAGCAAGCGGATGGTTGGATGAAATCGATGAATTTTGCGCGCGCCGCCATCATGGCGCTGGCCTGTACCGCGGCGCCCGCGTTTGCGGATACCGTCGTGGTGACGGCGGACCGCATGATCGACGTGCTGACGGGCCGCAGCATCGATCGACCGCAAATAACCATTACCGACGGGCGTATTGCGGCGCTGGCTACAATGGGCTCTGCCATACCGGCCGGCGCGCGCCGCGTGGATTTGCCCGGCATGACGCTGCTCCCCGGCCTGATCGACATGCACACGCATCTTACTTCGGACCCGCGCTTCAGCGGCTATCGCCGCCTGCAATTCACCGATAATTTTTGGACCGTGGTCGGCGTGGCCAACGCCAAGAAAACCCTCGAGGCCGGCTTCACCACCATCCGCAATGTGGGATCCGCAAACTACGACGACGTGGCAATCATGCAGGGCATCGAACAGGGCATCGTCAGCGGGCCGCGCATCGTTCCGGCGACTTACGCGATCGGCGCGACCGGCGGCCATTGTGATTCCACGGAGTTGCCGCCGTCGATCTCATCGCCAAAGCCGGCGGTGGCCAATGGCCCGGAAGAGATACGCGCCACGGTGCGGAAATTGCGCAAGTACGGCGCCGAAGTCATCAAGTTCTGCGGCACGGGCGGCGTGCTCTCGAAGACCGACAGTGTCGGGGCGCAGCAGTACGATCTCGCTGAAATGAAGGCGCTGGTCGACGAGGCGCATATGCTCGGTTTGCGAGTTGCGGTGCACGCCCACGGCACTGCGGGTATCAAGGACGCCCTGCGCGCCGGCGTCGACACGATCGAACACGCCAGCCTCGCCGACGCAGAAGCCTTCGCGCTGGCCAAGCAGCATGGCGCCTGGTTCTCAATGGACATCTACGATGACGATTACATTCTCGCCGAAGGCGAAAAGAACGGCGTGTACAAGGAATCGCTGGAGAAGGAGCGCATGATTGGATTGCAGCAGCGCCAAACCTTTCAAGCCGCCGTGAAGGCCGGCGTAAAAATGATTTTCGGGACCGACGCCGGCGTATATCCCAACGGCTATAACGCGCGCCAGTTCGTCACCATGGTCAAATGGGGAATGACGCCAATGCAGGCCATTCAGGCGGCAACTGCCAACGCCGCCGAGGCGCTCGGCCGCGCCGGCGATGTAGGCGCCATCGCGGTTGGGCGGTTTGGCGACCTGGTCGCTGTTGCCGGCGATCCTCTGGCGGACGTCGCGCGGCTTCAGTCCGTGGCGTTTGTGATGAAAGGCGGCGAAGTCGTAAAGACGCCGGGCAAATAACCCTCGCGGGACATCGTTCCCGTCAGCTTCCGCCGATGAGTCCGGCGGTGACATTTATCGCAAACCCCAAGATCGAGGCGTTGAATAGAAACGAGATCAGGGTGTGCGCAACGACCGTCCTGCGAATCTTCGCATCCAGTGTCGCCACGTCCGCGGTCTGGCACGCCGCCGCGATGGTGAAGGAGAAATAAATGAAATCCCAGAAAACGGGCATTGGAGACTGCGGAAAATGCAGCGGCCTCGCGTCGTCCCTGGCGCTGTAAAACGCATCCGCGTAGTGCGTGGTGAACATGGTCGGAACCAAAATCCAGGAGTCGACCAACGTCAGCGTGGCAAGCGCAAAGTGCGCGGCGCGCACCGAGCCTGTCACGTGTTTAATCGTGGCCAATGGTTCAACGATGGCGCCCAGACTGAGCATCGCGGCCAGAATCACCACCACCAGGATGATGGGCGCCGACGCATCCTCCTCGATATACTTCGAGCAAATCTGCGCGGCGGTCAGACGCGTCATCCAATGGAAAATCAACGCCAGGAACAATACAACGCCGGCATTCCAGCACACCAGCACACGGCTCAAGATTGACCACTGCTCGGGAAGAATGAAAAACATTGCGGCCCCGGCGATCACCGAGATCCACAGCCGAGGATGCTCGAGAAAAAGCTGCACTGCCGCAGCCGGCGTTGGCCGCGATTTCGCGATTACTTGCTCTCCTTGGCCACCAGATACTTGACCAACTCGATCAGCTGATCGTTGCCCCCTGCCGACTCAAGGACCAATCGATACTTGCCGTTGACGACGAGCGTCGGCGTCCGATCGACGCGATATGCCATGATCAAGTCTTGCGCGGTACGGACCTTCAAGTCCACCGCGAAGGATCTCGAGGTGGCGACGAATTTGTCGACCGGGACCCCGGCATGCTCGCTATAGAACTTTGCGGCGTCCTCGATGGTCGGCATGCGGCTCTTGAGACCTCGGGTCGAAGGGTCAATGACGCTCAGGTCGCCGCCCTTCCAGACTGCATCGAACATTGCATCGTGGGTCTGCTGGTCAATGCCGAGAACTTGAGCGGTGAAGTACGCGAGCTGGAACATGGGCCAGTCTTCGCTGGTATTGAATGCAGCCGGCAAGTAGTCGATCACCGCATTCGCCGGCAAGCTCTGTTTCAATTTGTGCATGGTGGGCTGAAAGGTATTGCATGCCGGACAGGCGTACGAAAAGACTTCGGTAACCTCGATTTTTCCCGCCTGAATCGAGGTGGGCCGCGCCGGCACCACCAAGTAATAGTTCACCCCCTCGGTCCACGTGGTTGCGCTGCGGGTCGACGCAGATGCCAGCAACGCCAACGCCGCCCAAGTGAACGCGGAACAGATCAGTTTCATCGAGGCTCCTCGTATTTTTCGGATTTCGAATTCTAGCACTCAAGTGCGGCAGGATTTCCGCCCATTGCCCGCGGGCAGCGGCGGCCGGCTCAACTCCGCCTTGAGTCATATTCACAATACTTTGCTGAACTTTATTACTTTCGATCCGCTCTACATGCATGCTGCCGGCGATGGATATGTAGTTCGCAGTCGAATCTGGTTATAGTCTAGGGCTCGCCCCGACGATCGATTGGCAGTGCGTGCCAAGGAATGGGCTCGCGGATCGGTGAATTAGTGATAAACGAACAGGAAGCTCTGCAGACCCCCCCGCCGGCTCACGGATACAAGGCTTTCATCGTCGGACATTGGAAAGGGCTGCTGGTCGTTCTGGGTCTTGTGCTGCTGATGATTGCATTCACGATGTACCTGCGCCAGAAGCAGCCGATCGCGCCGCCCGGCGGCGGGCGCTTCGGGCAAAACGCTCCGGTCGCCGTGGCGGTGGCAACCGCCGTGGTAGGCGACATCCAGGTGAAGATTCCGGCCCTCGGTACCGTCACGCCGCTGGCCACGGTGACGGTTAGAACTCAGATCACCGGCACGCTGCAGAAGATATTCTTCACCGAGGGGCAATTCGTTCATCAGGGGGATCCGTTGGCGCAGATCGATCCCCGCCCCTACGAAGCCGCTCTGCAGCAATCCCAGGGGAACCTGAAGCGCGACCAGGCACTGTTGGCCGACGCCAGATTGGACTTGAAACGCTATGAAGGATTGGTCAAGGAAGACTCCATCGCGGAACAACAGCTCGACACCCAGCGCGCACTGGCCGATCAGTACATCGGCACCATTGAGTCGGACGAAGGTCAAGTCAACACCGCGAAGGTCAATCTGATGTATACGCACATCGTCGCTCCGGTCACGGGCCGCGTCGGATTGCGGCAGGTCGATCAAGGCAACTATGTGACGCCGGGCGATGCGAACGGCATCGTGCTCATCAACCAGCTGCAGCCGATTACCGTCATTTTCCCGATTCCCGAAGACAATGTATCCGCCGTCATGAAGCGCCTGCATCAGGGCGCGGTTCTGGCCGTCGCAGCCTACGATCGCACCAATAGCACCAAGATTGCGGACGGCAAGCTGCTCACCGTGGACAATACGATCGACGTCACCACCGGCACGGTGAAGCTGCGCGCGCAATTCGACAACCTCGACAATGCGCTGTTTCCGAATCAGTTCGTCAATATTAAGCTGCTTCAGGAAGTGCTGACGAATCAGATCATCATGCCCAACTCGGCGGTGCGCCGGGGTGCGCCCAATGGAGTTGCAACGACCTTCGTTTACGTGGTGAATGCCGACAATACTGTATCGGTCCGCCCCGTGACATTGGGTGTCGTCGACGGCGAGCTGGTCGCGGTCACCGCCGGACTCAAGGCCGGCGAGGTCGTGGTCACGGAAGGCGGCGATCGCCTGCGCGACGGCGCACCGGTAATAATGCCGGGCGCGCCTGCCGGCGCACCTGCCGGCGCGCCTGCCGCACCGGGAGCCGCGCACCCGCCCGGCAAACCGGGTGCCGGAAAGCCGGGAGCCCCGGCCGCAGGGCGCACGCGGCCGCGCGGCAAACCGCCGCAATGAGGCCGGCGGGGGGCGCGCTCACTGCCTTGGCTGCAATTGCATGAACCCTTCACGCATCTTCATCCTGCGGCCGGTGGCCACGACGCTGCTGATGATCGCGATATTGATCGTCGGCGCGATGGCCTATGTGCAATTGCCGTTATCGGCGTTGCCCGAAGTCTCGTATCCCACCATCCAGGTGCAGACCTTCTACCCGGGAGCCAGCCCCGAGGTGATCACCTCGGCCATTACGGCGCCCCTGGAAAAGCAATTCGGCCAGATGCCGGGCTTAAGCCAGATGTCCTCGACGAGTTCGGCCGGCGCGTCGGTCATCACCCTGCAATTCACTCTGTCGCTGGCGATTGACGTTGCCGAACAGGAAGTGCAGGCCGCGATCAGCGCTGCGCAGAATTTACTGCCGCAGGATCTGCCGGCGCCGCCGATTTACGCGAAAGTGAATCCCGCGGATGCGCCGGTGTTGATTCTCGGCGTCACTTCGAAAACGATGCCGCTCACCGACGTCGAGGACCTGGTCGACACGCGCATCGCGCAGAAGATCTCTCAAGTCAAAGGGGTCGGGGTCGTCAGCATCAGCGGCGGTCAGCGGCCCGCGGTTCGGGTGGTCGCGAACCCGCGCGCCATGGCGGCGTATGGATTGAACCTCGATGACTTGCGCACCACCATCAGCAACGCCAATCAAAACGGTCCGAAGGGTACGCTCGACGGCCCCGCCAACGCCTACACGGTCAACACCAACGATCAGATCAGAAATGCCGACGACTATGGCAATGTCGTGGTCGCGTACAAGAATGGCGCGCCGGTGCGGTTGAAGGATGTTGCCGACCTGGTATCGGGCGCGGAAAACTCCAAGCTTGGCGGCTGGATGAATTCGACGCCGGCGCTGATCCTGAACGTGCAGCGCCAGCCCGGGGCCAACGTCGTCGATGTGGTCGACAGGATCAAGGAGCTGCTGCCGGCGCTGCAGGCCGACATGCCGGCAGGCGTGGATGTGGTCCTGCTTACCGACCGCACCACGACCATTCGGGCCTCAGTCAAGGATGTCGAGTTCGAGCTCATTCTCGCGGTGGTGCTGGTGGTACTGGTGATCTGGCTGTTCTTGCGCAACATCCCGGCCACCATCATACCCAGCCTGTCCGTGCCGCTGTCGCTGATCGGCACCTTTGCCGTGATGTATCTGGCCAATTTCAGTCTCAACAATCTGTCGCTGATGGCGTTGACCATCGCCACGGGATTCGTCGTCGATGACGCCATCGTCATGATCGAAAACATTTCGCGCTACATCGAGGCCGGAGAGCCGCCTCTGGAGGCCGCTCTCAAAGGCGCGGGTCAAATCGGCTTTACCATCATATCGCTGACCGTCTCGCTGATTGCAGTACTCATTCCGCTATTGTTCATGCAGGATGTCGTCGGACGATTGTTTCGGGAATTCGCCGTCACTCTGGCCGTCACGATACTGATCTCCGCGGTCGTGTCCCTGACGCTGGTGCCGATGATGTGTGCGAAGCTTCTCAAGCACCGGCCGCAGAATGCGCACGCGCAAACGGATACGGGAAAGTGGTTCACGGCCGTGGTCAGCTGGTACGGGCAACGCCTCACCTGGGTGCTCGATCATCAGAGGCTGACGCTGTGGGTCGCAACCGGGACGCTGATACTGACGGCTGTTCTTTATGTGCTCATCCCCAAGGGCTTCTTTCCCGACCAGGATACCGGCTTGATTCAAGGCGTCTCGGAAGCCACCGAGTCGATTTCCTACGCCGCCATGGCAGGCCGCCAGCAGGCGCTCGCAGCCGCGATCCTCACCGACCCGGATGTTGCAAGCCTCTCTTCTTTCATTGGTGTCGACGGCAACAACGTGACCTTGAACAGCGGGCGCTTTTTGATCAACTTGAAGCCGCGCGATCAACGTTCCGCGAATGTCGCCGACGTGATCCGGCGCCTGCGCGGCGAGACTGCGAACATTGCCGGTATCACGCTGTACATGCAGCCGGTTCAAGATCTCACCCTGGACAGCACCCTCAGCCGCACCCAGTACCAATTCACGCTGGAAAGTGCGGACTACACGGCTTTGGCGACTTGGACCCCCAAGCTGCTGACGGCCTTGGGTCAGCTGCCGGAGCTGGCGGACGTGGTCAGCAACCAGGAAGACAACGGCCTTGCGGCATACATCACCATCGATCGCGATAGTGCCGCGCGGCTCGGCATCAGCGTGGGGACGGTGGACAACGCTCTATACGATGCGTTCGGGCAGCGAATAGTGTCCACCATCTTTACCCAGTCGAATCAGTATCGGGTGATCATGGAGGCAGATCCCAAGTCGTATCGCTCGGTCGACTCTCTTGCGTCGATCTACGTGCCGTCGGCAGGCGGCGGCCAGGTACCGTTGTCGGCGATTGCCAAAGTAGATATTCAGACCCGCCCGATTCTCATCAACCATCTGGCGCAATTTCCCGCAACTACTGTCTCTTTCAATCTCGCGCCCGACGCCTCGCTGGGCGCCGCCGTTTCCGCAATCGAAAATGCCGAGCAAACCCTTGGGATGCCGAGCAGCATCCGCACGACGTTCCAAGGCGCCGCGCTCGCATTTCGCAGCAATCTGAGCAACGAGCTTCTACTGTTGGTGGCCGCGGTACTCGTCATGTACATCGTACTGGGCGTGCTGTACGAGAGTTTCATTCACCCGATCACCATTCTTCCGACGCTGCCCTCGGCGGGCATCGGCGCACTGCTCGCACTGATGCTGTTCGGCGACGACCTGACCATCATCGCGTTGATCGGTATTGTTCTTTTGATCGGCATCGTAAAAAAGAACGCCATCCTGATGATCGATTTCGCCGTGGTCGCGCAGCGCGATGAGGGACTGTCGCCGCGCGACGCCATTTTCAAGGCCTGCCTGCTGCGCTTCCGTCCGATTCTCATGACCACGGTAGCCGCAATTTTCGGGGCGCTGCCCTTGATGTTCGGTACCGGTACCGGCTCCGAGCTGCGCCACCCGCTCGGCGTCAGCATCGTCGGCGGCCTCCTGGTGAGCCAGGTGCTGACACTGTTCACCACGCCCGTCATCTATCTGGCGTTCGACCGGATCGCTGCGCGCATGCGCGGCCGCCTGCCTGCCGTCCTGCCCGATGCGCCATTGGTGGAAGGTTCGACGTGAACATTTCCGCGCCGTTCATCTTAAGACCGGTCGCAACCACGCTGTTGACCGCCGGCGTTGCGCTGTGCGGCGGCGTGGCGTTCACGCTGCTGCCGGTGGCGCCCCTGCCGCGC
>Ga0209446_1000248_pt1 | contig 12526 bp, 10 predicted proteins | sample BogFormECP04_OM2_FD_188242 | JGI IMG/M metagenome (GOLD analysis project Ga0209446, IMG submission 188242) | Bog forest soil microbial communities from Calvert Island, British Columbia, Canada - ECP04_OM2 (SPAdes) (version 2) | ecosystem: Environmental > Aquatic > Freshwater > Wetlands > Bog ... | reverse complement strand
AGAAACATCGAATGCGGGTAGCGACATCGCTCCCGCCGACGCCGATCCGAGCGCCAGATCAATAACTTGCGAGCCAGAGGCCGAGACTTGCGGCACGGCCAGCAGGGAGGCTTTGAGGGACGACAACACCGGGTCTGAGGGAGGGAGCAGGGAGAGGAGAGATACCCTCTCCACGCCCTGATCCGGGCCAGCTAAGTGCAAGGTTACGCTTCGATTTTGGCGCCAAGATGGCAAGGGAGGTGCATCAGGCGGCTTCGCTCCGCTAGCGCGGCGGCTGGTAGTAGCTCGGCGGCGGGTAGCCCGGGGCCGGCGCGTAACCCGGTGGCGGTGCGTAACCCGGTGGCGGTGCGTAATAGTTCGATGGCGGTGTGTTATAGGAGGGCGGCGGTGGGTTATAGTTATAGGGCGGGGGCGCGGGTGTGCGGGACGCCATGCACTGCGCGTAATACGCGTTGTATTGCTGCTGTACATTTGCCGACGTGTTCTGGGCATTAGCGACGCCGGCGCCGCCGCCGACGATCGCACCCGAGGCCGCCCCGATCCCGGCGCCACGGCCGCCGCCGACCGCCCCGCCGATCGCCGCTCCGAGACCGGCGCCGAGAAGAGTGCTACCGATAGCTTGGGAGTTCGCCTGGGAATTGGCCTGGTTACGCAACACGGCCGTCTGCGAGTCGGCATATTGCCGGCACGCCTGATCATCGTAATACGATTGCGCCATCACCCCGCCGTTCGCCGCGAGCGTCGTCAAAACTGCGCCAACAAAACCTCTCTTGAGCGATCTCATCGAAAAGTCCTCCTCCGCAAGCCTGCCATCGAGAATCCTCCCATGGACATTAACATTGTATGACGCTCGGTCGAGGGGCTGCGGCGCTTTATTCGCGGCGCGCCGCGGCGTAGCATCGCGATCCGAACACCACCAGCGGGGCACGATCCATCGAATCGGGCGCGTCCACCTTCGTTAACGATTGCTCGATCTCGCCGGTCGAGCTTGCGGTGGCGCTGGAGTAGCGTGGGTTCGCCCGGGGGCCGAGCATTCGCACATCCCGGCCTCACGGCGCACGCCGGCGCCGGGCCGCGGAGAGCTGTCCAACCGATATCACAACGCAATGGATCCTTTTGTGACGCAGAGCGTAGCTGCGGCCGCGACAAAGAGCCTCAAAGCCGGCACCGGCGTATGCCTGGTGATCCAGCGCGATACAATCCAGACCGCCAAGCTCATCGCGTCGATCGATCAGGTCTTGGACGAGCGTTTGCTATTCGGCATCGGCGGCGGAGGCAACCGTTGCTTGTACATTCTTTACGTGTGAGTGTATCTTTACGCGCGACAGCCATTCCACGTAACAGCACCGCACGAGCACCGGGGTACATGCGAGCGCGAACCAATCCCGAGATTGGACCTTATCCGCAGAAGCCAGTTGCAGCAGACCAGTTACACTGCTCGCCGATGTCTTCCGGTCAACTACGCGCATGGTTTGTGGAACAACTCTCGGAAGGGGCCGCAGTAAACAATCTGTTTTTCGGCGTGCACCTCGGCGGAGAATTGGATCTGTCGGCGCTTGATTTAAGCCTCGGAGTCGTTGTCGATCGCCACGAAGCCCTCAGGACAACTTTCGATACACGCGATGGCAGGCCGGTCCAATTCATCGGCCGGGCCCGACCTCCTACAAGAGCGCTTATCGATCTCAGCGAGCGGTCCGCCTCGGATCTCGCGCAAGAGGCCTATGCTCTAGCCTGTCAGGAGGTGAATAAGCCCTTCGATTTGACGAGGGGGCCTTGGTTCGTCTGGTTCTGCTGAGGCTCGGCTCCCAGAACCACATAATGCTCGTCATCTTGCACCACATCATTTGCGATGGATGGTCTCTTGGTCTATTTGCCAATGAGCTTGCCATATGTTACGCAGCTTTTTGCAGCGGAGAAAGCCCCGAGCTGAAGTCTCTGGATCTTCAATACAGCGACTTTGCTCATTGGCAGAGGCAGTGGCTCGACAGTACTGACTTCGAACGTCAGCTTTCCTATTGGGTAGGGAAGCTCACTGGTGCCTGCATGCTGCTTGACCTGTCCGCCAATTGCACACGACCGACCGACTCGTCCTTCGCGGGCTTTCGTCAGACGCGCAAGCTGCCGGTCGATCTCGTATACCGACTGAAGGCTGTGGCGAAAGGGTATAACGCGACGCCGTTTGCTTTATTGCTGGCCGTCCTCCAGATTGTGCTCAGCCAATACAGCGGCGATACAGACGTCATCGTCGGCATGCCCGTTGTCGGTCGCAACAGCGTCGAGTTGGAGGGCGTTATCGGCCTGTTTGCCAATTTGGTCGTGGTAAGAACCGATCTCGGCGGAGACCCTGCGTTCACCGAACTTCTACGCGAGGTCCGCAACGCGATCGTCGATGCCCTTGCGAACCAGGATGTGCCGTTCGAGCGGCTCGTGGAGGCCCTTCACCCTTCGCGCAGTCTCGCTCAAAATCCAATTTTTCAAGTTTTGTTTGCGTCGGTTAAGGCGGCAGCGCCGTGGCAGAACTTCGGCGGCCTGAAGGCAAGCCCGTACATTGTCGAGGCCTCGGCAGTCCTCTTTGATCTGAGCCTGTCCAGTATCGAGGAGTCTGCGGACACGTGGTGGGTCTGCGCCGACTATCGGATCAACCTCTTCACTTATGATCAGATCGACTGCCTGCTCGATCACTATATTAAGCTGCTGAATAGCGTGGTTGAACGGCCGGAGGTGTCGCTTTCTGAACTGAAGAGGCCAGGCGGCTGGCCAGTGGCGAGCAGCCCTCGTAACCGACTGTTAATTTCCGAGGAAGTCGCGACGTCGAGAACGCTGGCGGAAGCGCCGACCGAGATCATGGCGCCGCTACCCGCTCCGAGCATGCCGCGTCATTCGCCTGATATCACCGAGGAAGCCCTAGCGAACCTCTGGGCCAAGGTGCTCGGCAGGCGCCCTTCAGGCGAGACCTCGAACTTCTTTGAGATCGGAGGCCATTCTCTGTTGGCCGTCTATTTAGCCTGCGAGATCAGTCGAGTTTTCGGCACCAACTTCCCGGTTTCTCTGGTTTTTCAGGAACCGACGATCGATGCCATGGCACGACGTCTTCATACGCGCGTCGATACGTCATCATCCATGGTTGCCCTCCAAGAAGGTGGCTCTCTGGCACCATTTTTCTGCGGGGGTTCGATGCGTGAGTTCTTCGATCTGAGCCGGGCCCTCGGACCGAACCAGCCCTTCTTTCAACTAGACGTGTTTTCCCTGCAACAGCAGAGACTTTACACCGGGCAACCGCTCTACACGTCTTTCCCGAGCCTGGCCACTCGCTTCCTGCAAGACATCCTCGCCCTTCAATCGAGGGGCCCCTATTTTCTCGGCGGCATGTGCGGGGAGCCGGCCAACCGGCCCTTTTCCGCAGCTTGCTTACCACAATGGATAACTGGGGAGGCGTGGGCAATGCCATGACGCCAGGCCTCCTTTAGGCCGGATTTTCTTTGACCGTCCCGAACCGTGTGCCGGGCATAGAGGCAATCGGGCTGCCGGGGGCGACTGTCGCCAGCTGTTCGCCTGTCCTGGTCTTCCTCGGTGGCGGTCGAGGCTGTCCCTTCGTCGATCGCGACGGTGCCCAACGGTCTTTTGGCGACTACCCAACCGCCGGGCTTGTGGGCGCCGAAGCGAGTCTGGTCCCGATCAATTTGGCAGGCTTGTCGGCGCCAGATCCAGGACAGCGATCGTCCGCTGGATCCTCGCCCAGGTGAGCAGCGCCTCCCAGTCGCCGCGTCCGCGCATGAGATCGGCGCAGCTCGCGGCCTCGAGCTGGGCGTCCCGCCCATATTCGTGCAGCAACAAGTGTGCGACACGGAAGATGTCCAAATCCGAGATCATCATCGCTTCCTTCTGGCGTAGCTAATCAGTCAGGCCAAGACGCGACAGTCTTAAGTAAAATGAGAGAACGATTGGTCCTCGTATCTCATATATGCGTTAACAACCACTTCGCGGCTAGTAGAAATCCGTATAAATTGGAGGTTACAGTTGATTTTCCGGATTTACAAATAAATAGATAGTTAAAGGATGGCCACTGGTTCCCGACCGATTCCATTCCCCTTGCCCGCGCATCAGATCGGCGTGCCTGGCGGCTTCGTTTTCCGCGTCGCCGCCATATTCTAACAACATCAGATGCGTTGCCCGCAAGACATCAAACCATGTAATCGTTACCAATCCCAAAAATGCGCTAACCGTGCAGGAGCAGGCCAACTTTCAGACGGAATTTGCTGGGACCAACGGCCTAGGCGCACTGGTTGACTGGTATTGTTACTTCAAGAACTGGAGGAATTTCATTGCAGAACGCAGTCTGCACTTATTTTGGAGAATACAATTTAATTTACAGTTAAATTCTGCCAACCATGCTTAATCGATTGAGGGATCGATTGCTGCGTTCTTTTCCTGTCGCCGACCTCGCCGAGAGTTACGTCCTGGCCAGCGTGGAGATCACCGCTCCCCCGCAGCGCGTGTTCCGTTTTTCCGTGCGGTGGTCTCGGATATGGACGAAGGAACGCGCATCACACTGCGGCACTCGGGCTTCATCTCGCGCGGATCGTGCGCGAGAGTCGGCATTCGGTTCTTACTCGCCCATGCCTTTGGCCTTCAACCGCTGCGCGATGCCATGAAGCCATTTGCATGGGCAAAGCTCAGGGCGTCATCGGCGAAGGCGAAGCTGCCGTGGTCACGGATTTCGCGTGCCGCCCGGATGAGGCCGCCGAGCGCCGCGCGGGCCAGAGCCGACCCAAGACTGATCCGCTTGACGCCCGCCTGCGCAAGTTCGGCTACGGTGAAGTTCTGTCCGGCAAGACCCACAACGACGTTGACCGGCCGCGACAGGGCCGCGCACACTTCGCGGATTGCCGCCATATCCGGCAGCCCCGGCGCGTAGAGCACATCGGCGCCGGCAGCTTCGAAGGCGCGCAACCGGGCAATGGTGTCGCCGAGGTCGGGACGCGAGAAAAGAAAGTTCTCTGCGCGCGCGGTCAGGATGAAGGGGAAAGGCAGCGCCCGCGCCGCCTCCGCGGCGGCGGCCACCCGCTCGACGGCAAGGCCGAAATCGTGGATAGGGTGGGCGGGATTGGCGGTGGTATCCTCGATCGAGCCGCCGACGAGGCCGATCGCGGCGGCGCGGCGGAACGTCTCGGCGGCGTCCTGCGGGCGCTGTCCGAAACCGTCCTCGAGATCGGCCGAGACCGGCAGACCGGTCGCACCAACAATCGCTCGCGCGTTCGCCAGGGTTTCGTCGCGACTGATCGCACCTTCGGCGTCGCGTCGACCCAGGCTGAAGGCGAGGCCCGCGCTAGTGGTCGCCAGCGCCGTGAAGCCGATTGCCGTCAGGATGCGGGCCGACCCGGCATCCCAGGGATTGGGCATGACGAAGGCGCCGGGTGCCGCGTGCAGCGCGGCAAAGCGCATCGCCTTCGCGTGCTGGTTTTCCGTTTGATCGCTCAAAGCCTTCCTCCCGCTTTTGGCACCTACAGGCGCTTGGTCATGCAAAACCGCGTATGACCGGGCGGTTCGACCTCGATCCGGCCGAGCACCCGATAGCCGCAGCGTTCATAAAAGCCGGGGGCCTGAAAGGTGATCGTGTAAAGCACGGCGGCGGAACAGCCGCGGTTCTTGGCTTCTGCCTCCGCCGTTTCCATGATCCGGCTGCCGATTCCATGGCCCCGCACACTCTCTGGTAGAAAGAACAAATCAACGAAGAACAGGCCGAGCGAGGTCCGACCGTGCAATCCTCCGATCACCGTCTTCGACCTCGGGTCGAACACGAACACGCCGAGTGGCCGCGAATCCCGACAGCCGGCGATATTTTCGTTGTATTTGCCGAGACCATTCTCGATGACGGCTTCCGCGCCAGGGTCGAATTCGTCCGTGAGCGTCAGAACAAAGTCTTCCATGGTCATAGCCGTCCCTCCTGCCCTCGTAAGAGGGAAGCCGCGGTCGTCGAAAATCTTGGTGTCCGAATAGCTACCGCTCTTCGGCGATCATGATGCCGAAAGTTTCTAGGAAGCCGCGCTTCCCCGGGGCGGTGACAACAACCGCGCGGCTGTGCTTCATCCTCTCGGTCCAACCGAGCTCGAAGCAGCGGTTGGTGAGTGCTGCTCCGACCGCACCCCCGATGTGCGGCCGCCGCTCGGTCCAATCGAGGCAGGGCCGGCAGAACCGGCGCCGCTCCGTCGCCGCAGCGAAAAGGTCGATCCCGAACTCGGCAAGAAACCGGCTGCCGTCTTCGGTCACTTGCCCACCCTCATCGCCGAGCACGATGTATTCGCGCCTCGTGAGGAAGTCGGCAAGGTCGACGCTCAGTCGACCGGCCAGGTGGTCGTAACAGACTCTAGCCGAGCGCAGCTCCTGTGCTAGACGCGAAAGCGGCCGGTATCGCGGTCGGTTTTCGATCGCAACCGCCATGATGCCCTCGAGCATATGGGCGACCTTCGGCGATGCCAGGCGAAAGTATCGGTGTCGTCCGTCCTTCAGAGGCGTGAGCAGGCCAGCTTCGATGAGCTTAGCCAGATGCGAACTCGCCGTCTGAGGTGTGACGCGCGCGGCATAGGCGAGCTCGCCGGCAGTCAGGGCCCGGCCGTCCAGCAGCGCCGAAAGCATGTTCGCCCGCGCCGGCTCTCCGACCAGCCCGGCAATCTCGGCGATGAGAGGACCGGTGATCATTCGGAGAACATAGGACCGGATTTTGCCCGACTGCGGGAGAAACACTTCGATGGCGATCGAACTTACTTTGGCGGCCGATCACCTCGACTATGAGTCTATATCGCCGTCGGATCGGCGCCTACTGCCGTTCGTACTTGACGACGCGGCGTACGCGCCCCCACTCGCCCGGCTGCACGACATAAAGGTCGCTGTGCGAATCGACCCAGATCCCGTGGCAGGAACGATTGACCGGGCCATCGCCCCAGCGCGCCAGGCGCTCGCCGTCGAGGGTCAGGATGCTGATCATCCCGCCATTGTGCTCGGGGATGTAAACGACGTCGTCGGCGTCGACGTAGAAGAAAGCCGGGCCGATCAATTCGGTCGACCAGACATTCAGCAATTTGCCGCTCTGGTCGAAGACCTGTACCCGGTCGTTCTCGCGGTCGGCCACCAGCACCCGCCCGCGCCGGTCAATCCATACGCCGTGCGGCAGATTGAACTGGCCTGGCGCGGTACCCGGCTCCCCCCAGGAGAACTGATACTTGGCGTCGGGCGAGAATTTGTGCACCCGAGCATTGCCGTAGCCGTCGGTCATGAACATCGAGCCGTCGGGGGCGAAGGCAATGTCGGTCGGCAGGTTGAACGGGCCGCCGCCATGCGCGACCTTCTTCCACGCCGCCGAGCTCATATCCTCTTCCGGCACGCCGGTGTCGGAGCGCGCGCCCTTTTCGCCGATGGTCTGCAACAACTTCCCGTCGGTAGTGAATTTCTGGAACTGCTGGTGGTGCTCGTCGCACAGCCAGACAACATCGCGCCCGTTCTCCCGGACGATGCGGATCGCGTGCGGAAAGGTGAACAGCCCCGCACCCCAGGACGACAGAAACTTGCCGTCGCGATCGAAGATCACGATCGGGTGCTGGGGATTGCGGTTGAAGCAGTAGACCCGGTCCTGCGAGTCAACCGATACGGCGCAGGCGCGGACCTCGAGCCCGGCTGGCGGGCGCTGCCACTCCTCGTTGACCCGATAAGTGTATTTGCCGCTGCCGACGATTGGTTCCATTTTCTCCTCCTTCCAGTTTTTCGTCATGCACTTGCTTGATCGGTGTCAGCCCCTTACCCCCGGATGCAGGTCCGGGGCAGGCTTTCGTCGTCTCGATTTTATCGAGCCCTCACTGTTACGACGACGGTGCGATTGCCAGGGGGCACGCCGCCCACCCAATTGAACGCCATTGGGTCATCGGGCCGATGATAGGTAAATTGATCCTGTCCTATGTAACCGTCTGCCGAGCGGTAAAAGACACCTTGCCCATGTATCGGGTTAGAGCAGCCTGAGCCTTTTGGTATCGTCAGAATGGAGTCGAACCGCACCGTGCCGTGCTTTGGCGGGTCAACAATCTGCAACGCAGGTATGTAATATTCTGAGCAAAGGCTGCCGGGACGACCGCTTCGCCAGCCAGAGGCACTCGCGACCATCGTCTCCTCGCCAGATGGTACTTTGCGTCTAGCCGTGGTGTTTTGCTCTGTTCGATTGGTCGAGAGATTATCCGCATAGGCGGTGATCTGAACATTATCGAACAACAGGGCAAATCCCGTGATCGCAAAGAAGATCTTACGCATTTACCCCTCATTCTTTTCGCAATCTGAGATTGTCGGTTCAATAAGCCGCGGAGAGAGGCCGCCGATCCATTATGCCTGCACTTGCCGCTTCAGCTTGGTCAGGCGGTCGAGGATCGGCAGGACCTCGTCGGCCTTGGCAGGCGGCACCGGGAAGTTCACCCGGGCCACGCGGAGATCGCGATAACGCTTCAGCGTATCCGGGTCCTCCGGAGCGCCGCCCAACGTCACCGGCAACGAACTCGGATCGCGCCCGGCCTCTTGCGCCATCTGGCGAAAGCGCGGCAGGTATTCGAGCGGATCGCCATAGCGCGCACCGCCGGCGATCGGGAACCAACCGTCGCCATAGCGGATCGCGCGCCGTGCCGCCCACGGAAAAGCGCCGCCGACGAGGACCGGCGGGCGCGGCTTCTGTACCGGCTTGGGCCACGTCATCATCGACGGGAAGTCGACGATATCTCCGTTATATTCCGCCTTCTCCTTGGTCCAGATTTCGGTCATCGCCTCGATCTGTTCGCGCATCCGCTTGAAGCGGGTCGCGAACGCCGTGCCGTGGTCCTCCATCTCCTCGGCGTTCCAGCCGCCGCCGATGCCGAACAGGAAACGCCCGCCCGAGATCTGATCGAGCGAGGCGACCTGCTTGGCGGTCTGGATCGTATCACGCTGGATCACTAAGCACACTCCGGTGCCGACCTTGAGCCGCTTGGTCGCTGCCGCAGCCGCAGACAGTGTCACAAAGGGGTCCATCACGTCGTAATAGCGCTGGGCCAGCTCGCCGCCGCCCGGAGTGGGGGTGCGCCGCGAGGCCGGAATGTGCGAATGCTCGGCCGCCCAGAGCGCGTCGAAGCCCCGCTCCTCCAGCGCCACCGCCAGCTCGGCCGGCGAGATCGAGTAATCGGTAAAGAAGATCGACGCGCCGAATTCCATGGATCGTGCCCCGTTGGTGGTGTTCGGATGGCGATGCTACGCCGACGCGGAAAACGAATAAAGGCCCGCAAGTTGTTCGCTCCAGGGCTCGCGGTGACCGGCCTGAGATCGGCGGCATTAACTTTTCCGGGGCGGGATCGTCTTCCGGCGGATTATAGGTATCTCATCTTGCAGCTTGACGGAAAACGCCGCAAAATGCGGTCGTAAAATGGGCTCATCGGACCCCAGATCCGTTAAGTTTTTGCCAGAAGAACAGAAGGAACACAAAAGGTTAATTAGGCACAGTGATGAGCGATCGCTTATTTCCGCTCTCCTATCCCCAGCGCATGTTCTGGTTCCTGGATAAACTGGAGCCTGATACACCCGCTTATAACTTGCCCAGAGCCTTTAGGATGGAGGGCCAGCTCGATGTCGATGCCCTTCAGGAGGCGTTCCGTGTCCTGATTCGCCGCCATGAAGTGTTGCGAACGTGCTTCGCGGAGCTGGACGGTGAACTGTATCAAAGCGTTAACGACGACGTCAGCATCGAGTTGGTCTCGCGCGACCTCTCGAGACTGCCCGCCTCCAAGCGCGAGATCGAAGCGTTGGTAATTGCCTCGGAAGAGGCACGGAAACCCTTCGATCTGGAGCGGCCGCCCCTATTTCGGCTTAAGTTGGTCCGTCTGAGCCCGGCAAAGCACGTGCTCATTTTGGTGATGCACCACATCATCACCGACGGCTGGTCGATGAGCACCCTATACAGGGAGATCGCTCGCTATTACGGGCAGCTTGTGGTCGGCCAGCAGCCCCAACCCACAAAATTCCGCTACAGTACGCCGATTTCGCTCACTGGCAGCAGGAGGCCCTCTCGGAGGAAATGCTGCAAGGTGATGTCGAATATTGGCGAGAGCAACTTCGCGAGTCTCCGGCGTTACTGCAATTGCCGAGCGACCGCCCGCGTCCGAGCGTTCAGAGCCACCACGGATCGATCGCCAGCTTTACCATCGACGAGACGCTCACCCGCCGGATCAAGCAGATGTGCGCCGGCGAGGGGGTCACGCTCTTCATGGGACTACTTGCTGTGTTCCAGGCCTTGCTCAAGCGATACACCGGAACGGACGACATTCCTGTTGGATCCCCTGTAGCTGGGCGAAACGATCCGGATCTTGCCGACCTGATCGGGTGCTTCGTCAATACGCTCGTCATGCGCGGCGACCTCTCCGGCAATCCGAGCTTCCGGGAACTGCTGCAGCGGACGCGGGCCGCAGCGCTCAAGGCCTTTGCTCATCAGGCATTACCTTTCGACCATCTGCTGGCCAAATTGAAATGCGAACTCACCCGCAGCTACGCCCCGCTCTTTCAAATAATGTTCATCCTTCAGAATGCGCCAAAGCAGGTGGTGCATCTGCCGGGACTGGCGATAGAAGAAATGGAGCTCGACAGCGGCCTTGCCAAATTTGATCTCACTCTAGAGGTCGTCGAGCAGGATGGGGGTCTGTATTGTCAGTTTGAGTACAGTTCTGACCTCTTTGACCGATCCACGATCCAGAGGATGGGTCTTCATTTTCAAAATCTGATATCGAGTGCGGTTGAGCATCCGGCCTCGCCGATATCGAAATTGAACATGCTTTCAGCTTCGGAGCGCAAGCAGGTCATCTTCGATTGGAATACGACATTCGCCGAATATTCAAAAAAACTGACCATTGTCGGAGCGTTTGCGGACCAGGCGCGGCGAACACCAGAGGCCATTGCGCTGCGCGAGGGTGTGCGTACCCTAACCTATCGCGAGCTCGACCGTCGCACCGATCAGGTGGCCCGCGCATTGATTGCCAAGGGAGTCCGACCCGAGATGCCGGTCGGCATCTACATGAGGCGCTCCATAGACGCAATCGCGGCGCTCCTCGGGATTCTCAAGGTCGGAAGCCCCTACGTTCCGCTGGAGATATCGCACCCCAAGCACCGGGTGCATTTGCTGATCACCAACAGCGACTGCCGGATTGTCCTCACGCACCGAGCGCTCAAACCCGACCTGCCCGAGATTGACTGCGTTCTGCTCGACGAGGATATGGCGCTGTGGGCGGATGAGTCCGCAATCCTCCTACCGTCTGAACCCGTCCAGCAGCCCGCCTACATTATTTTCACTTCAGGCTCAACCGGCGTACCAAAGGGCGTGGTCGGAACCCACCGAGCCACGATTAACCGTCTCGAATGGATGTACCGGACCTACCCGTTTTCGCCCCAGGAGGTGTGCTGCCAGAAGACCGCATTGAGCTTTGTCGATTCCGTCTGGGAGATCTTCGGCCCGTTGCTCCGCGGGATCCCGAACATCATCATCCCAGAAGAGGTTGTGATCGACCCAGAGCTGCTGCTGGGATTGCTCGCGCGAGAGCGCGTGACGCGGATCGTGCTCGTGCCGACGCTGCTGTGCGTGCTGCTAGATCACGCCCCGGATCTGGGGAGGCGCGTTCCCTGGTTGAAGCTATGGACGGTGAGCGGGGAATATCTTTCCGCCGATCTGGCTGAAAGATTTCACGCCGCCTTTCCTGAGGCGCGATTGCTCAACCTTTACGGCTCGTCGGAGATTGCGGGCGACGTCACCCACTTTGAAGTTGGGGAACTCGCCAGGATGGACACGATCCCTATCGGCAAGCCGATTTCCAACATCCAACTCTATATTCTCGACGAATTCTTGGAGCCGGTTCCGATTGGCGTCCCCGGCACCCTTTACGTCGGCGGGGATTGCCTCGCGCAGGGATACTGGCGCCGGCCGGATCTGACGAGCGAGCGGTTCATCCCCAATCCATTCGACGCAAAGCTCAGCTCTGTCTTCGCCACGGGCGACCGAGCCAGATGGCGGGCCGACGGAAATATTGAATATCTCGGACGGGAGGACACTCAAACCAAAATCCGCGGGTTTCGGATCGAGCTCGGCGAGATCGAGGCCAACTTGATGGCGCATCCCCTTGTGCGCCAAGCTGTGGTTGTGGTCACTGGGCGTATACCCGACGTGGCGCAGCTGACGGCCTATACAGTGGGCCGCGATGGCCCCGCTCCATCGTCGGAGGAGTTGCGAGCCTTCCTGCGCGCACGGCTGCCCCTATACATGGTTCCAGTCTCATTTGTGGAGATGGCTGAACTGCCGCTGTTGCCGAGCGGCAAGGTCGACCGGCGCGCTCTCCCCGAACCTGCGACCGGCGGCGCAGCCCCTCCACGCCCGCATATCGAACCGCGCAATGAGGTCGAGCGCCAGTTGACGGCGATCTGGTTTGAGCTGCTGGATGTCAAGGAGTTTGGCGTCACTGACAACTTCTTTGATTTAGGCGGCGACTCG
>Ga0209446_1000244_pt1 | contig 12760 bp, 10 predicted proteins | sample BogFormECP04_OM2_FD_188242 | JGI IMG/M metagenome (GOLD analysis project Ga0209446, IMG submission 188242) | Bog forest soil microbial communities from Calvert Island, British Columbia, Canada - ECP04_OM2 (SPAdes) (version 2) | ecosystem: Environmental > Aquatic > Freshwater > Wetlands > Bog ... | reverse complement strand
CGAGTTGCTCGCGGAAATCCTGCAGGTCGCTCGTATCGACCCGAACGCTGATTTCCTGGAGCTGGGCCTGGACAGCATCGTGGCTCTCTCCGTCGTGCAGTCCGCCCGCCGGCGCGGTATCCCGCTGCGTGCCCGGCTGGTGCTCGAGTGCGGCAGCGTCCGCGAGCTGGCCGGTTCCATCGACGCGGAGGCTGCCGACGTGGCCGGTGCGCGCGACGATGCCGAAGCCGAAAGCGGATCGATCCCGCTACTGGCCAATGCGAAGTGGCTCTACGAATTCGGTGAGCCGCGCAGACTGGCGCAGGCTGAAGCCATCCGGTTGCCGGTCGACGTGACCGGTGAGCAGCTACGGACGGCGCTGACGACCATCGTTGACGGTCACCAGGTGTTGCGCAGTCGCCTGGACCGCGCCACCATGACTCTGCACGCCGGGCAACCCCGTGACCTCCTCACCGAGGTCCCGGTGTCCGGCGACATGCAAGCAGCCGTCGGCGCCCATACCGGCCAAGCCATCGAGAGCCTTGACCCGGAACGCGGAAAGCTGTTGGCAGCAGTCTGGTTGCGTCCACCGAGCGGGCAGAGTGTCCTGCTGTTGGCCGCCCACGTTCTGGCCATGGACCCAGTCTCGTGGCAGGTGGTGCTCGGCGAGCTCGACGCGACCCTGCATGCGCTCATCGACGGGAAAACGCCTGCCCCCGTCCGCGAGCACACCAGCTTCCGCCGCTGGGTCCACGCCCTGACCGAGCGAGCTGAATCCCTTGACAGCGAGCCATATTGGGTTGCACAACTCGGAGGTGACGACCCCGAGCTGGGTCAGCGACCGCTCAGGCCCGAAACCGACCGTGCCGGTGGACTGCTGGTGCAGACGGCGATGCTCGACGTGAACACCACTGCGCGGTTGCTGCGGTCCGGTCTGCCGGTCTTCGAGATCCTGATCGCTGCGGCGTCGCGAATGGTGACCCGGTGGCGGCAAGACCGCGGCCAGCCGACCCCGCCGCCGTTGCTCGCGCTGGAAACCCACGGCCGCGCCGATGCCCTGTTCGACGGCGATGACGCCGCGCTCGGCGGCGTCATGGACACCAGCGAGACAGTCGGGCTTCTCAGTGCGATCTATCCGTTGCGGGTGGACACCGACGATCCGCGACAGGTTCGGGAATTGCTGACGGCGATCCCCGGCGACGGCATCGACTACGGGTTGCTGCGCTACATGCGCGGCGATACCGCCGGCCGGCTCGCCGAGTTCAGCGGACCGCAGCTGCTGCTGAACTATCTGGGTCGCGCCGAAGTCGGCGGCACCAGCGGACTGTGGCTGGATCGTGAACTGTTGACTGGAGTTTCGCCGCTGCCAGAACCTGAACTGGCGGTGCGGTATGAGCTCAGCCTCGTCGCCACCGTGCTCGGCAGCGGCGATCACCAAGTGCTGGTAACTCAGTGGCGTGCGCTGCCCGACATCCTCAGCGAGTCGGATATCGCTGCATTGCAAACACTTTGGACCCAGGCGCTCGAGGAGATCGTGACATGACTACACTTGCCGTGCTGGGCGCCGGGGTGAAGGCGGTGGCTGTCGCCGCCAAGGCGCACGTGCTGAGAGAGATGGGTGTCGACACGCCCAACGTGGTGGCCATCGAGCGGCTCGGGGTCGGTGCCAACTGGCAAGCCAGCGGTGGCTGGACCGATGGCGCGCAGCGGCTGGGGACGAGCCCGGAAAAAGACGTCGGCTTTCCGTACCGCTCGTCGCTGGCTCCGCGCCGCAACGCCGAGCTCGACGAGCGGATGACTCGACACAGCTGGCAGTCGTATCTGATCGCCACCAGTCAGTTCGCCCAGTGGATCGACCGCGGCCGGCCGGCACCGACTCATCGCCGATGGAGCCAGTACCTGCGCTGGGTGGCCGACCAGATCGGTATGAACGTGGTTTACGGCGAAGTCGACCGTCTCGCCGTGGACGGTGAGCAGTGGGCGCTGCACACCGATGAAACCACCGTGCACGCTGACGGTTTGATGATCACCGGTCCCGGGCAGGCCGAACGATCATTGTTGCCAGGCAACCCGCGGGTGCTGTCGATTGCGCAGTTCTGGCATCGCGCGGGCCAGCAGGAGCGGATCAACGCCGAGCGGGTGGCGGTCATCGGCGGCGGCGAGACAGCCGCGGCCATGCTCAACGAGCTGTTCCGGCACCGGGTTTCGACCATCACCGTGATCTCCCCGCAGGTGACGCTGTTCACCCGCGGCGAGAGCTTCTTCGAGAACACGCTGTTCTCCGACCCCACCGACTGGACGGCGCTGACCGTGGACGAACGGCGCGACGCGATTGCCCGTACCGACCGCGGGGTGTTCTCGTCCAACGTCCAGGACGCCCTGCTGGCCGACGATCGCATCCGTCATCTGCGCGGACGGGTTGCCCACGCGGTAGGTCGCGACGAGCAGATCCGGCTGACGCTGTCCACCAACCGCGGCATCGAAAACGTCGAGACCGTACATGGTTTCGACCTGGTGATCGACGGATCGGGCGCCGACCCGCTCTGGTTCACCACCTTGTTCAGTCAGGACGCCCTCGATCTGCTGGAGCTGGGCTTGGGCGGCCCGCTGACCGGTGACCGCGTACAGGATGCGATCGGACACGACCTGGCCGTCGTCGATGTGTCCCCGAAGCTGTTCTTGCCCAACCTCGCCGGACTCAACCAGGGTCCCGGCTTTCCCAACCTCAGTTGTCTAGGGCTGTTGTCCGATCGGGTGCTCGGCGCCGATCTGGGCTCCAGCGCCACTTCTTCGACCAGGAGAGACGATGAGCACCAATCCCTTCGATGACGAGACCGGCAGCTTCGTGGTGTTGGTGAACGACGAAGACCAGCACAGCTTGTGGCCGACGTTCGCCGACCTGCCGGCCGGCTGGCATAAGGTCTTCGGTGAGGCCGGTCGCGCCGAGTGCCTGGCGTACGTCGAGGAGAACTGGACCGATATGCGGCCACGGAGCCTCCGCCACGCGATGGACAGCTGATGGCGCGCGGGTTCCAGGGTGCAGTGCTGCGGGGCTTCGGCGCCCGCGACCACTGCGCGACCGTCCTCGAAACCATCCGGATCGCACCGCATTTCGTGCGGATACGGATGGAGTCGCCAACCCTGTTCCAGGACGCAGCGGCTGAACCCGCGGCTTGGCTGCGGTTCTGGTTCCCCGACCCCGAGGGGTCGAGCACCGAGTTCCAGCGCGCGTACACGATTTCCGAGGCCGACGTGCCCGCCGGCAGTTTCGCGGTCGATGTGTTGCTGCACGACGAGGCCGGCCCGGCGTCGCTGTGGGCGCGCACCGTCGAGCCCGGCGCGATGATCGCGGTGATGTCGCTGATGGGTGGGTCGCGGTTCGACACGCCCGACGAGCAGCCCGCCGGCTACCTGCTGATCGGTGACTCGGCGTCGATCCCGGGCATCAACGGGATCATCGGCAGCGTCCCCGACGATGTTCCGATCGAGGTGTACCTCGAGGAGCACGACGACAACGACCGGTTGATTCCGCTCGCGGAACATCCCCGGCTGCGGGTGCACTGGACCGTCCGGCGCGACGAGAAGTCACTGGCCGCGTCCATCGAGAACCGGGACTGGTCCGACTGGTATGCCTGGGCGACACCCGAAGCCACCACGCTCAAGCACGTTCGGACCCGGCTGCGCGACGACTTCGGCTTCCCCAAGTCGGAAATCCACGCGCAGGCCTATTGGAGTGCCGGCCGCGCAATGGGTACCCGGCGCGGGGATGAGCCGGCCGCCGTCGACACCGTCGCTCTTGTCGAAGACCGGGTCACGGGCCAGCCGGAAAGCGTTGTGGTGCAACAGGAGCTGACGGTTGATCCGGCTGCGCGGGGGAGCTGGCGCGCCCAGGCCGCGGGCCGGTTGCTCGGGCCACTGCGGTCGGCATTGATCGCCTCGGGTGTGCTGCAGGCAGTGATCACGCTGGTGCAGCTTGCGCCGTTCCTGCTGCTGGTCGAGCTGGCCAGGCTCTTGGCGTCCGGCGCCGAGTCGTCGCGGTTGAAGGAGATCGGATTCGCGGCGGTGGCGCTGCTGGGTATCGGCACGGTGCTCGGTGCCGCCCTGACGCTCTGGCTGCACGTCGTCGACGCGCGGTTCTCCAGCGATTTACGTTCGCGGTTGCTGAGCAAGTTGGCACGGTTGCCGTTGGGCTGGTTCACCGCCCGCGGATCCGGGTCGATCAAACAGCTGGTCGCCGACGACACGCTGTCACTGCATTACCTGGTGACACACGCCATCCCGGACGCGGTCGCGGCGGTCGTCGCGCCGCTGGCGGTGCTGGTCTACCTGTTCGTCGTCGACTGGCGGGTGGCGCTGGTGTTATTCGCACCCGTCCTGGTGTATCTGGTGCTGACCTCGTCGATGACGATCCAATCCGGCCCGCGCATCCCGCAATCGCAAAAGTGGGCCGAGCGGATGAGCGGCGAGGCCGGCGCCTACCTCGAGGGCCAGCCGGTGATCCGCGTCTTCGGCGGCGCTGCCGCGTCGAGTTTCCGCCGCCGACTGGATGAATACGTCGGTTTTCTGATCGAGTGGCAGCGCCCGCTGGCCGGCAAGAAGACCCTGATGGATCTCGTCACCCGCCCCTCGACCTTCCTGTGGCTGATCGCCGGCACCGGCACGCTACTGGTTGTCGCCGGCCAGATGAACCCGGTCAATTTGTTGCCGTTCTTGTTGCTGGGCACCACGTTCGGTGCCCGATTGCTCAACATCGCTTACGGTCTCGGCGGCATCCGCGCCGGGTTGCTGGCCGCCCGTCGCCTGCAGATCACGCTGGACGAGCCGGAACTCTCCGCGCCGGACAATCCGGCTGCTGCGGCCGGCGACGCGTCGGCCACCGTCGTGTTCGACCGGGTCAACTTCGGCTATCGGCCTGGCGTGCCGGTGATTCAGGACGTTTCGCTGACGCTGCGGCCCGGCACGGTGACCGCGCTGGTCGGCCCGTCCGGATCCGGAAAGTCGACGCTGGCCGCCCTGTTGGCCCGCTTCTATGACGTACAGCAGGGTGCGATAACCGTTGATGGACAAGATATTCGGTCGCTGACGGCCGACGCACTCTATACCCGTGTCGGCTTCGTCCTGCAGGAGACGCAGCTCGTGCACGGCACAGTCGCCGAGAACATCGCGCTGGCGGTTCCCGACGCCACCTCCGGCCAGATCGAGGCCGCGGCCCGTGAGGCGCAGATCCATGACCGCATCACGCGATTGCCCGACGGCTACGACACCATGCTTGGCGCCGCGAGCGGCCTTTCCGGCGGGGAACGCCAGCGGCTGACGATCGCCCGCGCGATCCTCGCCGACACCAGTGTCCTGATCCTCGACGAGGCGACCGCCTTCGCCGATCCCGAATCGGAATATCTTGTGCAGCAAGCACTTAATCGGCTGACCCGGGACCGCACGGTGTTGGTGATCGCGCATCGATTGCACACCATCGCCGGAGCCGACCAGATCGTCGTGTTGGACCACGGCAGGATCGCCGAAAGCGGTACCCACGACGAATTGCTCGCCGCCGAAGGACGCTATCGACGGCTGTGGGACAGCGGGCGCCGCGACCCGGTGACCGTCACGACGGCGCAGGAGGGTGCGCGATGATTCGCACCTGGATCGGCCTGGTCCCGTCTGACCGTCGCGGCAACGTGATTGCCTATGCCGTGCTCGCCATGGTCTCGGTGATAGTGCGTGCCGTCGGCACCGTGCTGCTGGTTCCGTTGGTAGGAGCCTTGTTCAGCGACTCACCACACCGGGCGCTGGGATGGCTGGGCTGGCTTACCGCCGCGACGGCGGCCGGATGGGCGATCGACACCGTGACCGCGCGGATCGGTTTCGACTTGGGCTTCGCGGTGCTCGACCGCACCCAGCACGACGTGGCGGATCAGCTGCCGGATGTCCGGCTGGAATGGTTCAGCGCCGACAACACCGCGACGGCGCGGCAGGCGATCGCCGCGACCGGGCCAGAGCTGGTCGGCCTGGTGGTCAATCTGCTGACGCCACTGGTCACCGCCGTGCTGCTGCCGGCGGCGATCGCGGTGGCATTGCTGCCGGTGTCCTGGCAGCTCGGGGCGGCCGCCATGGGTGGTGTGCCGCTGCTGTTGGGAGCGTTGTGGGCGTCGGCACGACTGGCCCGTCGCGCCGATCATGCTGCCGCCGAAGCGAATACCGCTCTCACCGAACGGATCATCGAGTTCGCCCGAACTCAGCAGGCGTTGCGGGCAGCGCGTCGGGTCGAGCCGGCCCGAAGCCTCGTCGGCGACGCGCTGGCTGCGCAACACGGCGCCACCATGCGACTGCTGACCATGCAGGTCCCCGGCCAGTTGCTGTTCAGCCTGGCCAGTCAGCTGGCGCTGATCCTGTTCGCCGGCGCGACCACGGCGTTGACCATCACGCGCACGCTGAGCGTCCCGGAGGCGATCGCCCTGATCGTCGTCATCGCCCGCTATCTGGAGCCGTTCACGTCGATCAGCGAACTGGGGCCGGCGTTGGAGAGCACCCGTGCCACCCTCGACCGGATCCGCTCGGTGCTCAGCGCCCCGGTCATGACTGCCGGAGCCGAAACGCGACGCGGCCACTACGACGCGCCGCTCATCGAGTTCGAGGACGTCGCGTTCAGCTATGACGGCGCAAGCGCTCCGGTGCTGGACGGCGTGAGCTTCGCGCTGCAGCCCGGAACCACCACAGCGATCGTCGGGCCGTCCGGCTCCGGCAAAAGCACGATCCTGTCGCTGATCGCCGGCTTGTACCAACCTGCGCGCGGCCGCGTCCTGGTTGACGGCGTCGACGTCGCGACCCTGGACGCGGACGCCCGACGCGCCGCGAGCAGCGTGGTGTTCCAGCATCCCTACCTGTTCCACGGCACCATCCGCGAGAACGTGTCCGCTGGAGATCCCGCCGCCGGCGACGCGCAGTTCAGCCGGGCAGTCGCGCTGGCGCGAGTGGATGAACTCACCGGCAGGTTGCCCGCCGGCGTCGAGACGATCGTCGGCGAAGCCGGTTCGGCGTTGTCCGGTGGTGAACGGCAGCGGGTCAGCATTGCGCGCGCTTTGCTCAAGCCGGCGCCGATATTGCTGGTCGACGAAGCGACCAGCGCGTTGGACACCGAGAACGAGGCCGCGGTCGTCGACGCCCTCACCGCGGATCCGCAGCCGCGGACCCGGGTGATCGTCGCCCATCGGCTGGCCAGCATCCGGCACGCCGACCGGGTGCTTTTCCTCGACGCCGGCAAGATCGTCGAGGACGGCTCGGTCGACGAATTGCTCACCGCGGGTGGACGATTCGACGAGTTCTGGCGTCAGCAGCGCGACGCCGCCGAGTGGCGAATCCACGCCGGCTAGGTGCAGTTACTTGTCAGCGCTGCTCGCAAATGGCTTTGATGTAAGACGACAGGCGATACGACACGCCAGGGATAGGGTCGCTACAGACCGGGCGGTGACCAGCAGAATGACACCGATGATCAGGTCCAAATCGAAGGGACAACGATGACCGTGAAATTGCTTGCCACTGGGGCGGTGGCCGTAGCCACAATTGGCGCGGCCGCGGCCGGCTTAACGTCACTGGCCTCGGGCTATGCATCCGCACCGCAGGTGACGGCTGTCGTGCTCAGCGCACCGCTCGACCCGCCGCCACCCGCGCCGGGCCAGCCGCCGCTGCCCAGCCCCGAAACGCTGTCCGACCTCGCGACCCGCCTCACCGACCCCGGTGTGTCGTACGAGACGAAGTTCGGTCTCGTCGAGAACGGCATCAGCGCGGACGAGGGCCACGTCGCCGACCATGACCTGCGCAAGGCCTTCCGCAACGGGAACTTCCCGGAACAGTTCGCCTTCACGAACATCCAGCCGATCGGCCCGAACGGGGTCAGCGCCGACGTCGCCATCACGGGTCCCAAGTTCGCCGGGCCGGTCAACAAGCAGCTCGCGTTCGTCGATCAAGGTGGCACGTGGGTGCTGCAGCACGCCGCCGCGCTCGCGTTGGTGCAGGCCGCCGCAGCCGTCAACTAGCCGGTCACGGCTCGCACGGGCCGCGCGGAAACGTGACCGACAGGCGCTAGGCCTCGTCGGCGTGCTGGGTGACCGCATCCAGATCGAGCAACCGCGCATGCAGGACGGTGCGATTTCGTAGCGCCGCGCGCACCGCCCGGTGCAGGCCGTCTTCGAGGTAGCAGATGCCTTTCCACTTCACGGCGTGCGGGAAGAGATCGCCGTAGAACGTGGAGTCCTCCGAGAGCAGGCGATCAAGCGCCAGCACTGTCGTGGTGGTGACCAATTCGTCGAGCCGGATCTGTCGCGGGGGAATCCGCGACCAGTCCCGGTAGGACAAGCCGTGCTCTGGGTATGGCTTGCCGTCGCGCACACCCTTGAAGATCATCCGCGGCTCGTCTCCGGCGCGGGCCTCCCCGATGCGGCCATGCAGGACAGGCTATCGCGAGGACCATGCGCGGCGTGTGTGGCGTGCGCGGGGCAGTAGTTGCTGGTGATCCCCGTAAACTGGTTGGGGATAGGAGGGTCGATCCGGATGGCAACTGCCGACGAGCGCCGCTTTCAGGTGCTGCGCGCGATCGTCGCCGACTTCGTCGCCACCAAGGAACCGATCGGCTCGAAGTCGCTGGTGGACCGGCATAACCTCGGCGTCTCGTCCGCGACGGTGCGCAACGATATGGCCGTCCTCGAGGCCGAGGGCTACATCACTCAGACGCACACCAGCTCCGGTCGGATACCGACGGAAAAGGGCTACCGCGAGTTCGTCGACCGGCTTGACGACGTCAAACCACTGTCGGCCGCCGAGCGGCGTGCCATCCAAAGTTTTCTCGAGTCGGGTGTCGATCTCGACGACGTGCTTCGTCGCGCGGTGCGGCTACTGGCCCAACTGACCCGTCAGGTCGCCGTCGTCCAATATCCGACGTTGTCGACGTCGACGGTGCGGCACCTGGAAGTCATCGCGCTGACCCCGGCCCGGCTGTTGATGGTGGTGATCACCGACACCGGCCGGGTGGATCAGCGCGTCGTGGAGCTCGGCGATGTCATCGACGATCACCAGCTGTCCCAGCTGCGCGAGATGCTCGGGCAGGCGCTGGACGGCAAAAAGCTCTCCGCGGCATCCGTCGCCGTCGCTGACCTGGCCGCCCAGCTCGAGGGTCGCAGTGGCCAGTCCAAGAGCCTCAGCGATGCGGTCGGCCGCTCGGCGACGGTGCTGCTGGAGTCGCTGGTCGAGCACACCGAAGAGCGGCTGCTGCTGGGCGGCACCGCCAACCTGACCCGCAACACCGCCGACTTCGGCGGTTCGCTGCGATCGATCCTGGAAGCACTCGAAGAACAGGTCGTCGTCTTGCGGCTGCTGGCCGCCCAGCAACAAGCCGGCAAGGTGACCGTGCGGATTGGGCACGAGACCGAGGCCGAGCAGATGATGGGCACTTCGGTGGTGTCCACCACCTACGGCACCCTCGACACCGTCTACGGCGGCATGGGCGTGCTCGGGCCTACCCGAATGGACTATCCGGGAACTATCGCTAGTGTCGCGGCGGTTGCGCTGTACATCGGCGAAGTGCTGGGTACGCGATGAGGGCGCATTCCAGGCACAATTCATTGATGGCCGCCGTTACGCGGCCGAACAAGGCCTAAGGGCCCAAGGAAGGTCAAGCGTGGCACGCGACTATTACGCTCTGCTCGGCGTGGGCAGGAACGCGAGCGATTCGGAGATCAAGCGCGCGTACCGCAAGCTGGCCCGCGAGCTGCATCCCGACGTCAACCCCGACGAGATCGCCCAGGCGAAGTTCAAGGAGATCAGCGTCGCCTACGAGGTGCTGTCCGACCCGGACAAGCGGCGCATCGTCGACATGGGCGGCGACCCGCTGGAAAACGCCGCGGCGGCCGGAGGTGGCTTCGGTGGCTTCGGTGGTTTGGGAGATGTCTTCGAGGCTTTCTTCGGCGGGGGCGCGACGTCGCGCGGCCCGATCGGACGGGTCCGGCCGGGCTCGGACTCGCTGCTGCGGATGCGACTGGATCTGACCGACTGCGCGACCGGCGTCAGCAAGCAGGTCACCGTCGACACCGCGGTGCTCTGCGACCGATGCCAGGGCCGCGGCACCAACGGCAACTCGGCGCCGATTGCCTGTGACACCTGCGGCGGCCGCGGCGAGGTGCAATCCGTGCAGCGCTCGTTGCTCGGCCAGGTGATGACTGCGCGGCCGTGCCCGACCTGCCGCGGCGTCGGCGAAGTCATTCCGGACCCGTGCCACCAGTGCGGCGGCGACGGGCGGGTCCAGGCCCGCCGGGAGATCACCGTCAAGATTCCCGCGGGCGTCGGCGACGGAATGCGGGTCCGGCTCGCCTCCCAAGGTGAGGTCGGGCCTGGCGGGGGACCGGCAGGCGACCTCTACGTCGAGATTCACGAACAGCCGCACGACATCTTCGTCCGCGACGGCGACGATCTGCACTGCACGATCTCGGTGCCGATGGTCGACGCGGCGCTGGGCACCACGGTGACCGTGGACGCAATCCTCGACGGCCTGACCGAGATCACCATCCCGGCGGGGACCCAGCCCGGCTCGGTGACGACCCGGCGCGGCCACGGGATGCCGCACTTGCGGTCGGGTGCACGCGGCGACCTGCATGTGCACGTCGAGGTGGTGGTGCCGGATCGGCTCGATCACAACGACGCCGAACTGCTGCGGGAATTCAAAAGCCGCCGCGGCCGTGACGTGACCGAGGTTCGATCGACGCATGCGGCTGCCACCAACGGCGGATTGTTCAGCCGGCTGCGTGAAACCTTTACCGGGCGCTAATTGCCTGGCCTGTTCTACATCGACGCCCTGCCCGACAGCGGTGAACTGGCCGTCATCGACGGCGACGAAGGCTTCCACGCCGCCACCGTGCGACGCATCCGTCAGGGTGAGGAGCTGATGCTCGGCGACGGCGTCGGCGGCCTGGCCCGCTGCATCGTCGAGCAGGCCGGCCGCGACGGTCTGCGGGCCCGGGTCGTAAAGCGGTGGCAGGTGCCGTCTGTCCGGCCACCGGTGACGGTGGTCCAGGCGTTGCCGAAATCCGAGCGTTCCGAGCTGGCCATCGAGCTGGCCACCGAAGCCGGGGCCGACTCGCTGGTGGCCTGGCAGGCCGCACGCTGCGTGGCCCGTTGGGAGGGCGCCCGCGCCGACAAGGGCCTGCGGCGCTGGCACGCGGTCGCACGCGCCGCCGCGCAACAATCCCGGCGCGCGTACATCCCGTCGGTCGACGGCGTGCTGTCGACTGCCGTGCTGACCGAGCGGATCGTCGACGAGGTGGCCTCCGGCGGCACGGTGCTGGCGCTGCACGAGTCTGCCGATGGACCGCTAATGGATCTGCATTTGGCGCAGGCGAAGTCGGTGACGGTGGTGGTGGGTCCCGAGGGCGGCATCGCTCCGGACGAGTTGGCCGGGTTCGCGGCTGCCGGTGCCATCGCCGTTCGGCTGGGCCCGACCGTGCTGCGCACCTCGACCGCGGCGGCCGTCGCATTGGGCGCACTGGGCGTGTTGACGCCGCGGTGGGAGCAACCCGAACGGGGGTCGCGCAGTGGCTAACCCTTGGGTTCGTCAACCGACCGGCGTTAGACTTGAGAAGCTAACCCGCTGGATACACCCCAGAAAGCAGGCATTAGGACGCACGTGACGCCCCGCGAAACCAACGCTGCCGGTCCGTCCACATCTCCGGTTCGCAGCAGCATCGACGTTCCGCCCGACCTCGTCATGGGCCTGCTCGGTTCGGCCGATGAAAATTTGCGCGCCCTCGAACGACTCTTGGCCGCGGATCTGCATGTGCGCGGCAACGCCGTGACGCTGTCCGGCGAACCCGCTGACGTCGCGCTCGCCGAGCGGGCGCTCTCCGAACTGGTGGCGATCGTGGCGGGCGGGCAGCCGCTGACCCCGGAGGGGGTGCGGCACACCGTCGCGATGCTGGTCGGCGCCGGCAACGAGTCACCGGCCGAGGTGTTGACGCTGGACATCTTGTCCCGTCGGGGCAAGACGATCCGGCCCAAGACGCTCAATCAGAAGCGCTACGTCGACGCCATCGACGCCCACACCATCGTGTTCGGGATCGGCCCGGCCGGAACCGGCAAGACCTACCTGGCCATGGCCAAGGCGGTCAGTGCGCTGCAGGCCAAGCAGGTCACCCGCATCATCCTGACCCGGCCGGCGGTGGAAGCCGGTGAGCGACTTGGCTTTCTGCCAGGAACGCTGAGTGAGAAGATCGACCCGTACCTTCGGCCGCTCTACGACGCCCTGCACGACATGATGGATCCCGAAATGATCCCGAAGCTGATGTCGTCCGGGGTGATCGAGGTTGCGCCGTTGGCCTATATGCGTGGCCGCACACTCAACGACGCGTTCATCATCCTCGACGAAGCTCAGAACACCACCGCCGAACAGATGAAGATGTTTCTGACTCGGTTGGGATTCGGCTCCAAAGTCGTTGTCACCGGTGATGTTACGCAGATCGACCTGCCGGGGCCCGGCAGGTCGGGTCTGCGCGCGGCGGTCGATGTCCTGGACGGCATCGAAGATATTCACATCGCGGAGTTGACCAGTGCCGACGTGGTCCGCCATCGGCTGGTCTCCGAAATCGTCGATGCCTACGCGCGACACGAGGAGCCCGGGCTGAGGATGAACCGGGCCGACCGACGGGCACCGAGCGCACGCAGCCGTCGGTGACAGTGTCATGAGCCGCGCCGGCGACGACGCAGAGCGAAGCGATGAGGAGGAGCGGCGCCAATGACTATCGAA
>Ga0209446_1000243_pt1 | contig 12828 bp, 28 predicted proteins | sample BogFormECP04_OM2_FD_188242 | JGI IMG/M metagenome (GOLD analysis project Ga0209446, IMG submission 188242) | Bog forest soil microbial communities from Calvert Island, British Columbia, Canada - ECP04_OM2 (SPAdes) (version 2) | ecosystem: Environmental > Aquatic > Freshwater > Wetlands > Bog ... | reverse complement strand
CTAAAGCACGCACACGGAAACCGCCTCCCCGCCGTCCACCGGCCGCCGAGGGTAACGTGGTGGAGGATAATACAGGAGGTCATCATTTTGAGTTTCAGGATGATGAGGTTCCAGTCCCAGAGGTAGAGAAGCGCCACCGTACTCCCAAGCTAGAGAAGTTGGAGGGTGCGGTGGCAGGAATGTACATAATGACAGGTGGTGCCCTGTCGACTTTACCTGCCCAATTTGTACCTGTACAGGTGAAAGTGGTAGGAATAAACCTAGCTAGATCCTGCGATGAGATTGCGGAGGCGTGGGTTGATCTCGCCGAAGATGATAGACGGGTACTGAAAGCACTTGAATCTCTTACCTCTTTCTCCGGTTGGGGAAAGATTGCAGGAGTTCATCTAATGGCAATTGGGACAGCAGTTCCGGCGGTTGCAGCAGCTATGCCTAGTCCGGTAGCTACCGCTCCAGCCGGAGCCCGACAGGAGGCGGCTAGTACGTCCGATATACAAAACGCAATGATTCTTGCCGAGATGTTTAGGCAGTCGCAGTCACAGCAGAGAGCGGAGCCATCTCCTATGGAGCAGCTGTTCGATGAGGCACAGCAGCAGCAAGCACCTGCTCAACGGCAGCAGCAGCAGCAGCCGGTTCGTAGAACTGGCCCCGTGTCAACTCGGCCGGGTAGGAACGCTGGAATCCCCAGCGCGGCAGACCTTGGAGTCAGTATTGCAGACGCACCCGCTGACTTCCCGACGGCAGGACCGGAGAACATTAGAGGATGAACACCCTACAACTAGACAACCGGATAAAGGAGGTACCTTACGACGAGTTTCTGAGGTATTTCAAATATACACAGAGTCAACATGTGACCATTTGTGGTCCTACAGGATGCGGTAAGTCGGTCCTTCTCACTGACCTGCTAATTCCTTGTCAACCTTACCCCGTATTCCTATCCACTAAGCCCCGAGATGCAACAATTGAAGACTCGGAGCTATTTGGAAAGGATTGGGGATGGACGGATGATCCGGATGATATTCACCCGGACGTCCACAGTAAATGGGTTGTAGGACTCAAGCAATTTGGTGATCCCGAGGACGTGAAAGAAAGACACAAGGCGCTATTCGGTAGAACCCTACGGAAGTGTTACGGTTCTTCTGGCTGGGCGGTAGATGTGGACGAGGGACGTTACGTTTGTGATCCTAAGTATCTAGGGCTCCACGCCATAGTTGCTCAGTATTACTTCCAAGGACGTTCCGACTTCAAATCCGTTGTCCTAGCTACCCAGCGGCCTAGTTGGGTGCCCCTTGAGGCATTCGATATGGCTACCCACCTTTTCTTTTTCAACGATGATGACGAGCGTAACGTGGACACAATGGCAGGTGCCGCAGGTGCTAATAGGAAGTTGTTTCTTGACACTATCCCCCATTTAGGTACAACTGAGTTCGATGGTGGACAGTTTCTATATTACAACCGTAGCACTAAGGTCAAGCTAATAAGTAAGGTGGAAATGTAATGGGAAGAATCGTTTGGGACGAGGCACACTTCATCGTCTCGCTTCTCATAGCTCTATTCATTTTGAATTGGGTAAAAGGGAAGCTGGGCGAAGATGGTTCCACGTACAAAGCGCTAACGTATCTACTCCACGGCTAAAGGATAAGATCAAATGCCAGCAGCGACACAGAAACGACAGGGGAGGCAGCAGGCCGGAGCGGGTAACGCTCAACGGCAGGCTCCGCCCAAACCGCTCCCGTTTATTGCGTGCGCGCATGAGCATACGGAACCGGGTCCTATCATTACTAAGACATTGACGGAAACAGGGAACGCGGAAACATTTGAATTCAATGTTCCGTCCTATGGGTATTATCGTTCACTGTTTCTGTTGATTGAAGCGACTGGCGGTGTTCTGGGAACAGGGGAATTGGGGTTGGATTACCCTTGGAACCTTATTGAACAGTTGACACTGCTCGATACCAATGGTGCTCCGATCTACGGTCCGCTGGCAGGTTTCAATAACCTGATATCGGCTCTGTATGATGGGTTCACTTTTCAGCAGGACCCGCGCACTGATCCGCAGTTCGTCGGAACGATCAACGCCTTTTTCAAGGTTAGAATCCCCACTGAGATTGCACACCATTCAGGGGTTGGATCGCTAGGAAATCAGAATGCTAGTGCTCCGTACCGCGTTCGTCTCACTATAAACGCGGCTTCTAGATTCATGAAAAAAGCATCGGGTGTTACTACTTACCCGACCCTCAAGATTACCCCCATCCTTGAGGCTTGGACCCTGCCGAATAAACAGGACTCCAAAGGTCGGCCGCAGTCGCAGCTGCCCCCGAGTTATGGAACGGTCATGTTTCACTCAGAACGGATTGTCGGTGGTGTTCCTGCCGGTCAGTTCCAAATTCCGGTGTTGCGTGTCGGTGGTCTGATCCGGTGGATCGTATTCATCGGGCGTAAAACCTCCGTGGAAGGCGAACGTAATGACAACGTTCTCCCCACGACGCCTATTCTCTTTTGGGACGGGAGGCAGCTTTATAATGAGCCAAAGTCATATCGCTTCACTCGATCAAATGAGCCTGTCAATACTACAACGGCGTTGGGGCGTCCTACGGGTGTCATGGCCTACACGTTCAACCGAACGGCTCTTGACCGATGCGGAGATGAGCGACCTTATCTATACCTGCCTACAACTGAGGCAACTAGGCTAGAACTAGAAGGTTCGTTTGGTGAAGCCGGTGTCGTACAGGTCCTCACTTGCGAAATCGCGCCTGCCGAGGTAAACCCGGCTCAGCGCTATGTCGAGAGTAATGCTACTACCTTCCACCCAATGGGCGGGGAAGTCAACCCGAACCAGTTGTGAGGTGATTAAATGAATGAAGAATTCACACAACAAGGGGTAATGACGGACACTCCCCCGTTTGAAGCCGGTATCGGTAGTGAGGTTGGCGGGGAACTTTACGTGGACGGTACCCCTATGCGGCTGGCAACGATGGTGATCGTCGGGGTTCTGATTCTGGTTGTTTTCAATCAGACCGGATTCCGATTCCATGTGACGGTATAACTATGTCGGCACAGACTAAAAAAATCCTTGTGGGAGTGGTGGTGGCACTTGTCGCTTATCATTTCTACATGCAAGCTCAAGTGAAAAAAGCTGGAAAGGCAGGTAGCTAATGGGAGGCTTGATTCCAATTATCATGCTAATGCTCGCCCTCTACGGTGGGTATACTCTGTATCAGAAAAAGGTAGCATAGTAAAATGTCCCGACCCCTCCCGGTAAACCTTCTAATGGCAGGTACAGGCGCAGTTCTGCTTGTTTCTGGCATTGGGGGTGAACCGTTGGGGGAGGTACTAAAAGGTAATTTCGGTGATATTACCGGAAGGAAGCAGGCGGCAGCTAATACAGTTGGTGCTGGCACGTTAGAGAACGCTTCGGACGCGACAGGAGAAGGTGAAGGTGGTGGGTTGCCATCTGCGCAATCTGCCCCTTCGCCTTCTACCTTTGCTCCATCTCCCGGCAGCCTTGGAATTAGTAAGCACGCGCCAACAAAGGCAGAACAGTCTAGGGGCATCGTGGCAATTCTACTAGCACGCGGAATTACACACCCTACAGGTGCGCAGATTGAGTGGGCAAGACGTGAATATGAACGCAAAACAGGCGTAAGGCAATTTGAACTTGCAACTTCAGGTGCCCAAGAATTCGAAGGAGGTTTACCACTAGTATGACCCAAGGCCGAGCGGAGCAAATAATTGTGATATCCCTATTAGTCACTCTTGCCTCTACGGTGGGTGGTGGATTGTCGGGGCATAAGAATAAGAGCCGAACCGGTAAGGTAGAGACAAATGAGAAGTATTACGGTAAGGCAATCGCCGGAGGGTTTATCGCGTTTCTCCTCCTATCCCTACTCGCTGAGGCTGCGCCAGACCCTGCCGCCTATATGTCGGTAGCCATCTCAAGTTACGCTTTCCTACATTATGGGCTACCCGCTATATATCCGCAGGCAGACAAACAGAGTGGGGCTAGCACCGTAGCCGAATCCCCTTTCACAGAGCCGGCAATTGAGTCACTTGGAGGTATGTTGGTATGAACGATACAGCCGCATCTACATTCGGACTTCTAATTATTGCGGGAGTTACTTACGGGTGTTACAGGTTGATTGTCACACAGGAAGAGAAAATTGAGCGCAAAGAAATAGAAGATAAAGCGCTATTTGAGCGGTTTGTTGTAGCCGTGGAGAGTCTGTCAATTCAGAAGGAGACTACAAAGTGAAGACCCCTAACTCATTCATCGGACTGTTAGGTTTGCTAGTCCTTGGTGGGATGCTTGCGGACATCCTGTCATCGAAAAATAGCGCCTCCGATGTGACCGCCCTCTCTAACGGATGGTCTAACGTCGAGAAATCAGCACTTCACCCATGAACGCAGCCTTGAAGCATATGCTCCGGAATAAGCGCCAGAGGGAGGGGCGTCGGCCGAGTGAACCCTACTATCCGCCTAACCTAGAGGGACAGGAGCTACCTCCGGGGTTCGCTTATGAGAGGAAAGAGGCTCAGCAGCAGAGAGCTAACTTCCTTGAGCCGCCGGCGTATGAGATAAATGAACTCGGGGAGCTACCGACTGCGCACCAGAATATGGCGGAGTCGATGGATGCCTCTAATCCTCCGGATTCTAATTTCTATGCAGAGGGTAATAAGATCAGGCCGTGGGCTCACGTTCGCGTGCCAACCTATTTGGCTATTGCCGAGTGGGAAGGTGGAGCGGATGACGAATTCCTCAAGGGCAAGCTCGCGGCAGAGGGCCACAAAGTCCCCCAGCAAATTGGAGGGCAGACTAGCATAGATATTACCCCTCTGATCCCAGAAGGGGATTATACAACTTACGGTGCCATGAATACCTTGACCCCGGAGTATCAAGACGAAGAGGACGGTTACCTATATGCCTAGCCCGCGTGTAAATCCTAAAGCTAAGGTCCCACCGTGGGCTTTGGCACTTGTCGCAGTAGGCGCGGGAGTAGCGTTCTACATGTACAAAAAAGATAAGGAAGCCAAGGAACTACTAGCGGAATCATCGAGTGAAACCACCGAAGCGGCTCCCGCAGAATTGCCGAATGAACCCGGCTATGGTGGCTATGGTGGTGGCGGCGGTGGGTTAGGCAGTGGTGGTAATGAACAGGCGTTCGAGTTTAGTGAACTTGAGAAAGGGCAGCAGGAATTCGAGAAAGAGTTTGCTACTTCTCAAAGCGAATCCGATAAGGCCATTGGGGAAGAGATCGCTAGTTCCAATAAATCTATCGGTGAAATTCTAGCCTCTTCTATCGCCAGCCTACGGGCTACTACTGTCGCGGAAGGTAGTGGTGGTGGTCCTCCGGCTAGTCCGGCTCCGGTTGGCGTGACAAGTGCCCCCGTAGTGGTTGGACAGACGCCACAACCGTCTACCCCAGCGGCTCCGGTTTCATGTACATGTGGAAACGGTTGTCCCGGTCACGAGGATTCAGCGGGCAGGTGTACTATCTGTATGACTAAGAAGCCGTGCCCGGTTTCTAAGGCTAACCCCAAAGGAAAATGCTGCTCATGGTAGGTGAGCAGCAGATACGCGAGATGTTCGGTGAATTCGATTGTGGGTGTCAGAACCGGGAAGAAATTATGGGCGCTGACAACTGGCAGCTTGACGCGGGCGTGATTGTTGGCGCGGCAGTTCTGGCACTAATAGTGTTAGTGGTGTTGAAATCCTCCTAATAATTCTAGGATTGGTAACATGTGTTACCGTTATATATATATTCGGATTCGCCCTAGCTAAAATTACGGCTAGGGCGGACCGTGAATATGACAGGTTAGAAGCCCGTAGGTTTCGAGAGGAAGAATTGGAGTTAGATGCTCGCCAACACCACAATCATTGAGAACGCTCAGCAACCGATTCACTGGGAAGCCGTCCTTATTACCGCAGTCCCGGCAACCCTGGCGATGGTAGGATCTATAGTAGCAGCTATACTAGGTCACTACAACGGCAAGCACGTTAGGTCCATAGATGTCGCCGTCAACGGTACGGGAGAGGGCGAACCGACGATTAGGGAGAGTGTCGAGCAAACTAAGCAGCAGGTACAGAGCCTGACAGACGGGAAGGCTAGCTAATGGATAACACTAACGCAGCTCTAGTAGTCGGCATTTTCGGGGCACTCACCTACGATGTAATTGCAGCGGCGTGTTCATCCCCGCAGACCACCGAGATAAACGCAGACGCGCGTGCTGACACTCTTATGAAGTGGGTTTATATTGGGATTGGGCAGGCTGCTATTTTCACGGCAATAGGTACAGCCGCAGAGATGGCGCAAGGACATTCACCCTGGCCTCCAATCGTGGGCTTCTCTCTAGCATCGGGTATGATGTATGCAAGCTATGCACACGCTAAGAGTGCCGGACTTGCCTCTAACGAACCGGGGACCGAGAACTACGGCTAATGGCCTACTCTAAAGGTCAACTGGAAGCGCTTTGGGCCGCGACTAATCCCGGCAACGGTGATCCGCACCTAATGGCTGCCATTGCATTAGCGGAGTCCTCCGGGAATGCTAGTGCACTAAATAGTATTGGTGCTTGTGGACTCTGGCAGATTCACCCATATGAGGCGGGGTGTCTGAGTCCTACTACTAATGCACGTATGGCGGGTGGTAAGCTTAGGTCACAAGGGCTCGGAGCCTGGGAAACCTACACAAATGGTGCGTATAAACAGTATTATACGGGGGTCACAGAGAATGCTTCTCTGCTCTCTAAAGGAGCAGAAGCACTAGACCCGTTTGGGCTTGGACTGGAAGCTGATAAATTAGGTACAGAAGCCGGAGAAGGAATCAGTGGTAATAAAACCGGACTACCTAGTATCTTTGGTTCACTAGGTAAACTACCAGGTGAGCTAACTAAACTTGTAGAACTCCTACTTAGCCCTAAGGGATGGATTAGGATAGGTAAGGTATTGGTCGGTCTATTCCTACTACTCGCAGGGGTTATGGGTATGGCTAATGTGAATGCTCCACCAGTTATCAAGACCGGGAAAAAAGTTGGCGAGGTCGCAATTGCGGCAGGAGCGGTATAAAATGGGCATTATCGCTCCACCTACCTCAACTCCTAAAGTCACAACCCTAGAAGCCTCTGCCGGATTAGGTGTGTTTGGTCACGCACCGCCGGGTGCTCAACACGCAGCTTTGCCTGCCCCTAAAACTCTGCTAGAAGTTGAAGCGTGGGCGGCGGAAGTCGATACAGTTCTAAAATCATACGGGCTGACGGCCTAAAGGAAATAAAAATGTCGCTAATGGAAGATGCCAGTAAGCAGCTTGCGCCACACACAAAGCACCTAGGCTCAGTAATTGATAGGCACGGCATAGCTATCACTCAGAGGCTAAACGAACTCGCGCAGGCGTCTGATATTGGCCGTCCCGACACGGCCGACGATTTCAAGTTCCTAACGGTGAAAAAGAAATTACCCGCAGAAGCTCAAACTTTTGACAACATAATCGGGGGTAGTGATGATGGTGGTCCTACACTTGGCGAAATTTGGATGCTTCAATCCGTCTGCGTAAACGGTCAACCCAATAAATCCCCTGGTTTTGCTATCCGCACTAATACCGGACGGCTAATCCTGGCCGTAGTCCCTGAAGGTATGGGTAATGAAAACATAGGTGGAGATGTTATCCTTCTACAGGGCGAGATTCTGGTCTTTGAACCATTGGCCGAAGGTGTATTCGATTTCACCATTACAGTCGTGCAACGCAAGTTCCCGAGACAAGCGCCGGATGCAGGCTGGGGGGTATCACAAGAGCAGTATGAGGAGATACCACGCTCCATTCAGCATGAACCCGATAGGGATTTTCCGTCGCAGGGGTACGTCCCCGGGGATCAACGGGACCTTAGCGTTGGGGGCGATATAGACCCTGACGTGCTGTAATGCCCGCGCAGGATCAAAAATCCTACGGTCCGAAGACCTTTATTCTAAGCTCCAAAGGGCTAGGTATAATCGTAGCCACGACTGGTAAGGAAGAACTTACGGTCAATGATTCCCCACGCGCTAAGCAGTCGTGGAAGATAGAAAATGTTTTCTTCAATTTTCCCGGAGCCTTTATGAAGCCCGCTAAACGAGTGGCGGCAGATAAACAAGGAATGGAATTTGAATTTGTTATTTCAATGTTTATCGGTGGGGTAGAAGTAGCATCGCAAAAGTTTTTAGATAGGTCACAATGTACTACTACCCCAGCGGAAGAACCATTTAGGGCTGTAGGTTCATTGGAACCATATAAGGGGGCAGCCGTTTACCCGGGGCAGAGCTTGAGATTCGTACTAGAAGTAAAGAAGTATTTTCTAGCCAATGGCGAAGAACCCACGGAACCCGCTAAAGAAGGAACCTTTGAACTAGAACAGGGAAGTATTATAGTAAACTATACCTTGAATGTAGACTAATGCCGGGTTCGGGTCAGATTATTGGGGGTCCTTCTCAGAAGTATTCCGGCATAATAGACCTGCGCGGATTTCAGGAATTAGAAGCACGAGTAGTTGCTCTCGAAGAAGCCCTTGGTGTAAGTAAAAAGATAAGGGGTGGGCTTGCGGTTGTAGAATGGACCGTTATGGGATTTGAAAGTGCTGTGACTAAAGTCGCTACAGGGCTAGCCGTGATACAGGCAGCGGTCGGGGGTTATATCGGTAGTACACAAGTTCTAGGTGGGGTGACTATGATTGAAGGTGGCGGTAAAATAAACGTGCAAGCCCGTCAAATTACGGGAGAAGTGGCGGCGGGTGTAAAAGAGACTGTAGGCTGGATAGCTATTGGAGAATAAAAAGATGGATGGAGAGTTTGTAGTTAGCTCCGGCCGTATGCGTGGGAGCTACAAAGAACGCAAGTACACCTATGAGGTTCTACAAGTCGAGCGGGTCGATGGAACTACTATAGGTGAAAGGGATAGGAAGAAAATCGATGTTGAGGATCTGAGAAACTCACATATGATTCTCTTCAAGATCAAAGGTGGGCACCTAAACGATGAAGAGCAGTATAGGTACACCTACGGACCATATGAAAGCCAGGCCGATATGGAGGCTGCAATAACAGACATGATGCTATATGGTTCCCCTTAGAGAGTGCGGATCATATGCGTCGAACCTAAAGGTGTGCTCGACACCCTAACGGGAGAAATATCCCCACGGATCGAGCTAGAGAAACTACTTACAGGAAGACCGGGTGGTATAATTGCAGGAGTAAACCTTTATGACTCACTGGCCAGACTCGGACCTGAAATTAGGGGCGATGAGGGCTGGACAATGAGTATCAGTGTACAGCAGCAACGTGTGAACGCGCTAAACCCGAAAGAGACACGAGTACAAGGACTAATATATATGACTAGAATAACTTGGCGTAACCCTAAGGTTTGCGAAGATGGGAAGCGGAGGCGACCACCCGCCATAAAATGGATGGTGCTAAACCTAGAGCTATTCCTAGACCCGTCCGAGAAGTATGAGACACTAGAGGCCGCGCAAGCTCTGATAGGACTAGCAGAGCGCAGGGGAATAAAGCCCCGCCCGTCTGTAGGTGCACTAGGCAGTGCCCTACTTCGATCATCCCCCGAGTGGGTGAAAGGTAGACAACCCGCGCCGTGGTTTATCTCAGACATAGCACGCGAACATCTACCGGGTAATTATTACGCGATATCTAACAAGCAAAAGGGAAAGAGACTCGATCATGTCTACTACATGGATCAAGCATCATCGCACCACAAAATCGCCTCTACGATTCCGCTCCCTAGTCCCGCTACACTTCGGGCACGCGGTCGGCTGCGCTCTGTCGAAAAGGGTGAGGACCCTATTTGGATCAGGGACCTGGCACTGCTTTCAAGACACACGGGACTACTATGTGCCACGGTGGAGTGCGACACTATCCCTTCCGCTCTTACGCATCTATACCCCCCGTGGGCAAGAAAAAATGGTAGGCATCGCGTTTGGATTTGGACGCCAGAACTTAGATTATTTCAGAATGACCATCGCGTCCAGTTTTCCCACGTCTCGGCTGCCCTTACTTCTCACCATCTGGATACGGCCCTCTTGGAGTATGCTGATTGGGCATTGGTAGAGTCCAAACGTCCTGATAGGCGTTTTATAAAGTCGTCACTACTGGCGGCCTACGGGATGTTGGCCTGCCGTTCGGATCGACCGTTTACCTTCTATACGGTTCACGGCCGTAAGAAACCCCCCCGCGCGGAAACCTGTGAGCTACCGTTACTGCCGGAAGTTTACCGGAGTACGGTAGAGCGAACTCGTGTCCCGTCGATTCAGAATGTAGTAGCCCGTGGGGTCATCGAGGCAGAGACTCGTACTCGCTCGATTGAGTACGCACGCACTCTGGAGGCAGAGGGTACCCCTGTAGCTCAAATCTACGCGGATGGCCTACTTGCCGTTACCGATCAGGCTCCCCTTATTGTCCCGGAGCACTGGCGAATCGCGGCCAGCTTGACGCGGGTGTACTCCCCACACCCGAATAGCATCATTTCGCAGGAGCTTGTACGGCTGCCCGGGATCTTGGGCTCTGCTCAGCAGGCGTACTCTACGGCTTGGGAACACCTGTCTATGAGGGAGGAGCTTGAATCTAGACCGTCAACGCTGGTCAGATAAGATTTATGCAATCTTTAGATTCAGAGCTTGACAAGTTACATGTGTTGCCCTAGACTGGTCTTATGGTTGATTACTTGAAAGGAACTAGAATGACTAAGCGAATAAGTCCAGAGCTTTACGTAAGGGATTACGTAGAATACGTGGAATCAATACAGATTGAATTAGAACAAGATTATCACGATATGCAGACATGTAAAAGGGTTGAGCTTCAAGCCAATGACCTAATCACTGCGGCTACCAACCTGCGGGATATGGCACATAGAGTAGCTGGGGAAGGGTGACCCGGTAATGAATATCAAACGCCGAAAAGAACTAGAAGATGAGGTGTCCTCTATGGCAATGACCCAAGGGGAACGCCTACAGTTAGAAATCCTACTTGAGATACTAGGCGAGTTAGAAGGGAGCTGTGATCGATAATGACTCTCAATATTGAAATCCTCGACCGCGCGTATACCAATAAGAAAGAGGCTCGCACGGGGATTCAGCAGGCCGTCAGGCATTTCAGGGAAGCTCGTCGCGCCACTATTCAGGTAATGGCGGATCTGCGAATCCTACAGGGCAAGGATGTTCACGTTCTCTATGGCTACAAGAACTTTTCCTTGTGGGCGGAAGCAACATTCGAGGGACTCGCGGCCGGGAACGTGCGCCAGTTGACACGAGCCGGAGCGATTGCCCTTGAGCTTGACGCGCGCGGGTTGATCGACTTGAAAGACCCGAAGGGAATCGGCACCACCGGACTGCGTGAGCTTTCTACGGTCGCCAATGAATTCGGAGACGACAAGATGGTCGAAGTATTCAAGACCGCGCGGGACATACTGGAGCCCGGTAAGGAGGTATCCTCTACCACCGTACAAGCAGTGATGCGGTTGCTGATGCCCCCCGCTAAGGAGGAGGGGGCCGCTGGATCGGAATCCGAGGCAGAGGAGGAGGACGATCAGGATCTGGAGCCGCTCTACTCACCCAAAGTCAGTGAGTTGATCGGACGTATTCAGGACCTATCGTGGGACCTTCCCGAGTCCGCCGACGAAATAAAGGACGCTACAGAGCAGTTGAAACGGGAGTTGACAGAGGCCGACACCAATCAGGATCAGACGTGGATTGAGGGTGCGAGGTGATTGCCGCTATCATACTCACTACTAGTAAGGAAATTCTAAGCATAGCCCTAGTGTCCGGCATAATCGGAACAGGCATTGGGGGGTTCCTCGGGTACATACTCGGAAAGGATACTGGTGAAAAGTTACATAAACAAATGGAAAATAAAATGGAAGTGGCGGAAGACTCCAAAGTCTGAGTTTCCCCTAATGTATGTGGGACTCCCGCTCCGAGTCCGGAAAATCCGGTTGGAGTACGGAACTCCACTAGCCATAGTGTCAGGTCCAAGGGGCGCACGCGGAGCACTCCGCTACGTTGCCCCCGACCATATCGAAAGAGTCCTAAGCCCACGCGACACAGAAATCAGGTAAAACATGTCTAACATGGTCACAAATGAACAGTTCGCAGTCGAGCAAATAGAGATGGCCCGTAACGTCCCCCAATTTCCCAATATCGACTACTACGAGTCCTTACTGATAACTCAAGCCGGGGACCGGATCAAGCTACTAATTGCCGCTTGCGATCTATTGGAGATTGCCAAGCGCCATGATCCCGCCTACGGATTGCGAGCCGTGTAATGATTTCCATAATTCCTAAAACTAACAAGGATGCGTTCATGATAATAGGGACTAAGGAGGCTGAGGACGGTACGGATATATTCTTTCTCCAAGGTGAACTAACTTTACGGGAGCTTGAGGAACTCTCGAAGGAGATAGAGGGGCATACCGATGGGAGTCTTTGACGAACTAAACGAGGGTTTAGAGGAATTGCGAAAGGCCAATCTCTCTCAGTACGCCGACCGTCTCCACAAATTAGAAATAAAAATACGTGATCTAGAATACAGACTAAAACCATTCTTGGAAATCATCAAGCCAAAGGGGGTAGAGTGAAGCGGAAATTCAGTCATCTAGTGGCAATCCGTGAACGGGCTTGCCTTGATCGGATAAACTCCATGAGCAATATAGAGGGTAAGGGTCCTACCTCCAAGGATCGTGCCGAGCTTCTAATGTATGAAAGGTACAGGCGGTCAAAATGAGTATCTCCCTGCGAACAGTTCTAATGTGGCTTGAGGATCACGAGCTTCATGATGATGCTGAGTGTTGGGTGCTTGGAGGTGACA
>Ga0209446_1000242_pt1 | contig 12861 bp, 14 predicted proteins | sample BogFormECP04_OM2_FD_188242 | JGI IMG/M metagenome (GOLD analysis project Ga0209446, IMG submission 188242) | Bog forest soil microbial communities from Calvert Island, British Columbia, Canada - ECP04_OM2 (SPAdes) (version 2) | ecosystem: Environmental > Aquatic > Freshwater > Wetlands > Bog ... | reverse complement strand
ACCGATGATGACTCGCGGCGAGGCCGCTCCGAAGGAGATTTAGCGATGCGCGACACTGATCTTTTCCAGATGGCGCTGGGCCTTGTCCCGCCGTGGATGGTGAAGCGGAGCGCGTTCGATGCGACGGCGAAGCGCTTGGACATTTACCTCGATTTCGGCAAAGGCAGCCGTTTTCCTTGCTCGGAATGCGGCGAGCCGGACTGTCCGGCCTACGACACCGAGGAGAAAACCTGGCGGCATTTGAACTTCTTCCAGCACGAAGCCTTTCTGCATGCCCGGGTACCGCGGGTCACCTGCAAGGGCTGTGGGGTCAAGCAGGTATCGGTTCCCTGGGCACGCCCGGGCAGCGGCTTTACCTTGCTGTTTGAAGCCCTGGTCATGGTGATGGTGCGGGCCATGACGGTGGCCGAGACCGGACAGATGGTCGATGAGTGGGACACCAGGCTGTGGCGGATCATCCACCACTATGTCGACGAGGCTCGCGGCCGAGCGGATTATTCCGACGTCACGCGCGTCGCCTTCGACGAGACCGCCGCCCGCCGTGGCCACAACTACGTGAGCCTGTTCATCGATCTCGACTGCCGCCGCGTGCTGTTCGCCACCGAAGGCAAGGATGCCGCGACTGTCGCCGCCTTCGCCACGGACTTGGCGGCGCATGGCGGGAACCCCGAGGCCGTTGTCGAGGTGTGCATCGACATGAGCCCTGCGTTCATCGCCGGCACCGCCGAGAGCCTGCCAAAGGCCCAGATCACCTTCGACAAATTCCATGTCGTCAAACTGATCAACCAGGCCGTCGACGAGGTGCGCCGGGCCGAGCAGAAGAGCCGCACCGAACTCAACAAGAGCCGCTACCTGTGGCTCAAGAACCCGCAGAACCTGTCAGACCGCCAGCGCACCCAGCTGGAAAGCCTCTCCGGCTCGAACCTCAAGACCGGTCGGGCATACCGTATGCGCCTAGCCTTCCAGGAGCTTTACGCCCAGCCCGCCGGCGAGGCCAACGCCTTCCTGAAAAAATGGTACTTCTGGGCCACGCACAGCCGTCTGCCCCCCATGGTCGAGGCGGCCCGCATGGTTAAGCGCCATTGGGACGGAGCGCCTTCAGCTTGTCACAGAGCTCGATCTGGGCAGCCTGACGCCGCGCCCCTCGGCGCCTGAGCCTCGCTTCGCCTTACTGTCTGGTGCATGCTTGACCTGATGACCGATTCTCCGCACCCGGCCCTTCTTCCCACCTTCGGCATGTCGCGGATTTGCTACGCTATCTATCGTCGGCTAAGTTTGCTCCGCGCGTGGATCCTGATCAATCTCGCAGCGTAGGGTCGACGATGACCGCAATGGGGCAATCCTGCGCATTCGTCGATCGCCGGCGTATCGGCCCGGTCAGCGCCGATTCGCGCCACGGCGAACAGGGCGACGCCGCCCTTCGGCCAGCTGGCGCGCGCGGCACCCGTCGCCGTTGTCGGCGGCGCGTTGAGCGGTACCCGCTAGCTGCAATTCGCCACCCTGATCGAGGGGGTCAGGTTTGCAGCAGACTCCGCGCTGGAGGGAACTGGATTCGAACTCTCGGTTCCGCGCGAGATAGGCCTCGGTTACGAGGCTCTGTCGTTCATCTGTCGGCACAAAAGTCCTGGCGGTCCGCCGAGGGCACCCATTCCGCGAGGGGAACCTCGACCGGGACCGATGTCGGCGATCGAGTGAGGCGGCGCTGATCGAGTGAGGCGGCGCGGGTTCATCGAGGAAGAACCGGCGGGAGGACGGCTTCCGCCAGGGCACAGCGGTATCGCGGTCACACCGACCCGTGCTCGATTGGGTCGGTGAGCTCCGACCTGCGGGGGCGTGTATGTTGATTGTGCCATGTCGGGTTTTAGGCGAGCTCCGCTCCCATCACTTCTCGACCTTGCCTGGCGGACAGCTTTCCGGGTCGGTTTCCCGCTTGCCCGTATCTGGTGGCGACTCGCGCACGCGCGGCGGGCGCAGTGGGCAAACGAACGGCTGAACACAATTGCCACGTTCTATGCAAATTTGCTCAAGAGGGGCCTCTATTCAGAGGGGATAATACCTTTATCGGGCCGAAATATCTGGCCCTTGCCATTCGCAGTGAGCGCTTATTTCGAGCCGGTTTTCAATCCCGATGGCTCCCGAATTCCGCCGGCGCTTGGAACCGGTGTTGGCCCGTTCCTCACGCTTAACGTTGTACCTCAGGCAGAAGGATCACTTGCTGTCCTCAGTTATCCGTTGGAGTTTCGCGAGACCTTGAAAGATTTTCTGGACCCCTTTCGGTCCCCGATTAAAGAGCTGGCCTTCGTAGAGCGCGTGTGGGAAACCGCCTTACGCTACTGCGAAAACATCATATTGGCACCGCATTATTGGGATACACTGCCCGACCCCGTGCAGACGGCAATACTTGAATTCTACAATTCGGATCCGCACGTCTGGCGCGCCACGCCGGGCCCGGCGATTTCTCTGTTCGATTGGAACACTCGGATCCCGAAGAACGAAGCAAGAGCCCGCTTTAAAATGGAGCCGGGACCGCCCGAATAGCCGCACTCGCCTTGGAAGCTCCTGATTCTCATCAATCCGGCCTCGCGCGGCCTCCGCGCGTACGATCCGCAGGTGGCTCCGCCAATACACGCAAGCACAACTAAGATCCACTTGAGTATCGAAAGCGCATTCCTCCAGTCGACCCATGCGGGTATTAGACGCAAAATTCATTTCGGCAACCCCCGTGAGTTGAGATTAAATCGTGATCCGCTCGACCTCGTCGAGCGTGATCGCATCGTCGGTGCGGTCGTATAGCTTGGTTGTCCGCGGGCTTTCGTGCGCGGCCACGGCCTGCGCGTTTTCCAGGGTGCCGCCGGCCTCGAGGTAGGCGGTGATGCCGGTCGCGCGGAACACGTGGAAGCCAAGCTTGACCTTGAAGCCGGCCTCGGCTGTGCGCCGGCGGACCATGCGATAGGCGTCGATCCGGTTCATCGGCTTATCGGTCAGCACGCCGGTCTTGCCGACCGCCGAGCGGAAGAGGGGGGTCTTGCCGTCGTCGCGGATGCCGGCGGCGGCGAGATACTCGTCGATGAAGTGCTCGAGCTTGTGATGCGCCGGCATCTCGTGGCGAGTCGCGCGGCTAACAAGGCCACAGCCTGCGCCACCACTCCCAGCGATCTTCGCTGAAAGTTCGCTCTAAGCGTTGTTCAGCGGACGACCGACGCTCTGTCCTCAAGTCGATCGTAGGCGCGCCGAGCACTCCGGCGTTCTCCATCACCTTTCGCCTTCTTCAGCCTGTTCGGCTTCGAGCCGCCGGAGCCGATGGCTGGCGCCTCGACGCATTGACCTCCCCGTCTGAACGGTTAACCTGACCCCGCCGCAGACGCCGTTACGTCAATTTCGAGCAACTCAGCTACACGACCTGTGGGGTTCGCGGGCGAATTCCAGCCTCGGGGCACGATCGTAACAGCGGCGACTGCCCACCGCCTCATTCGCCGCATCATGGGAGGACATCGAAGAATGAACGAGAAATCAGTCAATTCCGCACTACCTGTGATCAGCCGACGCCTTGTGTTGGCTGCTGGCACCTTGGCGTCGCCAGCCTGGTGCTTCCGGTCGCCGCGGGCCGGGCCGCGGGCGCATTTGGGCCGATGTTCGTCTATGTCGGCTCGTACACCAAGAATCCGCCAGGTGGAGGCAGCAATAATCCCGTCGGACTTTCGGTCTTCAGGTTCGATCCGGCGACGGGTGCATTGTCGCCAGTCCAGGAGGTGCAAAGCGCGAATCCGTCGTTCGTAGCACTCGATCCCTCTCGCCGTTTCCTGTACGTGATCAACGAGATCGATGACTATGAGGGGCAGAAGAGCGGCTCGGCCGAGGCCTACACGATCGACCCGAACACCGGGATGGTCAAGCTGCTCAATCGCCAGTCCCTACATAGCCCCATCCCGGCCCATCTGGCGGTGGATCCGACGGGACACCACCTCGTTGTCGCCAACTACATCGGCGGCGATTTCGTCGTCCTGCCGATCGAGGCCGATGGACGGCTCGGCCCCGTGAGCGGGGAGGTCAAGGATACCGGCAGCGGCCCGAACAAGGCCCGCCAGGAAGCGCCCCATCCTCACAGCGTCGTCTTCGACCCGGCCGGCCACTTCATCGCTGCGGCTGATCTCGGCATCGACAAAGTCCAGGTCTTCCGCCTCACCGACGGCGGTCTCGTGCGGGTCAGCGAGGCATCGGCGGCGCCCGGCGCCGGACCGCGTCATATCGCATTCGACCCGAGTAGCAAGCGCCTCTACGTTGTGAATGAGCTGAATGCGACGGTGACGGTTTTTGCCTACGACGCCGCCACGGGGCAGATCGGCGGGGTACTACAGATCATCTCGACCGAACCGACCGGCTACAACGGACCGCACAGCACAGCCGAAATCGCGATCCATCCGTCCGGCAAGTTCCTCTATGCCTCCAACCGTGGCCACAACAGCATCGTTGGCTATCGCATCGATCCCTCGACAGGCTTGCTCTCGGTGATCGGATTCGCCACGCAAGGCATTAGTTTTCCGCGCACCTTTGCCATCGACCCGAATGGGAAGTGGCTATACGTCGCCAACCAGAAGAGCGACACCATCGTGCAGTTCGAGATCAACCCGGAGACGGGCGAATTGAAGCCAACCGGCCAGGTGACGCCGTCCATCACACCGGTAGCGATAGTGTTCAGGACCACCGGCTAGGGCGGCTTCACTGCGACCGGAACGCCTCGGGCAATGTGACGCGGTCGGCCCGCGCCGTGGCTTGACGCGCGCACCGATTTATCAGGTTCGCGGCGAGGACGATGATTTCCGCAAGCGATGGACGAAGCCATGGAGGATTCGCGGACGAGCTTGAACCGGAGGCCCGGCGCCGCGGCAGAGATGGCTATGACGAGCCCATGGTCAGCATGGGGAAGATCGTCCGCAACGATGGCGGCAGCCCGCTCCTGGTCAAGAAATACAGCGACACTCTGCTTGTGACATTGCTGAAGGCACACTACCCCGTGAAATACCGAGATCGCGCCTCGATCGATATGATGACAGGCGGCAAACCTTTGGAACCATCGGATGCTAAACAGCAGTTCGCCGCTTCGATGGAGCGCCTCGCCGAGCGCCTGGTTGGCGGAAAGGCTCGCGAGCCTTCCTCCGGCTAAACGGCCGAATTTTACGCCTTGCTTTGGCGCAGTCTCCGACGGGAGAGGATATTGGATCAGGCAGCGAGGCTAATCGGGTGGTCAGCGGGGATCTAGTCGGGGGTTCGCCACCCGTCGACTTTTCGCACGGTGATCTGACCAGCGGCGAGCAGTGCCTGGCGGCAGTTGCAGCCGAAGTAACAGCGATTTATTGGCATTTTTGTCCGGACACGTCGTGTTCACGCAGGACGCCAGAGAAAGGCCGCACTACCTCAGTAAGCAGACCGGCTGGCCGGTGGCCCGCGCCGCCGTTAAGTGCCAATGCACAAAATCGCTGCGCGATAGGCCGCTGAGGCGAGGGGCGTAGGCTCATCTCCGGGCGCCGCAACCGGGATAGAGATCGTCGGTAGCCGGAGGAGCGTCCTGTCTTGAGGATCGAGGGGTCGTCAACCTCATCCAAGACAGGAGTTTTCTATGACTACGGACGCCGTCACCCCGCTGCGTCATCGCATGATCGAGGACATGAACGCGCGGAAGCTCTGTGCCGGCACGCAGAGGGGCCACATTCACAGCTGCAAGCACCGGAGCTCATCCAAGCCGATGTGCTTGACGACATCTCTATCGGCGACGCAATCGCGGGCGCGGATGCCGTCATCAATCTAGTCGGCATTCTGACCGAGACGGCTAGACAGACCTATCGCGCCATTCACGTCGAAGGCGCCCGCCGAGTTGCACTGGCAGCACAGCAACTGCAACAGCTGCGGGATTTTGTCCGCGGCGTCGCTGTTTGCTTCGAAGAAATACACGTACCTTATGTTTTGGTCGATGTTGGTCCAAATTTGCTTTGCCACTTCATATGCCTTTGCCGCGTCGTACTGAGCTCGAAAGGCTGGCCCGTAGCCACGACCACCTGGTCTTCCTTGAGCTCGCCACCCTGGCTTTCTCTCTTTTGCCTCTGCAGCTGTCGCGCGCCAGCGCACAGAGGGCCGGCAGCGGGACAATCGACGGCCCGAGCAGGACGATGTCCGCGGGTTCCCGCCCCAACCCGACTTCCCTCTTTGATGGGGATCAAGCCGGCCGGTCGAGAATTCGTTTCGTTGCCAGCAGTCTCTTGACGGAGCCGAGGGCAAGAGGATCGAGGCGGGGCCCTGCAGGGTCCCGCCGCCGCTGCCACGATGCCTCAGGTCGATTTGACCTCGATTTTCTTGGTCGGCTTCTGGGCCTCCGCGGTCTTCGGCAGGGTGATCGTCAGCACCCCCCTGGAGAAATCGGCGGCGAGCTTGTCGCGATTGACACTCGCCGGCAGCTGGAAGGCGCGCTGGAACGAACCGTAGGAGCGCTCGGAATAATGATAGTTCTTGTCCTTCTCCTCCTTCTCCTGGCGCTTCTCGCCTTTGAGGACGAGCATGTCGCCGGAGACCGACACGTCCACGTCCTTGGCGTCCAAACCCGGCAACTCGGCCGAGATCTTGTACGCCTTCTCGTCCTCGCTCATGTCGATCGCTGGCGCCGAGAAGCTGAACGAGCTGCGCCATGCCGGTTCGACGTCGAACATCCGGCGCAGCGAGGGGAAACCAAACCCGCTGCCGAACCGATCGAACAACCGGTCCAGTTCGCCGCGGAACGAGTGCCGGACATCGGGGACATTGGTCTGCGCCGGCGGCGTCTGCTTCACTTCGACGGGTACCTCTGCCATTGCTGTCTCCATCGCTCAGTTTGAAGGAAGAGGCATGTTTATGCCTGTTGAGCATGTTGCGTGCTAGCCTCGGGCGCGACATTGATCCAGCGCAATTTCAGCTCGCCCTGGAATCCGATCGCCGGGTCCGCATCGCCCCACGGCACTCTTGAAGGTCATGCCCCGGGCGGCGGCGTTTGTGGGGAGGCTATTCAGTCTCTTGAGCTCAATAGGGGCGAGGCATCTTCACCCTCGGGCGACCCCAGATGGATGAGAGCCGGATCAGGAACCGCGTCTTCAGCGACGACGCCCAACGCTGTGCCGAGTGCAATAACCCGCCGGCGGAGCGCACCGGCCACGCGCTCCTCTTCTGTTCGGCCGGTTCCAGCTGCGCGGAGGATCTCGACGGACTCGGGATAACCGAAGGCCACGGTGATTTGGCGTATCCTGGGGATGCGGCGGCCCCGAGGCAGCGCCTCGAACGCGCCGGCGATGTAGGTGGGCACAGCCGGCGCTCCGCTGCGCAACAGCAGCAATCCGATGCCGGGCAGGAAACGCTGCAGCCTTCCATCGGGCGAGCGCCAGCCCTCGGGGAACCACATCTGGATATTGCCTGCCTGCAGTACCCGGCCGGCGGCTTCGAGCGTCCCGGCAGGATGTCTTGAGTCCACGGGGAACACGTGCATCGCCCGGCAGAACAGCCGAGCAGGCGGATTGGCGAACAGGCGCACGGTGTCCCCCGCCCAATAGAGGCGCCGGAATATGGACCAAGGCAGCGCCGCAGCAATGGCCATACCGTCGAGGTCGCTGACGTGGTTCGAGGTGATCACGAATGCCGCCGACTCGGGCAGTTGCTCGGTGCCCGTGACGCGCAGGCGGAACAGACCGCGCATGACGAGCCAGTTGGCCGCATAGAGCGCCGCGGTAAACACGGTCAGGAACATGCCCGTCGGTGCGAGCCAGCGATCGATATCGATGGCGGCCGCAGAGGCTTCGCGAGGCGGCGCGCGAGCGCCCGTGCAGCGCGCGATCGACAAGCGCAGCAGGTCGCGAGCCGTCTCGATCCCGGCAATATCGGTATCCGACAGATGCACGCCCAAGCGGTCCTCGAGTGCGACCGCGAATTCCATCCAGCCGAACGAGTCGAGGTTCAAATCGAGAGCGAGATTGACATCGAGGTCGATCGTCTGATCCGGATAGCGTTGGTGCAGCAAGGCCCAAACCGCCTCCGCCGTCGGGTCGCGCAACAGCGCCGCATCCTCCGGGGACAACGCATGGACCGCACGCCGGGCCCCTCCGGCGACCGCCTGGCCATAGAGCACGGGCAGCAGAAAGCGGCGGTATTTCCCAAGGCGAGTACGCGGCAGTGGCTCGGCGGTCAGCGCGAACCCCGACAATCGCTGATAGGAGGGCAGATTCTGCGCCTTCTCCGCGAGGATGACACGGACGCCATCGCGCAGGTTCGTCGCCCCGCGGTCGCGAAGCTTTCCCGGGTCCGGCCGCACCAGGGCGACGAGCGCCCCCTTGTCCTCCAGAACGGCAATCTCGGAAATCTCCGGGGCGTCGCCATAGACCCGTTCCAGGTCCTCGGGGATCACCTTCTTGCCGCCGCCGAGCACCAGCACCTCCTTCGCACGGCCGGTGACGAAGAGGAAACCGTCGCGATCGACAAAGCCCAGATCCCCGGTCCGGAACCATGCGTCCGGGGTGAATGCCGCGCGATTGGCTTCGGGATTGTCGAGATAGCCCTGCGTGATCGAGCTTCCGCGCAGCTCGATCTCGCCTGTCCCCTGATCATCGGGGCCGGCAATGCGAACCTCGCCGTCGGCGAAGGGGCGCCCGACGCTGCCCCAACGGCGGTCGTTCGGCCGGTTTCCGGTGAAGAGCGACGCGGTTTCCGCCAGCCCGTATCCCGACAGCACCGTCCAGCCGAGTGCTTCCAGCAATTCCTCGGTCTCTCGTTCCAGCCGCGCTCCGCCCGCGATCAGCAGTCGCAGGCTCCGGGCAATTCCGTGCCGGACAGGAGCGAACAGTACGCGTCCCAGACGAAGCCGGGTCGACTGCTGAACAACGAGCGCCAACTTCAGCAGCGCCCGCCACGCCACCCGCACCGTTAGGTTGCGGGCCTTGACACGTGCATCGATCGCCGCCCCCAGCGCCTCATAAAGGCGCGGCACGCCGATGATCGTGGTGACCCCTCCCTCCCGCATGGCCGCCATCAGCAACGGCCCGGTCGTGCCGCCGGGGAGGACGATCGCGGTGCCGAGCGTCAAGGTGCTCAGCGTCCCGACAATAAAGGGATAGGCGTGGTGCAGCGGCAGAGGCAGCAACGCGCGATCACGCGGTCCGACGACTGCCAGTTGCCCCACGGCCTCGACATTGCTGGCGATGTTGAGGTGCGTCAATAGGAAGGCCTTGGGCGAGCCGGTCGTGCCGGAGGTCCAGGACAGCAGCGCCGGCTCGTCGCGAGCGGGAACCGGCAGATCACCATTTCGCGGACCCAGAAGCGACTGCCAGCCCGTCGCAGTCTGTACGGTGCATTCGGTTTCGTCGACCAAGATCGCCCTGGCAGCATGTGCGCGCAAGATGTCGCTGGATGCTTCGAGGTGACCTGCCGTAGTGAAAATCAGCCGGGCGGCACTGGAGGTCAGCGCCGCGTCGAACTGCTCCGCGTCCGCCAAATCGTCGATCGGCACCAGCACTCCGCCGGCCGCCAGGACGGCGAGGGCCGCAACGATCCAGACCGGGGAGTTGGGGCCCCAGATCGCGACCCGCACGCCGCTGCCGAACCCGGCGTCTCGCAACCCTCGCGCCAAGCGAAGCGCCTGGTCGGCCACGGTCTCGCTGTCCCAGCTCGCACCCGCGCCTTCTCCAAACGTGATGAGCGCCGGGTGTCGGCCACGCGCCGCCACATCGCGTAACAAGCCGGTGATAGTCCAGGGGACGGTCACGAGAAGCCCAAGGTCCGAAAGGCTATCGATGCGGACACCGGGCCGGTGGAGCGCCCTTCGCCACGCGACTCGTTCTCGCCCGGCACAAGTGATCGCCCGAGTTAGTCAAATCGAGGGCGGCTTTCCGCGAAACCGCTTTGCCTCAATTTCCTGTGCAAGGTCCGCGCGACGTTCGGGGCTGAGTTCCTCCCGCGCGCCTTTGGGTTTGTTCCCGGGTCGCTCGCGCGTCTCGACTACCCTCTGGTCCTTGCCTCTACCCTGCTTCGATCCACGATCCTCGGACATCGGCGTTTCCCCTCAACTCAAACGATCTTCAGATTTGAACTGGCGGCCTGCCGAACCGACTTGATCCAAATCAACCGGCATCTCGACTGACGACTTTTATGCGCCCGGATGCAGCGATCACCTGTCTTGATCCTGTGGCGCAGAGTCTGGGCGAGCCTCGGCCTGACGAGAAGACCCGGCGCGGATTGCGACGGAACCGGCTGGGTCAGGCTTCCCTCGTCCACTCGACGCGCACGAAGTACCCATCTTTCTCGAAATTGTCCTCGATCTTGCCATGGAAAGCGCGCTTGACTGCCTCGCCAATGCGGCGCGGTAGGTGGATGTCGGTCGTACTAATCACGACTCCCTGCGCGTCTTCCTCGATGCTGATAATTCGGTTGAGGGGATGCTCCTTTTTCTCCGCTTCCTCCTGATGGCGGGCCAGGTGGATCATCTCCTCTTTGTGCTCCCGGGGGAAATCACCCCGCAGTGTCACGACGCCAGCCGGGAATTTGTCGTTGATGCGACGGCAGGCCGCACACAGCTCTTCGACGGCACCTTCGGCCCTCGCCACCCATCGCCAGCGCCCCTCGCGATAGACGGCGCCGCATTGCGGGCAGGCCGTGCCGTCACGCAGCTTTTGCTGGCGTTGGTAGGGATCGAGGATGTGATCCTGTTGGGCGTGTCCCGCGATGCGGCGCGTCGTTCGCGGCCTTTGCGGTCTGAGGTTCGATTGTTTCATCTCGGCTCCGTGGCTCGATCGCAGATCCGGGTTCTCACGGCGATGCGGAATGGACACTCTCCTGGGCATAGCCGGTTCGCCATTGACCCAGGTCAATCGGCACCAATCGCGCCTGCATCAAGCGAAAGCGCTTGGTGGAACCGTCCGATGGACTGGCATCAGGCTACCAACAGCGCGCTGCGCCAGGCAATGCGCAGCTTCTCCTGCCGCAACTCTTCAGGGTGCTCGGCGCGCCGCTGCAGCGCCGTCCGGTCGGTGACGGCCACAGATCCCTGGGTCGCTGCCAAGCAGACCGTCGGACAGCGGGTAATCCTCCTGGTGCGTCCCTGGTGCGGATGAAATCGGCGGGGACGCCACGGTCGCGCGTGTTGGGATACGCCTGGCTCTGCCGCCCGACGAAAGAGATCGATCAGCCGGTCAAAAGCGTCCTCGTCGATCGCGAAACAGTCGATCACCGGGATCATTTCGTGCGACCCATCTCAGCCTTGATGCATATGACGGGCTCGAGCTTGGCGACCTTGCGCGAGAGGTCAGCGAGATGCGCCACCTCGACGACTGTCGTACTGTCCTTGTAAGCACCGGGCGCCTCCTCAACGACACCGCGCATCGACGGGTTCTTGATGATGATGATAATGATAATGATGATGTCGCGGTCGCGGAGTTCGTCGACCAACTGGCGGCCACGCCACTGCTTTAAGGCCTGATGTCGGCTCAATCGCCTCCCGGCGCCGCGGTAGGACGAGGCGAAGGCGTGCTCCGGACGAGATGCCGGCCCGACTGTGATCGCGGACGGGGTGCCATGCTGCCGCCGATGAACACCGCCTGGCCGGTGGTGGCGAAGGCCGTCGGCAGGTCCGGATGGCCCGCGCCGAACGCGGGGGGTCGCACCCGTGCGATGGATGAAGAGACGCCAGCGCTGGCCGGCGTCTCGTGCTCTTCCTCCTTGCAGGTGTCGTGCGAGACGTCGGACAGCACCGGCGTTCCAAGGTCTGCGCCACTTAGTCTCTGGCGTCGCGTTCCAATCTTTCCGCGAGCCTCGCTGCCAGCTGCGCCAACGCCTTCTTGTCGTCAGTCCGGCTCACGCGCTCGGCGATCTCCAGGGCTCTACTCGCTTCCTCACGGAGTGCGATTGCGATGTCGATAGACATGTCGCGGCCGTCTTGTAACCAGCTGTTGTCTCCCTGATCGAAACTCGAAGGGTTGCTCCGGCGTTGCTCCATGTCAAGGGCGCCCCCGGGGACTGGCGATGCGGCGCATCGAGCGCCCGGGCGATTTCGAAACCGACCGCGACGCCGCCGCGCGGCAATGCCAGAACGATCGGCCCGGGCCTTCAAAGGCCCCCTTCGCGCAGCGCCTGGGCGACAAAATTATTGCGCGGGCCGAGGCGGCCACTGCCGCTGCCACGCGCGAACCAGCTCAGGGGTCGATCCCGCCTTCGAGGAATATGCGCGGGTGGAGCATATCCAGGTACCCGCAACCCAACTCGCCCTCGCGGCGGCTGAGAGCGTGCTCGACGGGGCGCGCAGAGCGGCTCGGGCGAAAGGCGCGACGCCGATCGCGGCCGAGCCGACTTTCGGTGACCCCGCCCAAGAGATCATTGCTGCAGCCGGGGACCGGCAGGCGGATCTCATCGTCGTCCGGAGTCGTGGCCATGGCCGGCTCGCCGGCCTCCTCCTCGGCAGCGTCGCGCAGAAGGTGGTCAGCCTCGCTCCCTGCCCGGTCGTCGTCGTGCATTGATCTCGGCCGTCAAATCCGCTCCCACAGGCCGGTCTCCTCGTCGAGGCGATCCAGCTCGATACCGCTGAAATCGAAACGTGAGACAACGCCCACGACCTTGCCGCCGTCGACGATCGGCACATGGCGATAGCGCCCGTCCTCCATCAGCCGCAGCGCTTCGATCGCCGTCTTGCCCGGCGGCATCGTGTCGGGGTCACGTGTCATGACCTCGGCGAGCTTCGTCCGGGCCGCGCTCTTTCCCTCTGCCAGCACCCGGTGAACGGCATCACGCCCCGTGAAGATGCCCAATAAGCGCTGATCGCCCTCGGTAACCAGGACGGCGCCGATGCGTCGGTCGCGCATGCATTGGCAG
>Ga0209446_1000241_pt1 | contig 12997 bp, 14 predicted proteins | sample BogFormECP04_OM2_FD_188242 | JGI IMG/M metagenome (GOLD analysis project Ga0209446, IMG submission 188242) | Bog forest soil microbial communities from Calvert Island, British Columbia, Canada - ECP04_OM2 (SPAdes) (version 2) | ecosystem: Environmental > Aquatic > Freshwater > Wetlands > Bog ... | reverse complement strand
ACCTACTTATATAGGTTTCGCAGAAAACCAGCTATCCTAGTCAGTATTGTCTTTCACTAACTTACCACAGTTCTTCGGATATCTTTACAACGATAACCCGTTCGGGCCTTTATAACCCTGACTGTAGTAAGATCACTAGGCTTCGGGTCTAATTTTAGATACTAACTCATTATTTTATAATTGGTTTATCTAGGCAAATATTATTTTTTGCTCGCATCTAATATTAACTCGCTGACCCATTATGCAAAAGGTACGCTCTTACTACTTATTTAAACTTTACTTGAGCTGCTTATAAAACTACTAATTAAAACCTACCTTCACAGTACTATACGCTGTCGCTTATATATTATATTTAGCCTTAGAGGAAGGTTCCCCTATTGATTTTTTCAATCAATATATTCAAACAGGCTATAGCCCATTTTACTTCTCTTTATAAATTATAATAATTTATTTTAGGCTGTTCTACTTTTATTCACATTAATCATAGAATCTCGTTTGATTTATTTTCCTAAAGTTACTAAGATATTTCAATTCACTTCGTTTATTATTGAATTTCTCTAAGAGTACATGTGTCATCCCTTCCTTTTGCAAACACAACTTAATCTGTATTCTCTTTAATATATAGCAAGGTATCCTTAATAGTTTCTTTATATACTTTCCTATATTACTATATAAGTAATATAATTACTTTATTTCTATATCATTCACATTACTATTATTAATTACTATTAAACTTTAATAAAAATTAGCTAAAACTACTAATAATCCTCTAGTTATTCAGATTCGAATTAAAAGTTTCTTCGAGCTTTATTAATAGTGAGTTAGTCAGGCTACTGAGAGTCGAACTCAGAATTTCACCTACCCAAAAGGTGCATCCGACCATTAGATTTTAGCCTGTATGTAAAAATATTATTGCTATATTCTATTAACTCTTTCATATTTCTAAAATACGTAATTTATAATCTGGTTTTCATTTTCTAATTTTTCCTATTTGTATTAAATGTTTATTGTCTTTTTTCAGTTCTCTTATTCTTAAAAATTTTTTTAATTTAAAATTTTTACTACCATATAAAGGGTACTCTTTAAAATGTTCAAATATAACATTTTCTCATAATCGCACACCGCTTAATTTAATTTCTAAATAATTAGTACTAGCCAAATAAACTTTTGATGAACTTTTAAAATAATTAGCAAGGCTGATCATTAAAAGTTTATTATTAATATGCTGACTAATGGATAAGTACATGGAACCAAAAAGTTTACCTGTGTGTAAACTTAAACAACCGTCTCCTGCTATAAAGCCATTAACATAATGTCCATTTAAAGGAATATAATCGTTATTGTTTTCCTTAGTATGATTTGGACTATAATAATTGTTTATGGGAAATTCTCTACCAGTATTCATACTTTTACTTAAAAGATAAAGTTTTTTTAGGCCCTCTTCTCTTAAATGTTCTTTTTTATCTATTATATGTAATGCTTCTTTAAAGGATAAGAAATCTAAGTGCTTAGTACCTCTTAGGGGATACTTTAAAAAATGAGGAATAACTTTTTTCTTAATAGAAGAAAAGTCATTTACCCTAAATCGTACAGTACCATCTTTATTGTAATGTCATAATATACCACAATTAAAAAAAGATTTAATCATGTTTAGTAACTCAGTTTCGTTTTTTAACATCTTTATTGTAAATTGTAATTGAACATTTTTTTTAATCTTAGTTCTCTTATCCTTTCTTAAATGAACAAAAAAACATCCCTCAGCGTCGGTTAAACCTGTCACAAAATTAGGGTTAAGTATATAGTCATTATTATAATTGTTCATTTATATTAACATATATTTAAAAAGAGACAAATTTCCTCTTACTCCAATAAGTAGACATAAAACAATTAAATATATTAAAAATGAGGGATACCTTTAATTCATTCTATGAAAGGACATACTCTTTTAACATCAGAAGTAAAAGTAGGATCTATTTTTTTAATACTTTCTTCAGTACTACGAATAAGAGTTAAATATGTTTCAGCAGATAACTGTTTATCTCATGTTTTATTACGAAGATATTCAATTATACTCTCGTGTTTCTCTGGACGATTTTTCGCTTCTCTTAATAAATTTCCATAATGTTCAAAATCATTAAGAGCTTTATTATATTCAATAGTGTCTTCTAATAAGAGAGCTCTTAAATTTTTAAATTTAAATTACTCATTATCACAAAAAGTAACTTAAGTTCATTTTTTTAATTAAATATATAAAAGAGGAGATTGCCTCTAATCAGAGAATATAGGATTCGAACCCATGAAAGGTTTTGCCTTTAACTAGTTTCAAGCTAGTCACTTTAAACCACTCAGTCAATTCTCTTATTATTAACTCCTTTTAAGATTTATGAAATGAAATCTCTATATTTCTAAGGATGTCTATATAATTTTCTTTCATTATAATCGTATATATTTGACAATAAAATTCAGTGATTATTACACGATTATAAACATTATTTACTCTAAAAAATATTGAATCAATAAATAAGCCCTTGATTTTAAATCTTTTATAGCCAGAAGTTATAAGAACAATATAGTTAACGTTTGGTTCTAGATTATTACCAATAAAGATAATTAACTTATTAACGCGGGTTATATCCATATCATCAAGAGATAAACTAAAAGTTTTACTTAAAAGTAAAAGGTCATGTATACCATAGGGAATTTTATTATTTTTTTTTCATTTTTTTAAATAAAGAAAAAAAAGAGTTTAAGACTCTAAGGGTTTATAATTATAATTCAGTGTCTTCATAGATATCCATTATTATCTTATATAAATCATTTAATAAATTATTATAGCTATTATTATAATATTCTCTTATAAAACATTGATTATATTTTACATTTTCTATTACATTAATATTATTATTATTATTATTATATTTTAATTCTCCTAACCAATTTAAATTTTGAAAATAACTAGGAAAATATTTAAAAGTTGAGTGATTTTTATCAAATAAATCTATAAAGGTGTTAAATATATAAAATTTATTGTTATTTAAATCTTGCTTAATATAAATTAAGGTTTTAGGTGAATATATGGAAGTATAACAGTTTTCATTATCTAAAAAATTATTATACTTCGTTAATAAGAAATCTTCTCTTAAAAACTCAATGCCATTTACAAATAAATCACTTATAAGTAATATTATAAACATATTTATTGCGCTAAATACTATTAAAAAAATATATAATTTAAAATTATCTATAGTAGTATAAATATTTATATAAATATTTATATTTGGAAGAACAATCGGTTTTTTAAATTTCATAAGAAAATATTTTTTTCTTAATAAAAGAGGCTAAACCCTCTATACATATAATAATAAATATATTATTATTATAGATTATTCTCAACGATGAGAACGGGAACGCTTTCTATTATGATAATCTCTAGCAATAGCATCTAATTTCTTCATTTGAGCAATATGTTTATTTCTACGATATTGATCATGTGCAAGATCCATTTCTCTGTATTCCTCATTTCTTAATACAGCCTTTTTTATGGATTTCTCTTCTCATTTATCTAATTTTACTTTAATTCGTTTAAATCCAGTTTTAGCTAATGACTTAACAGTATCAAAAATACACTGTTTGTTTGAATAATGCTTGTTTGGATCATATTCTTTTCTTAATGCATCTCTATGAAAAGCTGCCCTAGTTCGCTCTTCATCTGTACTTTCTTCTACAAAACCTAATTGAGTGGAGTTATCACAAGCAATCTCAGTTCAATTATTAGCTTCAGGTTTATATAATACATCATAACGAATATTTCTACCAGTTTCATATGAATTAGAATGGTAATCTACAGCTTTACCATCTAATTCATAACGACAACCTTCTTTAGTTACGTATAACCCAGGGCGATAGGGCTCAAAATTTAAGGGTTTACCGTCTAATTCTCCACCTCAAACTCCAGTACCCCTATAATAAGTTCTTTCACCACCATCGTCACAAAATACAATATCAACAAAGTATATAAAGGAAAGCATATATAATAATATAATTATTATATACAGTAAAAAAGGGTTTAATAGTATATACATTTGTAAATAAAAGATTAAGGGTTTTAGTTCCAAATACTTTTTATTTATAAAACACATAATATTTAAAAATATATTAAATAAAAAGAGACATTGTACTCTAAAGATACACTCTTTGCATAATATATAACATATACATAAGGATTATTATTATAATATTTAACCCTAACCCTTTCTATTGTGATAATCTCTAGCAATAGCATCTAATTTCTTCATTTGAGCAATATGCTTATTTCTACGATATTGATCATGTGCAAGATCCATTTCTCTGTATTCCTCATTTCTTAATACAGCCTTTTTTGTTGTATTATTACTAATCTTTCTTAAAAAAGTTAAAGGATTCTCCCTTATTTCTTCAAAAGTTGTTCTTAACTCCCCACATAAACTATTATCCGGATTTCATGTTTTTTTAAAGTCTTCATATGAAACAAAGTTCCCCGAAAATTTACCATGAAAATACCAATGAACTTTACGTTTAAAAACAGTTTGATATTTAAGTTTTATACTTAAATAAGACAAATGGTTTTGAGTGTTATCTTCATTAAATTCAACTGTATCTAAATTGGTGACATTATCTACAAAAGATTCATTGATGCTATCACAAAATAAAATTTCTGTAAAAGAAATTTGTCACAATATAAATAGGAATACAATTATTATATTCCAAAAATAATAATAATTGTAAGCTAAATAAAATAAATTCTGTACATTTTTTTTATTCATATAATATATAAAAATATTCAAGTAAAAGAGGCTAAACCCTCTAATAATTTGATTCTCCCAAGACTTGAACTTGAATAATATTCTTATCAAAAATATACTTTACCAATTAAGCTAGAGAACCTTTTTTATTCTATATAGAACAATAATAAAACAAGAGTACTCCGACTTGAACAGAGAAAAGAAAGTTTGAAGCTTTCTATTTTACCATTAAATTACACTCTTTTTAACATAATAAAATATGGAAACAATATAAGGTTTTTATTTTGTTTTATGTTTACAGGTTCTATCCATATAGCTCAAATACCTATCCTTACTTAAATCGTTGAATGCATTTAAATAAGTTAATTTCTTATAGTCAAAATTAAACATAGCCAAGAGATAGGTACTTAATCTAAGATCTAGGGGACTTAAAATATGGGCTTTTTGGCTCCCTCCTCTGCCAATATTCGATTGGTACCCGTTAATGTTAGAAAATAAATTCTTTATGTCTAAGAAGCCACCATATCTCAAGATATACAAACTATATTTATTATAATCTAAAAAATCTACTTTTTCCTTTTCAAACCTTAAGAATGTAATAAAATCCTCCTGCCTCATTTCCGAATAAGTAATAAGACAACCATTATCTTTTTTAATGACACTCATTTTGTCTAATTGCTTGTCAATAGAAAAAATATTTAATTCCTTAATTCCCATAGCAGCTAATATTTTACTTAATTCAAGTAGATTAACATGGCTTAGTTCTTTAATAACAACCATTTTACTTATTAAGTTACTTATGTTTTCCTTAAAAATACTAGGGTTATAAGCCAAAGTAAATAGAACGTCATCGATATCAACAGGGAATTCAAAATTATTATTTATTTTTTTGTTTTGTACTGTTTCCTCTATTATTTCTTCTTTTTCTTTCCGCCATGGCTCCGCCTGCGATGGTAAAGCCAATTCCTTATCTTCCGTATTATAATAAGAAGATAAGGGCAAAGTATTATAAATACTTTCACTATTATTTTGTTCTAATTTGCTTCGCTATTTTAGCTGTATTATTTGCATTAATTCTAGTGTTTTTCATATATTTATTATTATATTGTTTAAAAGAGACTTAATTCTCTAAAGGCTTAATTAATTAACTTTCTATACTATACAAATAAATTAATATAAATATGTATTTATGTATACTCATATTTGTATAAAACAAGAAGCTGGAGCCGCCTTGATTCGAACAAGGGATCATAATATGCGAGATTATAGTTTTACCAGATTAGACTACGGCCCCTTTTGCATATACAAATGCAAATACATACGCAATTTTTTTTTAAGCTCTGCGGAAAGAAAAGGATTTGAACCTTCAGATCTAAAATAGATATTGTTTAGCAAACAACTCGCTTTACCTATAGCAATCTTTCCTTTAGGTAATCTTATGTAGTCTATTTATACATTTTCTTTGCATTAAGACGTGATATACATAAGGCCTTAATATAGAACTATATAACTTTATTATAATATTATTGAGTTAAGTCCCTAGTTATTAAAATTTTTCTTGTTTATTAAGAGTTGATTTAGGATCTTTTTCTCTAATATTTTCTTCAATATCACGAATTTTATTCAAAGTTTCCTTAGCTTCTTTAAATTTTTCCTTCGCTTTTTTTCTACAATCCTCTATGAATTCAGACATTTCCTCTTCATCTGAGTCCACAAGTGCATAATATTCCTCTTTACCTGTTCTATCTTTTCAATATTCATAATAGAAATTAGATTCTTTATATTTATTAATAAGTAAATCCAAAGTTTCTTTCATTTCTTCTATAGATTGACCATCACATAATATATATACATTATTGCTTGAATTAATCATTATATTAATCAATATACTTAAAAATAAAGGGGAAAGAGGAGAAAAAATAAACGATCGTATACCTAATAAAATATAGTTTTTATTCATATTTTTTATTAATATATTAATAAAAGAGGCTAAATCCTCCAATAATTCCATAAAAAAATACTATTGAGCTAAGTCAGATTTGAACTGGCATCTACTATCTTAACAAAGAAGTCCTTTACCTATTAAGTTATTAATTATTTATTAATCAATATGATTAATAAATAAGATAAAAAACAATAAAAACATGAAAAATTCTATATTAACATGAAAAGTAGTACTATTACTATTACTATTATATATTAACATTATATATTAAAATAATTTTTAGTTTATAAAGAATTAGATTTGAATAATTTTATAACAATAAGTTTTATACATAAAAACTACATACTCAAATAGGCTTAATTTATCTAAATTACAGTTAATTGGATTTTAGCTGATAAAATTATCATGGGAGTAATGAGTTACCATTAGCCTATGACTGTTTTATCCCTTTTTTATTTTATTATACAATAACTTTCATGATCTTTTATACATTGTTGTATACCAAGACTTGAAGGGACTCCTTTTCTCTTATTCACGGTTAGTTTAATTTGAACCAGCAATTATTATTAATACATTTTTAGTTTTTATATTCATTTTTTATTTTGGTATATAACTATATATTTCTATAATAATTAAATTATTATCCTCAAAAAAAGGATTATCTATAATATATTGCATTTTATTACAAAAATATCTATACAAGTGTTCTATTATATCTTCATCGTAAGAAACTAATTTAATCACAACAGGATTAGATACTTCTTTTTTATCTTTTGTAATACCATCGATTAATGTAATACCTAAAATATGTTCTTCATTAAGGTCTAAAATTTCATTAATCGCACAAGTAAAAGTAGATAAATTGAAATAAAAATGGCTTTCAATATAGTAAATTTTAACATTATTATCACTCATTTCTTTTTTTTTCTTTTAACAAAAGAGACAATACTCTCTAAAATAAGGCTTAATACTTTATAAATTTTACAGTCATACAGGAATAAATAACAAGATAATTTGTTTTATTTAACCTATTTAAAAAATTCAAGCCTTAAAGTTAAAAACTTTTCCAAATTACCTTCTTCACAGGCAATTTTCCGGGTTAATTTAACTAAATCCTAATTCTTAATTATACTAGTAAGCTCCCATTGAAGTTTAAGAACTTCATATCTTAAAAACATTTTATGAGAAAAAAACTTTTTAAGATAATTAACATTTGTATTAAGATCATTATACATATCTGGAAGCTTAAATATAATATTTTTATTAATATCATTTAGACTAAATATAATAGCTCTATTGTTATCAAACATTTCAACATTGTTACAAGATACTTTTGGGAAAGTATATAATATAGACCCTAAAGCAATATCATCTTTAGTAAGAAGCTTGTCTTTATAAGTAATAATAAAACTATAAGTAGAATCGAAATCAACTTTCTTTATAATAAGGCCATAAAAATATGCAGGATCTATCATACTATTACTTTTATCAATTCAATTATTCTTAATATGATCCATATTATTTTCTTCATAAAAATATAATTCATCTCTATAGTCATAAACTTTTATCGTAAAATTAAACGAACATTTAATAATACCATTATTTAAAAAATTACTTTCCTTCATATCTCTTATTTATAATATATAAAAGAGACAGATTCTCTAAACTAAGGCTAGTCCAATTCGAATTGGGAATTATTATCTATTAAAAAGAACTTTATTAATTATATATTCTGTTCTTGTTATATGAACTTAAATATATACCAATATAGCAAGGATAATCCTTAAATTGAAGATTACTTAAGTAAGTATCCAAATATGAATATAATTTATTATAATAATCTTCAAGGATATCTTCATCATCCTTAATGCTTAAAAGTTTAAAAGGTAATTTGCCTATAATTTTATTGTTTAAAGTAATTAAATGTATGTAATAAATAGATCTTAATTCAAAACTATACTCATCATTTTTAAACACTGAAAATATTTTATTTTTAAATTTAAAAAGATTAAGATCCTTTATATGAATATACGATATATAACAACGGGATTTAGTACTACACATAATTTTTATAAAAAGTATATAAAAGAGACAACATTCTCTCAATTACAGTCCGTCGGATTTGAACCTACAATTATCGCGTGGAAAACGACAAGTTTACCAATTAACTTAGGACTGTTATTACCCATAAAATACATTTAAATTTTTTTGTATATCTTATAATGTTTTAGAACAAATATCAGATATAAATTTTTAAGACCTATGGGATTTGAACCGAAATTAATGACTTGCAAAGTCACAGTTCTACCCTTGAACTATATCCCCTTAAAAAAAAATGTTAACAAGAAAAATTGTTAAAAAAATTAACAAAAAAATACTTTACCAAAATCCAACACTTAAGGTAATTTTTTAATAGCTCTTCTTATAGGTGCAGAATTTCAATATTGATAAGGTTCTCTATTTGTATAAGTATATCTCATAAATTCTAGATAGAATCTAGCTGCATTATGGCCATAAATAGATGTGTCCATTCATTGAGTAGGATTATGACCTTGAACAACATGTTCCATAGCATTAGATAAATTTTTAGCATAAGGTTGATAACTCATATTAAAAGGTTTCATTGTAATAGGATCTAAAAACCCTCTATTTTTAACGTTACTTGGATCGTTAATAGTATACACTCTACCATCAAAAGAAAAACCATTTCCATAATATATAGGTTGATTCACATTTTCTGAAATACCACTATTAGAATTTGGATTTGAACTACTATTATCATTACCACTATTTCTACCTCCTAATGGATTAGGGTTAGAATTATTATAAAATAAATAAGTAGGCAAGGTAAAATTTTCCATTTTTTTCTCTTATAAGATTCAATAAAAGCAGAGATATAGAACAAGTATATAAATGATTTCTAAAATCCGTAATATCTAAGCCATATTTTGTTAGAAAGAATATTTTTATTATTATAAATAAAGTGGGAACAACAACTAAAAAAACATTAATATAAAGCAAATAGTAAACGAGTCAGACCGGCTTCGATCCGGCATCAACTTTCGTGACAAGAAAGTCCTTTACCTATTAAGTTACTAACTCTTTATTAATCATAAAGGTTTTCCATACTACCTTAGACATAGGTAATCTTTTTAGTCAATTTAACTGAATCCTAATTCTTAATTATACTAGTAAGCTTCCATTGAAGTTTAATAATTTCATACCTTAAAACCATCTTATGTGAAAAAAGGTTTAATATCCTTAATATTTATATTAAGATCTTTATACAAACCTAAAAGCTTATCATCATAACTAATAAAAAAAAAATAAGTAGAACCTAAAGAAATTTTTTTAGAATAAGACTATATAAATATACAGAATCTATCATATTTTTATTCTTATCAATTGAATTACCCTCAGAACAATCCACATAGTATTATAAATAATAATAAAATTCATTTATACAATCATAAACTTTTACCCTAAAATTAAACGAACATTTAATAACACCATTACTTTCCTTCATATCTCTTATTTATAATAATATTATAAAAAATATAGATTTTTATGACCAGTCGAATTCGAATCGACACACTTTGCTTGGAAGGCAATAGGTCTACCATTAACCTATGGTCATTTATATACTTTAAAATCTAATAAAACTTAATTTTTTAAGACCTATGGGATTCGAACCCACATATCGAAGATTAAAAGTCTTGAACTTTATCCTTTAAGCTAAGGTCTCTATATAGACATCTATATCTATACACATAGCTGTATTTTTTTTTTAAGATTATTACAAATATAAGGTTTAAGAACCTCAATAATATATTGAGACGAATAAGAATAATCAGACTACATCTACAAAATGTCAATATAATATTGCTGACTCGAATCCCACGTGATGATTTTCAGTTAAATGATAAGCAAGAATACGTCATAGACCTACAAGAAGAAAAGCAGTACCAATTATAACATGTAGCCCATGAAAGCCAGTACCAAAATAAAAACATGATCCGAAAGCTCCATCACTTATAGTAAAAGAAGAAACTGTATATTCTATACCTTGAAGAGCAGTAAATACTATAGCTAATACTACTGTAGCAAGTAATCCATATAAAGTTCCAGCTCTATTTCCTTGTATTAATGAATGATGAGCATATGTAACTGTAACTCCGCTTGATAATAATATTACAGTGTTAAGTAAAGGTAATTCAAAAGGATTAATTGCTTCTATACCCATAGGGGGTCATTGAGCTCCTAATTCTACGGTTGGCGATAGAGCACTATGGAAAAATGCCCAAAATATTGCTAAAAAAAACAAGGCTTCTGATACTATAAATAAAGCAACACCTATATTTAATCCTTTTTGTACTGCCAATGTGTGATTACCTAAATATGTTGCTTCACTTATAACATCTCTAAACCAAAATGACATTGAAGAGACAACTAATATAAAAGCTAATGTTAAAAAATATTCTGCATTACTAAAACCATGCATTGATAATACACCAGAAGTAGTTAAAGTTAATAAAGATATACAGGTATATATAGGTCAAGGGGATGGACTTACTAAATGGAAAGGATGGGCTTGAAAATTACTTCTAGTCAAATTTATCATATAGTTTCCATATAATCTAATTGGTATTGCATAAATATTCTTTATGTTTCTGCATAACTCAAGAGTAATATAATTATACATCTTTATATAAAGAGAACAAAAGCTTAAATATATAACCTTTATATTCTTAAGAAATAAGTGACTCGAACACTTAACCGGCTGAGTGTTGAACAGCTACTCTACCAATTGAGTTAATTTCTCTGTATATTTTATTTTAATTTTTATTTAAAAGTGTAACCATTATAAATTTTATTTTTATCTAAATAACGACCTATTGTTCTCCTATTCACACCAAAGTATTTTGCTGCACTTGTCATAGTGGTAAGCTGTTTGATTAGATTGTTTGATTTAGCATAGATTTCCACGCTTACACCATGACTTCTTAAAGATAACTTTAATCTAGTCTCTAATTTAATAGTTTTAGGTTTGTTATTTACCCTAGGTAAATTTCTAAGGCTAAGCCCTATTTTCTCCCTTGTTTCATAGCTATGTGTTTTACCATAAAAATGATTATTTATACCGCTCATCTTTTCTATGGTTACTTCTGAATGTTTAAACCCCAATCTATTTCCAGCTATTTTAAATATATTATACTCTGGCTTTAAAAGGTCAATATAATATTGTTCTTTTTTTATTAATATGCTCGGTTCACAATATTCCATAATATCTAAACTAAAATATGAGTGATCATATTTTAATAATGCACTATGTATTCTACTGTTACCCTTTAATAATTCTTTATTAAGAGAACGTAAAGAAAAGTAATTACGCAGCCTTTGTGCTAAGTTAATAGCACTTCCTATATACGACATACCTGTCATTAAATTATTTCAACGGTAAATACCACATTTTCTTCTATTTTCTTCATAAATCTTAAACTTATCTCTACTAGCATTAGCATATATAACTACAGGAATTATTTTTAAATTATCATTATTTTTCATATTTTTTTTTATATATTTTTCTGTTTTATTGTTATAACAATAGCACCAACCATTGCTAATAATAATATTATAGAAGTTAATATAAGTCATATACTATAACTAGTATATATTATATTACCAATACTACTAATATGGCTAGTTTCTGCTAAGTTACCATCTCATATCTTACTTGTAACATACAATATTTCACCCTTATCTAAAAAATCGGATTTTAAGTTAAAGACCTTATTAAATAAGTCACCATAATTATTGTGTCATATGTTTTTTAACAAATTATTTAAATCTAATGTATAATTATTAAAAGCTTTTATGTCATACGGTAATAATTTAAATAATATATAATTAAAAATAATTGTAATTATTAGAGCTAAAGGAATACTATTACTAGTATTACTAATTATTTCGCTTATTCTAATATTTATTAACATTAATATAAATAAAAATAAAATAGATACAGCTCCCACATAAACTAACAAGTAGGATAAACCTATAAAATTTATGCCTAATATTATTAAATAACTAGATATACTCAAAAATAAACTAATTAAAAACAAAACAGATACTATAGGGTTTTTACTTATAATTACAAATATACCGGACATTATGGAAACTATTGAAATAATATCCAATATTTCAACTTTATAGCCATTAGTGAAAGTTTCATTTAAAATAAAAATACTATTCATATATACATATTAAAAATTAT
>Ga0209446_1000239_pt1 | contig 13081 bp, 15 predicted proteins | sample BogFormECP04_OM2_FD_188242 | JGI IMG/M metagenome (GOLD analysis project Ga0209446, IMG submission 188242) | Bog forest soil microbial communities from Calvert Island, British Columbia, Canada - ECP04_OM2 (SPAdes) (version 2) | ecosystem: Environmental > Aquatic > Freshwater > Wetlands > Bog ... | reverse complement strand
TTCTCGTGGCAAACCGCAGTAGGAGATCTTTCAGAGGAGCATACAGCCGTTTCTCGAACGTCGGCTCGATCTCACTTTCGAAACGGATCGCTTTCGGAAAATACGGGGACACATCGAAAACAGTTTGAATCTCGCGGCGTGGTTGGTACAAAACGGAGAAGATCATCCGCAATGCTTTTGAGAATCCGGTGGCGGTGTACTCGTTGTGTTCCGAAAGGCCGGGCAAGCCGCAGTCCCACGCTGGCCCCCGCCTCCGCGCGAACCGCCTCCCCGCACTCGAGACTAGTAGCACAGCGGGAATCAGCAGGAGCAGAAGTGCAATCGCAATGACCGAGGTGGATACCAACCCGCCATGAGGCGTTCCTGCGGAAAGCACCCACCTGTGCGCGGTGATCAGATTCGTGCCGACTCGTGGTCCAAGTAGTTGCTCCGTCAGAGCATCGAATACAGGTACAAACCAGGTAGCGCCCAAGCCCAAGACCAGGCACGCCCCTGTTAGGCAACCCATGCCAATGCGCATGGAGCGAGGGGCTTCGTGAGCGCTGCGGGACTCTGCGCTACGCGGCAGAGCTAGGAACGTGATCGCGAATGCCTTCACAAAACAAGCCGCGGCCAAGGCTCCTGTCAGCGCGAGCATCGATCCAGCGAGGGGAAAGAGGATTCGCGTCAGGCCTCCGGTCACTCCAAATCCAGCCAGGAGGCTCTGGTAGGTCAGCCACTCGCTGACAAATCCGTTGAGTGGCGGAAGGCCGGAAATGGCGACGGCTCCGATCAGGAAACAGAAGGCTGTGACCGGCATGGGACGGATCAGGCCGCCCAATTCCTCCATATTTCGTGATCCCGTCGAATGCAGCACCGACCCGGCGCCCAGGAACAAGAGACACTTGAAGATCGCGTGATTCAGAGTGTGAAACAACGCGGCGATCAGAGCTACCGCGGCGAGTTGTGGATGCCCTGCAACGCGGAAAACCAAAGCCGCGCCAAGGCCGATGAGAATGATACCGATATTCTCGATGCTGTGGTAAGCCAATAGCCGTTTGAGATCATGCTCCATTAAAGCGTACAGCACACCGAGAACGGCGGAGCCAACCCCTACAATCAGCACCAGCAAGCCGGCCCAGGACGGCAGTACACCCAGCCCTTCCAGGAAAATGCGCGCCATCCCGTAGATCCCTGCCTTGAGCACGATTCCGGAAAGCAGAGACGAGATATTGCTCGGCGCAACGGGGTGGGCTGCTGGAAGCCAGATGTGGAACGGAATAACACCAGCCTTGATGCCAAAGCCTAGGAAGAACAGAACAAACGCGATGGCCTGCTGGCTGCTGGACAAATGCACGGCGGCAGTGCGGAATTGCGCGAAGTCCGCGCTTCCGCTGACCTGCATCAATAAAGCGAAACCGAGGAGCAAGCATCCGGCATCGATGTGGGCCATGACGATGTAGAGCAACCCAGCTCGCCGGGTTTCCCGATCTTCGTGGTAAAACGTGACCAGACCATAGGCAGCGAGCGCCATCACTTCCCACGCGATCAAAAACAACAATGCATTGGCGGCGGTAAAAACGATCGTCAAGCTGAGAAGCAAGAGATGAAATAAGAATCCGAAGAAGCCGATGTTCCTCTTACCCTCGAACTCTTTCAAATAGCTGAAGGAGTAGATGGAAACCGCACCTGCGAGTATCGCAAGGGTTAAGTTAAAGAATCCAGCGAGTGCGTCGTAGTCGAAGCTGTACGCAAACAGTGGAATTCCTGAGGAGATCGACCAGCGAACCGCAGTGCCTTGAAGAATTCCAAATACTGCGGCGAGGCCGCCGAAGATCGCGCCTGCCAAGGCGGTGCCGCAACAGATGTGCCGGCAGAGCGCAGGCTTTCGCCAACTTGCGAGAGACACAAGCGCGCCGACCGAGTAGAGGGCAACACTCAGCGTGAAGGTCGCAGCAACCGGAAGCGTGTTCATGACTTGCTTACCATAACCAGATGATAGAGCTTTCGAATAATGTCGTCCCACAGTTTTCGGTGAACTTTTCCGTTACGATGGCAATGTCTTTGCACGGCAGCATCTTCCCTTTGCGACTGTTTGCTGTCTTTTCCGCCCATCGACGCAGAATTCCAAAAGCTAACCGTCCATATCGCTGTTTAACTTACGAAGCGGAACTACACTATCCGTTCACTAGTTGGCGGAAGAGGTATAAGACTGTGAGATGATCCTATTCCCATTGGCATCCCGTGCTGGCTTCACGTAGATCACATAGGCATGCTCTCCGGGAGACTCGCCAGCATCATAAAATTCGCCGTCAACCCAACCGCCCGGAGGCATCTCGATCCACGTGAGATTCGAGTCCATCGATTCCCGTACGGCGGGGACTCGCTGTTTCGAGGTACCGGATAAGCTCATCCATTCCGATGACGAAGATGTCCGCCCGACAAGCTGTCCGATCGGCACGTTTGTTGCTGCACGCAACGGATAGAAGACAGGATGGTTTCCCCTGTTGCTTAGCCGGAACCGCACAGAGAACCCGGCCCGATCGCCAGATCTCTCTGGGGAGGACAAAGTCAAACTCACGAGTGCTGGGGAATCGGGGCCGAAGCTTGTTTCCCTGCCATCAGTCACTCGACCAAGGCGATTGGCCAGCACAAACAACAAAGCGACCAGAGCGAAAAACCAGGCGAGTTTGATATTGGCCTTTCGTTCTTCCCCCAAGCCCCCGACGGAGGGGGTGAGCAAACGAAGCTTGTGGCCATTCGTCTTCTTTAAAGGTGAAGGCTGTACCCAAGGTCGAAATGCAGAGAACTTGGGTCTGCCAGACATAGCTGCCTCCTGCTATGCGTCGCCCCGACGCGACGCCAACGCCCTTTTCTGCGAGTGCTGTAAGTGCTTGTTCTTTCTAGCAGAAGGAATCCACAATTTCACACGCGTAAACAGCAGCACTTGACATGGTAAACTTCGCAGATTAAAGTATGCCTGTACGTAAGGATGAGCATGCCACAGCAGATTGCCAACTTCAAGTCTGAGTTCTTCAAGGCCCTCGCGCACCCTATCCGCATTCGAATCTTGGATTGTCTTCGTGACGGCGAGAAGGGGGTCAATGAGCTCAGCGAGATTTTGAAAATTGAGCCGGCAAACGTTTCTCAGCAGCTTGCAATTCTGCGAGTGCGCAACATCGTGATTGGACGCAAAGCGGGGAGCAATGTGTATTACTCCGTCTCCGACACGACTCTGTTCCGGCTTCTTGACGTCGCCAAAGACATCTTTAACAACCACTTGGTGGGCGTGCGAGACATGCTTCAGCAGATGGAGGCGGTCCAGTAGGGCGAAAAAATTTTGTCCACGATATGCAAATGTTCGCATATGCAACAGCGTTTCCAGGCTGCTGGGTTCATCCTTGGGTCTGGATGGAGATCGATAACCATGCCGGACTTCTACACTTCTCAGCAGTTAGCCCAGACGCTAGGAATCGCGGAAGCCACCATCGCGGCTCTCCAGACGAAAGGTTTACTCCAGCCCACGGTAAATGACGGTAGGCTCTTCTTTTCTTCCCGCCAAGCGCACTGCTTACGCGCCGCGCTTCGCTGGGCACGCAAAGACAAAATAGATTTGCAAGAGGCCTTCGCGAGGGTGGAAGAACGCTGGCTGGCGCACACGAGCGCGACGAAGGATTAGGTCATGGCAACAAGGAGTTGGCATTCGCGTGGCTTTCCAAGCTGGCGCATTTGGCTCATCTCCCGCGTTAGTCGCTTGCGAAACATCAAGAACTTAGCCCCAGGGGAGCTCCCGTTTGCTGGTGGACTAGTTCTTCTTTTGGCGGCTTCCATGTTGTGGCGGGTGTTCCCGATGGCGGTGATCGGCGCAGGACTCGTCCTCATCCTGCAAGAGATTGCCGACCCATCTCCTCTCTTCTTAACGGTTCCTTGGGAAGCTCTGGAATTCGTGTTGAGCGGTAAGGTGCGCGCGAACCACTTCTGGCTACATCGGACGCAAAGTCTGCTCCGAGAGTCCAGAGATTCGCTCGCCAAAATAGATGGCTGCGCGACCCGTGGCGGTTTTTTCTTAGTCGGTGCCACCTTTAACGAGACTCAGATTCAGTGGGCATCACAGACTGCTTGGCGAGCTATGTGCCAAAAACCCTCGGCGAAGGAAGCTGCGACCGGCTGCAAGACGATGCGGTTTCTGCTTGCTTTATGGTTAATCGCTGGAGGCTTAGCCGCGCTAAGCCTTTTCCAGGGAGTAGATCTCGGCAGCGGATTGTTGCTGTGTGCATTGTGTGGTGCTGCTGGCCAGCTCTTAGCCGGACCGGCTGAAAAGCTGTTGAGCCCGTGGGCTGGCCGCGTGGCTTGCTCCAACAAGGAAACTTGGGCGGGCCGTTTGGAAGTGGAGAGCCTCGCGATCCCGCGGTTCCTGTGGTTCAAGAGGAGTCTGGTTTTCCAAGTGCGGCGAACGCCAGCGCAAGAGTCGAAAGAGGGTTAAACCAAATGAGCGTGCGGTCGAGGCTCCTCGCGGAAGCGGAGAAACAGATCTCCAATCCCTTCCTTCTGTGCGCCTTGGTCTCGCAGCGGACGCGGCAACTGATGATGGCAGGAAACGCAATCATGAGCACCGCACAACTGGTCGACTCCGCGCTCAACGAACTCATAGCCGGGGCGCTCGAATTTGAGCGTGGCAAGCCAAGGCGTGCCCCTTTGGTCCCAGCAGAATCTCGAAGCAAGGAAAGCCACGGCGCACGCGAATCACTCGCAATACCGGCGATATCCGATGCTGATCTTTCCGTGGAGGCCACATGAAAAGGCGTCTCAAAGTCAGGGAACTGATGCAGAGGGAAGGCTTCCGCGGGGAGATTGTTCAGCTCTTTCGCTCGCCGAGCACTGGGATGATTCACGGATACGACGGATACGACGTGACCTTCAATGAGGAATCGCTGGTCGTGGGCCTGAGCTACGGTGATCTTAGCCTCGGCCTAAAAGTGTCTTACGGGATCTTCTTCGCCACCGGCGCGAAGCTTCCCAGTGCCATTAATGTGCAGCCTGCGGTCGGGGTCCCAACCGAAACGACGGGGAATGCGGGAAGCGTAATTTCGACAAGAGCTGGTGGGACTGGGGTCGTGTAACTCTGCGAGTCGTCGGGGCCGGAGGAGACGCCCTCGTATTCTGGGTCCTGCTGGGCCGGGCTGCGCGAAAGCAGAGGGGCCATTCTCCGGACGCGCGAAAGGAAATGGAGGTTGCGTATTTCGGAACGAACAGGAGTTCGAAGCATGAAAGGAGTGATCTGGCACATCTATCGCAACCAGCAAAAAGGCATGATTCGCGGTGATGACGGAGCACAAGTACCTTTCCGAAAGTCGGCCTTGAGTGGAGCGGAGTTTTACGTGCTTTCCTCGGGCCAGAGGGTCAGCTACCAGGTCCAGGACGGTTGGCTCGGCAAGGAAGCGGTGGACGTGCGCCCCGTGCTGGTTGAGAAAGCCGCAGAAAATGGCTGAACCAAAAGTGGAGGACGCAGGTTTCACAATTGAGCTTCAAACTTGCGGGGAGTGCTTTTTCATCGCTTCCGAACACGCTCTCGTAGGTACGAAAGGCATATTTGTGATGGGTCTCCAATTGGAAGTAGGGACTCCCGTCGTCGTTCATGTATGGAAAAGACAAAAGACACTGAAGGTGTTCGGCGTCGTATGCGGACATTACGAGGATTCGGGTCTTGTGATCCAGTTCACGGAGAAAATGGAAAGCGCTGCGCGTGAGTTCGCAACTCTGCTGGCCACCAAGCAGGTTTCGTCACTCCCTGTATAACTTGAATTTGCGAGATCAGAAGAAGGGAGCGGGTATGCGGGGTTCTATTACGCGATTGAATAAGAAGGTGGGTTGCGGGTTCATCCTTGGCGAAGACGGTTGCGAAGCATACTTCGATCTCTCCTCACTGGAAGGAATCGACATCCGAGCGCTTTCGATCGGGAAAATAGTTGAATACCAGGAACACTTTGGGCACGAACGTTTGCGGGCCTCTGGGGTCAAGGTCATAGCGCACTCTCGAAGTGAATCCGCAAGCGGGAGTTGAGCTTCCCTTCCCAAGTAGATTTCCGGGCACTTGAGGCAATAGCTGACTGACGCGATGCGATGGGCCCGAGATTTGCAGTGAACTTAGGAGTAAAAAATGAAGGCGAGGGGATCGATCACCCAATTGATTCGAAATCGGCGTCCCGGCTATATCCTTGATGAAGACGGACGCCTTGTCGAGTTTGATGAATCCTCGCTCCAGGGATTGGACCCCCAGGACCTCATTGTAGGGGACTGGGTGGAGTACGAGGAGCTAAACCCGATTGAAGGCAGACGAGCGTCCAGAATCAGACGCCTCATTCAGTTAGCCGAAGAATAGCAAAGAGTCATTTCCATGAGATTTGCTATAAACATCCTGACTCCACTAACGGTGTTCTCCTCGTTCGGTATTGCGTCCGATTGCCCAGCGCAAGGAAAGCACTTCGACCGAGCGATAGTTGAGAAGGCAATCGAGGAGAGGCCCGTAGCTGATACTACGCTCCTCGCCGTCCACTGCAACGAACAGACGGACGATCCAAGGCTCGCTCACGTGAGCACGCCAAGTAAGGGTGCACCATCCAGTTCTGAGGCGTTACAAGAGCCCATTTTTCTGAAACAGCCTCTACTGTTCACCCCGAATGGTCTCAACCTCACCGCAAGGAGCAGGAACACACTGACTTGCGCAGCAGCGTGGTTGCATGAACACCATGAGGCCCGAATTCTCATCGTCGGATATTGTGACGACTCAGGTTCTGAGGCGTGTACCACGGGGCTAGCGGAACGCCGCGCAGAAGTGGTTCGGCACTTCTTGGTGCGTCTCGGCGCCCCTCCGGACCAGATTGCGGGAGTGAAAGGTTGGGACAGTCTGGATCAATCTTGCCGAGTAGACACAGCAAAGTGCCAGCGACTGAATCGTAGCGTGAGGCCATTTGTATAGGGTTCTGGTGAAATGCGCGCGGAACCGAAGGAAATGAAATGACATACTTTTTTCGAGGATGCCAGCGAACTAGAGGGTGTGCTCTGACTTCATATTCAGAGCCATTTCTCGCATTCCCCTGAAGTAGGAAGTTGGTCCGCAAACAATGATCCCCGAGAGGTAAACGACGTATGAGCTCGATAAGGAGGTCGATCCGGGAAGCGTCGATGCAAACAGAATTTCAGTCAATTGAGCCCGAGCTTCTAACTGCGCTGGCCGAAAGGGCCTTGCAGGAAGAAAAGAACATTCACAATCCTTATCTCAAAGCGCTGATGGTGCGCCTGAGTCGCCTCGCTCTGGAACTGAAAGCTGCTCTGGAAAACGAGGGAGGCCTGGGTAGAAGGCAGGCACCTCCCGAGAGTAAAGATCCAAATTACGAATCAAAGGCAACCAAGTAAAATCGAATTTTCCTCGTCCGCCGTCCGATTTCAGGTCGCAAGAATAGCCCGCTTTTTCGGGGCCGAGCCGGCCGGTAGCTAGAAGCGAGATTGGACACAAATCAGGAATTCGAATTAGAGAAGTCGAACATTCTCCGCAACCGGGGCTGCGCGACCGGGCAACTTGTAGGGAATCTGAAAGAACGGACACTAGAGTAAATACAATGAATAACTGGCTACCTAAATCCGTACTGTGCCTCAAGTCTTATACGAAGCGTTTATTCGTAGCGGACCTTCTATCTGGCATAACCGTTGGTCTCGTCGCGCTTCCGCTAGCGATGGCCTTCGCCATCGCCTCCGGGGTTCCACCGGAAGCCGGTCTGTACTGCGCGATCGTCGCGGGTTTTGTGATTTCGGCTCTGGGCGGATCCAAAACCCAGATCGGGGGTCCAACCGGAGCCTTCGTGGTCGTTGTCTTCGGGATCATCGCGAAGTACGGTGTGGACGGACTGTTTATGTCCACCTTCATGGCCGGTATTCTCTTGCTGATTCTGGGTGTAACCGGTCTAGGCACGGCCGTGAAATTCATACCGCGGCCCGTGGTCGTGGGTTTCACGAACGGCATTGCGGTTATTATCGCCAGCACGCAACTCAAGGATTTCTTTGGGTTGAAGATCGACAAGGTTCCGGGAGAGTTCCTCGCTCGTATTCAGACGGTTGTGCGCAATTTCTCTTCCTTCTCTCCTCTCGAGACGACTCTTGCCATTGTTGCGCTCGCGGTGATTATTGTTTTCATGCGTTATGTAAAGAGAGTTCCCGGATATATCGTTGCTCTCTTTCTTGGCACCGCGGCGGTTCTGTTATTCAAGCTCCCCGTGGAAACGATCGGCACTCGCTTTGGCGGCATTCCGTCCGGGCTTCCGACGCTTAAGGTTCCCCACTTTCGGCTGGACTTACTCCGGCCGTTAATTTCGCCGGCGATCACTGTCGCCATGCTGGGCGCAATCGAATCGCTAATGTCCGCAGTAGTGTCTGATCGTATGAGCGGAGACAAGCACAACCCCAACGTGGAACTCGTGGGGCAAGGGGTCGCGAATATTCTGTCTCCGTTGTTCGGAGGGCTCCCGGCCACCGGCGCCATCGCGAGAACGGCGACGAACATCCGTTCGGGGGCGAAAACTCCCGTATCAGGAATGATTCACGCCTTGACGCTTCTTGCCATCGTAGTCTTCGCGGCTCCCCTGGCAAGATTCATTCCGTTGTCGGTCCTTGCTGCGATCCTTTTGGTCGTCTCTTACAACATGGGCGAGTGGAGGGAAATCCCGGAGCTTTTGAAGCTCTCTCGGATGGAAATTGCCACTTGGCTCGCCACTTTCCTATTGACGGTGTTTGCGGATCTGACGGTCGCTGTGGAAGCGGGCATGATTCTCGCGGTGCTGGTTTTCATTCGGAAAGTCACGCAAACCACGTCAGTCTCGGAGGTGACCGAAGAGTACGTCCGCGAAGGACATGTTCACATCCTACAGCACAAGGTAATCCCCGCGTATGTCGCGATCTTTAGAATTCATGGGCCTTTCCTGTTTGGCGCGACTGACAAGATCGACGAGATCACAACCCGGTTGCCCAGCCTGCCCCCGATCCTGATTCTAAGGTTGCGCAACATGACCGCAATCGATTCCACCGGCCTCCAAGCATTGGAGAGCTTGGCGGACCGGGTGCACGAATCGGGACGAGAACTCATTCTCTGCGGAGCCAGGGAACAACCTTCGAGACTCATGCATCAGGCTGAGTTTCAACACCACATCGGACCCGAGAATATGTGCAACAGCATCGCGGAAGCGCTGAACCGCGCCAGGGCACTCTACCCGGAAGCCGCGAAACATCATCCCGTGGGAACGGTTTGGGGCCGAAGGAGCACGGATGTCCTCGAACCGGAGCCCGAATCAGGGCCGCCAGAACCATCGGCCGCCTACGAAGAAATCACTTGAGGAAACTCAGCTGCCTTTTAGGATAGGCAGTGGAATTTAATTCGTTTCCGTTAGAAGGGGATCAATATGGCCACTAGCCTGTCGTCGAACCTTCTGCCCTTTCACACGCTCCTCGAAGACTCTGCGAAGAGCCCTAAGAACAACCCCATCGAGACTCTACAAGCGGTTGCGGAACGCAGAGGAGAAGGCACGATCGCATCCAACGGTGCTTTCGTTGCCTTGACCGGCGAATATACGGGCCGGAGCCCGAAGGACAAGTTCATCGTTGTGGATGATGAAACAAGGGTGAAGGTGGCCTGGGGAGAAATTAACCAGCCCATGCAACCAGAAACTTTCGATCGGCTTGCAGAACGATTCCTCGGGTATCTGAAAGGCAAAGAGATCTTTGTAGAAGACCTTCTCGCCGGCGCTGACACAACGTACCAGTTGAGAGTCCGATTGATCTCGGAATACGCTTGGCACGCCTTGTTCGCAAAACAACTCTTCATACGCGCCCAGAGCCACGACTCTCACAATCTATCCCCGGACTTCACCGTCGTCGTTGCTCCCGGCCTTCAAGCAGACCCTCTTGTCGACAAAGTGCGTTCGAAAGCGGTCATCGCGATCAACTTCAAGACGGGCATCATTCTCATCGGGGGGACGCGTTACGCGGGAGAGATCAAGAAATCCATTTTCACCGTGCTGAACTACCTTCTTCCGCACCGTGATGTTCTCTCGATGCACTGTTCCGCCAATCGAGGCGTCAATGGCGAGACAGCTTTGTTTTTTGGCCTTTCGGGCACCGGCAAGACCACTTTGTCCGCAGACCCCGATCGCCACTTGATCGGAGATGACGAGCACGGTTGGAGCGACGTGGGGATTTTCAATTTCGAAGGGGGCTGCTACGCAAAGTGCATTCACCTCTCCAAAGAGCGCGAGCCACAAATCTGGAATGCCATTCGGCGTGGTGCGGTCCTTGAGAACGTGGTTCTCGATAAAGAAAGCAAAGTCCCCAACTATGACGACGATTCGATCACGGAAAACACGCGTGCCGCCTATCCACTGGCCTTCATAGACAATGCAATCCTCCCGAGTGTCGGTGAGCACCCGAGGAACATCTTCTTTCTCACGGCGGATGCCTTTGGGGTACTTCCCCCGATTTCAAGACTCAATGCGGAGCAGGCGATGTATCACTTCCTGTCCGGCTACACATCCAAAATCGCTGGCACGGAAAGCGGCCTCGGAAAGGAACCTCAATCGACCTTTTCGAGCTGCTTCGGTGCGCCCTTTCTGCCGCTCCCGCCAAGCAAGTATGCAGAAATGCTCGGACGCCGAATTCGAGATCACCACTGCGAATGCTGGCTAGTGAATACCGGCTGGATCGGAGAGCAGTACGGTGTTGGTGAACGAATTTCACTTTCCTACACGCGTGCGCTCATCAAAGCCGTCCTGAGTGGCCTAGCCACGCGTTCTAAGTTCGAGACCGAACGCGTCTTTCGGTTGTCGATACCCAAAGACTGCCCCGATGTTCCATCTAAGCTGCTCCATCCGCGCCAGAATTGGCGCGACAAACGCGCCTATGACAGAACGGCCGTCTCGTTGACCACAAGATTCCGAGAGAACGCTGAAGCTGTTGGCATCCCTCGCACTTTTTGGGGAGGCGGCCCTGTGTTTGGATTCGGCGGTTAGCGCCTCGATTCCGCGATGAGAAGCGAGTCGTGGGCGGGGATGAGCAGTAATTCGTGTGTGGTCGCGGAACGCTGCAAGAAGGTGTTTCTTTTCCATGCGAGATAGGAAATTCGTACTCCGGGTATCTGGTCGAGAACACGGTGCGGGTGATGCGGATTGTCCGGACTGCAAATCTATCGAAACCGAGCGGTACCCGCGTCCGCACAGGGATTTCGGTGGAAGCTCCCTGGGCTTGGTTCACGCCGAGCGATTCGTAAACGAAACGAACAAAGCGAAGACTGTTCTTGTTTGTGACACTTGCTTTGCAAACCCGCGACCTCCTGCGTGACAGGCAGGCGTTCTAATCAACTGAACTACGCCCCCGCAACCTCACTAAAAATGATTTCCCGCGCCTTGCACAGTCTTGCAGTGTCTTGCACTGCCTTCCACGTCCTTCGACGCGACAGGGCATCGTTTTCGACATAGCCTAATCGATGCTAGCCGTTCGCGGTTCACTCGAAGGGTCTTAACGCCCTGAGTGTAGTGCCATCCGCCCAATCGTGAAGTTGACAAACGGTTGACAAAACGGTTTTTTGAGGGAGAGCCCCGAAAAGGGGAAAAGTGAGAATCGACGCGTATTTATTGGTGATTTGAATGGTGGGCCTGGGTGGACTTGAACCACCGACCTCGCCCTTATCAGGGGCTTTTATGGCGCTATATGCATAGTAGCGTGGCGATGATTACGCTGCTGACGACCTCAATCTCGCGAAGCGGCAAGCCTCTCCGCCCCCGATGCCTTGGTTTCACATGATACGCTACGATGCCGAAGCAGTCGTGGCTTACCTGAAGTCGCTTAACGCCAGTCAATAGGGAATATCTTAAGGACGAATGTCTTCGGACGTTAGCGTTCGCGGCGGATGGGGCGTTATTGGGATGGAATTGATTTTTGCAGATAACCTACAGCATGCCGGTTATTTGAGATTCCGGACGACCTCACTGATGGTCACGTCCTGGCATGATTGTTAGTTCCAGATTGCTCGTTCCGCACAAAATCGATGCCAAGTGCGGAGATCGCTTCCTACAAGCCGACTAGAACTAATCCGCAGCGTCGAACCGCGATACCTTCCGGTTAGCCGAAAATCCATGCAATTCGAAGCAAGACTTCTGCTTGGTTGCATTGGACTTTGAAGCACCGAGTTGACAGAACAAGTTTAGTGCCCAGCAGCGGTTTGTCTGGACTCTTCAGCCGCACTTCTTTGTCGCTTCATCGAGTAAAGCGCCGAATCTGCCTGGCACAAGAGACTTTCGATGGAATTACCATTTTGGGGATAGATGGCAATACCGAAGCTGACGGAGAGCTTTGGTCCTCTGCCGTCGTTGGCAACGCTTTCGCAGATACGCCGTGCCACCATGTTGGCCGCCTCTGCGTCAGTCTCCGGTAAGACAACAGCAAACTCGTCCCCCCCGAAGCGCGCAGGAGTATCAATATCCCGGCAACAAGAGCACAATGCATCGGCCAGTCGGCAAAGTGCTTGGCTCCCTATCATGTGGCCATAGCGGTCGTTGATTCGTTTCAATCCGTCCAGATCAAAGAACAGCATGGCAAACTCCCGGTTCGTGCGCTTGCTCCGCTTTATTTCCGAATCGAGCACATCCACGAGCCGGCGATAGTTGGCTAGACCAGTCAGCGAATCGCTTGCCGCCTGCCGGCGGAGGTGATCTTCCAGTTCTCGTTGCCTGGTGACGTCTTCGGCGATGACCTCGTAGGCTTCCAATTCTCCCTGTTCGCTGACGACTTCTCGGCCGCTGAGGCGGACCTTGAGAGCAGAGTGGTCCTTCCGCTTCCATTCTATTTCGATGGGATCGATGAGAGCATCCGCCTCCGATTGACCCAGTAATTGTGCCCGTCGACCTGGGTCTTGAATAATGTCGTCCATAAGGCCTAAAGCCAAGAGTTCCTCTCTTGACTCATAGCCGAGCATCCTCAACATCGCTTCGTTCACTTCCAGAAACTTGCCTTCGACACTGCAGCGGCAAATTCCATAGCTTAGATTTCCAGCCAGAGCGCGGTAACG
>Ga0209446_1000236_pt1 | contig 13193 bp, 11 predicted proteins | sample BogFormECP04_OM2_FD_188242 | JGI IMG/M metagenome (GOLD analysis project Ga0209446, IMG submission 188242) | Bog forest soil microbial communities from Calvert Island, British Columbia, Canada - ECP04_OM2 (SPAdes) (version 2) | ecosystem: Environmental > Aquatic > Freshwater > Wetlands > Bog ... | reverse complement strand
CCCCGCGCGCCGTACAAACTCCGACCACGTCGTCGAGCGCGCGCAGATCGAGATCGGGCGCGATCTTGATCAACACCGGGCGGCGCGGCGCGGCGGCCTCGCGCGCCTCGATGACGCGCGCCACCAGTTCGTCGATATATACATCCTTGTCGCCGCCCTGCGGCGCGTCGGCGGGCATGCCTGCGAAAAGTTCCGCGGCTGGAATTTTCAAGGCGGTGCCCTCGGCGGCGATGAGCCGCCCGGCAATGGCGGCCAGGTACTCGCCGCGATAGCCGTTTGCGGGAAAAGTAAAGCGTTCGCCGCAGCGCTCGAGATACCGCAGCCAGGTGCTGACCGCCAGAATCTCCATTTGGCGGCCGCCGTCGTTGATGTAGTACTCGCGCGACACGCTGTAGCCCGCCGCTTCGAGCAGATTCGCGACCGTCGCGCCGAATGCGGCGTGCCGTCCGTGGCCGACATGCAATGGGCCGGTCGGATTTGCGGAAACGAACTCCACCTGCACCCGTACGCCCGCGCCCATCCGCGAGCGGCCATACTCCGGCCCAAGCGTGAGCACGCGCCGCAGCTCTTCGTGATAGGCGTTTTCTTCAAGAAAGAAATTGATGAACCCCGCGCCGGCGATCTCCACCTTTGCGACACAGCTGCTCGGCGGTATCAGCTTCAGCAGCGCCTCGGCAAGTTTGCGCGGGTTCTGACGTGTCGCCTTGGCGAGGCGCATGGCGAGATTGGTGGCGAAATCGCCGTGCTGCTTGTCGCGCGTGCTTTCAACATCGATACCGACTGCGCGCGCCGCCGCCGGCACCAGATCCTCCGGCAGCGCCGCAAGGGCCTTGGACAGCAGAGTTTCGATCACAGTCTTCAAAAGGAGCCCGTACTTGGTGGCAAAGGGTCGGCAGTCTACCGCAAAGCGCTCAATCTGCTTCCAGCGGATCGACATCGATCGACCAGCGCAAGCCGGGCGATCCCTGCAGTGTTTCGACGCGCGGCAGCCAGCGGCCGAGAAAGCGCTGCAGCGTCGATCTGGCCTCGGCCTCGATCAGCAAATGCGCGCGGAAGTGATCGGCGCGCCGCGCGATCAGGGCAGTTGCGGGACCCCATATCTTCACGGCGGATTCGTTCAAGCGAATACCCGACTCGTGGGCGGCCTTCAAAAATGAGTCCAGGCCGACTCGATCCTTTGCCTCGGCGCGCAGCAGCGCCAGCCGCGAATAGGGCGGCCAGCCGGCTTCACGGCGCTCCTGCAGGGCGCTGGCCGCGAAACTTTCGTATCCTTCCGCGATCAAGCGGTTAAGCAGCGGATGTTCGGGAAACTGCGATTGAATCATCACCTCCCCGGCGCGCTCAGCGCGGCCGGCGCGGCCCGCCACTTGGACGATGGTCTGCGCGAGCCGCTCGGTGGCGCGGAAATCGCTGGCGAATAGCCCCTGATCGGCATCCAGGATCACCACCAGCGTGACTTCCGGAAAGTGATGGCCCTTGGTAAGCATTTGCGTGCCCACCAGGATTCGCGCCTCGCCGCAATGTACCCGGTCGAGCACGGTTTGCATCGAACCGCGCACGGACGTCGCATCGCGATCCAGCCGCGCCAGCGGCGCGCCGGGGAACAAACGCGCCAAAGTTTCTTCGACCCGCTCGGTGCCCTGTCCCACGGCAGTGAGCGCCTGACCGCAGCTGCCGCAAACGGCGGGAACCGGCGCATGCGCGCCGCAATGATGGCAGCGCAGTTGCTGTGCCCGGCGGTGCAAGGTCATTCGCGCATCGCAATGGTCACAAGGCGCCACCCAGCCGCAGGAATTGCAGAACAGGGTCGGTGCATAGCCGCGCCGGTTCAAAAATACGATGACTTGACCGCCCGATTCGAGGTGGGCAGCAATGGCCCGAATCGCCGGAGTCGACAGCCCCTGATCGATGGGATGCCTGCGCAGATCGACGAGCGACATGCGCGGCACGTGCGCGCGCCCCGGCCGCTGCGGCAAAACGTGCTGCGCATAGCGGCCGCTCGCGACGTTTTCCAGGGTTTCCAGCGATGGCGTTGCGGAACCCAAAATAATGGGCGTAGCGGCGCGGCGCGCCCGCATCACCGCAAGATCGCGCGCCGAATAGCGAAACCCTTCCTGCTGTTTATACGACGCGTCGTGCTCCTCATCCACCACGATGAGGGCAAGCTGCGGCAGCGGCGTGAAAACGGCGGAGCGGGTGCCGATGATGATTCGTGCCTCGCCGCTATAAGCGCGGCGCCACGCGTCGCGGCGCTCATTGTTCGTCAGCCCCGAGTGCACGGCAGCCACGCCGGCGCTGAAGCGGCGGCGGAATCGATCGACCAGCTGCGGAGTCAGGGCGATTTCGGGCACCAATACCAGAGCCTGGCCGCCCGCCGCGATGGCCGCGGCGATTACCCGCAAGTACACCTCGGTCTTGCCGCTGCCGGTCACGCCGTACAGCAGGTGCACCGCAAAGGTCGACAGCGTGGCGAGAATCGCCTCGACGCTTAAGCCCTGGGCGGAGGTAAGGGTCACATCGCTCGGCCGCAACCCCACGGGTGCGAACTTGGACTCTGCCGCAGCAGCGGGCGCCGAGGAACTCGCAGCAACCCAGCCGCGGGTCGCCAAGGCTTTAAGCTGCGCGGTTTTGAAGAATTCATGGATCTGCGCGGTCGTCGCGCCGGATCGGGTGCCGAGCCACTGAAGCAGCGCGCGCTGCTTGGGGGAGCGAGTGCGCGTAAGCTCAAGCTGTTCGCGTCCCCGCTCGGTGACGCTCCAGCTTCTTTCCGTCGAGGCCGCGGGTTGGCCTGAACGCAGGTTCACCGGCAGCGCCGCGGCCAGAACCTCGCCGATGGGATGGTGGTAGTACTCAGCGGCCCAGCGCAGCAGGTCGAAGGTGACCGGATCAAAGATCGGCCTCTCATCCAAAAATTCGAGCGCGGTCTTGAGCTTGAAGTGGGCAACGCTGGATTCCGATGCTACGCCAACCAAAATGCCGATCAGCCGCCGACGGCCAAAGGGCACGCGCACGCGCACGCCAACCTTTGGAGGCTCCGTTGTATCCCCCGGCGGCAAATAGTCGAATACCCGACGCAGCGGAGTATCCAGCGCGATTTGCAGAATCATCGAGCCTTTTGTCCACAAAAGATGTGGATAAGTCTGTTGAGAAGCGGGGATCATCTACCTTAAGTGCCCGTTCCGTTTCGGGTCCCGTTCAAAATGGTGAAAAAGTATCCGAAACGCCAATTATTCCTTCAAATTCAATAGATTAAGATCCTCTCCACATCCCAAGCTGAGGTATTGATCGAAAATGTTGCAACGGCGGTCACACTCAATGTGCGTAAGTCGCTGATCTTGCCGCGCCACCGTCAACCCGCGGCAACCCCAGGCGTTATACCTGGAATGGCAAGGATCCGTCGACCGGATAAGGATGTGTAGCGGTGAGTACTCCCATTGATACGCTCAACACGGCTTGGATGGTCTGGGATAGTCTCGCTCCTGCACTTGAGGGAGCGGTTCTGGAGTACACAAGAGAACTCGAGAAATTTCTCGCGGAAATCGAGCGCCGAGCCTTCCGCATGGCGCAAGTCGCGCTGCGCGACCCGGACGACTCCCTCGACGTGGTGCAGGACGCCATGATCAAACTGACGCGTAATTATGCATCGCGCCCCAGCGCCGAATGGCGGCCCCTGTTCTATCGAATTCTGCAAAACGGCATTCGCGATTTGCAGCGGCGGAGGTCAGTGCGCAAACGCGTCACGGCCTGGCTGCCCGGGCCGAAAGAGGATGCGGACGCTGAGGCGCAGGATCCGCTCGAGAACGTCGCGGATGCGGGGCCTGCCATTCCCGAGAAACTGATGCAGGCGGAAGCGATGCAGCGGCTGGAAGAGTCGCTGCGCGCGCTGCCGGCGCGGCAGCGCGAAGCCTTCATGCTGCGAAATTTCGAAGGCATGGATGTGGCCGAAACCGCGCGAGCCATGGCTTGCTCGCAAGGCAGCGTCAAGACGCATTATTCTCGAGCGGTGCACGCGCTGCGGGAACAATTAGCCGAGGTTTGGTGATGAACGAACAAAACAGCGATGGCTTCGAAATGCGCGCGCGAGAGGTGTTTCAGGACAGCGTCGACAGCCTTGATTTCGCATTGCGCTCGCGGCTCACACAGGCCCGCCACGCTGCGATCGAGGCGGCTCGAGGGCGCAGGCCCTGGTATTTGCACTGGAGGATGTGGACGCCGGCAGCCGGGGTGACCGCCGCCGCGGTGCTGGGGTTCAGCCTATGGCTGGCTTCGCCGCTGGGGCACCGGGTTGGAACCCTGGCCGAAGGGCAGTCGAATCTGGAAGATCTGGAACTCGTTGCCTCGTCGGAAGGTTCGGGTGACACGATGGAGATGCTGCAGGACGATATCGATTTCTATGATTTCGCGGATAAGGCGGCGAGTTCGGACCCGGCCGCCTAGGTTGAAATTCAGTTGAGATGGGCAAGCAGTTGGCTGTTGTTTGGCGCTGTATGTGCGGGAGCAATGGCCGCGCTGCCGCCGCCGCCATCACCGCCACCGTCCACAGCGGTGCCGGCGTCGAAAGCGGACCCGCCCGACGAAGGATTTATCGAGTTCCTGGGCTCGGATGATGTGGGAGATGCAGCTTGGTGGGAATTTTTGAAGAGGGCGCCGCTGCGGGCGAACGATCCGCCCGGGCTGCCGCCGCAGGATGCAAAGAAGTGATCAGGGCGCTAATAATCTGCGCAACTCTTGTGCTCGTTGCCGCGTCCGGTTTCGCGCAGACGCCTGAGGCAGCCGCTCCTGAAGCTGTGCCAAAAGCCTGGGGAAGCCTGTCGCCGCAGCAGCAACAGCTGCTGCAAAGCCATCAGGGCGAGTGGAATAGCCTGCCTCCGGAGCGCCAGCAGGCGCTGTCCAAGGGCAGCCAGCGCTGGCTATCGATGACGCCTCAGGAGCGCTCGGGCGCGCAGCAGCGATTTACGCAGTGGCGCGCCATGCCGCCGGAACAGCGGCAGTTGCTGCGTCAGCGCTGGCAGCAGTTCAAGAGCCTGCCGCCGGAGCGGCAACAGCAGTTGCGCGAATCTTTCAATCGATTCCGGCAAATGCCGCCGGAACAGCGTTCGGAATTGCGCCGGCAGTGGCGCCAGATGACCCCGGAGCAACGCCGCTACGCGGTCCAGCACGGGCCGTTGCGCGCCGCGCCGCGTCCGCCGCCGCACGCGCCGGCTCACGCGCAACCGCCGGCGCGGCACAATTCGCGCTAGGCGCGCTCGACACGCTCACGGGTGATAGCTGCGCTCCGCGTGGGCGCGGACATCCTCCGGGTCAAAATACACATCGCGGAAGCGTCCTTGACTGAACATCAGGGCTTGATCGGTGAAATGGGGCGATGCGGGGTCTCCGCTTGCACCGCCGCTCATGATGGCCTTGGCATGAATGGTCGGACCGAATTCCACGGCCGCGACGAAACTGTTGCCCTTGGCGCCGTAAATTTTCTTGGTGGTGCGGGGTTTGGTCCAGTCGATCGAGGCCAAGGCGCCCCACTGCGCCGGCGCGAAGCCCACCGGCAGACTGGGTTTGGCATCGTCGAAGGGCTGAACGATGGCGTCTGTCAGGCGCTGAAAGCGGTTGATCTCTCCCCACGGCACCTGCCAGCGGCCGAAGTCGCGCTGCAATTTTTGCAAGGCGGCGCTCAAGGCGTCGATGCGCTCCGCGTCCGCAAGATTCCCGGCCAACAAATCGAACACCGGTTCATCGGCATCGCGCGCCTCGGCGCCTTTGCGTGCAACCAATTCCAGGCCCCAGAAAATCGCCACGGCCGTCGGCACCGAATCCGCGGACGTGCGCTTATCCCAGCTGCGCAAGCTCGCGATCGCCTCTTTTAAGCCTAAACGCCGGGGATCATCCGCGGGCAACGCGTCGTAGGCGGCGATGAGCGGCGGCAGCAGCACCTCGAAGCCGGTCAAGTGTGCGTCGTAGCCGGCGGCGATCAAACTATCCACAGTCACGCTGCGGATATTTTGCAAGACTTCCAGCGCGTGAATGCCGCGCGCATTCTCGCCCTTGGTCCACATATAGGCCGGATAATTCTCGCGCTTGGGGCTGGCGGATCCCGCCGCCGAGAACGGCCAATCATTGGTGTTGAAAATGAAGCCGCTGCTCGGATTGAGCAAGGTGATGGTGTCCTCGACAGCGTGCGGGCCCTGCCATTCGGTGGCCGGATTACTGCCGTCCACCGGATGCGCGAAATCAAATGCCGTATTTCGCTTCGGTATGAAGTTGCCGTGAAAATAGGCGATGGTGCCGTCGGCGTCAGCGTACACCGTGTTGTTGGAGGTGTCGGTTCGCAGGTCCTGCGTTTTGCGGAACGCGGCGTAATTCGTGGTTTTGGTGCGCAAGTACGATTGCGACAGCGCCGGCACGGGATCCTGCAGTAGTTTGATCGCGATCCAGCGGCCGTTCTCGGCGCGGATGATGGGGCCATGATGGCTGCGATATACCGTGAATGTCCGGAAAGTCCGGCCGCCGCCGCGCTTCACCGGGATGCTGATCCGGCTGACGGTCAGCTTGCGCAGCGCATCGCCGTACTTGTAGTACAGCCCGCCGGGTTTCTTCACGATGGTTTCGGCGTATTCATCGATGGCGTCGCCGCCATACGAGGTATGCATCCAGCCGTTGTGGGAATTGAATCCCTGGTAGACGAAGAATTGTCCCCAGGTGACGGCGCCATAAACATTCAATCCCTGCCCGCTGATCATCTGCAATTCCGAGCGGAAATAATATGAGGTGTGCGGATTGATCCACAGCAGCGCATGACCCGAAGCGCTGCGGCTGGGAGCGATCGCAAAGCCGTTGGAGCCGCCGGGCGCCGCTGCTGCCGCGGCTGTTTCCAAGTTCAGCGCGGTGGCCGGCGCCGGCCGATCATAAAATTCTTTCAGTTTGGCCAGGTCGACGGTTTCGATATCGCCGCCAATGCTGCCTTCGGTGAAGGACAGCGCCATCCACGGTTCGAAGTGATGGATCACCTTCGGCATTACCGCCGGGTGTTTCGCGAGGTAGTAATTCAAACCGTCCGACCAGGCGAGCATCAGCGTCTTCAGCCACTCTGGACTCGCTCGGTATTTCCGCTGCAGGTCATCGACATCGACGAACAACCTCTGCCGCAGGTCCGAATAAACGGCCGATTCGCCCTCGGCCTGCGCCAGCCAGCCGAGGCCATTCAGGTAATTTCGTTCGATGCGGTTGAAATCATCCTCTGCCTGCGCATAGATCGCGCCGAATACGGTGTCCGCGTCGGATCTGCCGTAGATGTGGGCGATGCCCCAATTATCCCGAATGATGTTTACTTGCTGCGCATGCCGCTGCCAGCGCAGGTTTTGCTCGGGTAGCGCACCGGCCGCGGCCGCCGCGGCGGACAGAAACAACAACGCAACGAACGATATCTTCATGGGCCCTCCGTGGCGTAGCATCGCGCAATGCGCGTCTATTTGTCCGTGCTTTTGACTCTAGCCGCTCTGGGCGCGCCGCTTCGCGCCGCGACTACTTTCAAGGTGCCGCAATCGGAGCTATCCGAACCGTTGGTGCTGATCGCCTACGGCGACATGCGTTTTACTCAGACCAGCGAAACCGGCGCGAGTTCGCCGAGTGCGCGGCAAGCCTTGGTTGCGCGCATCGCCCGGGAAAATCCGGCGGCGATCTTCATCAATGGCGATGTGCCCTGGCACGGCATCGACGCAGATTACGCGGTGTACCGCGATGAAACCCGTGCCTGGCGCGATCTAAATCTGCGCGTTTATCCGGCGCTCGGCAATCACGAATTTTCGAGCTGCGAGGCGTCGATTTGCCTGGAGCGGTGGTGGGACGCCTTTCCGCAATTGCGCGGCCGGCGCTGGTACTCGGTGGCAATCGGGGCCAAGGTCGTCGGGATCGCGCTGGACAGCGATGCGCCCTTGTTGCCGGGGAGCGATCAGCGCCTGTGGCTTGAAGAGCAGGTGGCGTCGCTCGACCCTGCGGTTCGGATTGTAATGATCGTCATGCATCATCCGCCGCTGGCAGACGTGCAAACCGTCAAGCTTACCGACCACAACCCGCGGCCGAGCGAGCAAACGCTGGCTGCCTACCTCAAAACTGCGGCGGCCGGCGCCACAGCGCGTTTCCTGGTCAGCGCCGGCCATATTCACAACTACGAGCGATTCTTGCAGGACGGCGTGGTGTACTTGGTGTCCGGGGGCGGGGGTGCAATCCCCTATGAAGTGGATCGCACGGCGTCCGACCTGTACCAGGATGCCGATTTCCCGAACTATCACTACGTGCGCTTCACGTTGCGCGGTCAAATCTTGAGCGGCGAGATGATCCGCTTGAGCGACCACGCCGCCGCCCGTCCTACGGTGTGGCAAACACGCGACCGCTTCGAGATCAACCTGCGGCCTTGACCCCCTGTATCAATTGACTCACGGCGGACTGCGCGTCGCCGTACAGCATGCGGGTCTGGTCGAGGCCAAACAATGCGTTGTCGATGCCGGAAAAGCCCTGACCTTGGCCGCGCTTGATGACGATGACATTCCTCGCCTTGTCCGCGTTCAAGATGGGCATGCCGTAAATCGGACTGCTCTTGTTGCTGCGGGCATCCGGATTCACCACGTCATTGGCGCCGATGATGAGCGCCACATCGGCCGTCTCGAATTCCGCGTTGATTTCATCCAGGTCCGAGATGAGGTCGTAGGGTACCCCCGCTTCGGCAAGCAGCACATTCATATGACCCGGCATGCGGCCCGCGACCGGATGAATGGCGAAGCGCACCTTCACGCCGCGATCAAGCAGCAGCTGCGTGAGTTCCCACACCTTGTGCTGGGCCTGAGCCACGGCCAGGCCGTATCCCGGCACGATGATGATCTTTTGCGAATACGCCATCATGACGCCGGCGTCCGATGCCTCAATGGCTTTCTGCGCACCCGCAGCAGCGCCGCCGGCGGCGGCGGAGGTTTCGCCGAAATTCGAGAACAGCACATTGCCGAGGGAGCGGTTCATGGCCTTCGCCATGAGCTGGGTCAACAGAGTTCCCGCCGAACCCACCACCGTGCCGGCAATGATCATGGCTGCGTTGTCGAGGACGAAGCCTTCGAAAGCAACCGCGAGGCCGGTGAGCGCGTTGTACAAGGAGATGACCACCGGCATATCGGCGCCGCCGATCGGCACAGTCATGGCTACGCCGAGAAGCAGCGCGAACGCGAACAGCAAGGACACAACGGGCAGTCCTGAACCTAAGCCCGCGCCGGTCACCGCCATTGCACCTGCGCCGGCGGCAATCAGCAGAATCGCCAGATTGAGGAACTTTTGGCCGCCGAAGCGTATCGACCTGGTAATCAAGCCCTGCAATTTGGCGAAGGCGATCAGGCTGCCGCTGAAGGAAACGGCGCCGATGAAGCCGCCGATGGTGGCGATCGCCAGATGCACGATGTTCTGTGTATGGCCGCCGTACAGCTCCACCGCCGCAATCGCCGCCGCGCCGCCGCCGCCCATGCCGTTGTACAGCGCGATCATTTGCGGCATGTCGGTCATCGCGACGCGCTTGCCGCTGATCCAGGCCACGATGCCGCCAATGCCGATGGCAACGATCACCAGCGCGAAGTTCATGGGGGACGCATCCCGCATGAACGCCAGCGTGACCGCCGTCGCCAGCAGCATGCCCACCCCGGCCCAGCGCACGCCGCTCGCCGCGGTGACGGGCGAGCTCATGCGTTTCAAACCGAATATGAACAGCGCCGCCGCCGCCAGATAGGACAGCTGCATCAAGGTTTCCAGCGTCGCAGCGGCGGGCATCTTAAGGACCTTTCTTCTTGCCGGTCAGCACGAACATCTTCAGCATGCGCTCCGTCACCACATAGCCGCCGACGGCGTTGCCGGCGGCCAGCACCACGCCGATGAAGCCGATGACCCGCAGCAGCGTGCTGTCCGCGCCGGCCAGGGCCACCATGGCGCCGACGAGCACAATGCCATGCACGAAATTCGACCCCGACATGAGAGGCGTGTGCAGAATGACCGGCACACGCGAAATAACCTCGTAGCCGGTAAACCCGGCCAACATGAATATATAGAGTGCAATCACGCCGTCGATCATGTCTTTGGTTCCTCGAGTATTGCGCGCGACGCTGCGTGCTTGATCTCACCCTCGCGCGTGAGCAGCGCGCCGGCGAATACCTCGTCGCTCCAGTCGATTGCGAGTTCTCCCGCAGCAATAGCCGGCTTCAGCAGATTGAATAGATTGCGCGAGTACATTTCGCTGGCGTGATACGGCAGCGAAGCGGGCAGATTGAGCGGACCCACAATTTTCACGCCATTGTGCACCACGGTTTCGCCGGCCTTGGTGAGTTCGCAGTTGCCGCCCTGCTCGGCCGCAACATCGACGATCACAGAGCCCGGCCTCATGCGCAGCGCCGCGGCCCGCGAGATGAGCCGTGGGGCGGGCCGTCCGGGGACCGACGCCGTGCTGATCACCGCGTCGCTGGCGGCGATTCGCGCGTCGAGAACCTCTTGCTGCCTGGCTGTTTCCGCAGGCGTAAGTTCGCGGGCGTAGCCGCCGGCGCCTTCCGCAAAGACGCCTGTCTCGACGAATTTTGCGCCCAGCGATTTCACCTGATCCTTGGTCGCACTACGCACGTCATACGCTTCGACCACGGCGCCCAGGCGTTTCGCCGTGGCGATGGCCTGCAGGCCGGCGACGCCCGCGCCGAGCACGAGTACCGCGGCAGGGCGGATCGTGCCCGCAGCGGTGGTCAGCATGGGCATGAATTTCTCCAGCGTATCGGCCGCAATCAGCGCCGCTTTGTAGCCGGCGACGGAGGCTTGCGAGGACAGCGCGTCCATGGATTGCGCGCGCGAGATGCGCGGGACCAGCTCCATGGCAAAGCTCGTGATGCCGTGTTCCTTGAGGGACAGCACCAGATCGGGCCTCGCATAGGCTTGCATGAAGCCGATGACGACCGCGCCTTTCTTCAGCGCCGCGACTTCCGTCACGCTCGGCGGCTGCACCTTCAATAAGATATCGGCGGAAGCGAGAATCGTGGCGGCATCGCTGAATTCGGCATCCGTGTACAGGGCGTCCGGGAAATTGGCGCTTGCACCGGCACCGCGCTCGATCAATACGCGGACTCCGAGGGTCTTGAGCTTCGAGGCAATTTCCGGGACGACGGCAACGCGGGTTTCTTTGGCAGCGGTTTCCTTGAGGATACCGACGACGACGGACATGCAACACTCTCCCAAGCCTTAAAGTACGTGCCAAACGTTGAATTATGGCATAAGAGCCGACTATCCTTACGATGTAATGAACTCAGGATCGCAGGACAAATTGCAATTGCTGGATTGGCGGGACGACCTCGCGGTCGTATCCTGCGCCTATCCATTGTCCCAACAAATCCTGCGAACCGATGTCTCGGGTATGCCCTTGGAATGGGTGGACTATCGCGAAGCGGCGCGTCTGTATCACACCGAACAGGTGGCTTACACATGCGGGACGCTGTTGTACCGGCTGTACGGGGGCACCTGCGCGAGGACCGGTCTTCGAACCATCGTGGATGTGAATTCGATCATTGCCACGCTGGGGGTTACCGGCAATCCCGGCAATCTGCGCGGGGCTGCGTACACACCGCCGCTCAACAATCAAACACTGTTCCGCCGCGATGCCTATTTATGTTTGTATTGCGGCGCGCGTTTTACCTATAGCCTGCTGTCGCGCGATCATGTCACGCCGTTCAGCCGCGGCGGGCACGATAATTGGAGCAATGTCGTGTCGGCGTGCCGCCGCTGCAACAACGCGAAGGCCTCGCGCACGCCCGAACAGGCAGGCATGCAGCTGCTGGCGGTGCCGTTCACGCCCACATACGCCGAATACATTTTCTTGAAAGGCCGGCGCGTGCTGGCGGATCAGATGGAGTACCTGGTCGCGCATTTCCCGCGTTCAAGCCCGCTGCACGAGCGCATCCAACGCTGGCCGATGTGAACGCAACCCTGGGGGGTCCTGCGCGAGCCGGCGTGGTGTACTACGTCGACGCGAGCTATTTCGTTTTTCGCGCCTATCACTCCATGCCCGCCGACATGGCGGACGCGGACGGCAATGCCACGCACGCGTTATACGGCTTCGCGCGCTTCTTGTCTGACCTTCTGGAGCAGGTCCGGCCGGAGCGGATTGGAGTGGCCTTCGATCTCTCCTCGAGCGGCGCAACATCCTTCCGCAACGGTATTTACCCGGCGTATAAAGCCAATCGCGAAGCCCCGCCCGCAGACTTGGAGCGCCAGTTCGGGCTGTGCCGGGAGTTTTGCCGGCATATGGGCCTGGCCGAGTTCGCGAGCGCGGAATACGAAGCGGACGACATCATTGGAACACTGGCCGCGCGCTCGCGCGCCGCCGGCCTGCGCAACGTGCTCGTGACGCGCGACAAGGATTTGTCGCAACTGATTCGCGACGGCGATGTCTTCTGGGACTACAGCGGCAATGCACGCTATCACTACTGCGACATGGGGCCGCGCTTCGGGGCCGTTCCGGAATCGTTCGCCGACTTTCTGGCGCTGACCGGCGATAGCGTGGACAACATCCCGGGGGTGCCCGGAGTCGGCAAGAAGACCGCCGCCCTGCTGTTCGCGATATTCGGTTCCCTCGATGAGCTGTACGCAAATCTTCACCGGATTCCATCGCTGAAGCTGCGCGGCGCCGGCGCGATCGCTGCTAAACTAATGGCCAACAAGGATGCCGCGTATCTTGCCCGGCGTTTAACCGGGATAGTCTGCGACATGCCGCTTAAGGCAACGCTGGATGATTTGAAGCCAAGGCCGCAGGACAGCGGCGGGCTTGATTTCTTTTTTGATACTCATGGATTCGGCAATATATTGAGACAGCAGGTGCGCCGCATCGCATCCGCCGTTTAAGATCGGGGGACAAATGGCCAAAAAAGACATTCAATCGGTCCTGCAAGAGGACCGCGTGTTCCCGCCGCCCGCCGCGTTCCGCAAGCACGCCACTCTCAATGCCGCCGGGCTGCAGGCCATGCATGACAAAGCCGGGCAGGACTTTGTGGGATTTTGGGCCGACCTCGCGGTTGCCGAGATCGACTGGCAGCGGCCTTTCACGGTGCCTCTGGATGATTCGAGCGCACCGAATTACCGCTGGTTTGCCGATGGCCGGCTGAATGTCTCGCACAACTGCCTGGATGTGCATTTACCAAGCC
>Ga0209446_1000229_pt1 | contig 13583 bp, 10 predicted proteins | sample BogFormECP04_OM2_FD_188242 | JGI IMG/M metagenome (GOLD analysis project Ga0209446, IMG submission 188242) | Bog forest soil microbial communities from Calvert Island, British Columbia, Canada - ECP04_OM2 (SPAdes) (version 2) | ecosystem: Environmental > Aquatic > Freshwater > Wetlands > Bog ... | reverse complement strand
AGGCCTCGTCGGCAGTTCCCATCAGAACTGCCTTGGAGAGCGGTGGCCGGTGGTACGGGGGGTGTAATTCTTCGCCGACGAGCACGACGCGACCGGAATATTTCTGCTCGCGCAGCGCGCTTGCCGCCTGGAACCCCGCCAAGCCGGCACCCGCGATGGCAACCGTCCCTTGAGGCACTAGACCTGCCGAGCGGGCAAGTGCACTTCAAGTCCGTCGAGGGCCTCTGCCAGCGGGATTCCACAGCTTAAGCGGCTCTCGGGACGCCGTTCACACATTGTGTTGTCGAGCATCGCGTCCTCCGCAGCGCTCACTGGCGGCAGTCGTTCGCGCCACGGCGATTCAATGTACACGTGGCATGTCGCGCACTGGCAACTTCCGCCGCATTCGGCCACGATCCCGTTGATGCCGCCGTCAATTGCGGCCTGCATTAGGCTTGCGCCCAATTTTGCCTCGATGACCGACCGGGTCCCGTCTGCTGCAATGAATGCGATTTTGATCATGTTTACTGGCTGTTCCACGGTTTTAAGGGATATTTGGCAGGCAAATCACGCTACATGGCGCATACGATGCACTTTTCAGTTATTCCGGGCCTCTCACACCTGACGAAGGATAGTGCCAAGCGCTGTTTTGGTGGCACGCAACATTTGCAGGTGTGCCGATCTAAGCTAATATCATAGAATGTATTTATTATAAAAAAATAGATTAGTTGAGATTGTTGGAAATCCTTGGGCAGAGCTGGGCTGAAGGAGATGCGCCGTGGAACTCGTCAAGACGAAACTCGAACCGCCACTGAATCCCGGTGAGTTGGTCGCCCGACCGCGCCTGCAACAGCGGCTCGAGGATGCTGCGAAGGTCTCGCTCACCATCATCCAAACTCCCGCAGGCTACGGCAAGACCAGCCTGTTATCGCAGTGGTTTGCAGCGCTTCGCTCTTCGTCCTGTCAAAAAGGCTGGCTGTCCCTGGACGCTTCCGATCGGGACGCCGTCGGATTGCTGTGTTACATCGCGGCGGCGCTTACGGAAGGCGGCGCGCGATTCGATGCCTCGATCGACCGGGTATTCGCCACAGAAACGTATACGGCTCCGGAGCCTCTGATTGCCGCGATGGTCAATTGCTTCCGGAAAACGACGGTGCCGGTGTACTTGTTTCTCGACGATGTGCATGTATTGTCACAGGCGCCGCTGGCCGCGCTCTGTCAGCTGATCGACCGCAGTCCCCCCTGTGTGCACTTCATCATGGCATCGCGCGTGATTTCGGAATTGCATCTGGCACGAATGCGGGCGCGCGGTCGGCTTCTGGAGCTGGACGTTGACGACCTGAAATTCACCGCCGTCGAGACGCACGATTTCATCTCACGCGCGGGCGATCATGACCTGGACGAATCGGAACTCTCGACGTTAGGAGAGCGCACGGAGGGTTGGATTGCGGGCATCAAATTGGCGAGTCTCGCCTTGCGCGGCAAGTCACCAGCAAAGGAAGTCCTCGCCTCCTTCACGGGCAGCCGCCGATCGGTGTCGGATTTTTTCGTCGAAGAGGTGCTATCCGCGCAGCCGATCGAAGTACGCAACTTTCTGCTCAAGACCTCGGTTCTTGACCGGCTATGTCCGGCGCTTTGCGACTTCGTCACCGGTGAGAACAACGGCCAACAAATCATCAGCCTGATAGAAGGGTCAGGTTTGTTTCTGCTGCGCTTGGACGATGAGCGAAACTGGTATCGGTACCATCATTTGTTCGCTGAATTTTTGCACCGACGGCTCGTCGATGAAAATCCCGACGCCGACCGAGAGCTGCACTTGCTCGCAAGCCGTTGGTTTTGGGAGCAAGGGTCGTATGTCGAGGCGATTGAACATGCGCTCAAAGGGCGCGACCCGCAACGCGCCGCAGAGTTGCTCGAGCTGCGCTGCCAGGACATGACCTATACCGGCCGGCTGCGGCTGGTGTCGAGCTTTGCTGCGCAGATACCCGAGCACGTACTACACCGCTATCCTCGCCTCATGCTGAGCATCGCATGGCTTCTTACGCGCAACCTGCGCTTCGAGGAGACCCGCAAGCTTTTGGCAACGGTCGATAAATTGCTGATAGAACGAGAGTCGGCAAAACAGTTGCCGCCGCACGAGCAGCGAACCCTGCGCCATCTGTACCTACATCGCCAGATGATGCTCTCCGCGGCGCAAGACGATGCGCCCAACGTTGAGCAGCAATGCCTGCATTTGATCGAGGAGTTCAAGGAGGACACGCATCCTTACCTGGCCGGAACGATCTATGCGCAGTTGCTGTATGCACAAAGAGAACAGTATCAGCTGACCGATCTCGAACGTCTGCACGCCACGGCGCAAGGAATTCTGGCGAGATCCTCGTTCAGTTTTGCCTCAATTGCGTTGCAAGCCAGCGTCGGACCGTCGCTTTATTTCGCGGGTCGATCTGACGACGCTGTGCGCGCACTGGAGCAGGGACTTGCGGAAGGCATTCGATTCGGCGGTCGCAATTCGGCACTTGCTGCCCTTCCCGCGCTACCCTTAAGTGAGCTGCTCTATGAGCGCAACGAGCTCGACCGCGCTCAGCAGCTCATCGAAGACACATTGCAATACGCGACGGATTTGGGCTTCGTCGATCAATTGATGCCGGGATTCATCACCGATGCGCGCATTAAACGGGCCCGCGGCGATATGGGCGGTGCGTTTCGCGCGTTGGATAAGGCAATGGCGATTGCCGCCGAGCGCGGTCTCGAGCGCTTACGCCTCGCAGTGGTCGCCGAACGAGTGAAGTACCTCATGCAGGACGGCCTAGGGGCCGAGGCGACGCGCTATGCGCATTCTGCGGGCATTCCGCAGGCACCGGATAACGTGCTACCGAAGGCCAGCCACGTGACGACCCGCGATGAGTACCGCGCAACCGCTTGGTTTCGGGTTGCCGTGAGCGAGGACCGGGTCACCGAGGCGCTATCTGTCGCCAAACATTGGCGCACTTTCTGCGCGGCTCGGGGCGCCGTCCGCTCCCTGGTGCGCTGGGACATTCTGATCGCCCAGGCCTTATTCGTGAGCGGCGACTCGCGTACCGCGCAGCGCAATCTACGCGAAGCCATCGCACACGCAGCCGTCAGCAGCCTGGTTCGCAGCTTCATCGATGAAGGGCCCGTGATTCATACACTGATCGCGAGTACTTTTGCAACGGATCTGGAAGTGCTGCATCCGACAGACGCGTTCGCAGCAACGTTGCTGGACGTGTTCGAGCACACCCACAAAAAATCACCTGCGCGATCGGTTCGGACGAGCACCGAGGGTCTTTACGGCAAGCTGAACGTCAACGAGCTAGAGATTCTGACACTGGTCAGTTCCGGCATGCGTAATCGGGAAGTGGCACAGAAACTCGGCATGACCGAAGGTTCAATCAAGTGGTACCTGCAGCAGGTGTACGACAAAATAGGCACGCGCCGCAGGCTGCAAGCTGTGGAGCGCGCCAGGCAATTCGGGCTGATCGCTTAACGGCTATAGGGCGATGACCACCTTGCCGAATTGGTGGGAGGATTCCAAGAACCCGAGCGCTTCTTTGGCAGCAACGATGCTGAAACTGCGCTCGATCACCGGCTCGATCTTGTGCCGCTCGATGAACGCCAGCATGTCGCGAAATTCGCGCAGACTTCCCACATTGGTGCCAATGATCTGAATATTTTTGAGAAACAACTCAGGCGCATTGAGCGGAAACTGCACTCCCGCAGTCGATCCGTAGATGACCACGCGAGCCCCTATGTTCAGCGCGCGGTTGTAGTTGGCGTACGAAGCCGCTGGTGCCCCATCAAATACCACGTCAAGACCGCCTGTTTCCTTGGGCACCGCCTTGCGCCAATCGACGTCTTTGTAATTAAAGCCAACCTTAGCGCCCAGCTTGATGGCCTGCTCCAACGTGCTCGATGAACCGCTGCTGACATAGGCGGTCGCGCCGATAGCCAGGGCAAACTTGAGCGCGAATGTCGCGACGCCGCCGCCGATGCCGGTAATCAATATTTTCTCGCCGGCCGTGAGGCCTGCTTTCACCGTGAGCCCCCGCCACGCGGTCAATGCGGCACAGGGCATCGCCGCGGCCTGTTCGAAACTCAGAAATTCCGGCACCGGCACGGCACTCTCTGCTGGCACCACAATCTGCTCGGCCACGGTTCCCGGACCGGGCATCCCCAACAATCCGAAAGCGGCCGCGGGAAATCGCGGGTTTGGTCCCCAGTTAACACCTGGGTAAAGGATCACGCGGCTACCCACCAACGCGCGATTCACACCCGCTCCCACCGACTCGACGATTCCTGCCCCATCGCAGCCCAGCGTGCATGGCAAGCGCATGCCCGGATACTGTCCACGCGTAATCCACAACTCGCGGTGGTTGAGCGACGCTGCTTTGAGGTCCACTCGAACCTCGCCGGCACCGGGAGTCGGCGATTCCACGTCCTTGAGTTGTACGCTCGATGGTCCGTCGGCGGTCGTGAGTACCAATGCTTTCATGGTTTTTTTCAATGGCCGGTCGCGCTCAGAAAGAGCGCGGCAGACCCAATCCTTCTGCAATACCGTTGCGTGCCATCTCGTTGGTGATGGGCCCGATGCGCCATAGGCGCGCATCGCGCCAATAGCGCTGCATGTCGGTCTCCGCCGAATAACCCATGCCGCCGAGTATCTGTATGCCGAGATCCGCCGCCTTGACCGCATATTCGGAGGCAAGCACCTTGACCATGCTCGATTCCATGTGGCACGGTTTGCCTTTTGACTGCAAGTCTGCCGTGTAATTCAGCATCAGCGTGCCGCTCTGCTGCCAGATGGCGATGTCCGCCACGTAGTGCTGCAAAATCTGGAACTCGCCGATGAGCTTGCCGAACGCTTTGCGCTGCTTCATGTAGTCCAACGCATCTTCCAGCACACCGTCGAGCACTCCCATGCAAAAAGCCGCTACCATGATGCGCTCGTTGTTGAGCGTGGGCAGGAGCATGTACCAGGCTTTGCCCGGTTCGCCGAGAACCAATTCATCCGGCACGAAGACATTGTCGAAATGAATGGCGCACGATCCCATGGAACGCATACCGAGCTTGGGCAGCGACGTGATTTTGATCCCGGACGATTTGGTGGGGACCCAAAACAGACTCACGCCTTGATGGCGTTTCGCGACATTCTTATCCGTGCGCGCAAGCACCAACAAATAATCCGCGACGTGCGCCGAGGAGCTCCAAATTTTCTCGCCGTTGAGCACCCAGCCGCCGTCGCCGCGAACCGCCTCGGTACGCAGCGCGCCCAGTACATCCGTGCCACCGCCCGGCTCGGTGAAAGCGATGGCGGCGCGCAATTTACCGGCAGACATTTCCGGAAGAAACTTCTTCTTTTGAGAATCCGATCCGTAGATTCCGATCGACTTACTCCCGGCGAAGGAGGTGATTCCCCAAATCCACGCCAGGCCACCGAGGGTGCGCGCCAATTCGCGGCCCAAAATCATTTGCATGACGACATCGCCGCCCTGGCCGCCGAATTCTTCCTTGATTCCGATGCCGTGGAAGCCGGCGTCGGTAAACTTGTCCCACAGTGCGAACGGGTAATTGTGTTCGTCGCGTTCCAGTTCGCGCGCCCAAGACTTGGGTGCCTCTTTATCGACCCATTTGCGCACGGCATCGCGAAAAGCGAGATGTTCCTCGGATAAATCAAAGTCCATAGACACTTCCGCGGGCGAGACCTGGGTGGAGCAGAATGGCCTTCATGGTTCCCGACAGGCCGAACCGCGCACACCTATCCAAAGATAGCCCGATACTCGCCAAGCTGCGCACCTGAACCATCACGACACTCCACTATCTGAAGATAGTAGCCGATGATGCGCCTATTCAGCATTGTGTGGGTGTTCGCCATTGCGTGATTGAGGATCGCCATGATTCTTTCGATCGACAATACCATTGAGCGGCTCACCACTCACAACGCCAAGATTCCGTTCAACGCATGGCTCGGCATCGAAGTGCTGGCGGCGGATGCCGAGCGCGTGGAATTGCGCGTTCCCTGGCGCTGGGAATTTGGCGGCGCACCAGGAATGACGCACGGCGGCATTCTGGCGAGTTTGATAGATACGGCCGCCTTTCTCATGCTGCTAGCGGCCAAGGGGACCGGCGGTCCCACGGTGGATCTACACATTGACTTTCATCGCAGTACGGCAAACGGGGCGCTGTACGTCAGCAGTTCACTGCTGCGGGCAGGTGGGTCGATAAGCACCGTGGAGGTTCGAATCAACGACCAGGAGCGGCGCTTGATTGCCACCGGCCGTTGTGTCTTCTTGACCCGTTCACGCCTTTCTCGTGAGAGCGATCAATGCGCATGAGCATCCGCATGCAGCATCGGGGCTCACCCTAGGCCCTCATTCGCTCGGCAATTTGGCATCAATGCCCCAGTCGGCGAACACCTGCTGTGCATCCGATCCAATTTTGGTCGGCGCGCGGGGGTGAGCTGCCGCCGTGCGCGAGAAGCGCGGCGCCGGCGCGTTTTGTTCTACCCCGCCCACTTCGATAAAAGCATTGCGCGCGCGGTTATGGGGATTTTGCGCCGCTTCCTTCAACGTCAGCACCGGGGTCACGCATGCATCGCCGCCCTCAAAAAGCGCACACCACTCGTCGCGGGTTTTTTGCTTGAAAATCTGCGCCAATTCCGCTCTTCGCGACGGCCAAGTTTGCCGCACCGTCTGTGCGCTCTGCTCAGGGTATCCGGCCGCCCGCCAGCCTTCATCATCCAGCCCCATTTTTTGCAGAAACGCTCGATAGAATTGCGGCTCAATCGGCGCGACAGCCAGATGCAAGCCGTCCTTTGTCTCGTAAGTGTCGTAATAGTGCGCCGCCCCGGCCAGCAAATGTGAGCCGGTGCGGTCGGCAAATTCGCCCTGCGCGCGATAGCCGAAGGACATGGCCATGAACGACAGAGCGCCATCCACCATCGCCGCGTCGACAACCTGGCCGCGTCCCGACTGGCGTGCTTCCCATAGCGCGCAGACCACGCCATACGCCAGCAAAAGACCCCCGCCGCCGAAGTCGCCGATCACATTGAGCGGCACCACAGGTTTGCCGTCGAGCGAACCGATCTGATGCAGAAGACCGGTCAGTCCAATGTAGTTCAAATCATGTCCTGCGCAGTGCGCAAGCGGACCTGTTTGGCCCCACCCCGTCATGCGCGCATACACCAAGCGTGCATTGCGCCCCAAGCACTCATCGGGTCCGATCCCGAGTCGCTCCGCCACGCCCGGGCGAAATGCTTCAATCAACACGTCTGCTTTTTCGGCCATGGCGAGCACAATATCGCGCCCGCCCGCTTGCTTAAGATCGAGGGCAATCGAGCGTCGATTGCGCAATAGGGGCGACTGTTCGGCCGTGTCACGGCTGCCGCCAATGCGATCAACGCGCACCACGTCCGCACCCATGTCCGCTAGCATCATGCAGCCGTAGGGCGCGGCACCCAATCCCGCGATTTCGACGATTTTGACGCCGGCAAGAGGACCCATCACTTCAGACCACGTTCGTCGAGACCGAGAGTGCGGCCAATGATCTCCTTCATGATCTCGGAGGTGCCGGCGAAGATGCGCATGACGCGGGCATCCGTATACAGCCGGCTGATTCGATATTCTTCCATGTATCCAGCGCCGCCGTGAAGCTGGACACAAGAATCCACCACCTTACCGGCAAGTTCGGTCGCCAGCAGTTTGGCCTCTGCAGCGAGATTAGCGGTCAGTTGTCCCGCATTGAATTCCAGTACGCATTGGTCGACGAAGGTCTGAATGGCATCGATCTGTGCTCGCATCTCCGCCATGACGAAGCGATTGTGCTGGAAAGCGCCAATGGGTCGACCGAATGCCTTGCGCTGCAGAACATAGTCCAGCGTTACATCAAAACTTACTTGCGCGAGTGCAATGGCGTCGATCGCTGATATCAACCGCTCGGCGGCCAGAAACCGGCTGAGATACCCAAAACCCTCGGAGGCCTCGCCGAGTAGATTCGATTTCGGGATCTTGACGTCGTCGAAGAACAATTCCGACGTGTCTTGCGCCTTGAGTCCCATTTTTTGCAGCGGACTACCGCGCGTAAATCCGGGCATCCCCGCTTCCACCACGAATAGTCCGATCCCATACCGATGCTCAGGGTGCGTACGGGCGGCAACGATGATGAGGTTGGCAACCTGTCCGTTCGAGATGTAGGTCTTCGAGCCATTGAGCAGCCAGTGGTCACCGCAGTCCCGGGCGCTGCTCTTCATGCCCGCCAAGTCGCTTCCCGAACCCGGTTCAGTCATGGCAATTGCCAAGATCGTCTCGCCACGCACGCAACCGGGCAGCCACCGTAATTTTTGTTCGGTGCTGCCTAACTTTCCAATATAGGGTCCGACCAGACCCGAATGCAGCTGCAGGTAGAATCCAGGCTCTCCGTGCCGCATGTTTTCCTCGTACACGATCTGCTCGAATCGAAAATCAGCATTACCCGCGCCGCCGTATTGTTCCTCCGCCCACATCAGCAGGTAGCCCTGCTCTCCGGCCTTGGTATACGCCCATGTGTCGACGAACCCTTGCTCGCGCCATTTCTTTGAGTGCGGCTCGATTTCGTTTTGGAAAAATCGGCGCACCGAGGCGCGGAACTGATCGTGTTCAGCGTCGAATATGAGACGGCGCACGGGTCAGGCCCGGTAAAATGCGTCGCCAGCCGCCGATTTGTCGATCAACCACGAAGACGGGGTGAATCGAGTCCCGTACTGCGCCGCCATGCGCTTGCAATCCGCCACGAACTGAGGTCCTCCGACGGTGTCAATCAGCGAAAGAGTCCCCCCAGTCCAGGACGGGAAACCCCACGCCAACAGCGACCCTAAGTCCCCGTCCGCTGGGTGCGTCAGCACGCCTTCCTCGAGACATCTTGCTGTCTCGAGCGCTTGAATATAGAGAAAGCGTTTCTTGAGTTCATCGACGGAGGGTTGCTCAGCCGATACCGGAAATGCCTCCTTGAGGCCGCTCCATAGCCGCTTGGTGCCGCCTTCCGGGTATTCGTAAAACCCCTTGCCGTAGCGTTTGCCGGGACGTTTGATCTCATCGATCATGCGCCGCAGAACCTCAGAGCCGCAGGGTTTGACGAACTTCGCACCCAGTGCAACTTGCGTTTCCTTGACGATCTTCCACGGCAATTCCAGCGTCACCTCATCCAACAGGGCGAGTGGCCCTACCGGAAAGCCGGCAAATTTCGCCGCATTTTCAATCAACGCCGGCGCCACGCCATCCTCCAGCATGCCCATGCCTTCATGGATGAAAGTTTGGGACACTCGGCTGGTATAAAACCCGCGTCCATCGTTGACCACAATCGGAGTCATCCTAAGCTGCGCGACAAAATCCAGCGACTTTGCCAACGTTTCGTCGCTGGTATCAGCGCCGATGATGACCTCCACCAGCGGCATGCGCGCCACCGGGGGAAAAAAGTGCAGGCCGATGAACTGTTTGGGTCTGGATGAGGACTTGGCAAGTCCGGTAATCGGTAAGGTCGAAGTATTGCTGGCGAATACCGAGCTCTTTGGGATTACCGCTTCCGCCTTGTGCGTTACGTCCGCTTTGATTATCGGATCTTCGTAAACGGCCTCCACGATCAAATCGCAGGCGCTTAGGCGCGAATAGACGACCGTGGGCGTGATCCTCGCGAGCGTTTCGTCCGCTGCGCTGCGCGAGTTTTGCCCGCGCTCTACTGCTTTCGCGAGCCGCTTCGCCGCGGATCCCTTGCCTTTTTCCGCCAGATCGAGACTGCTGTCGAGCAACACCACGTCGATGCCGGCCGCGGCCGCCACGTAGGCAATGCCCGATCCCATCATACCGGCTCCGAGAACACCCAACGTTTTCACGGACGAACTCGGCACACCCTTCGGTCGACGTGCCAATTTCATGGCCTCGCCTTTGTTAACGAAGGTGGTGCGAATCAAGTTGCGCGCCACCTTACCGCTCAGCAATTGGGCAAAATACTGCGATTCGACACGCAATGCCTTATCGAACGGCAGCAGTGTGCCTTCGAATATGCAGTCCAAAATCGCGATCGGCGCGGGATAATTGTACTGAGTCTTCGCAGCGATAATGGCCGGCTGAAAAGTCATCACGTTGGCGATGGTTGGGTTCAAGAGACCGCCGGTGCCGCGGTAGCCCTTTTTGTCCCAGGCGCGAACCGGATCCGGCGATTTCAACAGCCACTGCCGGGCGGTGTCGATCAACTCTGATGCCGGAACGATCGCATCGACCATGCCGAGTTTCAGCGCTTCGGCCGGACCGATCCTCTTGCCCTCGAGCAAAACGGGCAGCGATTGTTCCACACCGATCATACGCGGCAAGCGCTGCGTTCCGCCGGAGCCGGGCAGCAAGCCGACGGTGACTTCAGGCAATCCCACCACCGCCTTGGGATCATCGACAATAACCCGGTAGTGACACGCCAGCGCCAGCTCATAGCCACCGCCAAGGGCCATGCCGTTGATAGCTGCGACGAAGGGTTTGCCGCAGGTCTCCAGCCGCCGATGCATCGCAACTGAAGGCCTCTGGCTGAACTCGAACGCCTGGTGCTGCGTTATCGCTCCCGCCAGTGTGAGAATGTATTTTAAATCTGCCCCCGCCATAAACGCCGGCTTGGAAGATGTAACCACTGCGCCGACGATGCGCGAATCTGCAGCAATTTGTTCGATCGCAGCGATGAATTCCTCGATCCACTGCGGGGATACCACATTCATCGACTTGCTTGCATCATTGAATGTAACGATCGCAATGCCGTCGCGATCGATTTCCATACTTAGCGTCTGCATGATTTTTTTCTTACACTCGTTCGATGATCGTTGCCGTGCCCAGCCCGTTGCCCGCACACAGAGTGATCAGGGCGCAATTCAGATCGCGACGCTCGAGTTCATCCAGTACGGTGCCCAAAATGATGGCGCCCGTGGCGCCCAGCGGATGACCCATGGCGATTGCGCCGCCGTTCACATTCACGCTGCTGGGATCGAGGTCCAGTAAGCGCATATAGCGCAACACCACCGCGGCGAAGGCCTCGTTGATCTCGAACAGATCGATGTCCTTGATCCACATACCGCAACGCTTCAAAAGTTTCTGCGTGGTTGGTGCGGGTGCGGTCAACATGATCGTCGGTTCCGAACCCATGGAGACGAACGCCTTGATGCGCGCCCTGGGCTTTTTGCCGATTTTGCGCCCAAACTCTTCGTTGCCGAGCAGAACCGCGCCGGCGCCGTCGACGATGCCACTCGAGTTGCCGCCCGTATGCACGTGATTAATGGCTTCCACTTGCGGGTACTTGTGCAGGGCGACCGAGTCGAATCCCGCCTGTCCCAGGCCCACGAACGACGCTTTTAATTTCCCCAAACCCTCCAGCGTCGTTTCCGGGCGCATGAACTCGTCGCGATCAAGAACAACTTCACCCAGAAGATCGCGGACCGGAACCACCGACTTTTTAAAGTGGCCACTGCTCCATGCGTGCGCAGCGCGACGCTGGCTTTCGACCGCGAAGCGATCGACATCGGTGCGTGAAAACCCGTCCAAGGTGGCGATCAAATCAGCACCGATCCCCTGGGGTGCAAAATAGTTGTGGTACGCGACGAAAGGGTCGGCCGACCAAGCGCCGCTATCGGCGCCCATTGCCGTGCGCGACATGGATTCCACGCCGCCGCCGATTGCCGCCTCATGTTGGCCGCACATGATCTGCGCGGCCGCTGTGTTGACCGCCTCGAGCGCCGATGCGCAGAAGCGATGCACCTGCTGACCCGCCACGGTTTCCGCGTAGCCGGCAAGCAGCACCGCCGCGCGCGCGATATTGCCGCCTTGCTCGCCGACCGGCTGAGCACAGCCCATGATCACATCATCAATCAGTGCAGTGTCGAGGGCGCTGCGAGCGGAGAGCGCCCGCAGCACCTGCTGCACCAATTGCACTGAGCTGATCTCGTGTAGGGAGCCATCCGGTCGCCCACGTCCCCGTGGGGTGCGGGCGTGGTCATAGATAAAGGCATCGGTCATTTGCGGGGTTCTCTTCGGACGAAAGCATTCACGAGCGTGATCGAGCGTGCAAGTCGCCTACACCTATCGAAAGATAGACGACCGGTGGGCAATTTGTTGCAATAGTGGGAGTCCAATTTCGGAGGCAGTGCTATGCCGGCCGCGACTTCTGCGCCCAAATTAGTCGATTCCCAGTATGTACCTTATATTGGCGAGGACTTAGCGCTCAGTCGCATCGATGTCACGACCCTCGGCGACTTGTTGCTCAAAGCGTACGACCAATTCCCCAACAAGCCGGCGCTGATTTTCCCGGATTCGAACTGGACTTACTCGGAACTCGTGGCTCGGGCAATGCGCACGGCGCGCGGCCTGCAGGCCATTGGCGTCAAACCCGGTGACAACGTCGGCTTGCTGCTGCCGACCGGCACCGATCTGGTGGAGACATTTTTTGCCATTGCCTTCTGCGGTGCCACCGCCGTGCTCATCAATGCGCGCTACCGCGCCGCGGAATTGGCCTACGTCATCGAGAACTCGAACGCCGTTACCGTGGTCACCACCGATACGATCGCGGAACAGGTCGATTTTACCCAGCGATTGACCGCGGCGTTTACGGACCTGTCCTCGCAAAGCGATGCGCTGCATTTGAAAATCGGCGCGGCGCCGAAGCTTCGCAATATTGTGCTGCGCGGCCCCTCGAAACTCGCCGGTTTCGTCACTCATTCGGACTTCATGGCTGGCGCAGCGAAAGTCCCGGAGATCAACGTGCATCGCGCGCGAGTTGCCACCCGGGTGCGCGATGCCTGCATGATGCTTTACACCTCGGGCACGACCGCGAACCCCAAAGGCTGCGTGCTCACCCACGAAGCCATGGTCCGTAGCAGCATCGTGCTCGGAAGGCACCGCTTTAGACTTACGCACGAGGACAAAGTGTGGTCGCCTCTGCCGATCTACCATATCGCGGCAATGTTGCCATTGGTTGCGGTATTCGCGGTCGGCGGAACTTATCTGGGCATGCCCTGGTTCGAACCAGGACTGTCACTGCGCATGCTCGGCGAACACAAGGTCACAATGATTTTTGCGCCGTTCGTTACTTTTCTGCAGGCGATTGCTTACCATCCGGATTTCCGCAAAACGGATCTGTCGGCCGTGAAACTCATGAACAGCTGCTTTGCCGTGCAGCCAAAGAGCGTTGCGGATGCCTATCGCGAGGTCATGCCGCAAACGCTGCAGCTCGGGACTTATGGCATGACCGAAGCGTGCGGAATCGTATCCACGGGTCATTGGGGTATGAATCCAGAACTTGGCTTCACGCGCTTGGGCCTGCCCCTGATCGGCGTTCAGGTCCGCATCGTTGACCCTGCTACCTCCGTGGAAGCGCCGACGGGTAAATCCGGCGAGATTTGTCTGCGTGGCTTCAGCATGTTCGAGGGATACTATCGGGACGAGGCCAAGAACTTGGCTTCATTCGACTCGGAAGGCTGGTTTCATACTGGCGATCTCGGTTCGGTCGATGCCAATGGCCATCTGATGTTCGATAGCCGCCTGAAGGACATGCTCAAGGTCGGCGGCGAAAACGTCGCCGCGGCGGAGATT
>Ga0209446_1000228_pt1 | contig 13655 bp, 11 predicted proteins | sample BogFormECP04_OM2_FD_188242 | JGI IMG/M metagenome (GOLD analysis project Ga0209446, IMG submission 188242) | Bog forest soil microbial communities from Calvert Island, British Columbia, Canada - ECP04_OM2 (SPAdes) (version 2) | ecosystem: Environmental > Aquatic > Freshwater > Wetlands > Bog ... | reverse complement strand
GATCGTGTCCGGAAAGGGCGTTGCGACCTGCTCGGTAAACTCCTTGCCGGAAATGGGAGAGATGCTGAATGTCGGATTCTCCGACGCGCTCCCACCGATGTTGAGGTTAAAGAAGTTGGTTCCCTTCGACTCCGTGACCTGACCGCCGGCGCCCAGCGTTGCTGTCCAGTTGAACGTGGCGGCAATGCTCGAGGTCGACGTGAAGTGAACGGGTTCTTGGTTGGAGACGCGGGCGATGTTGAGAAGCAAAAGTTTTTCGTCGAGCGTCTTGGTGACTTCATCGTAGCCAAGCACCGCTCGCTCGAGCACCGGCGGTCCGACACAGCCGCTGATAGCGACGGTGATCACGCCGGTGAGCAGGTTGAGGGTCGCACGACGCACGAGGTCAAGGAGCTCCTCTTCAGGACGCCGTATGGTGGGTTGTGCGGTCTCGGATTGTTGCTGGGCCGCGGGAATGAGGATCGAGGATGTTCCCCCCTCGTACTCTGCAGACCATGCGGGTGCGCATTATTACGCGCGCCTTACATGAACCATGTCTACACCTCGTCCGGTCCGAGGATTTACCCCTTCCGATACACACGATGGGGCCGCTGATGCCGGACCGCCCGACCCGAACGGCGATCGAGTGATCGATCGGAGAAAAGTCGGCCAGAAGAGAGGCATTCTGATACATTTAAAATACATCTCCGACGAAACGGTTGAGACGCCAGGACCCCATGTCCGCTACTAGAATGATCCGCTCGAACGCAGGCGCAAGCTGAACCGAAACTAACGCGAGAGGGATCGAGCATGTTCACCCCAAAGTTGCTACATTCCCGCGAGGCACGGAAATTCTAGCGGAGGGGCGAGGTGGATGCCGCTTTTATCTCAGCGTTGTCTGCCCTGGGAGGAGCCACAATCGGCGGACTGGCGTCGTTTGGGAGCTCGTGGCTCACCCAGCGGACGCAGCTTCGTTTCTCGCAGCACGAAGCAGTCAAAGCCAAGCGGGAGGCGCTCTATGTTGAATTCATTGACGAGGCCTCTCGCCGCTACGGTGACGCGTTGGGTCACCAGAAGGACGATGTCGCGGACCTGGTAAAGATCTATGGCCTGATCGGGCGGATAAGGCTCGTATCACCCCGACGAGTGGTCACGGCTGCCGAGCGGACATTGGACACGATCAGTCAGACCTACCTAGCGCCCAATCGTACCTTGCACGAGGTGATGGACGACTTCCAGCGGGGCGGGTCCGATTTCTTTGCTGATTTCGGGGAGGCCTGCAGACAGGATTTGGGTCTTGATTGAGCTGTGGAGAACATCACGAGCATCGCCGGGTGGAGATTGCGCAGAGACAAGGTACCTGGGCTAGGGCCTTACCGCGATCGTCATGAATCATCCCAAGGCTCTTACCGTGCCCGGGCCGAATGGCCCGCCCCTCGACAAACGGCCGGTTACGGCGCGACCTCGCCGTCCACGCGCGTTTCGCCGGAGGGCGGTTGTTCACCCGACCCGGTAGTTCACCTTTATCGCACGAAGGGCCGGTTTGGGATCAAGAAGAGCTTTTCCTGGAGCGAGGCTGATCAGCCGTTTCGGGTCGACCTAGGCTTTTGGGTCAGGTTCTCAACAGCCCGGTCCCGCGGACACAGCATCGAGGCTTTCTTGCTGTTGCCAGGCGCGCACGCCGTCGGTCACGCGTTCGTAGAAGTTGGTCGACCCGACGACCGCCTCTATGCCCGCAAGCTGCAGCCGCTCTCGGACTTCGTCGCGCACGCGGGCGAAGGCGAAGGTGATGCCTTGGCTTTGCAACTCTTTGATAGAGTTCAGTAGCGCGTCGCAGGCGCTGGTGTCGATGAAGTCCACCGAATCCGCGTCCAGCAGCACCTGCTTCGCCGGCGGGCGGTTCGCTGCAAGCGCAGCCTTCAACGCCTCGTCGAGGTGGCCGATACTCGCAAAGAACAGGTCGCCGCCAACGCGCCAAATCAGCAGCCCGGGGAAGGTAAGGGCCTCGGGGTGGCGCCGGATGTCGCGATAGGCCTCCTCCCCCGGCAGCTGGCCGAGCACCGCGCCTTGCGGATGGCTCGTTCGATAGATCAACATCAACAGGGACAGAGCCACGCCGAGGGCGATGCCCTCCAGGACGCCCAACGTCAGCTCTCCGGCAACGACGATCGCAGCAACAGCAAACTCCTGACGGTCGCGGGCGAGCAGCTCGCGCAAATAGCCGGGTTTGGATAAGTGAAGCATGGCTGCGATGACGATGGCGGCGAGCGCCGGGTGGGGCATGCCCCGGAACAACGGCGTCAACAAGACCAGGGTCAGGAAGCAAAAGACAGCAGCGACGAGATTGGCGATTTGGGTACGGGCGCCGGCAGCCATCGCGACGGAAGTCTTGGACAAGCTGCCGACGACGAGGAAGCCGCCGAACAGACCGCTCAGAATATTGGCGGGCCCGTGGGCGACGAGCTCCTGGTTCGGATCGACGTCGCCGCCGGTCTGAATCGCCGCGGCCTTTGCCCCGCCGAGCGCCTCAGCATAGCCGACCAGCACGATGGCGAGCGCGCCGGGCACGAGCTCCCGCCATACGGCAAGGTCGAGATTGGGGAGCACGAGGTGAGGCAGGCCGGACGGGAGGTTGCCGACCACGCTCACACCGGCGGCCTCACCATCGAGCAGGCCGACGAGGATCGTGGCCACGACCGCGACCACCAAGGCCGCAGGTACACGGGGTGCCAGATGGCGCAGCACCAGCATTGCCATAAGGCTGAGCAAGCCGGTCAGCACTGGGGCGAGCGAAGCGTCCGATAGATGCCGCAATACGAACCAGAGTTTCGTGAAGAAGTTGCCAGACGTGCCCTCAATGCCCAACAGATGCGGCACCTGGCCGATGATGGTGACGCATACAAGGCCTTCGATAAACCCGCGGATCACCGGTGTGGGGATGAAAGCAGCGACCCAGCCCATGCGCAGCACGCCGAAGAGCAGAAAGAAGGCTCCGATCAAGATTGCCAGGGCGGAGGTGAGCGCAATGAATTGCGCCGTTCCCTGTACCGCGATGGCCCCCACGGTCAGCGCGGAGATCAGGCCAGTCGCGGTGTCCGGCCCGACGACCAGCAGGCGCGAGGTGCCGAGCACCGCGTAGGCAATCAATGGTGGGACGATCGTATAGAGTCCCATGATCGGCGGCACCCCGAGGATGCCGGCATAGGCCATGCTTTCCGGTACCATGACCGCCCAGACCGCAAGGCCCGCTAGGACGTCCGGCAACAACCAGTCGCGCCGATAGCCCGGAAGCCAGCCGAGGATGGGTAATAGCTTTTGCGCTATGGAGGCAGGGCCAAGCGAGAGGTCGCGGCGAAACTCAACGGCCCCTTGATGTCCCTTAATCTCCATTTCTCTATTGGCCGAGCTGGATCAGTTTAACTTCGATCGTTCGCATACTGGTCTCTGTTATCCTTAGAAGAGCCTGAACCTGAACCGGAAAAGGACAATCGCGACCAAGGCGAAGACCGCCGCTATCAGCCCACCGACCACCCAAAAACCGTTCGGATTGCCGCTGAACGGAATGCCGCCGACGTTCATGCCCCAGATGCTCGCGGTCAGGGTTGCCGGCAGGAATATCACCGAGAACATCGTGAGTATATAAAGGTTTCGGTTGGTTTCCTCGCCCACCTGCGCCCGCAACTCTTCGAGCAGGAACTGACAGTGCTCCGCGTACTCCTGAGCATCCTCGACCAGTGCCGAATAGCGATGGATCTGGCGGTTGAAGCGGTCGAATTCGTCGGCAGGAAACAGTGCCGGACGCTCGCGCGTCAGTTCGAGCATGGCGGTGCGCTTGTAGGCCATGTCGCGGGCGACCAGGATTGACTCGCGTCGCATCTCCACAAGGTCCTCGCGATGGTCAGTGCCGTTACGTTTCAATACCTTCGACCCCATTGCTATGAGGCGTTCACTGGCCTCCTGCAACAGACCCTCGCCGATGTCATTCAGGGCTTTGAAGAATTCCGTGATCAGCCCGAATGGGCTCGCCGGCAGGGCGGTCCGCGCTTCCACCCGGCATCGCAGCTCCTTGACTGAGAGCAGCGGGATGCGCCGACCGGTGACGAGCAATGTCCGGGAGGCGACAACGCAGAGCGAGCCCGCTTGCAGGGTGACGGCACCGGGTTCGTCGCGGAAGTCGCGTAGATGTCCGTAGACCAGATCCGACGTGGTGAAGAGCCTGCCGCGCTGGATCGGAGCAGCAACCATTTCGACGATTTCGGGCGGCCAGGGGCGGCGGCGCAGCCACGCCTGCGCCGCGGCATCGCGAAGGTCGAGATGCACCCAGACGAAATCCGCGTTGCCCGCCGCGGCGTCGGCCTCGGCAAAATCGCCCAGCGCCTGCCCCAGCCCGCCGCGGAATGCGAAGGCGAACAGCGAACGACCGTCACTCATGTTTGCCCGGTTCCTGACACTTGCTGCTCTTCTCTGGTCCAGAACGGCAGGGATCTCGCAGCTCGCTTCAGTCTGAATCGAATTCCCCCATATCATCACCAATACGTACGAGCCGGCTGAGGAAAAGCCTGCTCGCATGACGTGGCGCCTCGATCATGGTCGAGGTCATCGGTGTCGGTCTGCGAGTTCCATCGTCACGAGGCGGGTAACCGTAATGGCGAGAAAGAATTGCCCGAGGACCGACTCCAGATTGGCCAGACTGCGGGCAAATGGATCGACCGCAACGATGTCCCCGTAACCCGTCGTGGTCAGCGTGGTGAGGCTGAAATACAGCATGGTCGCGACCTCCTGCGGATCGCCGGCAGGGGTTACGAGGTTGACGAAGGCGCCCGGGCTCAACTCCCAGATCAGGCCATAAGCCGAGGCGAAAATTGTCGCTAGGTTCAGATAAATTACGGCGGCACCCTGAAGGCGGCGAAATGTGATACGGCCAGGAGCATAGACTGCGTGCGCTACCACCCAAGTCAGCGCGGAGAAGGCGAGAATTTCACCGCCCCGGCGGAGCACGGTGGTTGAAACCGGTGACCATTCCGCGCTGATCAGAAAGCTGCCCGCGGTGGCTGCCAACCCCAGCAGGATCAAGATAACGGCGCCCGGTCTCGGCGACAGCATCACGACGATCACCAGGACCGCAAGTACGAGCGTACTATTGACCGCCCCCGCTACCGGCAGTCCCTTCGCGGCCAGCGGCGCTGTGAGAAAGACCGCGCAGAGCTCAAGTACCAGCAAGACCGTCAGGCTCGGGTCTCTAATCCGATCCCGCCAAGCTTGGATCAACCTTCGCCGGTCATCATCGACGACAGCGTCGTGTCGAGACCCACGCATGCCGGCGAGCCTCTCCAGGACCCACGTTCAAAACACCTCGGGGATGAGCCTGAAGGGATAGTCGGGATCCTTGTAGTCGCCGCGATGCTGCCGTTTCGGCAGCTCGACCTTCTCTCGCCGCAGCTCTTCGTAGGGGATTCTACTTAGGATGTGAGTAAGGATGTTCAGCCGCGCCCGCCGCTTGTCGTCGGAGTGCGCGACATACCATGGTGCCCATGAAGTATCCGTCGCGAGAAACATCTCGTCGCGTGCTCGCGAGTAGTCGAACCAGCGCGAATAGGATTTGAGATCCATATCCGACAGCTTCCAGATCTTGCGTCCATCATCGATGCGCCCCTCGAGACGTTTGGTCTGCTCCTCGGGACTGACCTCTAGCCAGTACTTCAGGAGGTTCACGCCGGAGTCAATGATAGTTCTCTCGATCAGGGGCACCATCTGCAGGAAGCCTTTGGCCTGCTCCTCGGTGCAGAAGCCCAGCACCCGCTCGACGCCGGCCCGGTTGTACCAGCTGCGGTCGAAGATCACGACCTCCCCGGCCGCCGGCAGGTGCGGCACGTAGCGCTGGGCGTACATCTGCGACTTTTCCCGTTCGGTCGGCGCAGGGAGTGCGACCACGCGGAAGATCCGCGGGCTCACCCGCTCGGTCAAGGCTTTGATCGTGCCGCCTTTGCCGGCCCCGTCGCGCCCTTCGAAGACGATGCAGACCTTCAGGCCCTTGTGCACCACCCATTGCTGAAGCTTGACGAACTCGACGTGCAGGCGCGCGAGCTCCCGCTCGTACTCCTTCCCCTTGAGCTTGCCGTCGGCTGCCGGCTCGTCATTCTTGGCATCGGTCATCGGATCCTCCAATCGCATCGGCCTTCATATTCCGCCGCATCTCGGGAATTGCCACAAATGTGTCTTACTTGCAGGTGAGAGTGAAGCCGATATTTGCCGGGCATGCCCCCCGGGGGGCTATTCCAGCCACTTCCTGGCATTACAGCCGCTGGGAGACGATGACCGAAGCCCCCCGTCCACCGCACCGCCGCGTGGTCTCGACCGAGCCAGTCGCGATTCCGTCGCTTCGCCGCAGACGCGGCGGCTCAACCCGCGGGCCGTTATCACCTGGGCGATGTTCGCCGTCATCATTGGTTTGGCAATCTGGTACATGGCCCGCCCCGAGCCTTTGCTGGTCCAGGGCGAAGTGCAAAGTACCCGCGTCGTCATCGCCGCGCGCGTGTCTGGCCGGCGGGAGAAGATCGCCGTCGCTCGCGGCCAGAACGTTGCCGCGGGTGCGACCCTGCTCGTCATCGATAATCCTGGGCCGGTCGCCGAGCGTGATCGCGGAAAAAGGCGAATACGCCGGCTGGCGCGCGACCCGGGCGACCGGCGATTTCGATCTGCGTACCTTTGCGATCCGTGCTCATCCGGTGGACAAGGTCGACGGGCCTGGCCGAGGATGAGCGTCTATATCAAAAAGGGTCGTACAGAGGAGTTCGAACCCTTGGAGAACTGGACTTGGGGTCTCTCGCTCATAGCGTTGACGATGGCGATTCACGCGACTGGCATAGCGTTCCTGGCCTTCGCGGCAGCGACTATCCGGGTTCGGATCGAAAACCTGAACCGTCTCAGCTTGGGTCATGTATTCGCGATCATGATTGGCATGATCGGCGTGGTCGGACTTCTTCTGGCTGCGTTACACGGGATAGAGGCGGTACTTTGGGCGGCGGCATATTGGTGGCTTGGCGCGCTCAACTCGCCCGGAGAGGCGATTCTCTATTCTGTCGATTCGATCAGCACCCGCGGCGCATCGGGACTCATGCTGGAACGCCACTGGCGGATGATGGGAGCGCTGGAGGCGACGGACGGCATGCTGCTGTTCGGCATCAGCACGGCCTTCATCTTCACGGTAATGCAAGCCTACTGGGCGCTCATGATCCGCACTCATCTTCCAGCGGGCTGATGGCGTGGCCGCAGGCCGATGTGCCCACTTGGACAAACTCTTAGGCTCGACCGGATGCGCTAGGCTAGTTTTGAGACCGATTATGTCGGGTGATGGCGGCATGTCGGCTGATCGTGTCTCGGGTCTCTCGAATGGGAGTTCGCTCGCTGCCGGGAGCGGCACATCGATCCGGCGCGATCGGCACCGCCGCGGTCCGGTCGGCTTGTGGCGAGCCGCGATCGCGCTGCCGGTCGCCGCGTGCAATTACGCGCCGACCATGGATCTGTTCGGCTCGTACTTCCCGGCCTGGATGCTGTGCGCGGCAGTCGGCATCGTCGTCGCCGTCATCATCCGGCAGATCCTCGCGGTGGCCGGCATCAACGACTACGTCGTCGCCCCGCTGCTGACCTACGCCGGCCTAGCGGTGTCCGCTACGTTGCTCGCCTGGCTGCTCTGGTTCGGTCACTGAGCCATGTTGGCCGTTCGTAAGGCGCTCGGCGTCCTGGTCAGTCTCCTCGCGCTGGCCGGCCTCCTGGTGACCGGTGTGCTTGCATCGCGCCGGATCGACCAGCGCCCGCGCACCGATGACGCCTATCTGCAGGCCGACCTCGTCCACATGGCGCCGGACGTCAGCGGCCGAATCGTCGAGCTTAACGTCCGCGACAACCAGGCGGTGCACAAGGGTGAGGTGCTGTTCCGGATCGATCCGGACCCTTACCGTATGCGCGTGGACCAGGCTCGCGCGGCGGTGCAGGGCCTTGAGGCCAAGCTCGCCCTAACCGCCGACCAGGTTGCGTCGCAGACCTCAAAGGCCGATGCCGCCGCGCGCGGCATCGGCAGCGCCGAGGCGCAGCGTGCTCTCGCTTCGAGCACGCTGGGGCGAATGGAGCCGCTGCTCGGGCGCGGCTTCGTCACCGCACAGCAGGTCGACCAGGCGCGCACCGCGCGGCGCACCGCGCAGATCGCGTTGCAGCAGGCCCAACTGCAAGCGGACGAGGCGCGCCAAGCCATCATCAACACGAAGCCCACCGAGGCGGAGCTAGAAGGCGCGCGTGCGACGCTCGCCCTCGCCGAGCGCGACCTGAACAAGACAGTCGTGCGCGCGCCCTGCGATGGCCGGATCACCGCGCTCGACATCGCCGCCGGAGAGTTCGCCGCGACCGGCCATCCGCTGTTCACGATCATCGATACCGAGCATTGGTATGCGATCGGCAATTTCCGCGAGACCGACCTCGTGGGAATCGAGTCGGGACAGCGCGCGACAGTCTACGTGATGGCGCAGCCGAGCCGCCCCGTGCCCGGCAAGGTTGACAGCCTCGGCTGGGGTGTAGCGTCGGATGTCAGCGCCACGTTTGGCGGCCTCCCGCATGTCGAGCGTACCCTCAACTGGGTGCGGATCGCGGCCCGCTTCCCGGTACGCATCCTGCTCGACGCGCCGCCGGACGACCTGATGCGCTTTGGCGCCACGGCGGTAATCGTGATCGATAAATGAAGCCGCATGCCTCGCGTCGCGGCCCGCCGCCGGATGTAGACGAAGGCGACGCGCGCAACCTGGCCGCATTGCTGCGCCGCGAGCTGCGCCCAACCCCCGGCCGGCTCGGCGACTCGGTGCGCATCGTCGTCGTGGTGCTGGCCGTGGTCGCCATCTCGGAGACGTTTCGCATCCCCGACATAGCCCTCTCGGCCTACATTATTCTGTTCCTCTCGCATCGCGAGGCGGCCTCGACGGTGCAGACCGCGCTGATCTCCGGCATAGCCGTCGTGCTGGCGATCTTCGCGACGATCGCAGTCTTCATGCTCAGCTTGTCGGAGCCGGCGCTCCGTATTCCGCTAATGGCGGTAACGACCTTCGGCGCGATGTTCCTCTCGCAGGCCTCGCCGCTCGGGCCGGTGTTCTTTGTCGCGGGCTTCATCGTCGCCTACGGACTGACCTTGGGCGACCAGGTGCTCGGGCTCGCGCTGCAGCCTGCGACCGCAGGCAACGCGCCGCAGTTCGAGTTGCCGGAGATCGCCTTCGTCCCGCCGGAGGAAGCGCTGGTGCGTTTCCTGCTCTGGCTGAGCCTGGCCGTTGCCCTGCCTATCGCGCTGCTGATCGCCGCCAACTTGCTGACGGGGCGAGACCCGGCGCGCCTTCTCCGCCAAGCACTGGCCGAGCGGTTGGCGACAGCGGCGCGCTTTTGCGCGGGCGAGAGGGAAGCGGAACGCCGGCTCGAAGCCCAGGCCTTCGAAGGCACGGGGGAGTTGCGCAAGTTGCACCATCTCGCCGGCCTGCTGCGCGGCGTCCGGCGCCGCCCGGTCTGGGGCGCCTCGCTGATCGATGATGTCGCCCGGCTCGGCCTACTTCTGCTTGCTTGGTTGCGCGTCGAGGGCAACGCACGCAATCCGCTGGTGCCGGCGGCGGGCGCCTGCCGCCGGGCGCAACGCGCGCTGCAAGACGGAGAAGCCCCGAGCGCCGAACCGGTCACGATCACCGCGACGGGCGCCGCCCGACCGCTGGCAGAAGCGATCTCGCGCACCTTGCGAGCGATCCGGGAGACACTGGCTGGAACCGCGGCAGGGAAAGAAGTGCATGACGCGGCGGGGGCGCCGCGACGGCTGCTGGCAGCTGATGCGTTCAGCAACCTGGGGCATGGCCGCTTCGCCCTCAAGGTCACGCTGGCGGTGATGATCTGCTATTTCGTCATGAACATGACCGACTGGCCGGGCATCCACACCTGTGTGATCACCTGCTTTTTCGTCGCCCTCGGCACCGTCGGCGAGACGGCGCACAAGGCGACTCTCCGCTTCGCCGGCTGCCTAATCGGCGCGGGGCTCGGCCTCGGCGCGATCGTGCTGCTGATGCCTGACATGACCGATCTCGGCGACTTGTTCTTGCTGCTGGCACCAGTGACCTTGCTCGCCGCCTGGGTCGGTTACGGCACCGAGCGCATCTCCTATGCCGGCTGGCAGATCGGGCTCGCCTTCTATCTTGTCGTGCTGCAGGGCTATGGCCCGACGATCGACATGTACACCGCGAGAGATCGAACCATCGGCATCCTGTTCGGCAATATCGTGATTTTCGTAATATTCACGACAATTTGGCCGGTGAGCGTGGCCAACGTTGTGCGCACGCACCTCGCCAGGGCATTAGAGCAACTGGCGGTGCTGGCGGGTCTGGACGCCCGCAGCGATGGCGAGATTTCGCCGGCCGCTCGGTCAGCGGCCGACATGGCGTTCGGGCAGGCGATCGCGCAGGCGCGCGCGGTCCTGGTCAACGATCCGTTCGAGACAAGCGAGGTGCGGCGCGCCGTCGGGAGGCGGCCGATCGACGCGACTGTAGTGGAGGAGGTCGCTCGGCTGTTCATCCCGGTGTCGGCAATCCTCGATCTGTGTACTGAACTGGCTGGGCACGACCTGCCGCAGCCAACGCAAGACGCGATTCGCGCGTATCACCAGGCGCTGGCAGCGTGGTTCCGGCAGGCAGCGTCATGGACGCGCAGCGGCGAGGGAGCGGATGCGGTATCAGCCGGTCTACCGGAACCGCCGGCCCTATCCGGCCCCGGCGATCACCTCACCGCTCTCGCGACATGGTGCCGGTTGTTGCACGAGGACATTCGCAAGATTCTCGACGAGGTTGGTCCGCAACCGCAGCCGCTGACCGCGCAGTCGGTCGGAGATGCATTGCATGCCGCCGGCTAGGTTCCGACGCATTGCACTGGCCGGATTCGCGTTGCTCGGCGCCTGCAACGACACCCGCGACCTGGCGCCGGCTTCGCCCGACACACCGTGGCAGTTCGAGCCGTCCAAAGAAGCCCCGACAGCCCCCGAAGCCGCCGCCGTCGGGACCCGGCGGTTCGCGGTGCTGGAGAACACGGCAGTCCAGTTGCCGTCGCCCGCCGACATCGACCCCAACCATGTCTATTCGCTCGTCGAGCTGATCGATATCGCCCAGCGCCGCAACCCAACCACGCGCGTCGCCTGGGAACAGGCTCGGCAAGCGGCGATCAATGTGGGCATCGCGCGCGCCGCCTATCTTCCGGCGCTGACGGCGAGCGCGGTCGGCGGCTGGGAGCACTTCGTATTGCCGTTCCCCAGCAACCTCGTCCCGCAAGGCTTCATCGTCTACAACGCTCAGGAAGTACTCCCGCAACTCACCGTAAACTATCTGCTGTTCGATTTCGGCGGCCGCGCCGCAGCGGTCGAAGCGGCGGGTCAGCTTTCGATCGCCGGGAATGTGGCGTTCACGGCGGCGCATCAGCAACTGATCTTCAACGTGGCCCGCGCGTACTTCACGCTGGACGGTGCCGACGCCGCAGTGCGCGCAGCGCGGCAAGGCTTGGCGGATGCGCAAGTGGTGCAGCAATCCGCCGAAGCGCTGTTCAGCCGCGGTCTCGACACCATCGTTGACGTCCAGCTCGCCCGCCGCGGGACGGCGCAGGCGCAGTACGATCTGGCGCAGGCCAACACCGCACAGCACGACGCGATGTACACGCTGCTCGCGGCGATGGACCTGCCGCCGACCACGAAGCTCCGCGTGGCGGACGCGACCGAGCGCCCGCTGCCGCCGCGCACCGCGCGCGCCGTCGACGATGTGCTCAACGAGGCGCTACGGCGGCGGCCCGACCTGCTCGCCGACGTGGCGAAGCTGCGCGCGACCGATGCGGAAATCGCGGCCGCACGCTCTACCCTGTTTCCGAAAGTTTCGCTGAGCGCAAACGTGCAGGGCAATATCGGCCAGCTCAACGTAGACAATTCGCCCTATTTCGGGGTCGCCAAGCCGCAGGGCGCCGCGTTGCTGAAGTTCGAATGGCCGCTCTACGAAGGCGGACTGCTGCAGAATAAATTGACCCTCGCCCACTCGAAGCGCGACGAGACAGCAGCCGCACTGAAGGAGCGCACCGACCAGGCTTTGCGCGAGGTGGCGCTCGCCTACGATCAGGTCGATACGGGGCTGCAGCAATACGATGCCGCCATTGCGCTGCAGACCGCATCCGAGGCTGCCTTCTACAGCGCCAGCGATTCCTATGCGCACGGCATCGGTACGTTGACCGACGCGACCTCCGCGCAGACGGGTCTCGCCACGGCGCGCGCTGCAGTGGCCCGGGCGCACGCGCAGTCGCTGATCAACGCAGCGGCTCTTGCCTTTGCGACGGGCGAGCTGACCTCGAGCACCGATTTCGCGACTTCGACACCCCGGTGATGCTGCTGCACGGAACGGGTTGATGCCTCGCCCGTCGCTGACGAGGCTTTTCGCGTTACACCGATTGGACCAGGCGACCGCCGATGTAGGCGATGCGCGCGCCAAACTTGAGAATGCGGAACCGGCTTTTCAGGCCGCACATCTGGGACCGATCCGGGAAGAGCTGGCGATCGCCGTGGCTCGCGGCCAGAACGCTTTGCGGCGGGTGCAACTTTGCTCGTCGTCGACAATCCTGAGTTGGTTGCCGAGTTTGGTCAAGCCGAAGCCGAGAAAACGGTGGCTGATGCGGAACTGCAGCGTATCAACGTCGGGACCCGTCCCGAAATCATTGCCCAGCGCAAGGCCGAAATCGACCGCGTTACCGCCGATGTCACGCTTGCACAACAGACTTACAACCGCACCAAGCAACTCGCCGCCGACAAATTCGCGCCCCAGTCTAAACTCGATGAAGACACCGATGCCCTGACCCTGACCAGCACCGGCTCGATCAGGCAAAGCTCGCGTATGATGAGGCGGTGCACGGCTTCACCGCCGAGGCGAATCAGATCGAGGCCATTGTCGACAAAGCCGCGACAAAAGTCGACACGATCAAAGCGCTGGTCGATCAACTGACGATAACCGCGCCGATCGCCTCCCAAATCTACCAGATCCCGGTCGCGGAGGGCGAAGTCGTCACTCCCGGGCTGCCGCTGCTGTCGCTGGTCGATCTCAGGGACAGGCTGGAGCTCGATTATCGATCCGCGCGGTCACCCAGGGCACACCGCCGCAGCCGGCGATGTCGATGGGGTCAAGGCGTTGGCCCTCGCCCCGCCGCTCTGGAATCGCTGCAGACGGGACGCGCCGTCGCGCTATGACGCGGACCCCTGTAAAAGCGGGAAAACAGGGTGAAAAATCGGTTCGGCGCTGAAATTTGCCCGGATCGTGATTTCGGCCCCCACGGGCGGATATGTTAACATTACATGACAAACAGGCCTCGGCTTGCCGGTTTAAGAAGGCCCGTGTTAGCTTTAGCCGGCGATGCTTCAAAAGCGGCAAGGGGAATCTCGGGATGGCAGTGAGCACGGCCACCAAGACGACGACCACCGACGAGGCTGCGATGCGAGCGGTTGCCGCGGCTATGCGTGACGCCGCGACGACGGCCTCCGAGAATAGCGCTGAGGCCGAGCCGTCGGCGGGCGTCGGGTTTGATGCCATGCAGTGGCTTTCGCGCATGACTTACACCGGCTCATATGTCCTGTCCTATGGCGTGGTTTACGCCGC
>Ga0209446_1000227_pt1 | contig 13706 bp, 20 predicted proteins | sample BogFormECP04_OM2_FD_188242 | JGI IMG/M metagenome (GOLD analysis project Ga0209446, IMG submission 188242) | Bog forest soil microbial communities from Calvert Island, British Columbia, Canada - ECP04_OM2 (SPAdes) (version 2) | ecosystem: Environmental > Aquatic > Freshwater > Wetlands > Bog ... | reverse complement strand
GAAGTCACTCCTAGCGGCTTCGGAGAACTTTCCGCAACGACTGGTGCACTTCTAATCCCCCATCTCTCCCATGGTAGTTTATGAATCCCTGCTGCCTGAATCGATTCATGAACACATTGACTCTCGGGCGCGTGGTGCCGACCATATCCGCGAGAACTTGATGACTCAGGACGGGAATCTCGACAACCGATGGGCCTCTCTTATCCAAGTGCGCCAGCCGCAGGAGCACACGCGCCAGACGCTGCTCGGCAGACGAAGTCAGCAACTCCGAAACATGGTCCTTGTACTTCTGGACGCTGGACAGCAGATAGGTCACCAGGGCATTTGACGCTTTCTTCTTTTTGCGAAGGATTTCGAGCATCTTTTTTTTCTGGATGGTACGTATAGAGCTCGCGGTCAACGCAACGGCTGTGGAAACGCGAAGCGGATAGCCTGCAAGGCAAAGCTCGCCAAAGAAATCACCCACACCCAGGATGGCGGTAACTGCTGGTGCTTGGTGTTTCGTTCGGGTACTGAGCCGCACGCCTCCTTCTTGAATGTAAAAGAGCGTGTAAGCAGGTGCACCCTGTTTGTAAATGTTCTGTTTGTCCCGATAGTGCGAGACCTCGCCACCCAGGCTGGCTCCTGAAGGGAAACCACCAAGGTGGGAGCTCCTCTGTTTCTTGCGTTTCATAAGTCGGTTCACTCCTAACCAAGGTATTTCGAAAAGCGGAGGTTTCTTGCGACTGCACGTTAGCTCGCTGTCGAATTCTCTAGTGCGGCTCTGTCCGTAAGAACTAAATTGCCGCCCTTCCATTGAACTAGCCCCTTCTTCTTGAACCCCGATAAAAGTCGTGTCACCGTTTCTCGCGAAGTCCCAATGACCTGAGCGATTTCCTCATGAGTCAAACTGAGCCGTGCACCGGCCCCATCATGCAACGGCTGATTGCTCTTGCACCAATCGAGAAGAAATCTTGCAAGTTTCTGGCTTACGGACCGAGAAAGCCCCATCGCGCGCACTCCAGCGAAAGCAGTAGGACTCCCCCAACTTCACGGCCACCTGCACCGCAAGTTCCGCATGGCGCCGCATAAGATCAACGAAGCATTTGCGATCGGCGAAGCGGGTCTCCGTCGGTTGCGTCGCTTCCCCCCAAGCTTCATGAGGCTCGCCTGTCAGCGTTCCAGCCAAACCAAGTATTTCCCCTGGTTGGGCAAACCTCAGAATCGCGGTTTTACCATCCGCTGACGACGTAAAGAGCTTTACGCGGCCTGAACAGAGAATAAATACCCCTCGGGGAGGTTGGCCTTCGACGAACAAGACTGTACCCTTTGGGTGGTAGAGCGGGATCGCAAATTCTGCCAGCCTGTTAGAGAATTCGGAAGGGAGGTTCCCGCTGATTCTGCGTGGCCCGTAAACGCGTTTCTGGCAATTCTCGACGATCGCTAGCTGACGGGCTGCTAACATGCAAACACCTCCCGAGGAATTGCTGTCTGATATTCAGATAGCATCGCATCACTGCTCATAGCAGTCGTGATACCATTCGCCCATCGCGCCAGAAGGATTTTCTGCCTTGCGCAACTCAGCGCCCGCCGAATTGCACTCCTCGTTCGAATGAAACGCTGAGAGAGCCGGCCATCGCGACAGCTCCACGAACCCCTATGACTTCCCCGCTGCTTTCTGGGACTTGCCATGAGCATCTTCGGATCACTGCATGGCTTTGCAGGCATGTTCCAACGCTTGTTTGGAATGCTCGTGTCCGGTCTGATGATCTTCTTTCCCGTGGTGCACCGCGGCAGCTCGGTGCGCGTGCGTGGCGAGTTCGTGAAATTCGGCAGCTCTCTGGTGCGACCCGTTCGGCATAGTGTTTCCCCACTTTTCTATTCGCTGCATCTTAAAACGACTGCATTATTCAAAGTGTTCAATATTGAACACTTGGGCCGCGGTTACCCTCTCTAGGGTCAAATGAAAAAGACTATCGCGTGGTGATGGAATCGACTCCCACCAATGGGCCGGCAAAGGTTCGTGTATAGTCGCAATTCAGCCGGAACAACCTTCAAACATTGACTCAAAGTGTAGAGGACTGGACGGCTTCGCGTTTTCACCGTCCATGGCAGGTTCCTTTTTCTGTAAGTGGGTGATGCTGGACACGTTGGCGGGTGACGCCGAGCACAGCAATTGTGAGCCAATGAGAGTGAAAGTGTTGTGGGGGACGGAATGAACTTTCGATCCTGCGCTCTGTAGAGAAAACGGAGAGGATCAGCGGCATCGCCCCCCCAAGTAAAATGAGAGGAAGGCTTATATGTTCGCACGTGAAGTCGTGTTGCAACTGAAGCCGAATGTGGTCAACGAACTTCCGGTAACGTTTGAAAAGGAAATCCTGCCCCTGCTTCGCAAGCAGAAGGGCTTCCTGGACGAGCTGTTGCTCGTGACACCGGAGAAGAGGGAAGTTGAAGCAATCAGTTTGTGGGAGTCGAAGGAGTATGCGGAGACCTACAATCGTGAACTGTATCCACAGATCGAGAAGATCATGGCGCGGTTCATTGAGGGCATCCCGGTAGTGAAGAAATTCGAAGCGGAATACTCGACGTTCCACAAGGTTGCGTTCGCGACAATGAACTGAGTGCGTAGTTTCCCTTGAAGTCTGAGGGGGCGAAGTTTGCCCCCTCTTTTTTTCTTGAATCCTAACGCGCCCGCGCGGAGATCACTTGTTCAATCTTAGAGCTAATCGGCTTAGTGAATATAAATGAAGCAGTTTCTCCGAGGACAGCTTGTGTTCCCCCTCACATCCGGTAGTGACAGATGGTACTGCTATCCGCATGCGTTCTCTCGATACTGAACAGAGTTGCTGAGAGCGGGAGCACGCTCACGAATTAGGGAGTTGTCTATGTATGAGCTTCTCAAGGAAGAACGGTACGTTTTCTTCTTCGGCACGAAAAAATACGTTCTTCGCGTACAAGAGTTGCTATGGGGCTCGACCGCGTGGCCCGAGAAGTTTCGCATTCACGTGCACGCATCCTACAACCGAGACGGCAACAACGTTTACGGAACAACTGCTCGGGAAGCAGTCGAGCGAGCGATTGAATACTTATCGTCTTCGGTCCACAGCGCAAGGCCTTCACAATTCAGTCTGCACCCTCTGAACTGAATCACGACCGAGGCCGGGCTGAGTGGCTGATCTCCCTTGCCACGGCCCCTAGCCTACCCCTCACTAATGCTGCGCCCCCAAGTTTGTCCCAGCCTCGAACGGCGGACCCCTCGTGATGCTCGTCACTTTTATCGGTAATACCCATCACAGCGCCACAGGCCTGTCAGGTCGAGAATGGTGACGAAGTAAGAGTGCTCGATTTCCAGGAAAGAAACCTTAGTGGCTGAGGAATTCGGATCTTCGAACAAAGACTTTCAGCGAGGCAACTGGAAGTTCCTGACTTGTTCTGTAGCCAAATGAGGTTCGGATGGAGGTAACGCCATGGCCCTAGCTCTTACGATTCACCAATTAACCGAAGCTCCTGTCCGCGTTCAGCGCGATCCCAGAAAAGACACTGGCAAAGCTACCATTGCTGCTGAGCCTCGCGAGATCACCCCGTATGTAGCTCAATTCGATCTGGCACAATCTCTGCTCGAAGCAAACCACATGAAGCGCCCGCGCGGTTTGGTGGACATCCTTATCTCCGTTGTCCTCCATGTTGTAATCCTCGGGACGCCCATTTTCCTTTCCCTTTGGTTCACAAATACCCTCGATTTGAGGGCTTACACGCAGACTATGCTGATTGGTCCTCCTGCCCCTCCACCTCCACCAGCCGCGCCTTCAGTTGTAAGGGCCACGGCAGCCCCACGCCACATGTTTCTCGAAAAAGGCAAATTGCTCGCCCCGACTTACGTTCCACAACATGTGGCCATTCTCAAAGAAGCGCCGCTTCCTGAGGACGGCAATTCATTCGGCGTCGAGGGCGGCGTGCCCGGGGGCGTACCTGGCGGCCAGATGGGCGGAGTCATCGGCGGCATCCTCGGTGGGTTCGCCACCACTAAACCGGCTGCGCCGCAACCTCTCAAAGTAAAAGCTCCAATCCGCATAGGCGGTCACGTTCAGGCACCGCACGCGATTTATACTCCTGCTCCCGCGTATCCCCCCATCGCCAGGGCCACGAGGATGCAGGGAACTGTTGTCATCTCAGCCGTTCTCGATGAAAACGGCGATGTCGTCGAGATGAAGATTGTTTCCGGCCCGGTCTTGCTTTACCAAGCGGCGTTGGATGCGGTAGCTACGTGGAAGTATCAGCCCACGTACTTGAACGGGGTGCCTGTGTCCGTCGAGATGAATATCCTCGTCAACTTCCAGTTGTCGCGATGAAGTACGACCGCAGTCTTTGCAACAGTTGAACCCTATCGTTCTCGGCAAGGTGGGCAACCTGCCTTTTCCGCGACTATCAAACAGAACGGCGGGCGAGAGAAGCATCATTTCACTCATCGGCGGCGAGAATAGCATCGGGTGAACTGAATCACATGGTTAGGCCCTCCAGCTTTCGCCATCAATTTCACTTCTCCCGTTAGCCCGTTTACCGGTGGAAGGTGAAGTTCGCCGCGTTTGAATGAGCTACGAGACTCTATAAAAACGCTTCGAAATCCAGGTCTATCCCGGCATGCGCCTCTCCTACATGCCCATCAACAGCTACGTCATCATGGCCGGCAGTGATTTCTTTGCCCACTGGCTCCTCGGCTCCCTCGATACTGACGCCGACATCCTCGAACTCCAACAAGCCACGCCAGCCACAAATTCAAGGAGTAGTATTCATCTTTCTTTCCCGCTCTAGCGTCTACGATTGAGTGTGACAAGATGACCTCAAATGTGGGATAACTCTCCCACAGTTCTTCCCATTCGCCGGGCCGCGAATTCAACGTTACGATCGCTTAGGCGTTTGAATCGCCGCGGCGCTTTTCGCGGAGCTGCTGAAGAGGTGCGATATGCGAGCTTACCGGGACATTGCCACACTCTGCGCGTTGCAGATTATCTGCTTCGTGCTACTCACTCACTTGGAACCCGACTTCTTTATGTTTCACCTGTATCAGACCATCATCTATATCGCCATTCTGCTGATGTTGTTTTATATGGAGGACCAGTGGGCGTATATGATCGGCATCCTGGCGCCCGTAGCGTGGCTGATTCTTTCGTTTGAGAGTGGCTTGCTTGGTGCGGCTCTGCGCCAATTGTTCCGATTGTCTCGCGCCCAAGCGGTCAGCAATCAAGTGAGCCTAGTCGCCGGAATCATCGCACTTCTCTCTCTGCTGATGATTGCTTTTTGCGGGTACCGCTGGAAGGTGCATTACTCCGGGCTCGGCAAAGGCCTGCGCACTTTTCTGGTTAGCCTGGTCATCGTGGTGGTCTACTACGGCATCCTTGTGGTTTGGTTCTGGAACACCTTCCCGAGGATCCCGGCGTGAATGCGGCTTGACCCCGCTCCGAATCTTCCGGGCGCGCTCCCGCTTTGCCCCGACTTTCCTCGGCGGGAGCGAGCCCCTCTCTGATAAGCCCAAATAGGACGCTGAACCTCTCGCGGAAACTCATGTTGACACCAAAGCGAGCAGGTTGGTATGCAGGAGTCAGACCTCGATGAAGGCTTGTGACGTCCGTCACAGCCCGACATGTTTCAGCTCACAGCATGAAAGGTTCGGAAAGAGCACAAAGAGAACAGAACGATGAACTTTAGACTTACCGCTCGAGGTTCTGGAGGTGATGGCCATGGTAAGAACAATGGAAAAGACAGAAGAGAAGACTTTGGTAAGCAAGATGGCTGTGGAAAGCAAGATGGTTCAACTGACCAACATTCTGGTAGGCACTGATTTTTCTCCGGCCTCGGACCGAGCCCTGGAATATGCCCTGTCGCTTGCGCGGCGCTATGAGGCGCGGATTTTCTTGACGCATGTCATCACGAGCGACGCCAACGTGATGGTGGCGCCAGAAATCATGGCAAGAACATACGAAAATGAAGTTTGCCAAGCGCAGTGGCGGATGGGAGAAATCCTAATATCTGGCCGGCTCCGCGATGTGTTTCATGAGACGGTGATTGAACATGGGTCACTGTGGCCTACGTTGGAGGCATTGATAGGCAAGCACTATATCGATCTCGTGGTTGTTGGTACGCAAGGAACGGGCGGACTGCAGAAGATGCTCCTTGGCTCTGGAGCAGAACAAATCTTCCGCCAAGCGAAGTGCCCAGTGCTGACCGTGGGACCAGCAGTCAAGGGAGCGGCTCCGCGCGAGGTAGAATTCAAGAACATTTTGTTTGCCACGGATTTCGGACCCGGAGCAGAGCGCGAGGCTGCGTACGCCTTCTCGTTTGCGCAGGAACACCAGGCAAACCTAACTCTTCTGCACGTGGTCGCGCGTGCTGAAGACTATTCGGAAGCGGGCTTGGCTCAAAAGAGAGAGACGGTTACCAGTGAACTGGGAGAACTTGTACCGGCCGGAGGTGAACTCTGGTGCAAAGCTAAGTTTCGGATAAGGCTTGGCGAGCCAGTAGAGGAGATTCTGCAAGTGGCCGGAGAAATGAAGGCGGATCTCATCGTGATCGGCGCAAAGCGTAGGAAGGGACTTGCCGCCGGGCACGCATTGCACACAATTGCCTACAGAGTGGTGTGCGGCGCTCCGTGTCCCGTGCTGACGGTGAGGTCCTAACATGCGCTACATCATTGTTTGCAGTGCTCTACTTTTGGCGGTGCGCATCGCAGCCGCGCAAGTCAAGCCGGTAGCGAAACAAGCGAGCACCGAACCGATCGACGGGGTATCGGGAAGTCAGACATATCAGCAATACTGCGCGTCCTGTCACGGCCAAAATGCCAAGGGCGGAGGCCCATTGCTAAGCAGAATGGCGGGAAATTCCCCTATGAATATGTGGGTGGCGTAGTGCGTTTTGGAAAACTCCTCTCCGCTCACGGCTCGTCGGACATGCCCGTTTGGGGACCGATCTTCAATATGGTTGACTTTCATGAGATGGCCATACGGAAACGAATCAAGAATCTGTGCGACTATTTGGCTTCACAGCAAGAAAAGTAGGGCCGCTGACGTGCATATTTGGAGCATTCTCCGCAAGCGGCCTATGTGATTCTTGAGTCGGGCTGGAATCAGGCTAACGATGAGGGCCAACTCCAAGGCGCTGATGACCTTCTTCCGTGCGCAGGGCATCTACTTGTGCCTCGGGCTCATCGGGTGCGCGATTTTCTGGGCCATCGGCCAGCGCATAAATCCTTTCACGGTCATTTTGTACTCGCTGTGCATCGGCAATTTCCTTTCGTCTCCCATGCAATGGTTGCACGCTCTATACGAAAAGCCCGCACCGTATGACTGGATAATCTTCCTGATCTTGCTGTGTGTCGTGACGCTGCCCGTTTATGGGCTCTCGACCCTAATCGTCTGGTGGTTGGCCCCGCCTAGTCCGCAATCGCTTGGGCACCTGATCACCACCGGCTGGAAGATGCCTTTCCTGATCACGATCGTCTACGGTGTGATGAATTTTCTCTACGGCAGGACTCGGGCGCGGCTCGAGCGCCGCAACGTCGAGCTGCAAACCATGGTCCAGGCCGGCGTCGCTCGGCTGGAAGTCCAAGACGAGGAATTGCAACGCGCGCGGGAGATCCAGGAGTCGCTGCTCCCCAAGGAGATTCCCCAGCTGCCGGGATTCGAGGTGGCCATCGCCTGGCAACCCGCGCGCGCGGTCGGCGGGGATTACTTTGATGTGTTAAAGCTCGGCGAAAACCGGCTGGCCATCTGCATCGCCGACGTCTCCGGCAAAGGCGTTCCCGCCGCGCTGCTCATGGCCAACGTGCAGGCGAGCCTGCGCGCATCCGTTCGCGACCTGGATAGCCCAGCGCGCGTATGCAGCATCATCAACGGCATGCTCTGCGCAAGCATCGCGGGCGATAAATTCGTGACCTTCTTCTGTGGTGTTTTGGACGCCGTCTCGCGCTCCTTCCGCTACTGCAATGCCGGCCATCCGTATCCCATCCTGGTTTCCTCCGGCGCTGTGCGCAAGCTGGACCAGGGCGGCGGGGTGCTGGGCGTTTTCCCCGCGTGGACGTACCAGGACTCGAGCGTGGACCTCGGCTCTGGCGACAGGCTGCTTCTATTTACCGACGGCATTACCGAAGCCGAGGGGCCGGATGGCGAAGAATTCGGCACAGAAAAAGTCGCCGCATTCGCCAAAGCACATGCGGCGAATTCCGCCGCGAGGATGAATCAGCAGCTGCTGGCGCAGGTAACCGAGTTCTGCGGGGCGCAATTTCAGGACGACGCTACCCTGCTCGTGCTGGCAGTGAAGTAGCCGCCGATTGCGAGCGGATTACGGGCAACCCTTCCGTAATCCGGTAAGGGTCGAGTAGCCGGGCGCCATCGCTGGCGCCCAGCCCTCTAAGAACCGGACTTGAAGGTTTCCCATTCATCCGGCTCGAGCACCCAGAAACGCCCCCATGAAAAACGAGGACGCAGCCTGATTCAAAACGAAGCAGACCTACTCGATACTGACTTGCTGCCGATTCGCACGACGGTGGAAAATCCACCAGTCGTGTGTGAAGCCGCACCAACGGGTTACCCCGTCGTCATTTGCATTGCTTCATGCATCGGTTCCTCAAGAGTTCTCGAGTTGAGCACCAACAGGAAGTCAGCTCCGTTTCCGGTGATGTGATCTTGTCCCAACCTGGCGACGCAACCTCTATCTGCCCCGTTACAGGGCAGCCTTCGCTTGCTCCCATTTCCGTTACCCGCATCGCCATCGGTGCCATCTTGCGATGGACTTTCCCCTTGCGAGGAGCGATACGGGCTTACCCTGTTCCGCTGAAATGACGCGATCGGTTAGATCTGCTCTCTACGCCGGCAATGTTGATTACCCATGACAGAGAAACCTTAAGCCTCTGTGCTCACTGCAAGAAGAGCCGCGCAGCATTTTAGGCTCTCTTCGGCTGACGACGCTTGCGAGCATTTGTATATTCTGATCATACGATCAAGCCTAGGCCCGTCTCCGCCTAATGCTGGCAGATACACCGTTGCCTCACGGTTTCGGTGCCGCTCTTGCGAGCGTGGATACATTTTTCCAAGGGCTCCAGAACGGTTCGTTACCTCCCCGCTCTGCCTTGTAGGCTACGCGCGATGGGACGCACGGTCTGATCGAGTTCCTCCTCTCCAGACAATCATTTTCAGCAGCTTTACAGGTCGCACTAAGGGTTGCCGACCATCCAGCCGCAATCCGCAGCGGATATATATTTTCGACCTTCCCGACCGCCGTCTTGATAAGCTCTATTCGTGCAATCGGGAACGCCAAGCCGCACTGCCTTGGCCGCGGCCACTCACCGTGCCGCCCATCAGATACTGGAAAAGGGTTGCATCTTTAACGATCCGCTCGCCCTGCGCATCTTGTGTGAAGACGCGAAGACCGTGGCTCGCGAGGCTGAAGAGCAACCCTCCCGTCGGAGGATGCGCATATTCATTGCAGTGAGGGCGCGCTTCGCGGAGGACGCCTTAGCGGCTGCTGTCGAACAGGGTGTGCGCCAGGTTGTAATCCTCGGGGCGGGACTCGACACGTATGCATATCGAAGCACGCTGCGTGATCGGCTCCGTATCTTCGAACTGGATCATCCGGCTACCCAGGACTGGAAACGCCAGCACCTCCAAGATGCTGCTATCCCCATACCGAGTTCGCTAACCTTTGCTCCCGTCGATTTCGAGCGACAGACTTTGGCCGAGGGCTTAATGGTTGCTGGTTTTGATCCATCGCAGCAGACCTTCTTCACATGGCTTGGCGTTGTTCCTTACCTGACTGAGCAAGCTGTATGGTCGACCCTAAGCTTCATTGCGAATCTCCCGAATGGTGCGCAAGTAGTTTTCGACTACAGCGATCCTCCGGATTCATTGTCGGGAGAAGCGCTCGTTAGCCACGAGATGCGCGCGAAGCACGTTGCCCAGTTAGGCGAAGCTTGGCAGAACTACTTTGAAGCGGAGGGACTCCGCGCCAAATTGATGGCGCTGGGATTCTCTGACGTTGAAGATCTGGGGCCTGCTCAGATAGCTGCCTGCTACTTCCCTAACCAGGTAAGTACGCTTCCGGATAAGGGCGGCCATATCCTACGCGCGACGACGACCTGAGGCTACGCTAATTGGTGCGCCACTATTCCTTCATAGCTCCGTTAACGGAATGAGGAAAAAGCTCCGTACCACTTTGCAGCGATAGCGAGCGAATGACGGGCACCACCCAAAAACATGTATGCTCGACGGCTAACCAAAAATACCTGTTTTTGCCTGACAAACTTACAAGTCCGCTTGAGGACTATAGAGGGCGGCTTTCATGATGTTGGCCTGCTCCTTCCATCGTTGAGCGTTCACGCCCATCACGATGAGCCATAGCTCCAGTGGTATTTCCCCAAGGGCGGAGGCGGCATCGATGACGTGCCCTAGGCGGTGCGCGAGTGGCGGGTACAAATAGGTCACCCAACCCAAACCACTAATCGCCAACAGTACTCCCAGAATTCGGGGCAGGAAGGTCGACCTGAAAATGAGGTAGCCGATCAGGAGGCACCAGGCTCCGAAGAACACCAGGTAGACCTGGAAGGCGTAATCATTCAATCTCAGAAACACGAGCGCCAGCGCCTGCAACTGTTCCAGCGTAAATGCGCTCAAGGAGCTACCGCCTTGCAGGATGAGCAAAGGAGCGAGGTACAAGAGGCTGGTAAGAGCCTGAATAGCGCATCCCACAAGAATCACAAACGCCGCGAGCCTAGACAGACTCCTGTTCACAGGGTTAAGCAACTCAAACATGAGAAGCGCCCATGCGATATGGAACGCAACGCCGATGAGCGAGAGTACGAACCCCAACCAAAATAGTCGCTCGTGTCCCAGGATATTGGCTGCCGTGGCCGCAGCGTTGCCAGCGACAACAAGCTTGCCGGGAATGATCACTTCGCCGATTGCGGCCGTCACGGCTTCCATCAACTGACAGACACCGGCCATCCTGGCCTTGAAACGTGGCGACGCTTCCACAATCCGTTCCATCATTTCAGTCTGTGCTCAGACCCTTTCTCTTTATTCGACCCAATATCAAGCATGCATGGGTGCTCTTGAGTGCGAGCCTACGCAACGGCTGCCGATACCCGCTCGCCTGACTGCTTTCCCGGAGCCAGCACGATCAGGGCTGCACCGATGATGACAAGCACAGCCACGCCCCACAGGTCTCCGCGATAGCCCCCCTTCGAGAATGCCGTCACCGCCATAACAGCGGCGTGAGCGAAACACGACCATGCTGCGAAGGCAATCAGACTACGATTTGCTGAAGGATTACGCGCTGCTATCAGCAGGAAAACGCCGAGCGCGACATAGAGGCTAAGCATCATATCAAAGGTATACATCGACTGATTCTGGTGCGATAAAGAGTCCATCACGGGAAGCACGCCGGCCGAAAAAACCAATCCCACCAACACCAGTACAACTTTCAGCGCCCGTTCTCGACGCATAGTGCCCTTCTCTCAACCACGGAATCGGTGAACGTCACGTCCCTGTGTGCCCATTTCGTGGAAGACTATTGAGGGGATGTTAGTCGGAAAGAAAGCGAAGTTCAATTGCAACGCGAGGTTCTAACCGAGTCACGGGCATTATGGAACTAAAGGTTCGGTTGTGCATCGGTACACGCCCATCTCGTCGGTGCTTGCCTTCCTGGCGAGATGCCGACTTATCCGGAGTTGGCCCCGGGCGTAAAGGTCAACAATCTAAATTATTTAGCCGTTATGCTAAATATCTGTTGACTGATATTTAGCCGCGTGGCTTAATATCGTTGATGAGCAGTACGGAATCGAAACCGCGAGATGATGTATATGAATCCGTATTCGCCGCCTTGGCGCACGCTGCCCGACGCCGAGTGCTGCTTACGATTTATTTCAATGGTGGTTCCATGACGGCCGGCGAAATTGCGGCTATTTTTGAGCACGCTTGGCAAACGACTACTCGACATCTTCGAGTTCTTGAACGAGCGGGCTTGCTGACACATGAAAAGCGGGGCCGCTCGCGCATCTATCGAATCCAGCGCAAACGACTTGAACTGGTTCGCGACTGGCTTGCTCATTTTTCCAGAAATAGCAAACATTGAGGAGAAACAACGATGTCAGCGAAATCAAAAAGAAAAGTCCCTGAGCCAAAACAGTCCAAAGGAGGCCTGAGGATGGATATTCCGCAATTCTTCAGACTGAACGTTGAAGTCGGGGACCTCCAATCGGCCATTTCGTTTTATACGACACTTCTGGGCATCCAAGGGCGCAAACAGGCTGGCTCACGGTGCTATTTCGAATGCGGTCCGGTGACCCTGCAGGTCCTTGACGTCTCGTCGTCACGTCAGGCACACGCCGCGGCGAAGGCGCTCTATTTCACCGTGAACAATCTGGAAGACGTCCACGACGTGCCAAACAGCTAAAGTGTCTTTCGCAGGAAGACGTCCATGACGGGCCAAGCGGCGGCATCGTGGTTCGTTCCTGGGGGGAGCGCTCGTTTTACGTCGAAGACCCTTGGAAGAACCCACTATGTTTTGTCGAGGCGGGAACAGTTTACGCAGGCTAGGCCTCCGTGTTTCTCGCTGGGCGGAGCGATCATCGGCTTCCAGACGCAAAGGATCGGACCACGGGATCTTGTGAAGGAGAGGACGTTATGAAAAGCACGCGAATTCTTTTGCTTTTCCTACTGATCGCGTTCAATTCGGCGGGCCAGGCGGATCCATGGGCACCTCTACGCGTCTTCGACGGACGGTGGGAAGGGGCAGTCACCGGCAAACCAGGCAAGCAGCTGACTTCCCGTGAGTATCATTTTGTGTCCGATGGAACTTTTCTGTGGCAACACGATCATTCTGTGTACGAGGCGACGTCACCCGACGCCACCCCGAAAGTTCGCGAGGATTTTGGGTATTTCAGCTATGACAGATTCCTGAAGAAGATTGTGTGGCGGCAATTCCACAGCGAGGGCTTTGTCAACGAATACCTATTAGAGTCAGTAAGCGCCGATGGCAAATCCTTCGAATTCGTCACGGTGCGGATCGAAAATCTTCCACCAGGGTGGAGAGCGAAGAAATCATATCGCGTGATTTCCGCCGACGAGATCGTGGAAACGTTTTCGCTGGCACCGCCCGACAAGGAATTTGACACCTATACAGTAGCGCATATTAAGAAAGTGAAGTAACAGGCCTCTTGTCTAGTGGCATCGGAAACCGTCTACTTAGGCGCGCAAGACGCTTTCTGTGGGGTGGTGGCATCCGCCGTCTGGATCCCTGGCGCTGCCGCATAAGTTAGCTCTCGAATGGACGGCAACCCGGAGAGCGCCGGGATAAACCGGCATGTTGGTGTGTCCAAGGAAGGCTGGCGTATTCAGTGAGGAAAAGTCTCACCCGGGCAAAAGCCAGAGCCCTGTAGCTTGGATAGCAAGGAGGAAGGAAACTGAATCCTGAGAGCCTATCGACAAAGCCATCTTTCGGATGGTGAGCGAGTCATCGGGCCGTAGCGAAAGTGAACGCAGAAATGGCCTCGAAACGGAAGCAGAGGCCGAGCCTTACATTGTATTGCACTGTCGTGCACGTCCTTCGACATGACAGGGCAGCATTCTCGACAATGCCTAATTGATGCTAGCCGTTCGGCCTTCACCCGAATGGTCTTAACGCCCTGATTGTAGTGCCATCCGGCCAATCGTAAAGTTGGCAAATAGTTGGCAAATTGGTCT
>Ga0209446_1000226_pt1 | contig 13723 bp, 15 predicted proteins | sample BogFormECP04_OM2_FD_188242 | JGI IMG/M metagenome (GOLD analysis project Ga0209446, IMG submission 188242) | Bog forest soil microbial communities from Calvert Island, British Columbia, Canada - ECP04_OM2 (SPAdes) (version 2) | ecosystem: Environmental > Aquatic > Freshwater > Wetlands > Bog ... | reverse complement strand
GAGGCCCGCGGCCCGGCACCTGCGCGGAATGCCCCGTTTGCGAAAATTCGGCAGTCTGCTTACATGCGTACCCTAGAGACGGAGAGAGCAGGAATATGGAACGAAAGCCAGCGCCGCCGACGGATCGCATCCGCCAAATGGCCGGCCGCGTGCTTGAGCACAGAGGTGCTCGAACCGAAAGTGGGAAAAGGACGTTTTCCGCACTGGCTCACCCGGTAGGATTCGTCGCGTCCAAGAAGCATTTAAAAGGGCAAGGAAAGGAGAGGGTCTATTCGGGCTGAAGCATGCCAAATAATGATATCGCGGTATTCGATTATTTACTCTCTGATGAGAAAACAGCAGTAGAGATCGATTACCTAACTTATGCTGTTTTTGCTTACCGAAAGAGACAATGGGTCGATCATTATAAATCTCGTAACAATGATCAACAACCAGATCAGGCGGCAATAGATGCATGGATAAGCGAGTTAACGGATTACGATTTCATCCGAATGCGCACGGAAGCAGCGGATTTTTTCCAAGATGCCGCTGAGGAACACCTCGCTGACTACATAGCACAGCAAAAAAACAAGCTGTAAGACACTTCGATTCTTGCCGAGGTCAAACGCTTCACATCGCCACTTCGACATATTGCCATTGCACTTCTGATGGCTATCGTCGCTCCGATTGTTTTGGGCGGAATAATTTTCTTTGTAAGCTTGTTTGATAAATCATTTCCTGTGCACGTTTACATGTCATCTCCGCCGAATGCCGCTTCGCAACAGGGACACTAGCCAGCCCGGCTGCCAATTTTTCGCGGAAACGGTGCATTGTGGGGAGTAACGCGGTTCCATAAATCAAGAGTTTTGGTACAAACCCAAGGCGCTGATTAAGTTTCGCTTTTCTGTTCCTAAATTCTGTTCCAAAATCGCGCCATGATTTACGGCTATGCTCGCGTCTCGACCGAGGCGCAAGACCTCACCGGCTCGACGGCCCAACTCAAAGCAGCCGGTTGCCAAAAGATTTTCCGCGAGAAGATCACCGGCACGACCGCCGACGGATCTCCGACCGTCGAACGAATCACGAAGCCTGTCAAGCAGCGGGGGAGGGTGGACAATGCTCCGTCCGTCCTCTAGAATTAAAAGGGTAGACAAAGTAAATACGGCGCAGGAGGCAAACATGAAGCAATACCGCATTCCGGTAATCTTTATCACGGCAACGTTTGCTGCCCTGCTGGGCCTGTCCGGTGCGCGCGCCGAAAACGTGAGCCAACCGGCTCCGGGGGCGAAAGTCGGCGAAGTGGATTTTCCCACCTCCTGCGGTGCGGCGGCCCAGAAGAAATTCAATCAGGCAGTCTGGATCTTGCATTCGTTCTGGTATGACGAAGCGGTCAAGGCGTTCACAGTCGTAACCGAGATCGAGCCCGGCTGCGCGATGGGCTATTGGGGCATCGCGATGAGCCATTGGTATCCGCTGTGGTACCCGCCCAATTCGGCAGCACTAAAGGCGGGCTCGGACGCGGTCGAGAAGGCGATGACCGCCGGGCCCAAGACCGATCGCGAGCGCGATTACATCGCGGCGATCACGACCTTTTACCGGGACAATGACAAGATCGATCACCGCACGCGCGCCATCGGGTATGAAAAAGCCATGGAGCAGGTTCACCTGCGCTATCCCGACGATCGGGAGGCGGGTGTGTTCTATTCGCTAGCCTTGATCGCGACGGCGCCACCCACCGACAAGACCTACGCCAATCAGAAGAAGGCAGTGGCAATCCTCGAAAAGGTGCGAGCGGAGCTGCCCGACCACCCGGGGGTGGCACACTACCTGATCCACGCCAATGATTCGCCGGATCTTGCCGAGGATGGGCTGACGGCGGCGCTCTGTTATGCTGATATCGCACCGGCGGTGCCGCACGCGCTGCACATGCCGTCCCACATCTTCACGCGGCTGGGGATGTGGCGCCAATCGATCGACGCCAACCGGGCGTCCATAGCTGCGGCACTCACCTATGTTCGCGAAGAGCTCGGCTCCGACGCCTTCGACGGCGAGACCGTCCATTCGATGGACTATCTCGAATACGCCTACCTGCAGACCGGACAGGATCGCGAAGCGAGGCAAGTCGTCGAGGAGTTGCGGTCTTTTGGCCGAGCTAAAGGGCCGAACCTGCCGATGGCCTATGCCATTGCTGCGATACCGGCGCGCTTTGCGGTGGAGCGCCGGAACTGGCCCGAGGCGGCGGCCCTTACCCCGCCGGCGATGCCGTTTCCATGGGAACGCTTCCCATGGGCAGAGGCGATGATCTCTTACACGCGAGCGCTCGGCATGGCGCGAACCGGCAACATTGCCGGCGCCGAGACCGAAGTCGCAAAGCTGCAATCCCTGAAGCAGAAACTCGACCAGGCCAAGGACGATTACTGGGCCAAGCAGGTCGAGGTCCAGCGGTTGGCCGCCTCCGGGATCCTCGCTTACGCCAAGGGGGACGACAAACAGGCCGTCGAGCTGGTGCGCGCGGCAGCCGAGCTCGACGCCACGATGGACAAGCACCCGGCGACCCCGGCCGAGGTGATGCCGGCCCGCGAGCTCTTGGCCGACCTGCTGCTCGAACTAAACGACCCTGCCGCAGCCTTGAAGGAATACGAGATGTCGCTGCGCACCGACCGAAACCGGTTTCGCAGCCTCCTCGGGATGGCAAGGGCAGCCAAGCAGTCGGGTGATGCGGCAAAGGCGCGGGAAGCCTATGGGAAACTGGTCACGCTGGCGAGCACCGACACGGATCGCCCGGAGCTGGCCGAAGCCAAGGCCTTCCTGGCAAACTGACCCTCACCCACCAAGCCCTGTGGGCTTGGTCCCCCCTCTCCCGCAGTGCGGGAGAGGGGCTTTCAGACAGGTACACCCTGCGCCCTTCAGCCCCTCTCCCGCATTGCGGGAGAGGGTGCCGAGCGAGGCGGGTGAGGGTAGGGGCCTTCAGTGGCCGAGCTTGAAGAACTCGACGGCGTTGCCGGCCCAGATCTTGCGCTTATCCGCCTCCGGGATGTCGGCGTAGATCTTGTCGATGATCGGCCGGGAATTGGGCCATTCGTTCTCGATGTGCGGGAAGTCGGTGGCGAACATTATATGGTCGACGCCGACATTGTGGCGCTGCTCGATCGCCACCCGCTCGTACTGGACGCTGAAATAAATGTTCTCGCGAACATAGTGGCCGGGCAGTTCTTTCAACGGCTTAAAGCCGAGATATTCCTCGGCCCAACCGAGATGGCGCTGGTACCACAGATCCATGTGCTCGAGCCAGAACGGGACCCAGCCGAGCCGCGTCTCCGCAAAAAAGATCTTCAGTTTCGGAAAGCGCTCGAACACACCGGCCAAGACTAATTGCGTGATGCTCGTTGCCGGCGCCAGGCCGAAATTGCATAGCCATTCGAGGAACGGACGGCGCAGCCGCTGCATCACCACCGGGTCTTCCTTGGGGTATTTGAAGGTTGGCTGGCTGGCGCGGGCACCGGTACGATAAAGCTGGACGTGCACGGTCACCGGCATGTCCATGTCGAGCGCGGCGGCCCAGAATTTGTCATCCTCGGGGGTCGGGTAGCCCTTGGCGCTGGGAAGCGCGCCGAGTAGCACGCCCTTCAGCCCGAGCTTCTTGCAGTGTTTCATCTCCGCGATCGCGTCGTCGACGTTGGTGATCGGGATGACCCCCATGCCGATCAGCCTATCGGGTGCTACGGCGCAATATTCCTCGCCGAGCCAGTCGTTATAGCCGCGGATCACCGCCTTATAGACCTCGTCATGAGCGATATTGCGCCAGAAGACGGGGCCCGCCACCATCGCCGCGAACAGCACCTCGGCGTCCATACCGTCCTGGTCCTGCTCCTTGACCCGCTGCTCGGCCGAACCGGTGCCGGCTGCATCGGCGACCTTGAGGCCAAAGGGCTGCCATGTCCCCTCGGCACGGCCGGCCCGCAGATCGAGGAAATTGGCTTCCAATAGCGGCTGTCCTTCGATCATTAGGGCGTCGCCGCCATCAGGCAGATGCACGGTGTGCGGCGCGCGATCACGGTATTTCTCCGGGACCCGATGCACCCAGCGCTCCGGCGGGACCTCGAGGTGTCCGTCAGCCGACATCAAATTATATTGCCGCGCCATACCACCCTCCGTTCTTATTGAGTCCGGTCCGTCAGACGCGGGACTCGTATTGCACTAGTGCGCCGGGGGCTGGGCAATATTCGAGGCACTCACCGCAGCCGGTGCACTTCATCTCCTGCACTTCGTACAGGTGCCGCGGTTCCAGTAATGTCGGCCGGATCGCCGATTCGGGACACACCTCACGGCAGAGACCGCAGGAATTGCAGATAGCGTAGTCGATCCGCACCTTCATCTGATGCCGCCGACCTGGTGCAACAGATAGCCCAGCGCCTCTTCGACCGGCTGCTGCGTCTCCGGGGTCGCGCACAGAAAATCGATCTGGAACTTGCCTTCCATGAAGTGCATCAGCTCCTCATCGCGCTGGCTCAGATGCTCGTGCCGGACGAGCGGATCGTCGACCCGGTCGAGGTAGGCCATGATGCCGATGCAGGCGTTGGCTTCCTGGTAGTAATTCTGCGCGGCGCGGGCCAGCGGGTGTATGTGCGGGAACATCATCGACATGCCGAAATAGGCGGGCAGCGGCTGCGTATTGGCCTGCGCAATGTCCATCAGCTCGCGCTCGTCCTTGATCCAGCCCTTTCCGAGCAATACGTCGGCGTGCAGTTTGCTGTGCTTGCACTCGTCCCAGACCTGGCGGGCGCGCATGCGCTGCAGATCGATGTAGCGCTCCTGATCGGCGATATCGACCGAGAGCAGCTGGCCCGACATCTGCTTGATCGACATGTGCACGCCCTCGGCAGCATAGCCGCGCAGTGCCTTCTCCTTCTTCCAGGCCTCGTCCTCGCGACCCAGCTCCTCTTCGATCTCGCCGAGCGTGCGCTGCAATGAGATTTCCCAGCCCTTGACGCATTTTTCCTTTGTGAGGCGCAAGCGAAACTCGGCGCCCGGCGCACCGGGCATAGTCGGCCACACCCACTTGTCGAGAAACTGTTCGAGGATCGGGTGCATTGCTCAAGCCTCCTGCCATGCCTCGGGCGGGGGTGGGACCATCGAGCGCCCGCTCTCGACCTCGATGATCGACCCTTCCGCCGGGCAATACATCAGACACGCGGTGCACGCCGGATAGGTGCACTTGTCCATGTCGATCTCTATGCGGTGCAACGGCTCCAGCGCCACATAGACGGCGTTGATATCGATCTCGCGGCAGACGATGTAGCACATCCGGCATTGGGTGCAGTGTGCATGATCGATCTTCAGTGCGGTCATCAGTCGGTCACCTGGCGGCGCGGCGTCGGCGGCGCCGGTGCCTCGCGCCCGAGGACAAAGGCGCTCATCTCGCCCAAGAACCGGTTGTAGTCCCGCTTGGCGACCCCACAGGCCCATCGGCACAGCTCGGTGTCTACGGGTTTTTGCACGAACTCTTCGACGATGCGGCGGCCCATGCTGACGTGGCTACGGTTCTCGACGAATTGGCTCTCGAACACGCCCTTCAGCTCCGCGTCGGTGCTCGCTTCCACCAGCCCTTCCATCCAGCCGAGCTCGAGGATTTTGGGGCCCAGATTGAGCGCGGCGATGCGGATCGAGTGCGGATAAGTGGCGAGGTTGCGCAGCGAGAAGACGTAATTAGCCAGCCCCGAATCGACCGAGAAATTGCCGTAGGGGTGCCGGAAGGCGTCCTTCTGCGTGACGACGAAGCCCTTCTTCAGTTGCACATCGAGATAGAGCATCTCGTGCGTCGATTCGTCGACGATCTGCTTGGAGAACAGGTATTTGACCGAAGGCGGGAAGTCGTTCATCTCCAGCCCTTGGCCCCAGCCGCCATAGATGTAATAAAACATCCGCTCCAGGGTCCACAGCCGGCCGATCAGGCGGTGCGCCTTGTCGTCGTCAAAGCCTCCATTGCGGACCATCGCGATCACCGCCTCGACCGGGGTGGCGCGGCGCTCCGCTCGACTCTTGTCGATCAGCTCCCGCGCCAGATCCTTTCCCGGCAGATCAGCCATCGTTGGCCGCCGCCTCAGCGCGACCTAAAGAACACGGGATCTTCGTCATTCCGGGGCGCGGATGGAATCCGCGAACCCGGAATCCATGAACACCGACCTGCGAAATCTACGGAAAGGTCCGCGTTCATGGATTCCGGGCCTGCCCCTGTGCGGCATCCCGGAATGACGGTTGCGTTGGCCAGAGGATTTGTCCTCCTACCCGGCATTTTCTCACGGCTGGTAGACGGCGAAGCACTTGTTCGAGTTGAAGATATAGCTCTCGACGTAGGAGGTTTCGGACGGCCGCCGCGCGAGTTCCTTCATCCCGCCCATCAGGCACATCCAATTCAGGACTTCTTGCTGGCCGCTGTCTTCGATGGCACTCAGCGGCCGTTCCCGCCAGGTCGCGTAGTCGCCCGCCTGCAGCGCGTTGTAGAGCGCGCGGTCGGCTTCGACGTCGGGATAGAGCAGATAGTGCTTCGGCGTCAGAAACGCGTGCGACCAGCTCGACGAGGCGATCAGCGCCACCCGCCACTGGCTCTTCTCGACGACCCGTGCGCAGGCCGCACCGAGGTCGAAACACCGCCACGGAGCAGGCGAGGGGGGATCGAGTTCGGCCTCCGACGGAAACTCGCTCAGACCGCGTACCCCGGCCTGCTGCGCGATGACCCGGCGGCCATAGCAATTGACCTGGAACGGGACCACCGGATAGGGGAACCCCTTGCGGTCGTAATCGAGAAACAGGAGCGTGTTGAGAAAGGCGTGGCCGAGCTGGTGATGCAGCGGCCGGTAGGCGTAGGAAACGTCGAAACCCGATTCCAGCATCCCGGTGGCGATAAACTTGGCGCCCGCCCGATGCCCCTTATAGACAAAGGTCTTGTCTTTCGGCTCGTTCCAGACGTTGGCGCCGCGATATTCCGCCCACGGCTTTGGCGTCATCTCCTCATAAGCCATCACGCAGAACGGCGGGATGACGTCTTCCTTGAAGTTTTCGTACTGATCGTCGCCCCAGATCACGACAAAGTCGGGGTCGAACTCGTCGAGCACTCGGCGCGCATTGCGAAACCCGGCAAGCAGCGCTTCGCGATGTCGCCCAGCAGCCGTCGCACCCGCGTCGTTGCCATATTCCTGCCGCATCGGCGCCGGCCATCCTCCGGGATGCCGAAGCGAATCCGGGATCGCAGGGTCCTCGAGCGCGCGCTTCAGGATGCGCCCCATGTTTTCGTCCGGCCCTGAAAGCGGCGGAAAGTGGGTGACGCCGAGCCCCAGGATCTCTGCCATTTCATCCTCCCAAAGTATCGTCGGGTCAGAATAGGCTTTGGTCGAACCGGGAACAAGCACGGAGCAAGCCCGGCGCCCCGCTGCGATTCGGCGGGGTTCGTTCGCCAGTTCCGCATGAGGCAAGCCGGCCCTGGCGGAATCTGCCGTCCCCGGTCCGCTCGTTGCACAGGTTGACTAGTCATGGCAAGAAACGGCCGCGGTAACAGCGTCGACGAGGCGTTTTCGATGAAGCTCCGGGTGAGCCGTCGGACCATGTTCGCGATCCCATTCTGGGCCGCGCCGAACGCGATCGCGCGGTTGGCCCGCGCCGCGGAAAGCGACTTCACCGCTTTTCTCGCCGGCGTGCGGCGCGACGCGGTCGGACAAGGCATCCGCACCCCGACGGTCGACGTCGCGCTGCGCGGCGCCCAGTTCCTTCCGCATGTCATCGAACTCGACCGCAAGCAGCCCGAGCGGGTGCTGACTTTCGGCGAATACTTGGAAAAAGTGGTGACACCGCAGCGCAAGGAGGACGCCCGCCATGAGCTCGCCGCCAACCGGGCCCTACTCGACGCGATTTGGCGGCGCTACGGTGTCGAGCCGCCGATCATCGTAGCTTTGTGGGGTCTCGAGAGCGATTTCGGCCGAATCCCTGGCAACTACCCGGTTGTCTCAGCGCTCGCCACGCTCGCGTTTGACGGGCGGCGCAGCGCCTATTTTCGCAGCGAGCTGATCGCGGCGCTGCGCATCCTCGATCAGGGGCATATCCGTGTCGAGGACATGACCGGCTCCTGGGCCGGTGCCATGGGCCAATGCCAGTTCATGCCGTCGAGCTTTCTCGGCTACGCGGTCGATTACGATGGCGATGGACGGCGCGACATCTGGAACGACCGCGCAGACGTGCTGGCCTCGATTGCCAATTACATCGGCCGGCTCGGCTGGCGCGGCGGCGAGAGCTGGGGTCGGGAGGTCCAGGTTCCCCATGGCTTCGACTCTCGTTTCACGGGGTTGGAAGTAAGACGCCCGACGGGCGAATGGGGCCGGCTGGGCGTTCGCAGCAGCGACGCGGGCCCGCTCGCCACCCGCGAGAACGAGGCCTCGTTGGTCATGCCGGACGGCGCCAATGGGCCGGCCCTCCTCGTCTATGAGAACTTTCGCGTCATCATGAGGTGGAACAAATCGACCTATTTCGCGGCTTCGGTCGGGTATCTCGCCGACAGCATGGCTCGGAGCTGACCGGCGCGCGACGGTCGTCGTGGACTTGCCACCATGCCGGAGAAGGTGAGGGGGGTTCCGCTGGCGTCCGCGGCACGGATCTTCAGTCAGGCTGGAGCGTTCTCGCTGCGGGACCATGCGGCGCGCGCGCAGTCGCGCATCGCGTCCTTGGGCAACGTTCAGGTCATGACGGCCTCGGTCAAGGGGATCGAAATGCATCGGGTGCGGCTCGGGCCGGTGGCGAGCGTGGAAGAGGCGGATCAGCTGCTGGCGCGCATCGTCGACCGCGGCTATCCCGAAGCGCGGATTATCGTCGATTGACCCCACAGCGACCCATGAGCGAGCAAAAGATGACGATGCGGGTGCTACTGCGTGTGGTCGGATGTCTCGGTGCCGCCGCCGTGCTCGCGGCCGGCCTCGCCGGTCAGCCGGCCGCCGCCGTCAAGTCCAAGCCGCAAGCGACCGCGGCCGTCGAACCGCCGGCCACGCCGTCGAACGGGATCGAAACGCAGGCGAAGCACGCGGTGATCATCGAAGAGGAGACCGGCGCGGTGCTGCTCGACAAGGGCGCCCACGAGCGCATTCCGCCGGCGTCGATGAGCAAGATCATGACCGCGTACGTCGCGTTCGGCATTCTGAGGGAGGGGCGTGCCAAGCTCACCGACGAGCTTCCGGTCAGCGAACGGGCCTGGCGACTCCAAGGATCCAAGATGTTCGTGCCGATCGGCGGCCGCATCTCGATTGATGATCTGTTGAAGGGGGTTATCATCCAGTCGGGCAACGATGCCTGCCTCGTGCTCGCCGAAGGTCTCGCCGGCAGCGAGGAGGCCTTCGTCGAGCTGATGAATCAGAAGGCCAAGGAGATCGGGCTGAAAGACAGCCATTTTGCCAATGTCAGCGGTCTGCCCGACCCGGACCACTGGATGACCGCGCGTGATTTGGCGACCCTGGCGATCCATACGATCAAAGACTTTCCCGAATATTATCATTATTATTCGGAGATGGATTACGAATTCAACAACATAAAGCAAGGCAATCGCAATCCTCTCCTCTATAAGAACGTCGGTGCGGACGGACTGAAGACCGGCCACACCGAGGAAGCGGGATACAGCCTCACCGCTTCCGTGGTGCGCGAAAATCGCCGCATCATCTTGGTGATGAGCGGCCTGCCGACGATGAAGGCGCGGGCGCAGGAGAGCGAGCGGCTGATCGAGTGGGCGTTTCGCGAATTCAACGACTATCGTCTGTTCGCCGCCGGCGACAAAGTCGACGATGGCGAGGTCTGGCTTGGGGCCGAGCCCAAAGTACCGCTCTCGGTCAGCGAGGATTTCGTCGTGACCCTACCGCGCAAGGCACGCAAGGATATGAAGGTCACGATCGATTACGACCGTCCGATCCCGGCGCCGATCGAAAAAGGTGAGAAGTTGGGCAAGGTAGTCGTGAGCGCACCGGACGTGCCGCCGGTCGAAGCGCCGCTGATCGCCGCGGCGAGTGTCGAGCGGATGAATCCGTTGGGCCGCATCGCCACGCTCGCGGGCTATCTCGTCTGGGGGCAGCGGCACTGAACCCGGTGTCTCGAGGCCGGTTCATCACCATCGAGGGCGGCGAAGGCGCCGGCAAAACGACCCAGGTAGGGTTACTCGTGGCAGCCCTCGAGCGGGTGGGGATCAGGGCTCGGGGGACGCGCGAGCCGGGAGGCTCGCCAGGCGGCGAGGCGATCCGGCGGCTCCTTCTCGAAGGCGACGGCGAGCGCTGGGATGCGGTCGACGAAGCGCTGTTGCTCGTCGCTGCCCGACACGATCATGTGACCCGCCTGATCGCGCCTTCTCTTGCGCAGGGGATTTGGGTGGTGTCCGACCGCTTTGCCGATTCGACGCTCGCCTATCAGGGTTACGGCAGGGGACTGGCGCTCGATGATCTCGCCGCGCTGCACCGATTTGCTCTCGGTCCGTTCGCGCCCGATCTGACCGTGATCCTCGATCTGCCGGTCGAGATCGGACTTTCGCGGGCAGCCGCGCGAGCGACCGCCGCCGACCGGTTCGAAAGCCTCGACCGGGCTTTCCACGAAAGGCTGCGCCAGGGCTTTCGGCGGATCGCCGACGATGATAGCGCCCGCTGCGTGCTGATCGACGCGTCCAGTGATCCGCAAACAGTCCACCGCGCAGTGCTCGACGCGGTCAAGCAACGTCTAGGCGTGGCATTGTAGGGGCGTATGGCACGCGGCGTAGAGGCGGGGCTCGAGGCGACGTCATTGGCCCCGGCGCCGCGGGCGAACCCGGATCTCGTTGGCCACGAGACCGCCGAGCGTGAGTTGCGGCGGCTAGTCGAACTCGGCCGGTTGCCGCACGCGATTTTGTTGAATGGGCCGCGCGGCATCGGCAAGGCGACGCTCGTCTTCCGTCTCGCCCGCTTTCTGCTGGCGGAACGAGACCGTCCGACCGACGCTGCCGGGCAGGGGTTGGCAACCGACCCCGAATGCGGGGTGTTTCACCGCGTCGCAGCAGGCGGCCACGCCGACCTGTTGACTGTCGAGCGGGCCTACGATCCGAGGCGCCGCCGCTTGCGCGGCGAGATCGTGGTCGAGGATGCGCGGGAGATCACCGCCTTTTTTCGGCTGACCGCGGCCGAAGGTGGATGGCGCATCGTCGTCGTCGACGGGGCGGAGGAAATGAACCGCAACGCGGCCAATGCTCTTCTTAAAATCCTCGAGGAGCCGCCCCGGCGAGCGCTGCTGCTGCTGATTAGCCACAGCCCGGGACGGCTGTTGCCGACGATCCGCTCGCGCTGCCGGCGCTTGCCACTCGCCGCGCTGGCCCGGCCGATCGTGACGCAGCTGCTCGGTCGGTACCGTCCCGAGCTCGCCGCGCCCGAAGCCGAGCCGCTGGCGGCACTAGCCGACGGGAGCATTGGACGCGCACTGGAGCTCGCCGATGCCAGCGGGCTCGTGCTCTACCGGTCGATGGTCGAAATGCTGTCACAGGTTCCGGGTATCGATGTTGCACGGCTGCATGCCTTCGCCGATCAGCTCGCCCGTGCTGATGCGGAGGATGCCTATCGGGCCGGCGGCGAGCTGCTGTCGCAGTTCCTTGCTCGAATGATAGCGGGCGCGGCACGCCGACAGGTTGGCGGAGAGGAGATTGTCGCCGGCGAGAGCGGGGCGATGCAGCGCCTCGCCGCCTGTGCCGACCCCGCGCGCTGGGCAGCGCTGCGCGAGGAAATAGAACGAGGCTTTGCCAGCACCGACCGGCTCAACCTCGATCGCAAGCAAGCCACACTCGGTGCCTTCTTTGCAATGGAGGAGCTGGCGCGGTAGAGGCGCCTCGTCGCTCACCGACTGGATCGCGACCGGTCCCGGCCTATATTTGGTGTTTTGGAGACACTGAGGACGGCGGGCCGGTCTTTTTCATCGCAACGCCCATCCACTCCGTCCAGTGTGTTTCGCATCAGGGCCATGCTGACTCCACGTGGCATGCGATTTGATGGCGCAGGGGTAGGGGCCGATGCTGGTCGACAGTCATTGCCACTTGGACTTTCCCGATTTCGCGGCCGAGCGCGCGGCAATTATCGCGCGCGCCCGATCGGCGGGCGTAGAGACAATGCTGACCATCAGCACCCGTCTCGACGAGTTCGACGGGGTGCGGACGATCGCCGAAGCGCATGACGCGATCTGGTGCTCCGTCGGTGTCCATCCGCACGAGGCGAAGGATCACGCCGCACTCGTTCCACACGAGCTGGTCGCGCGAGCCGCCCATCCGAAAGTCGTCGGGATCGGTGAGACCGGGCTGGACTTCCACTACGATCTGAGCCCGCGCGACATCCAGGAGCGCGTTTTCCGCGTCCATATCGAAGCGTCGCGCGAGACCGGTCTGCCGCTCATCATTCATGCTCGTGAGGCGGATCGCGAGATCGCGCGGGTCCTCGACGAAGAGCGACCGCCGCCTGGCGTAATGCACTGCTTCAGCAGCGGGCGCGCCCTCGCCGAAGCGGCGCTCGCGGTCGGCTTTTATATCTCGATCTCCGGCATCGTGACGTTCCGTAACGCCGAGGAGCTGCGCGCGATCGTGCGTGATCTCCCGGTCGACCGGCTGCTGGTCGAGACCGACGCTCCCTATCTCGCTCCGGTGCCTCATCGCGGCAAGCGCAACGAGCCGGCCTTCGTCGCAGCAACGGCAGCCGCGGTTGCCGCGCTCAAGGGGCTCCAGGCCGAGGAATTGGCGGAAATAACGAGTGCCAACTTCTTTCGCCTGTTCGACAAGGCGAGCCCGTCTGCCCGATGAGGGTGACCGTACTAGGCTGCGGCGCCTCGACCGGCGTGCCGGTCATCGGCGGGAACTGGGGCCGTTGCGATCCCGATGATCGGCGCAATCGCCGCCGCCGTGTTTCGGCGCTGGTGGAACTCGGCTCGGTCGTTATCCTGATCGATACCTCGCCGGACCTGCGCGAGCAACTGCTCGATGCCAATGTTGCGCGGCTCGACGCGGTGCTGCTGACCCACGCGCATGCCGACCATCTCCATGGTATCGACGACCTGCGGTCGGTCAACCGTTTGATGCGGAGCGCGATCCCGCTTTATGCCGACGGTCAAACGTTGGCCGAAATCGGTCAGCGTTTCGGCTACGTTCTCAAACCTGTCGAGGAGCCCGGCCGTTACCATAAGCCGACCTTGGTACCGCACGAGATCGTCGGCCCGTTCGAGATCCGCGGCATCCCCATCGTGCCGTTCGCACAGGATCATGGGTTCAGCGCGACGTTGGGGGTCCGCATCGGGGGATTTGCCTACTCGACCGACGTCACCGAGCTCGACGACAACGCCTTTGCAGCCATCGAAGGTGTGGAGCTGTGGATCGTTGACTGCCTGCGCCGCGAGCCGCATCCGACGCACTCGCATCTCGCAAAGACTCTGTCCTGGATCGCGCAAGTACAGCCGCGCCGCGCCGTGCTGACGCACATGGATCAGAGCCTCGACTACTGCGAGCTCAGCGCCGAATTGCCGAGCGGGGTAGAGCCCGGATATGACGGGCTCGTCATAGAGTTGCCCGACCCGTGATCCGGCCGGCGCGAGCGGAGGATCGCGGGGCAGTTGAAGCAATCGTCGAGGCGGCTCATTCGGTCTATACCGCACGGATCGGCAAGCCGCCTGGGCCGATGCTCGACGACTACGCCAAGCGGATCGCCGAGGGCGTCGTCAGCGTCCTTGGCGAGAC